>Ga0153915_10007483_pt1 | contig 10309 bp, 9 predicted proteins | sample Opewatmetagenome_2_FD_107003 | JGI IMG/M metagenome (GOLD analysis project Ga0153915, IMG submission 107003) | Freshwater wetland microbial communities from Ohio, USA - Open water 3 Core 3 Depth 3 metaG | ecosystem: Environmental > Aquatic > Freshwater > Wetlands | place: USA: Ohio, Lake Erie... | reverse complement strand
TTCTCTACGACCCCAAGTTCCTCTTCGTCACCCCGACGCACGGAGACCGGACGCGGACGTTCTGCACCAACCCGGGAGGGCGCGTGCGCGTCGAGGTCCGCGACGGCTGCCGCCTCGTCAACGGGGACGCCTTGAAGAAACGGAAGACGCCAAACACGAACTTCGCGATCCTCAACACCGTGTCGATGACCGAGCCGGTCCAGGACACGACGGAGATGGGACGCAAGGTGATGGAGTTCGCCAATTTCTGGGGAGGCGGCGACAGCCTTGTCGTCCAGCGCTGGGGGGATCTCACGGCGGGGAGGCGGTCGAAAGCCGAGACGTTCCATGCCTCCGCCCTCGGTTACGACAAGATGAGGCCGACGCTTCCGCCGGGGCCCGGGGTGACGCCGGGCGACATCTCGTTCGCCTACCCGGGCCGGATCGTGGACAACCTGCGCGAGAGCCTCCTCCTCCTCGGCCGAGTCATCCCGGGAGTCGCCCATCCGTCCACGACGATCTATGTCCCGGAGATCAAGTTCTACGACACGAAATACGTCACGGACCGGTACCTGGAGACGAACGTGCCGAACCTGTTCGTGGCCGGCGACGGCGTCGGCAAGTCGCGGGGAATCGTGGGCGCGGCGCTCAACGGGATCCTCGCCGCCGAGGGCATTCTCCGGAAGGAAGGTAAGGGTTAGCGCTCGGTTGCCGGCACGCGACAACCCGATGTCGCCGACGACGCCCGGAAGGCGCTGCGCCTCCGGGAGCTCCCCCTGCGCTCCGGCCGCAAGCGTCCCGGCCTCGCTGCTGAACGTGGCCTGCGAGAATCTTCCAGTGCTTGTTTCCCCGTCGCAGTCTACGCGATTCTTTGGTTCTGAGGCAGGTACGGCGTCCGCTGGTCGCGCTGGCCAACCACGGAGACCCGTTACGATGGGGCGCCCGCCGGTCCTGCGCTCTCGGCCTCCGCTCGGGCGACCCCCCGTCGGCGTGCGCTTACTGGGCGACCGCTCCATGCGTCACCATGTTCGGGTAACTGATTGCATGCGCGACACGCTTCATCATCGCGGATGCGTTCCTTGGCTGCGGCATCGTCCTCGGCGTACTGCTTTGCGCCGAGGGCCGGTCAGCGTGCGGCCAAGAAGAGGTCGGCGAGTCTTCTTGCGTGCGGGAAATAGTGGGCCGCGGCCAGGGCGACGGCGAGCGTGACCGCGGCGATCCAGAGGAACGGCTTCCACGTGGCGCGCAAGACGCCGCCGGTCCAGTCCGGGGCATCGATCCGTTTCGCTCCCCGGAGAAGGCTCGCCGCAAGGGCCGCGTCGAATGCGGCCTCGGGGAGGATGGACGGCGCCTGCCAGATGAGGTAGAGCCCGGCGCCGAAGACGGCGGCGAGGAGAGCGCCGAGGAGAATCAGCGGCAGGGCGCATTCGTCCGCGTCGAGGATGCCCGACGCGATCTCGCCGGCGGCTTCCCCCGCACCGGCCGCAGCCTTCCCCGCCGCGTCGGCGGTCCCGCCGCCGACGTCCGCGACGACATCGAAGGCCCCGCCCGCCCCGCCTCCCCCGGCCTGACCGCCGCCGAATCGGATCGCTTTCTCGACCGCGGAGGAGGGGCCGCCCGCGAGGTCGACGACGTCGAGAACACCGTCCACCGCGTCCGCCGCGCGGTCCGGGGCCTCCGGCGAAACGGGGGAGACATGTCGGAGCCAGATTTTCACGAAGAGGAAAAAGGCGAGGTAGGAGAGAAGGACCGCCAGAGGGTACCGGACGGCCATCGCGTCGACGCCGGCTTCCAGAAGGACCTTGGAGGCGAGGAGGCCGGAGAGGAAAGTCCCGACGAGGATCAGCGCCATGTGGAAGCGGACGAGGAATCGCGCCCGAATGCGCCTCAGGAACGTCTTTCTCCGGAACCTCGCCATTTCGGAAAGGCTCCTTCCGAAGGTTCGATCACCCCGGGACGGTCAGAACTCCCGTTCCCTGCAGCTGATCGTTCTGGAGCATTTGAAGGGCCCGGTTCGCCTCGGCGAGGGGGAAGAGAGAGACTTTCGGGCGGATCGGGATCCGCGCCGCCTCGCGGAGAAGCTCCGCGCCGTCCCGCCGCGTGTTGGCGGTGACGCTCCGGACGTTTTTCTCGTGGAAGAGGCACTCATCGTACTTCATCGACGGGATGTCGCTCATGTGGATACCGGCGAGCGATAGCGTGCCCCCCTTCTTCAGCACTTTCAGGGCCGGCGGGACGAGCTCCCCCGCGGGCGCGAAGATGATCGCCGAGTCGGCCCGGACGGGCATCTCCGCCGGGTCCTCTCCCGCCCACGAGGCTCCCATTTCGAGGGCGAGCTTGCGGTGCCTCTCGCCCCGGGTGCACACGACCACCCGGCTCCCGCGGGAGAGCGCGAGCTGGATGACGATATGGGCGGACGATCCGAAGCCGTAGAGCGCCAGCGTCCCGCCGGCGGGCAGGTCGGCACGGCGCAGCGCCCGGTAGCCGATGATCCCGGCGCAGAGCAGGGGCGCGGCCTCGACATCCGCGAAGGTCTCGGGGATTTCGTAAGCGAACGCCTCGGGCACGACCGCGTACTCGGCGAAGCCCCCGTCGCGGTGGTACCCCGTGAACAGCGGCGCCTCGCACAGGTTCTCGCGTCCCGCCGTGCAGAAATCGCACGCGCCGCACGTGTGCCGGAGCCACGCGATTCCGACCCGGGCGCCGACGGGGAACCGCGTCGCCCCGTCGCCGCGCCGGTCCACCCGCCCGACAACCTGGTGGCCGGGGACGAGGGGAGCGCGGACCTGTGGAAGGTCGCCTTCGATCACATGGAGGTCCGTCCGGCAGATGCCGCAAGCCGATACCTTGACCCGGATCTCCCCGGCGCCGGGCGAGGGATCGGGGACATCCGCAGCCTCGAGGGGAGACGAGGCGATCGACCCGTTCCTCCGAAGGATCATCGCCTTCACAGACGGAACTCCGACGGATCGAGGATACGGAATCCCGCTTCCTCGATCGCCTTCCGGATCGGCCCCACGTTGAGCGTGGCGATCCGGAAGAATATCGCCCGGAATCCTTCGTCGGTGTGGCCGGTCGTGAGGACGCTCGTAATGTTGACGTGGAAGCTCTTGATGATGTTCACGATCTGGGCGAGGGCGCCCGGCCGGTCGGGCACCACGACCTCGAGGCGGGAGCTGATCTCCCCGACCCCCAGGGCCTGGACGAACGCCTTCAGGACGTCGGTGCGCGTGATGATCCCGGCCACTCGTCCCTGGTCGTCCACAACGGGCAGGGAGTTGACCCGGAAATCGTGCATGAGGACGATGGCGTCTTCGAGCGAGTCGGTCAGCGTGGACGTGACGACCTTGCGCGTCATGACCTTTTCCACGGGCGTGCCGGCAAGGAGGTCTTCCACGTCCTTTTCCGTGGTCCTGGGCAGGAGGGCGACCGGAAGCGTCGCCTCCCGGATGTCGCGGTCCGACAAGATGCCGACGAGCGTCCTGTCGTCCTGGACGACGGGGAGTTGATGGACATTGTGGCCGCGCATCCGCCGCCGCGCCTCGATGAGAGGCATGGACGGGGATGCCGTCACGACATTGCGCTGCATTCTGCGTGCGACGAACATGGGCTTCCCCCCGTTTCTCTCCGCGTTACTTCGCCATAAGTTCCCGGATGTGCCGTTCCGTGCAGTGCGTCAACGATTCCCGTTCGTATCCCCCCTCGAGGATCGAGACGATCCTGCCTCCGCAGTGGACGTTCGACAGATCCGCGATAAAGCGGGTCATGAACCCGTACCCTTCCTCCGTCAACTGGATATCGGCAAGCGGGTCGTCGCGGTGGGCGTCGAATCCGGCGGAGATGATGATGAACTCGGGGCGGAACCTCGCCATCGCGGGGGGGAGCATCTGCTCGAACGCGAGGCGGTATTCGGCGTCCCCCGATCCCGGGGCCATCGGCGCGTTCAGCGTGAAGCCCTCGCCGGCGCCACGCCCGATCTCCCACCGGCGGCCCGTTCCCGGGTAGAGGAACGTGGGATTCTCGTGGATGCTGAAGAAGAAGACCGTCGGGTCCGTCAGGAAGATGCTCTGCGTCCCGTTGCCGTGGTGGACGTCCCAGTCCACGATGAAGATCCGCGCGACATCGTGCCGCGCCTGGAGGTAGCGGGCGGCGACGGCCGTATTGTTGAGGAGGCAGAATCCCATTCCCTCGGCGCGCGCGGCATGATGCCCCGGAGGCCGGACCGCGCAGAAGGCGCGGTCGATCAGGCCCGTGGCGACGGCATCCGCCCCGGCGACCGCCCCGGCCGCCGCGAGGAGGGCGATCCCGTACGAGTTCTTGTTGAGGTAGGTGTCCTCGGATTCGAGGGTGAGGTCTCCCCGGCGGCACGCCAGCTCCAGCCGCCTGAGATAGTCCGGGTCGTGCACCCGCGCGACATCGTCTTCGGATGGTTCTGCGGGTGCGACCGGGACGAGCGTCTCGATCAGGCCCGTGCTCCTTAGGTGCTCGTCGATGGCCACGAGGCGGTCCGGGGACTCCGGGTGTTCGAAGGGAGGCACGTGCAGCAGGTAGTCCGGATGGGTAACGTAGCCCACTCTCTTCATCGGCGCTCCCAGGAATAGGCCCACTATAGCAGAATCGGCTATAGTGGAACCATGTGGATTCCCTGGATACTTCTCACGGGGGCCGTTGTCCTGGCCGTCCTGGGGGCCGCAGCGACCGCCTTCCGGTCCGCCCTCCTCATTCTCGGGGAGGAGGGGCTCTCCGGGGCCGCGTCCGCGGGGAATCGGGCGGCGCGCCGGCTCCTCGGCGCTGTTCGCGACCCGGCGCTCCGGCACCCGTTTTCGCTCTGGCTCGGCGCCGCCGCCCTGAAGGTCGGATCGGCCTTCTGCGCCGGATGGGGTGGCATCGCCCTTGTCCAGTCCCTCCCGGGGTGGACCGGGAAGGCCGCCTGCGCGGTGTGGGTCTTGTCGTACCTCCTCGTCCTCTTCCTCCTCGAGAACGTCGCGACACTGGGGGCGATCGGGAATCCCGCGCGCGTCATGGGACGGGGAGGGGCCTGCCTTCTCTTCCTGCGGGCCGCCGCCGGCCCCGCCCGGCTCGTCGACAAGGCGGGGCGCCTCCTGTTCGGCGCCCGCTACACGCCCGAGGCGCTGATGGACATCCGCTTCGGGTCGGAGGAGGGGATCCTGGACGTCATCGAGGAGGGGGCGGAACACGGAACGATCGACTCCACCGAGGAGAAGATGATCGAGGGAGTTCTGAAATTCGGTGAGACGACGGTGAGCGAGGGGATCACGCCCTGGTCCGAGGTCGTGTTCCTCAAGGAGGGGATGTCCCGCGACGAGGTCGCCGCCGTCGTGGGCGAGGCGGGATACTCCCGGTACCCGGTCCTGTCCGCCGCCGGCGAGGAGGTCGTGGGTATCCTCGCATCGCGGACCCTCCTCCGGGTCGGAGATGCCGCGCGGTGGGAGAGTGTCCTCGAGAAGCCCCTTTACGTTCCCGAGTCGATGAAGATTTCGGATCTGTTACGGCAGTTCCGGAGAAGCCGGGTTCACCTGGCGGTCGCCATCGACGAGCACGGGAAACTGTGCGGCGTCATCACCCTGCACGACCTGCTCGAAAAGATCGTGGGCCGCATCGCGGAGGGGGCAGAAACCGAACCGCTGCCCGAGTGGGAGAAAGACGGTGCCCTCTCCGTCCCTGCCGCGACGCCGGTGCGCGTGCTCCGCGACGAGTATGGGATCGATATCCCGCCGGGCGCCACCTACGAGACGGCCGGCGGCTACGCCCTGGATTGTCTCCAGTACGTGCCGGAGGGCCAGGTGACTTTCCGGGCCCACGGGTACCGGATCACCGTGGCGGAGACCGAGCGGTTCCGGATCCGGCGGCTCCGGTTCGAGAAGGCCGTCCCTACCGGAACGACATGATCTCCTCCGCGGGCCTGCGGGGCGGCTTGGGTGGGAGGACGTCGGGTTTTCCCACCGCGATCACCGCGACGAGTTCTTCGGGGAACCGGATGGAAAGGGCCGACTCGAGCTCCGGCTTGGCGATGAGGGGGCCCGTCATCCAGCACGCGCCGTAGCCGAGAGCATGGGCGGCCAGCAGAAACTGGGTCACCGAGGCCGCCACGCTCTGCAAGCCCGCATTGACCTGGTAACGGCGGATCTTGAGCCGCTCGGGATCCTTGTCCCGCAGGAGCTTGTCCGTCGAGGACTCGTAGGGGGCGCCGATGACGCAGACCGCAGCGGGCGCCCCGATGAAGAGGTTCTGGTAGTTGATCTTGTCCGGGGGGACCTCCTTGCCCGTCACGCGGGTGTAGATCTCGTCGACGATTCCCTTCATCGTGGCCAGGAGCGCGCGGTCTTCGACGACCAGGAAACGGAAGTTCTGCGCGTTGCCGGCGGAGGGCGCCCAGGTGGCGGCCTCCGCCATCTTGAGGAGCTTCTCGCGCGGAACCGGGTCCTTGCGGAACTTCCGGACGCTCTGACGTCCCTTCATGGCCGTGAAGACGTCCATCGTTTCCCTCCTTGGGTGAAGTCCTTCAAGGGGCGAGCAAAAGCAGCTCCGCCCCCTTGTCCTTCCCGCCGGCGTTGACGAGGACGCGCCCGCGAGGGAGGCCCGTTGTTCGGACGAGCGCAGCCTGGATCTCCTCCGCGGTCTTCGCCACGGAGGCGGCGACGATCACGGACGCGGAGGGGAGTTCCCCGGCGGCCTTCCCGATCTCCGCGATCAATGCCTTCAGGGGGTCGGAGAGATCCCCCTTCCCCGACTGCCGGCGGAGCAACCGGTCGGGGACGACGATGCGGAGCGCCGGACCGAGGGGCGAAACCGTGACGCCCGGCGCGGCTTTCTCCGCCGCCTCGGCGAGGGCCGCGAGTCGCTCGTTCCTCCGCTTCTCTTCCTGGGTCCGCTCCTCCGTGAGCCGCTCCACCCGTCCGAGGAGGATGTCCCGCTCCTTCCGGAGGGCCGCGGCGTCCGGGGTGAGCTCGGCTTTCTGCCGCAGTTCCGCGATCAGGGTCTCCCGCTCGGCGGCCTCCTTCCGGAGCCTCTCGGTCTCGCCCTCCAGCGCCTGGCCCTTGACGCTCAGGTCCTGGATCCTCCTGCCCGTGGCCTTCTCCTTTTCGAGGAGCTCCGAGATCAGCTGTTCGCGGGTGATGCGGGTCCCCTCGTAGTTCTTCCGCGCCGAGGCGAGCTCGTCGCTCATTCTCCGGATATCCTCGTCCTGCGTTTTCAGGCGGGCGGACAGGACGGCGGCCGCCTCCTTCTCGTCGGCGAGCTGCTTGCGGAGCGCCTCGGCCTGGGCCGATACCTGGTTCTTATCCTTGCTGGTCGCGGCGAGGGCGTCGCGGAGGGCGTCGGCCTCCCGCGTCTTCGTCTCGTAGGTCGTGCCGGTGACGAGGCAGCCGCCGGCGACGCATGAGAGCGCCAGAATCGATGTGGCCGCCCGAAATCCCTTGAGAGACACTCGTTTCCCCCGGAGTGAGGTTTCCATCGTGAGGTATTAAACATTTTACTTTCCCGCCCCCTTTTAATAAAGTTGAAACTGACCGGAAAACGGATTGAAAAGGGCCGGCGCGATTCGCCGCACGGCCGTTTCCGCGGTCGAACGGCTGACGGGCCAATCCAAAAAGTCGTCTCGAGGGGGAATCGGAATGAAATCGCGGGCACGGGGAATGCGGGCGGTGTCGCTCGTCGCGGCGCTCGTCGCGCTTCTCGCTGCCGCATCGGGCGAGGCGGCCGAACGGCGCGGAGGGAAGGCCGAGAACCCCCACGTGCGGAAGGATCAGAAGTCCTGCATCGTCTGCCACGTCTCGCGGCCCGCGGAAGGATCCACTCCCATGAGGGAGAACAATCTCCGATTCGGAGGCGACATTGTCGCTCTCTGCTCGTCCTGCCACGATGGGTACAAGCACATGCACCCGGTCAGGATCGCGGTGGCTCCGGACATGAAGTCCCCGGAGGACCTCCCCCTGGACAGAGACGGCAAGATCACGTGTATCACGTGCCACGACGCCATGGAGGCGTCGGGGGTGCACCGCCGGCGGAGGCTGGTGGGGCGCGCCCTGTGCCTGAACTGCCACGAAGACACGAATATACTCGCGCAGATCACCTGGTACCCGACCCACCTGGGGAAAGGAGAGCAGGGGCGGCTGGAGCTCAAGGTCGTCGAGTTCCGCATCGTTGGGAAGAAGGCGTACCTGGGCGAATCGGTCCTCCTCTATTATCTGGCCCGGAACGTCGACACGGGGGAGATCTCCTTCGGGACCGATGTGCTCTACGACGACGGGAGCCACGGCGACCGGGTCGGCCGCGACTCCATCTACACGCTCATCGAGAAGGCGGACAAGGTCGAGAAGAGGAAGCGGGTCGTTTACACGGCGTGGGTGCTCGACTCCAACGGACGACGGAGCAACACGGTGACCCTTGCCGTGGAATACGAATAGGCTTGAGCTCCGGGAAGGGGACGCGGCGGTGAAGGAACGGACGCTCAACAGGATGTTCCTGAACAGGATCGAGGCGGGGGGCGACACGGTCCGGTTTCTCGTTCCCGGGGACGGGGCATGGACGCCCATGACGTACCGGGAAGTCGGCGCGGCGGTCCGCGAGCTGGTCCACGGCCTCATGGGCCTTGGCCTCGCCAGGGGCGACAAGGTGGCGATCCTCGCCTCCACGCGCGTCGAGTGGGCCCTCGCCGACATCGCGGCCATCCTCGGGGGCTTCGTCGCCGTTCCGATCTATCCGTCCAACCTTCCCGATCAGGTGGAGTTCATCCTGGCGCATTCGGAGGCCCGCGCCGTCTTCGTCGAGGATGCGATGCAGTGGAACAAGGTCGCGGGGGCCCGGGAGAAGCTCCCCGACCTGTCGACCGTGGTGCTCATGACCGGCGATCCCGGCGGGATGGACAGGACGATCGGGCTCGCGGACCTGCGCAAGGCCGGGACCGCTTACGCGGCCGCCCACCCCGACGCCATCGCGCGGCGCACCGAGGAGATCCAGCCGGACGACGACCTGACCATCATCTACACGTCGGGGACGACCGGCCCTCCGAAAGGGGTCGTCACCCGGCACCGCAACTACGCCTTCATCGTCACGTCCGCCCTCGAAGCGGTGACGGTTCCCAAGGGGTCCGTGTTTCTCCAGTTTCTGCCGCTGGCCCACTCCCTCGGCCGGCTCGAGCACTTCCTCACCTTCGACGCCATGGCGGTCTCGGCTTTCGCGCGGAGCATCCAGTCGGTCGGCGACGACCTTCCGATCGTCAAGCCCGAGATCATGGTGAGCGTCCCGCGACTCTACGAGAAGTTCTACGCCCGGGTGCTCGCGAAAGTCGAGGAGGACGGCGGCCTGAAAAAGGCCATCTTCAACTGGGCGCTCAAGGTTGGGCGGGAAGCGTCGCGGCGGTGCCAGCGGGGCGAAGGGCGGCGGGGTCTTCTCGCCCTGAAGTTCGCCCTTGCCGAGAAGCTCGTCTTCCGAAAGGTCCGGGAGCGGATGGGCGGCCGGCTCCGCTTCTGCATCTCCGGCGGCGCGCCGCTGTCCCCGGAGATTGCAGAGTTTCTGCACGCCCTCGGCGTCCTCATCCTGGAAGGGTACGGGATGACCGAGAACTCGACGGTGACCGCGGTCAACCGGCTCGACCGCTACAAGTTCGGGACCGTCGGCAAGGCGCTTCCCGGAACCGAGATCCGGATCGCCCCGGACGGCGAGATCCTCATCCGCGGGGGGCACATCTTCAAGGAGTATTACCGCGATCCGGAAGCGACGCGCGAGGCGGTCGACGCGGACGGCTGGCTCCGCTCGGGGGACATCGGGGTCCTCGACGACGAAGGCTTCCTCCGCATCACCGACCGGAAGAAGGACATTATCGTCACGTCGGGGGGGAAGAACGTGGCTCCCCAGAACATCGAGAATCTCCTCAAGAACGAGTTCGTCAGCCAGGCCTTCGTCTTCGGCGACCGGAGGAAATACCTGACCGCCCTCGTGACCCTGTCGCGCGAGGAACTCGCGAAATGGGCCGCCCGGAACGGGGTCGCGGAAACCGATCCGGCGGCGCTGGCGAGGAATCCCCGCGTGGAGGCGATGATCCGCGCCCGGGTCGACGAGATCAACGGGAAGCTCGCCTCCTTCGAGCAGATCAAGAAGTTCGCGATCCTCTCGTCCGACTTTTCCCAGGAGACCGGCGAGCTCACCCCCACGCTTAAGGTGAAGCGCAAGGTTGTGATCCAGAAGTACGGGCGGATCCTCGATGCGCTCTACGAGAAGGACTGAAGGGGTCCGTTGCCCATCTCCGTCTACGAGATCAACCGGATGGCCGAGGGCGAGCGGGAGAGGCTCCTGTCCGTCCTCGTCCCGC
>Ga0153915_10007482_pt1 | contig 10309 bp, 11 predicted proteins | sample Opewatmetagenome_2_FD_107003 | JGI IMG/M metagenome (GOLD analysis project Ga0153915, IMG submission 107003) | Freshwater wetland microbial communities from Ohio, USA - Open water 3 Core 3 Depth 3 metaG | ecosystem: Environmental > Aquatic > Freshwater > Wetlands | place: USA: Ohio, Lake Erie... | reverse complement strand
GCCGATGAGGTTCGCGTACTCGTTGGTCTTGAAATCTGACATCCGCACGATGACATCGTTCGGGTAAAACGCGGCTGCGATCTTTGAGATCCCGCGGGCGAGCGTGTCGATGAAGAACTGCACCTTATCAGTGTACGCCGCGCTGCGCTCGTCGATCTTCTTGATGACGTCAGCGATCTTCTTGTCCTTTGCCGCTTTCTTCTTGAGCTCTTTGTACTGAAGGAGCGCGAGCGGGTGGATGCCGATGTGGGAGTTGATGATGAACTCTTCTCGTGCGAGCCCGACGCCGTTGTTCGGGATTTGGCCCTGCTGGAACGCCTGCTCCGGGACGCCGACGTTCATCATCACCAGCGTCTTTGTCATTGGAAGCTCGTTAAGTTTTAGGGTGTCAACATGGTATTTGAGGAGGCCTTGATAGATTCTGCCGACTCCTTCGGAATCATCGATTGTGATGTTCATCCCATTCTTGATGACCTCGGTGCCGTTGCCTGTACCGATTACGCAGGGGATGCCGAGTTCTCTTGAAATGATTGCGGCGTGACATGTCCTGCCACCACGGTTCGTGACGATGGCACCCGCGATCTTCATGATCGGCTCCCAGTCCGGATCCGTCATATCGGTAACCAGGGCCTGGCCTTTCTTGAATTTGCTGATGTCTTTCGCGTCCGCGATGATGTTGGCTTCACCTTGGCCGATTTTACTACCGACTGCTTCTCCTTCAACCAGGAGGGTACCTTTCTCGTCAAGCACGTAGGTCTCCATGACCGCTGCCTTCTTCTGGGAATGCACGGTCTCAGGACGGGCTTGGACGATGAAGAGTTCCTTGGTCTTGCCGTCTTTGGCCCATTCGATGTCCATGGGTTTCTTGTAATGATCCTCGATGATGACCGCCCAGTGGGCGAGAGTGAGAATGTCCTCATCGTCGATAACGAACCTCGACTTGTCCTCGGCGCTGACCTTGGTCTGTTTCGTCCCGGTCGGACCGTAGATGAGACGCTTGTCCTTCGACCCGATCTTCTTCTCAAGGATCGGCTTGTACCCTTGTTTCAGGGTGGGTTTGAACACGTAGAACTGGTCAGGGTTCACAGCTCCTTGGACGACGTTCTCTCCGAGCCCGTACGCACCGGTGATGTACACCGCCTCCTGGAACCCGCTCTCCGTGTCGATGGAGAACATGACACCGGAGCAGGCGAGGTCAGAGCGGACCATCTTCTGGACGCCGACGGAGAGGTACACGCTGAAGTGGTCGAACCCTTTGTCGACACGATACGAAATAGCCCTGTTGGTGAACAGTGACGCGAAGCAGTCCCTGACTTTCCCGATGAGGTCGTCCTCACCACGGACATTGAGGTACGTCTCTTGTTGTCCTGCGAAGCTTGCATCCGGGAGGTCCTCAGCGGTCGCGCTGCTTCGTACTGCGACGTCGACGTTCTCGCCGTACCGGAACTCCATCTCCCGGTAGTGCTTCCTGATGTCTTCCTCGAGGTCCTGTGGAATCGGGGTGCTTTTGATGAGGTCCCGTATCTTCTGGCCTCGTTTGGCTAGGTCGGTGACGTTGTGGGTGTCCAACCCTGTGAGGATTTCTTTGATTTTGACGTCGATGCCTGCCTTCTCGATCATATATTTGTACGCGTACGCGGTGATCGCAAACCCGCTGGGGACTCGGACGCCTTTCTGTCCGAGGTTCCTGATCATTTCGCCTAAAGATGCGTTCTTTCCGCCGACGGACGGTACGTCTTTAATACCAAGGTCTTCAAACCATTTCGTGAAGTCTTGAATCATGGATGTCTCTCCGCTCATGAGCAGAGGTTAACACAAGGTCCGATATAAAATCTTTTTTATGGTGATAAGAGAAGGAAGGAGACAAGGAGACGGCTCTACTGTTACAGCATCGAGCGTAACGACCGCAGGGTGGTGAAATCCCCTCGTCTGAGGCTTCGTGCTACTTCTTTCAAGAGATATGAAGGTCGTGCGTAGAACCGCTTGTATGCTGCTGCGCAGTACTGTGCGAGTTCCGCATTGGTGAAATGTGTCGTTGTTCTCCCAGAACCAGCGGAGCAGTATGAGGTCTCTTCATCGATGAGGTCGTCAGCGACCGCCTGGTCCCACAGGGCTGCCCCTCGATGGTAGGAGAGCGGCCGATAGAACGCCATGTCAAGCGGCAGTGACAAGCTGAAGTCCAAGGTCTTTTGGAGATGATCCTTGGTTTCGATGGGGGCACCGAAGATGAAGTTCCCCCAGGTGATGATGTTCATCTCCTGCGCGAGCTCCACGGCTTTCCTGATTTGGGGAAGAGTGATCCTTTTGTTGTAGTAATCAAGGACGCGTTGGTCCCCTGCTTCGATGCCGAATGAGATGAATTTCACGCCAGCCCGCGCCATTTTCCTGTAGAGCTCTCGGTCTGCGCTGTCGACCCGTGCGCCGGTGATGAACAGATTCAATGGCGCACCCTGCTGGATGAGACCGTCGAGAATCGCATGGGTGCGTCGAGTGTCAGCAAGGAAGTTGTCGTCGTCAATCATGACTGAGGTATAATCACCCTGAATTTCTTGAAGTTCCTCGAGCACATTCTCTGGTGACCGTTCACGGTAGGAGCCATGGATGAATCTGCTCGCGCAGAAACGACAGTGGAACGGGCACCCTCTGCTGGTGAGCATCGCGGTGAACCTGGGTGTACAGAGATGGATGCCGTTGATCGTCCCGTAATCATAGTCTTTCACAAGATGTCGTGCGGGGAAGGGTACCGTGTCTAAATCCTGGATTTCCTTTGGTTTCTCCTCGGTCAGGATCTTGTTGTTGTCCCGGTAGGACACCCCGGGGATATCGGAGAGTCGTCTGTCTCCCTCGAGTGCTTCGACGACCTCAGTAATGATGCCCTCTGCTTCGCCTGCGATGCAGATGTCTGCAGAAGGTATGTCACGCAGTGCATGTTCCGGGTGTACCGTGCATTGTTGTCCGTGGATGACGATGGGTACATCAGGGCGGTTCGTGCGTATGAATCTGGCGAGGTCCGCGGATGCTGTATAGTTGCCTGGGTACACGCTCATGATGACGGCATCCTGGGACGGAAGGAGTCGTTGGATCGTTGCCTTTGGTTCATGTTCGCAGGTGACATCGATAAGGTTCAGTGTGAGGCCTTCCTTTTCGAGGGCGCTTGCAACATACAGAAGAGACAGCGGTGGTGAGAAGGGCGGCTGAGGTCTCCTGTGTGTTTTCCTAGCTCGAAACTGGGAGATGCCGCTGGTGGTTCGTAGGAGGAGGAACTGTGCCATGGATGAAACGGTACGCTTCCTTGTTTTATAATTGCTTCCTTGACCTGGAAATCACAGGCAATTGTCACTTTTCAAAAAAAAGAAACAAGAAAGAGTTAGACTATTCTCCTTCATCTTCCATAAACACCGCTGCCGCGACCACGGTGGTCCAGACCCCGTCCTTGTCTCCCTCGGCGGTCTGCGCGACGCTCTGGGTCCGGACGATCTGCCCGCTCATCTTGTACTCCTGCTTGCGCTTGTCCCACGCCCTGTCCGGGTCGAACTCAAGCCCCAGGGTCGTCGCAAGCATCGTCGCAGCCAGGTCCTCGGTGATGTCCTCGAGTTTCTTGCCGGTGGTGCCGAAGCAGTGATGCTCAGAGATGTACCCGTAGTTCGCCCGGTCCTTGGGGACCGCGATGCCGACCGCGGCGCCGATGAGCCTGTTCGGCTCGTTGGTCGAGTTGCGGGACATGACCACGTAGGTGATCTCGCCGGCGCGCAGCTCCTTCACACCCTTCTCCTTGGTGATGATCTTGCAGTGCGGCGGGATGATGCTGGACACGTAGACGAGATTGCATTGTTCGATGTCCGCGTCACGCAGCGCTAGTTCGAAGGATTGTAGCTCGTGCTTATGTCTCCCCACGCCTTTTGTAAAAAAGACTCGTTTTGGTACCATTTCAACTCCAAGAATAAATTTTGTTTTATAAATATATCTATCCGTTGGTGCTTAGGCGACTTCCCGCTCGTCTTTCTTCTTTTCCTCTTCCTCTTCTTCGGCTTCTTCCTCTTCTTCAGCTTCGTCCTTCGCTGGTCTCATCACGCGCTGTTTCTTGAGTAGCTCCTGCATCTGCTTCTGGATGTCGACCTGCTCTTGCGGGAACGCCTCTTCTTCCTTCTCCGATTCTTCTTCCTCTGGCTCCTCTTCTTCCTCAGCGGGTTTCTGCTTCATTGTTTTCGTCCGGGGCTTCCCCTTCACTTGTTGATGCAGGAGGTCGCGCATCTGCTTCTGGATGTCGACCTGCTGTTTCGTGAACTCCACCTGTTCCTTCTGGTACTGGGTCGGGACATGGCTCTGCACCATGTTCTCCACGAGCTTCTGCACGTCCTTGAACGGGTAGACGCCATGGAGCTCGTAGTAGCTACGTGCGATTGGTGTCTGTACTTCTTTACCGCCGCCCGCGAAGCCGAACAATCGAGCTTTCGTACCACCGACCTCGACACCTCCGCCTGCCATGGACTTGTCGCTGCCCAGCCCGAACCCTGACTCGCTTATCGGGATGATTGTCCCGAACCCGAAGATCTGCCCGAGGATCCCTTGCCGTGAGTTGATGTCCGAAATCTTGTCGTAACGAATCGTACGCTCCCGTTTCGTGAGCAACCCACCTTTGAAGATGATGCGCAGGTTCGTGATGTAGTACTTGTGGGACCTGCGGTACAGCTCCACGATTAGGAACCCTATGATGGATACGATTATCGAATAAACAAGTATGAATAATATGAGTGACTGGAAGTCCTTCTGCCAGAGCGGCTGCCAGAAAAGTAGTCCGAGCCCACCTAACACTACTCCAAGGTACAGGAGGAAGATGCTCCATTGGATCGCAACGAGAGAGGCAATCACGCCAATAAATAAGAGAATGATCGCCCAGAACATAAACGGGAACCAAAGGTTTCCCTTGAGCCACCCGCCGTACTGTGGAGAATTCGCCAACCAGAAAACGACGATGCCCCACACAATCATGAAGATGCACAGGGTCTGCAGTTTCATGAACGACAAGGGGTGAGGCGAGAGTAACCGCTCGACCTGTTCATTTTTGAGAAGCTCTTTTTTTTCCATCCGCAACCCTCGTATGCTTCATCCATCCCACGGTTTTAAATCTATTGGTCTTCTTATATTTTATGAGCAGGACGGTGACGACGATGGTTGCGAGAATCATTCCAAGCAGCGACCAGCCAAGGATGTTATCTTGGGGGACGTAGAAGAACAGCGTCCTGATTGCACCGTAGGAGATAGGGAGCGTGAGGAACGGCACCAGACGCCAACCGGGCGCGATCTTGTCCGATGTCCATATGAGTGCAAGTAAAAGAAACGCAAGAAGGAGTGCGATGATGCCGATGACAGAAAAGAGTCCGAGCACGGAGAAGAACACGACGTACCAGTTCGCATTCAACGCAAGCGACAACAAGAACAACCCATAGACCACCGCGAAGAACACAAGGATGTATAAGGGTTTTTTGATGAAGTGCATCGTCACGTTCTTCAGGTCGTACAGGAAGTTGACTTTTTCTTTGCGCTCCTCGCCGATGTAGCTTGGTCGTATCCCCAAGCCAAGGAACAGCAGGATGAGCAGGAACAACACATGGACCGGGTTGAGCAGGTCCATACTAACGAGGAATCGACCCATGCTTTGAGTGAACGTCGAAATCGTCCCACCGAAATTCGAAAGCGTACGTACGAAGGTGTATTGCACGCTCGCGGGGAACGAGAATCCGTTCGTCAACACAAAATAGCTGTAGAGCAGCATGATCCCCGTGGGCAGCAGAAACGGACCGAGATACAGCAGAAGCGTCGAGGTCCAGGCGAACGCCCCCTGCTTCTCCCGTTTCGGCTCCACCTTGCTATAATTAACCGTCACTTTGAAATGTGCTACTCCACTGTGAGTGACCGTGTACCCGAGCGCATGCGACAGCCCCTGGAACAACACCCCGGTGAAGTTCGTGAATCGCGCGAACGCCTCATGCTGATGCCGCAACTTCTCGAGCATTCGCTTGTCAATGTCGATGCAGAGCAGCTGTAACAGCCACAGCGCAGTGATACCGATAATCAGTGCAAGCGGCGCTAGCACAAGCACATCAACATCCAAGAGAACGGTCGCCATCTCTCTCCATGGTGATAGCCGACGCGTTGTATAAAAATCTTTTTTAGACGATCTGCACCTGCACCTCGTTCCCTTTGTAGTCGTACGCCCGCCAGGTCGTACCACCAAGGGAACTCACCCCGACGATGAGATGGACCCTGCCGAAGTGATTGAACAAATCCAGGTCAGCCTCAGAGGGCCGCGAGATCGAGGACGGATGACTGTGGACCGTGCCGACGATACTGTAGTCGATTGGCAGCATGTACAACCTAAAGATCGCATGCGAGTCGCCGGAAATCGTCCCAGGGAGCAGTACCACTTCCGTGATCGTTGTCTTCGCGGTCTTGTCGACCCGTAGGAGCGCGCCGAACTCGTTCGGGAAGTTCGACTTCGAGCTTTCCAAAATGAGATTGAGGCACTGGCGCTGGATCATCCACTGCACCGGGGTGGCCTTGGGTTTCCTACGCTGGAACAACCCCATAGGCTCATCTCATGAGCTTGACGCGGACCATCTCGTAGAAGCTCTCGCCGAACCTGATGAACCGTGCCTTCTTCTCGGACTTAGTGATGATGATGTCATTCTTCGATGACACCGAGGTCGCGCACCTGCCGTCGATCACCAGCTTCGACTCCTTGCTCTTCGGCTGGATTTTGATGCCGACCTTCCGTTTCAACGGAACAATCCATGGTCGTGCGGAGAGTTTGAACGCCGCGAGTGGGGCAATCACCATCGCGTCCACGGTCGGATCCAGGATCGGGCCGCCGACAGACAGCGAGTAGCTCGTCGAACCGGTCGGCGTCGCGATGATCACCCCGTCAGCACCCATGGACTCGATCATCTCACCGTCCACGTACAGGTTCAGATACAGGATCTTGGCGATGCGCGCGGTCTGCACCGTGACCTCGTTGGCAGCGTCAGGCAGACGGTCACCGTCGACCGTGACCTTCAGTTTCGCCCGCTCCTCGATGTTGTACTTCCCAGCAATGATCCGCTCCAAACCCTCCCGCGCGTACTTCGACTCGATCTCAGACAGAAACCCCATTCCACCGGAGTTGATCGCAAACACCGGCTTCTCGATCTCGCTGAGCGCCATGAGAATCGTACCGTCACCACCGACCGTGACCACCACGTCAGCCTTCTTGTTCATCTCTTTGAACGACACCCCGGGGACGTGGATCGCTTTCGCAAGGCTTTCCTCGGCGCACACTTTGCCGTGTTTCCCCAAGAGCTCGTACGCGTCCTTCGCGATTGCAATCGCGCTCTTCGCATTCGGCTTACAGACAACCCCCCAGTTTGTCATACCATCCTCCTCACGCCCGCGCTAATTTCAAGAGCGGGGTGAGCTTCACAAGCAATGACGGGTGCTTCGACACCATCGCCTTGATGATACTAAGCGTGCTGAACTCCTCGAACTTGTAATCCTTCAGCGAGTCAGCGAGCATATCCAATGTCTTGTCCTCCATGTCAAGCAGGATCTCCTTGGCGACGTAGTTCCGATGCAGTTTCCTGCCGAACGCCTCCTTCCACCGGGTCTCATACTCGGACAGCGTCTGCGCGTCGAACTTCTGCGTCTCTACCGCTTTGCCGATGACCTCACCAGCGATTTTGCCTCCCTCGATCGCGGTCATAAGACCGCCCCCGGTGATCGGGTCGACCTGGCGTGCCGCGTCACCAACTAGTAACAGATGATCTCGGACTGATTCGATCGGCTCCCCGACCGGGTCAGCGCCGGCAAGCAGACGGACCGGCGAACCCTTTTTCAGTTCCGGGTATTTCGCAATAAAGGCATCGAGTAACTGCAAAGCTTTCCCTGACTCGCTCATGCTCGAGAGAATCCCTATCCCGACATTCGCGACATCCTTGCCTTTGGGGAATATCCAGACGTACCCGCCTGGCGCGATTTTTTTCCCAAGGAAGAAATCGCAGTACGGCGTCGGCCAATCAATGTTCGTGAGCGTGTACTGCGCGCACGTCTCAAGATCGTACGGCTTGAGTGTAGTTTTGATTCCAGCCCAATGACCGACCCGTGATTCCACGCCGTCGGCGCCGACCACGATGTCAGCTTCGATGTCCATGGTCTCGTCGAACCGCTGGGCCTTCACGCCAGCGATCTTCCCGTTCTTTTTCAACAAGTCGACCGCACCTGTGTTCACTATGAGTGTCGCGCCCTTCTTCACTGCTCCTCTCGCGAGCTCCTGGTCAAAGATGTCACGATACAAGACGTACCCGGTCTCGCTGCCTGCGTACTCTGCAGAGAGCGTGACTATCGTGCCGTTCGGCGAGAAGATGCGGGCACCCTCCATCTTCATTGCCATCCAGCGGGTCCCCTCAAGTACCTTGAAGTTGTCCACCTTCTGGCTGATGCCCTCGCCACACAGCACGGGGACGCCGACCTCGGCGCGACGTTCGATTATGAGGACCTTGGCGCCTGCCTCAGCCGCGAACATCGCGGTCACACTCCCTGCCGGGCCGCTGCCAACCACCACGACATCATATTTCATGTCACGAGCCCTCCCAGATGATCGCCCCGATTGGGCAGGTCTTCACGCAAATAGAGCAACTGTTACAGTAATCCTTACTGATCAACGCTTTGCTGGTCACCATGAGGATTGCGTCCTGGGGGCACACGGAGATGCAGGCCCCGCAGGCAAGGCATCGTTCTTTTCTGACGAATGCTTTAGGCTTTGCCATAGGATTCTCCCCTCGTGATACCTGATGCGATAAGATGAGCGACGCGCACCGGCTCAGGGATGACACCTCGTATGGTGGAGACGTTTATTAGTTCTTTTGCCTCTGGAAGAGTTAGCCCTACGAACTTAATGTAGATCGGGTTATGACTCGTGGGTATCTTATGGAGCGTCCCCTGTCGGATGACCTTCCAACGGGTCTCCCAATCCCTGAAGTGTGACTTGAGCGCGTGCTTGATGTCCTCGAAATCAGGCTTATCCCTCGTAATCGTCATCATCGGAAGATCGGTCGCCTCGTAGACTTTGCTTATGTCCACGACGTTGAACCCGCCGAGGCACACGCCGTCCAGCATCGCGACCTTCAGCTGCTTGCGATGCCGTGTGTGCTCGATTATCTCGATGCAGATCGCGGTAGCCTCGACGCCGTCAATCGTCACCTGACTGGAAAGTACGCTCTCGAGGTACTCCCCTCCACGCATGACGACGCCGATGACCGCTGAGTACTTCTCACTGAAGGTGAACGGGGCATCGTCGATGCCGAGGATCCTGATTTGTCGCTTCATCTGGTAGAACAAAATTCATGGAATCATAAGAATGTTTCTGTTACCTCCTTATAGGTTCTTCTATATATCATATATAATAAGAGCGCATCTGGATGTCGCCGTAAGGGTTTATAAGACTGGCTCTGTATTTGCCTGCCGTGGTCCTATGATGCTTTCTGACCGTTCCATAAAGCAGCTCATCAAGGAAAAAGCTCTCGTCATCGACCCAGCGCCTGAGGTGAAATCGGCGTCGGTGCGCCTGCATCTCTCTGATCAGTTCGCCCAACCGTTTGGACGTATCGAACGAAAACCATCGTACATCCTTCGACCAAAAAAACTGGTTCTTAGTTCAACGTTGGAACGTGTCAAACTCCCAGACGATCATGCAGGCTTATACGATGGCTCCACGACGCTTGCGCGCATCGGCATCACCACGCACATGGGCAGCATGCTCGTCTCACCAGGTTCGGACGGGAACCTCACCCTTGAGATCTTCAACGCATCAGGCAAGCCCTTCGTCTTGAAAGCTGGGATGCGCATCGGGCAGCTGCTCATCCTCAAGCTTGACGCACCAGCCCAGCGTCCCCAGCCGACGCTCTCATCGTACACGGGGAAGCGTCATATAGGGATCGTTATGCCGCAGCAAAAAGACATCTACCGACCACGTAAGAAAAAATAGATTCGTCTATCGCTGGCGCCCTCATTAACAGACTGCGATTGTTTTAGAAGGTTAATCCTGTGAGCGTCTTGGTGTCCAGCACGCCGGTGATGGAACGAATCTTGTTGACGATGATCGTGCCGAGCTCCTCGAAATCGTTCGCCTCGATCTTCGCGATGAGATCGTACTCGCCGAACAGCGGGTGCAGCTCCACTATCTGCGGTATCTTCGAAAGTTTGTTGTAAACCTCGTGTTCATGCGCGGGCGCCACATGGATTAACACAAACCCTATCGCCATGATTTTTTTCTCCTTTT
>Ga0153915_10007481_pt1 | contig 10309 bp, 6 predicted proteins | sample Opewatmetagenome_2_FD_107003 | JGI IMG/M metagenome (GOLD analysis project Ga0153915, IMG submission 107003) | Freshwater wetland microbial communities from Ohio, USA - Open water 3 Core 3 Depth 3 metaG | ecosystem: Environmental > Aquatic > Freshwater > Wetlands | place: USA: Ohio, Lake Erie... | reverse complement strand
CCGGTCACCCCGCCGTGTCCATCCCCAACCTCGCAGTTCTCGCTGCGCACATTTTCCCCTCGCGGACTGCTGGCGTCCTTGTCGGCCAGCGGACCTTTGCTGCCCTTCAGAGCAATACAGTCGTCGTCCACCGAGATCTTGCATTTTCTGATTACGACGTCCTGGGAGCTGTCCACGTCTATGCCGTCGCTGCTGGGCGCGCGAATCGGTCCAACACCGGGACCGGGCGCGAAGATGGTCACGCCTTCGACGAGCACATCGCGGCAGCGATAGAGATGAATGTTCCAGAAACCGGAGTCCTTGAGTGTGAGACCTTCGATTCGGACGTCGCGGCATTGGTCAATAAGCATCAAGCGTGGGCGCTCGACCTCGAGGTTGGTGCATTGGGGGTTCTCCTTGCGACGCTGCCAGAACGCGGCCCAGAAGAGGATACCGTTGCCGTCGATCCTGCCTTTCCCGCCAATTCGCACGCGGTCCAGTCCCTGAGCATTGATCAGAGCCATGCGCCACGGTTCAAAGTGTCCCTCGATCCGCGTCTCGCGTTTCGGGTAATCATCGATCTGATTGGACCCGAGGAGCACGGCGTCTTCACCCAGATACAACTCGACGCCCGGTTTAAGAAAAATGGCGCCTGTGTAGAACACACCGGGCGGGACTACAACCCGGCCGCTGCCCTGCGCATGGGCGCGATCGATGGCGCGTTGGATCGCTTCGGTGTTGAGCGTGCGGCCATCGCCCACCGCGCCAAGCTCGGTAATTACGACATCGCCGGTGCTTGTAGGAACCGTTACCTGGGCGAACACACCCTGCGGAACGAACGGCAACAAGCAGATCAATGGGAAAAAGATAATGAATAAGCGGATCAAGTGAGGCTTGCTTGGCCGTATAGGTTGCATGACATGAGTGAATCAACTGCCGAGAGGCGTGTCAAGAGCCTGTCGCGCCGAGTCTCAAGCCCCGGTCAGTCATTGCGGCGCACGAGTCTTCGTTCAAGCAATCAGTACGGCAACGGGAATTTCGCGGTCATGGCGCGGACTTTGTCTTTGACTCGCGCTTGGACAGCAATATCGCTGGGCTTCTCCAGGACCTCGGTGATGAATGCGGCAATCTGTTCCATCTCGGCCTCTTTCATGCGGCGCGTGGTGACGGCCGGCGTGCCGAGACGGACGCCGCTTGTGACCAGCGGTTTTTCGGTGTCGTACGGGATTAGGTTTTTGTTGCAGGTGATACCGGCTTTATCGAGCGACTCCTGAGCAATTTTGCCGGTGAGCTTTTTCGGGCGGAGATCAACGAGCATCAAATGATTGTCGGTGCCGCCGCTCACGATCCGCAGTCCGCGCGCCGCCAACGCATTGGCCAGTGCCTGCGCGTTCTTGACGATTTGTTGTTGATAGCCCTTGAACTCGGGTCTCATTGCTTCACGGAAACAAACCGCTTTGGCGGCGATGATGTGCATCAGCGGGCCGCCCTGAATGCCGGGCAACACCCACGAATCAATGTCCTTCGCGTACTTCGCCTTGCACAGGATCAGGCCGCTCCGCGGACCGCGCAACGTTTTGTGCGTCGTGGTGGTGACGAAATCGGCGTGCGGCACGGGACTGGGATGCACACCCGCTGCAACTAGTCCGGCTATGTGCGCCATGTCCACGAACAGCAACGCCCCCACGCTGTCGGCAATCTCGCGCATCCGGGGAAAATCTATCACGCGCGGGTAGGCGCTTGCGCCAGCGGTGATCATTTTGGGCCGGCTTTGTTTTGCAAGCTCGGCGAGCTGGTCGTAATCAATCGTTTCGGTGTCGCGACTGACGCCGTAATGGATGACCTTGTAGAATTTTCCCGAAAAATTGCGCGGCGACCCGTGCGTTAGATGGCCGCCGTGGGCGAGTTCCATTGTTAGAATGGTGTCGCCGTGCTGGAGCATGGCGAAATAGACCGCCATGTTGGCCTGCGATCCGGAGTGCGGCTGGACGTTGGCGTGTTCGGCGCCGAACAATTGTTTGGCGCGGTCAATGGCCAGTTGTTCGGCGACGTCCACGTACTCGCACCCGCCGTAGTATCGCCTGCCCGGATAACCTTCGGCGTATTTGTTGGTCAGCACGGAGCCGGCGGCCTCGAGGATCGCGGGCGACACGAAATTCTCGCTGGCGATCAGTTCGATGTTGTCCTGTTGACGTCGTTTCTCGCGCTGGATCGCGTCGTAGATTTCGGGGTCTGCTTGCGCCAACGCCGAGTTGGCGGCAGTTCCACAGCAAACCGCGGGCGGATTATCCATTTTTTTTACGCGCCGCTCGTGGCGGCCTCCTTCAAATTCAGTTGTCAGCCAGACCGACAGAATGGCCTTGGCTTGTTCGTTGTTCAGTTCATATCCGGATAGCACCAATACGTTGGCATCGTTGTGGCGGCGGCTAAGCTGCGCCAATGCCTCGTTATTGGCCGACGCGGCGCGCACTCCGAGCACGCGATTGGCCGCAATGTTCATGCCGATGCCGCTTTTACATATAAGTACGCCGCGGTCGAAATTGCCCGCTGCGATTTCCTTCGCCACGGCAAACGCGTAATCGGGATAATCCACGGGTTCTTCCGATTGTGTCCCGAAATCGGCAAACGGATATCCGTGCGACGCCAGCCAGTCCTTCAACGCCTCCTTCATCTTTACTCCGCCGTGATCCCCGGCCAACGCCACACGAAGCGGTTTTACCGGGATCGGGACGCCAACTGTCGCGTGGCTGGTTTCGTTGATGAATTTAACGATGCCTGGCATGGCCTTCTCAATTTGTTCGCGTGTCCGCCGATAAACCTCCACCGACTGGCCCATCGGATCGGCGATGTCCTTGTTCGCGCCCAGCCCCACATCTTCAAACTCACGCAGCAGAAATGTTTTTTCCGCGGCGGCACGATACAACATTTGTAACGTTTCCTGCTGCGCGCCGGTCATTACGAAAATGAAATCGGCCTGCTTGACCAGTTCCTTGGTCAACGCCTGGCTGCGAAACCCGCCGATGTCAAGCCCGCGCTCGGCCATCACTTTGACGGAGAATTCACTCGCCGCAAGGCCGTCCATCGCTCCCAAGCCAGCTGAAACCACGCGCATGTCCGATTGTCCTCCAAGCATCTTGCGCAGGATGCCCTCGGCCATCGGACTGCGGCACACATTGCCAGCGCACACAAACAAGATAGTCTTCATAAATAATTTAATCCACCACGTCCGCCAGAACAGTTCCGCGTCGGCGTGTTTACTGCCGCGACGCCAATACGCGAATGGCCTTCAACACATCCACCGCCCGCTGTAATACCAGGTCGCGCACATTATCAGGCTCGCTTTCCGTCGCGGGTTTATCCATCTCAAACGCCTCGCCACGGAATGCCTTGACCAATTCGGCTTCGCTAATCCATTTCTGCGCTTTGGACGGCTGTAAACTGGCGGTCATGGTCACGTTCGTCGGCGCGTTCAATAACGCGTCGCGTTCCACCTGCTCGTCAATCTTCACCCGCACGTCGGGCGCCAGCCCACCCGGGAAAATACTCAGGCCAGCTTGCTCTGAGCCTGTTGAGCGAGCCGCAGTATTCGTGTCCGCCGCCGCTTGCGCGGAAGGATTCGCAGACTGGCGCGCATTTACGCGCGTGGACGAGGGCAACTCGATTTTTGCCGACGCCACGCGCAGCACGCGTCCGTCGCTCAACGGCACGTCGTCCCATGCCGCAGCCGAGCCGGCTGTCTGGTTGCCGATCAGGATGCAGCGGTCCTGCGCGCGCAACGCGCCTGCCAACGCCTCGGCGCTCCCACGCGTTTGTCTATTCACAAGCACCAACAGCGGCATATCATCTTGCGCCGACACGGCCACTGTCGCCGCTTGCGTACGAAATATCTCCGCGACGCCAGCGGCGCGTTTCAACACGAATAATTCCTTGTTTTCCGGCAGAAACCGGCTCGCTATGACTGCTGCCGTCGCGTAATTAGCGCCACCGGCAAACCGCAAATCCAGCACGCACCCGCTGATTTTGGCCTGGGAAAACCTGTTCAATTCCGCGTCCAAGCCGGCGGGCGTTTGTTCGGACACGTCGGCAATGCGGATGTAACCGATGTCCGGCTCGATTACCTCGGCCCGCCCAGAGACTGCCGGAACAACCACGGTGTTCGTCGTGGACGCCGGGGACGAGTTTGTGTTGACGGGTCCGGGCGTCACAATGGTCGCGCCAGCGCCCAACGCTTGCAGCACGCTGGTGACCGTCGCGTCGTTGAGCAATTTCTGATCGAGCGCGCCGTGATCTACGTACCGCGTTTTCAGGATGCCTATGATCTCGGTGGCTTGGGACAATGCCGCATCATCGGCGCGCGCAACCGGCCCCGACACAAGTGTTGAAGTCATCAACGCCAACCCGACCAAAATTCCGATGCTCGTTGTTTTCATCTCACGTTTTCAGTCGCAATGCGCGGGCGGCAATGTCTTTCCGATGCTGCATCCCGTCAAATTGAATCCGTTTCACGGCATCATAGGCGCGGCGCGTCGCATCCTCGATCCCGTCGCCCAACGCCGTCACGCCAAGCACGCGACCACCGTCGGTGACGACCGCCCCATTGGCGCCTAGCTTCGTACCCGCGTGGAACACGCAGACGTTAGTCAATCGCGCGGCCTCTTTCAATCCTGCAATCGGTTTGCCTTTCTCGTAATGACCCGGATACCCGCCCGCCGCCAGCACCACACAAACTGCGGCCTCGCTTTTCCAGCGCAACTCCATCGCATCGAGTTTGCCATCCGCCGTTGCCACAGCGGCGTCAACTAGATCGAAATCCATGCGTGGCGCCACAACCTGCGTCTCCGGATCGCCAAACCTGCAATTGAACTCCAGCACCTTCGGCCCGTCCGCCGTCAACATCAGTCCCGCGTACAGCACGCCGCGATACTCGATGCCTTCCGCCGCAAGTCCGGCCAGCGTCCGATGAAAAATCTCGTGAATCCGACCGCTCAATTCCCCCGTGACCACCGGCGTCGGCGAATACGCGCCCATCCCGCCCGTGTTCGGTCCGCGATCTCCGTCGAACACCCGTTTGTGGTCTTGCGCCGTGGCCAACACCTTCACCGTCCGCCCCGACACCAACGCCATCACTGAGACTTCCTCGCCCTGAAGGCATTCCTCGACGATGACCCGCGCGCCAGCTTCGCCGAACGCGCGTTTGACGATGATTTCTTCGACCGCTTGTTCGGCTTCGGCGACTGATTGCGCCACGATCACGCCCTTGCCAGCAGCCAACCCGTCAGCCTTCACTACGACCGGCGCGCCAAACTTGCGGATGCGCGCCCGCGCCGCAGCGGCGTTATCGAAACTCTCAGCGGCAGCCGTCGGTACATTGTATTTCAGCAGAAGTTGTTTGGAGAAAACCTTGCTGCCCTCCAATTGCGCCGCCGCCTTGCTCGGCCCGAGGATTCGCAGTCCCTTCGCTCGAAACACGTCCACGATGCCCGCGCACAACGGCGCTTCAGGGCCGACGATGGTGAGATCGATGCGTTTCTCTGACGCAAACGCGGCCAGATTCCCGATATCCGTTGCGCTGATCGGCATGCACTCGGCTTGCTCGGCGATACCGGCGTTGCCCGGCGCGCAGAATAGTTGCGTCACCCGGTCGCTCTGAGAGAGTTTCCAGACCAAGGCATGCTCGCGTCCGCCGCCGCCAATCACCAAAATTTTCATAAACTCGCCGCGAGCACTGTAGGAGAAACTACGTTTCAGGGCAACATGGAAGATGCATCTGGTTGGGTAACTGGCACATTTGCGCGCCACCCAAACATGCGTTGCAACGCCGATGTTGAGAAACAGGCCCTGCAATTATTTCGCCAAACCGGACTTGCCGGTTTTGGCTGTGTAATGCAGGCCCGGCGCCGTACCAACATAGTTTGTCTCGCCAAGCGTGACAGTAACCGGGAAGTTCGTTATCAGGATCCCCGGTTTCGGGACATTGGAATTCACCATGCCGTAATCCGACCACGCCGTTTGCCATGAACCTTTCTTCATCTTGGCGTTCAAGGCATATAATCCGGTCCTCTTGTTGTATGCCAGCTTGCAGCTCCCGTACTCGCCTGTGCCGCGCCCTTTCCCTTTCGCGTCCAACGCAAACGTCACGTTCGTCGTGCCGCCAACGTCAACCGCTATCGTTTTGTTCGTCAGATCGTACCCGGTACCAAGATCCATCGTGGCGCTAAGATTGCAACCGTCGCTAGCCTCCTTGGCAAAGTTCAGCTTTGTCTGCAGTTTTATAACGGTCAGCGGCGCTGTCGGGGTGACGTTTTCGAGCGCATATGCGAACACCACGCCGGCGTCTGACACGCCGCCAATCTGGGTCATGCCGTAGAACGTGGTGCCATCTAATGTCAGAGAGCCAAACGGGTTCCCCCCATCGTCGCCGACGAATTCGTGCAGGTTGGTGTAGCTGGTACCGTCTGTATTAATACTAAATATCACGCCGACGTTTGACACGCCGCCATACTGGGTCATGCCGTAGAACGTGGCGCCATCTAATGTCAGAGAACCACGTGGCCACTTCCCGTCGTCGCCGACGAATTCGTGTAGGTTGGTGTAACCGGTGCCGTCCGTGTTAATTCTGAATATCACACCATCGTAGGACGCACCGCCACTGTATGTCATGCCGTAAAGTGTGTCGTTGCTCAATGTTAATGAGCCGCCATACGGATACTCCCCATCGCCGGCCCCACCGGTGAATGAATGCAGGTTGGTATAGCCGCTGCCGTCCGTGTTAATACTGAATATCACGCCATGGTCGGCCGTGCCGCCGTTGAAGGTCATGCCGTAAAGTGTGTCGTTGCTCAATGTTAGCGAGCAAGCGGCCGGAGCCATCCCATCGTTGGCGCCACCGATAAATTCGTGCAGGTTGGTGTAGCCGGTGCCGTCCGTGTTAATTTTGAATATCACGCCGCCGTTTGTCGCGCCGCCGTTGAAGGTCATGCCGTAGAGCCTGTCGCCGCTCAACGTCAAATAGCCGGATGAATATTTTCCATCTCCGGCCCCACCGGTGAATGAATGCAGGTTGGTGTAACCGGTGCCGTCCGTGTTAATACTGAATATCACGCCATAATTTGACCCGCCGCCGAGGCGGGTCATGCCATAGAGTGCGGTATTGCTCAATGTTAACGAGTTGCCGTATGGATAATCCCCATCGCCGACGCCACCGGCGAACTCATGCAGGTTGGTGTAATCGGTGCCGTCCGTGTTAATTCTGAATATCACGCCATAATTAGTCGCGCCGCCATTGCTGGTCATGCCATAGAGCGTGGTGCCGCCTGATATTACAGGACTTCCATACGGAGCCAGCCCGTCACCGGCGCCACCGACGAAATCATGCAGGTTGGTGTATTGCGCCTGCGCCGGACTGAGCGCGACAACAAAGCAAAGCGCGGCCAATAGACTGATTTGAAAGCATGACGGCTGACCCGATTTTCTCATGACCATCTCCTTTTAATACGACGGTTCGTTGCATGGCGGCACCTCCCATCCGCCATCCCCGCGGCAAGTGGATTCAAAATACCATCTTGCGTCACGTAGTCAAGACGCCACGGCAATCCGCGCTGCGTTATCCTTTCGCCGCGCGCATTGTAGGAGAAACTCCGGTTCAGGGCAACACGGAGACCGTTCTGAGCCATGCGGACAAATCGGACGCGCAGGGTCTGCGCTCGATGCCACAAAAAGCTCGGGGCGCGGAAAACGCAAACAGCGTCAACGATGGCTTGCTAACGCGTGATGCTGAAGCGAAGATTGTGGCCTTCGTTGTCAACGCCTTTGAAGTTCCCGCTATCAACACGCTTGTTCAGGCGTCCGGAAAAAGAATTGGTTACAGTATCACCGCCTTCAAACTCGTAAATATCGTAACCGGCCACATGCCGCTGCGAATCCGCCAGTATGGTCCCAGTCACGGTGTACGCGCCGTCAGCGCTTGTGCCGCTTCCGCCCAATGTGAATGCGCCAGACCCATTCGTGGATGCCGCAATGGTGAGCGTTTCATAATGGCCGGAGCCGCCACTGATGACGTTACCGATCCATGCTCCCGATATATCGGGAAGATTGGTGCTGTTATCGCCCAAAAAAGTGAATCGTCCATTGGCGGCATTCGCCTTAAACGTGATGCCATTGTGCTTTTTAAAGCGTCCCACAAGATTGCCTGATGCGGTGTTGCCGGCTGACTCTTCCAAGTAACCGCACATAATCCGGTTCTTGCTGTCCATGCTCCACACGCCGGAGATTGTAAACGTGCCGAGTGACCCAGATTTGATTCCCCAACCGGTCATTGTGTAATCGTTTGTGAAGATAAGATACGCGATCCCATTATCGTGTCCCTTGATGGCCACGTGCCACGCGCCAAGCACCGAGTTGGTTTGCGCCCGACCCGATTGCGCGGCGAAAGTGACGATTACGCCACATGCCGCCACCAAAAACCATCGCTTCATAAGAAGACCTCCTTGGTCGGCGCCAATAAGATTACCGTAACGCGTGAAAATCAACCAAAAAAGCCGCCTATGAGAGAAAAGAGGGGTTGCCTCTGCCTTTTCCCGCAACACATCTTTTTTTCGCTTGTGCAAACGCGACTAATTATTCGACGCCGTTTGCGCCGCGCGGCATGCGTCATCCTTCCGCCGCGATCCGCTCGACCACCCGGTTCATTGCGTCTTCCTGAGCGGCGATGGATTCGACGAGTGCAAACTGATTCCGGCTCCGGTCGAGGTTGTGCGCCGGCCGGTGCACTTTGAAGTAGTGGTCACCTTCGAGGTGGTCGGTCAGAAACCGGATGCCAACCTCGAACGTCATCAATTTACCCGCGAACGCCAGATGGCGTTTCTCGGTGGCATTGAGCACGCCGCCGACTGCTGCGAGATAGCCGCGCGTCAGCGCCTCGAACATCGGCATCTCCATTCGCACCTTCGACAAGTCAGTCTCGTCCTCGGCGCAGGCGCAGGTTGCGGTGCGCACCATGTCGCCAAAATCGTACAGGGCCAGCCCCGGCATGACGGTGTCCAAATCCAACACGCAGAGCGCCTCGCCTGTCGCGTCGTCGAGCATGACGTTGTTAAACTTCGTGTCATTGTGCGTGATCCGTTCGGGAATCGCGCCGCGCGCGCGCAAATCCAGCAATGTTCTCGCCATGTCTTTGTGCCGCAACGCGAACTCGATTTCGGTTTTTGCGCCTGCCACCCGATTACCGGCGTCGCGCGCGATGGCCTGATCGAGTTTGACAAATCGTTGCGGCGTGTCGTGAAAATACGGGATCGTCTCGGCAAGACGCGGCGCAGGCAAATCGGCCAATTGCCGCTGAAACCGACCAAACGCCAACGCCGTTTGAAACGCTTGTTGCGGAGTTTCGACCACCTCGCAAACGTGCGCGTTCTCGATGAATAGGTACGCGCGCCAATAGTTGCCGTCGGCGGCGCGGTGAAACATCCTGCCATCGCGCGCCGGCACCAGTGTCAACACGCGCCGCGCCACATCGGGCGCTTTCGCGGCGAGCAGCTTGGCGCGGATGTGTTGCGTCACCCGCGCGATGTTGTCCATCACCGCCTCAGGGTCGTGAAATACGCGCTGATTTACGCGTTGGTGAACGTAGCGGGCAGACCGGTCCGCGCGACGGTACGCAGCAACGAACGTGTCGTTGATGTGTCCATGACCAAGCGGTGTCGCCTCCACGAGGTCACCGTCAATACAGAACTCTCTAGCAATGGCCTGAATCATTGGCTGAGGGTTGCGTGGCGCCGGCGACGGCGATCGCCATGGCGGCGGCATCCGCCTGAGGCAGGAAAACCTGAAACGCCGTGCCCTTGCCCGGAGCGCTGTCCACATCAATAAAACCGCCGGTTTGTTTGATGATACCGATGCAGGTGGCCAGCCCCAACCCGGTGCCTTGTCCCACCGCCTTGGTGGTGAAGAACGGATCGAAGAGCTTAGCCTTGACCTCGTCACTCATTCCAACGCCGGTGTCGCTCACCGTCAGACGGATGTACGATCCCGGCACGGACTCGGGGTGACGGCGCGCCATGTCTTTATCGAAACGGACGTTGGTGGTGGTAATAGTCAACGCGCCGCCGTACGGCATGGCGTCGCGCGCATTGACGACCATGTTCATGATGATTTGCCCTATTTGGGCTGGGTCGGCAATTACAATGCCGAGGGCCGGATCCAGCGACGTGGTCAAGTGAACAGTCGAACCGAGCAGGGGCTCGAGCATCCGTTGCATGTTGAGCACGATGGTATTGAGATTGATGGGCTTGAGTTCCTGCGGACATTTGCGACCGAACGTCAGCAACTGGCGGGT
>Ga0153915_10007480_pt1 | contig 10310 bp, 8 predicted proteins | sample Opewatmetagenome_2_FD_107003 | JGI IMG/M metagenome (GOLD analysis project Ga0153915, IMG submission 107003) | Freshwater wetland microbial communities from Ohio, USA - Open water 3 Core 3 Depth 3 metaG | ecosystem: Environmental > Aquatic > Freshwater > Wetlands | place: USA: Ohio, Lake Erie... | reverse complement strand
CCGAGCCGGAACTTGGTGTCGGGCTTGTTTGGGATATTCCATTCCATTTCGGCCAGCCCGAATGCTTTTTTGTAGATAACCTTGCCGTTCTCGGCCACCAGCACCGTCCCGTTGAACTGTCCATAGTCGGAGTAAAGCTTCATCAGGCCGTCGATTTTGCCGGCATTGTCCTGGGCAGTGCCGACGGATGAAAGCAAGAAAAAGAGGACAAGGATGGCCATCAAGGCCGGACGCAAGATGAGATAGGACTTGCTTCTCATGGAATAACCTCCTCTCCGGATCCTAGGTTCGGTTACTTTTTGGGATGGTCCATCGATAAATGCACTTCTTATCTTAATTACGATGGGTATCGCCAAAAGTTCAGCGCTTGCAGTCCCTCCGGGCCTCGAAAACAATTGCTCATACTTCTTAGCCCTCCGCTAGCAACACCCGCCGGACCGGAGAAATACCGCGAGCTTCAGCTCTGGATGGCGTCATAATAGAGGGCGGCTGCGCCAAGGATGGCGATCTGGGGTTGGCTGGAAACCTCGATAACGATCCGTTCGAGTGTTTTATGATACGGGAAGACCTGCATCCTCTCGCGCATCGCTTTCTCAAAATAGGGAAAGTCCTTGGAGACGGAACCACCGAGGATGATGGCCTCGGGGTCCACGGCCAGCATGATGATCATTATAGCGTCCCCGAAAAAGGCGCCGAATCGCTCTAAGATCGCGAGTGCCTCCCGGTCTCCCCTCCGGGCCCGGGAACTGACCTCCTCTCCTTTGATACCGTAAGTCCTCGTAAAATATTGCCCGCTCGAGTAATGTTCCAGGATTGTATCTTTGTAGGGGATCATACCGAACTCGCCGGCGCCGCAGTTGGGACCGCTGTAGAGGCGGCCGTTGAGGATGATTCCGGCGCCCAACCCGGTGCCGACGATCAGGCCGACGAGATGGCGGTATTGAATCCCCTTCCCGAAATACTTCTCTCCCACGGCGAAACAGTTGGCATCGTTGTTGACGTAGACGGGCCGGCCGAAGCGTTTTTCCAGGATCTCCTTGACCGGGACTTCTTTCCAAGACGGGATGTTCTGGACGTCGTAGACGATCCCTTTTTCCACGTCCACCACACTCGGCACGCCGACGCCGATTCCCGCCACACCCGGATCAAAGACTTTTTCAATCGCCCCGATGACCTCGCTGATAACCTGCTGTTCTGATCCCTGGGCGGTCACCGCGGCGGAAACGTGGCGGACAATCCGGCCGTCCTCCACCCGGCCGATGCCGACCTTGGTGCCGCCGAGGTCGATGCCGACGATCGCTTCCTTGGCCATTGTCTTCACGCCTCCGCTTTCTTCCTCCTCAGGCTGATCGTGGCGTTGGTGATCAACGGCCGGGCCCAGAACCCGATGCTCAAGATGTAGGCCAGAGTTATATACAGGAACATCATGCCATAGCGCAGACCCAGGCGGTCGCCCAGCCAGCCGATGACGAGCGGCACCAGCGCCCCGCCGATGATCCCGGTGACTAAGATGCCCGAGAAGGAACCGTGGTGTTTGTCCAGGGAATTAAGGGCCAGGGAAAAGATGATCGACCACATCACCGAGGCGCAGAATCCCATCAGGGGAAAGGCGATGATCGCCACAGGGCCCGGCCCAAACAAAGCACAGCTCAGAGTGACGACCGCCGCGGCGGCGAAACCGATCAGAACCCGGCGGCTGTCAAAGAGTTTCAGCAGAACCAGACCGAGCAGGCAGCCGGCGGTCATCAGGCCCCAGAACAGGGAGACCGTGGAGGCGCCTTTGGTCTGGGGATCGACGCCATGGTAGGTGGCCAGAAACTTCGAGATCCAGTTCGCCACCCCTTGTTCGGTGCCGACGTAGGCGAAAATTCCCAGAAAATAGAGGATGACGAGCTTTTTCCGGAAGAGCTCCCTGTAGACGGCCCAGGCTCCGGCCCGCTCTTCCTCTTTGAGTTCGACCTTGGGCAATCGGACCGCCGCCATGATCACCACCATGGCCAGCGTGACCAGCGAAAAAACCCAGTAGAGCGAAACCCAAGGAAGATTTTCGGGCACGACCTTCCTCAGGATCTCGAGAACGGGGTTGCTCCTGCCCGATGACCCGGGCAGGTTGAGAACCAGATAGGAATAGACCTTCGGACTCAGGAACGAAGCCAAGCCGAAGACGAGCTGGGCGAAGACGGAGTTGAAGGCGAAATGTTCCTCCCCGCCGGCCACCCGCAGGAGTGGGTTGATGGCCACCTGGAGCATGGCCATCCCGATCCCGATCAGGAAAAGCGAGGTCAGGGCGACGGAGAACCGGGGCAATGAAGCGAAAAAGAGGGCCCCTACCAGGGCCATCAGGAAAGCAGCCAGCATAACCCGCTTTTCTTTGTAGCGTTCGACCAGCATCCCGGCCGGGATCGACATCACCCCGTAGGCGACGAAGAAAGAGAAGGGCAAGAACCCGGCCAGGGTCAAGCTCAGGCTGAAACTGTTGATGATGTCCGGGACGAGCGGACCCAGGATATTCGTCAAGAAGGAGATGACAAAAAAGACGAGGAAGATCAGGGCGACGATGAAAATGTTTCTCTTCATAGACTAATTCTCCATTCATCTATTATAGGCGCGGGTCCTGTCACGACGCGTCCCCCTCCGTCCTCGCCTAAGACCCGCCCACCCGCCACCATCTGCTCCGGGCGGGCGGGGACTAGCATCGTGCCACCCGCGCTCATCAAATCAAAACACCAGGGTATTTTTCTAATCAATACTATTGCGTCTTAACGTTCCAGCCGTCAACTCGCAGCACCGGCTCCTCGCCCTGAAGGTCGGCTGGCGAAAAAGTGGCGCTGATCGTCTTGCTCTCGCCGGGGGCGAGCGAAATGCAGTTGTCCTCCCAGTAGATCGGCAGGACGGCGCGACCGCTCTGACTGCCGACAACGTTAAGGTTGACAAAGAAAGCAATGGTATTGGACGGATTCTGTAAAGTTACCCGGACCTGTTGTTCGGCTCCTGTCTGCTCGAAGGCCGACAGGACCTTGAGGGTTACTGGGGGGAGCTTGTCCAGAGCTGTCAAGTCGGCGAATTCCTTGATGGGTGTGACGAACCATTCCGTCGCCGGGTAGTTCATGACGTCCTTTTTGGTAGGGAGCCAATAAAAGTTTTCAGCGACGAGCCCGCCCGCGTTGTCGGCCAGCTTAAGGTCCAGGAAATAGACGGGAGCCAGGCCTTTAATCGCCGGTAGCCGGCTGATCTGAGCGACCGTGTTCGGTCCGAGTTCCACGTCCTTCATGTCATTGAAAATCTCCCGGGACTGGAGGTCGAACACCCGGATTTGGACCTTGGCGCCGCTCAGGGGCCCCAACCGGTCGTTAATCACGTAGATCCCGTCATTCTGAACATGATAGAGGACATGGACGGGCCGGGATGCCTTCTTAGCGCCGTAGAAGGCCCCGTTGGGCATCAGATAATAGTCATACAGCTGCCAGTAGAGCTTGGGCCAGGCGGCATTCAGCATCCACTGGATAACGCCGGTCGTTACGGGCCGGTTGGCGGCAAAGGCTTCGAACATCGCCCGCATCGCTTCGTAGTTTGCGACCTGAGCCTTGCGGACGAAATCATCCAGGTCTCTGGCCTTCCCGTATCGCCGGTTCATGGCTTCGTTATACCGGTCGAGCGTGTTGAACTCGCCGCGGGCGCAATGATAGTTCCAGATATCGTCGATCGGCCAGAGATGGTCGGCCGGGAGCATTTTCTTCAAGCTTTCGAGCGGAGGAGGCTGCGGCCCGGGCCCCGTCTCCGTGTTGAACCCGAAGGCCCCTCCGTTCTTGGTGTCCTCGAACCAGTAGATCGGCGGGACGTAATCGTAGGGCCCGTTCATCTTGACGCCCGTATCTCCGCTGATCTCACTGCGCAGGCCCTTGGCGGACATCACCGCCGGCCGGCTCGGATCATAGACTTTTAGGATCTGATCATACTTGCGCTCGAGCTCCGGTCGGGGCAACTTGTCGCTCCCCAGCATCCAGACGAAAATGCTGGGGTGATTGCGGCACAGCAGCACCTGGTCCTCCAAGGAACGGGCGACGAGCTCCATGTCCTCCGGAGTCCTGATGCTTCCGTAGTCGTCATCGGGCTTGCCGGCGTAGTCCTCCCATTCCCACTGGCAGCTCCAGCCGGCCATCAGGAGAATTCCGTACCGGTCGCAGAGGTTGTAGAGCTCGGGACCGCTGCCCCAGAATCCTTCCAGCCGGATGGTGTTCAGGTTCATATGCCTAGTGTACTTGACCTTCGCTTCCAGGACGCGGGGGTCTTCAGCCATGAACAGGTCGTCCACCCATCCTCCCCCCCGGATGAGGACCTTCTGGCCGTTGACCATGAAGCCGCGATGACCCTGTTCGTTGATATAATCGGCGACTTGGCGAATGCCGAAAGTGACGGTGTCCTCATCGGAGATGAACTTCCGGGTTTCAAAGCGTAACTTAAGTGTATAAAGGTTCGGCTCGCCCAAATGGTGAGGCCACCAGAGGCGAGGCTCCTGGATTTTGAGCCCCGGGAATTGCTGAGGAGCAAAAGTGACGGTTCTTTTTTCTCCCGGATCGAGCTTGACGTCCTGGCTGAAGGCGGAACCCTCAAGCTCCACCTGGAGAGAGCCCATGACCGGTTGATCCGTGTGATTCACGGCCTCGGCCGTGATGGTCAGGTCGGCTTCAGCCAGGGTTTCCAGGTTCACTTCGCTCGTCACAAAGGGCTGCTCGATGGAAACCGGCCCGCTCAGGCGCAGCGTCACCGGCCGCCAGAGCCCCATGCCCTGGTCCGGCGGCTTGGGGTTCCAGTCGACAAAACCGAAGGTGAAATCTCCGGGCTCAGGAGGGAACACCTCAACCGCCAGGACGTTCGGGCCGGCCTTGACGGCCGGGGCGATATTGAGCTCAAAGGTCCGGAAGGAGCCAATGATTTGGTCCTTCGAGGCAATCTCCCGGCCGTTGAGCCAGATATTTGCCCGGTAATTGATGCCGTCAAACCCCAGACGGGTGCTGACCAGCCTTTTATCGGCCGGGAGGTCGAACTCCCTGCGGAACCACCAAGAGCCCGCAAACCGTTCGGCCGGGACGGTCTCCAGATTCTTGCCGACGAACAGGTCGCGATACTCCCCTTTCTTGAGGAGCGCCGCCATGACCGTCGAGGGCACTGAAGCCGGACACCAGCCGGCGAGGTCCAACCCCGGAGCGGAGACGATGTCTCCGCTTTCCTTGACCTCTGCCGAAGCCCGGATAAACCAGCCGTCTGCAAGAGGTATGTCATATTGCAGGCTCGCGGCCGGTTTCGGACGGCAGGCCGGCAAGGCACAGATGAGCAAGAGCGCTATCAAGGCATAAAAAAACAGGACATTCTTTGAAATCGACATCCAACTCTCCTTTCTATCGACTCCGGACCTTAAGGCGGTCGGCGACGGCCGCCTTTTTCTCCGGCTCCTTGGCCAGGGCATCCCAATTCCAGAAGATAACGCCTCCGGAAGGAGGACGGAGGGCCTCTTCCAGTGCCTCCTTAAACTCCTCCGCCGAAAGTTTATCACTGAGGTAAGCGTTGCCGACTTGAATGCTGGGAACGACCAGGCCTTTGGTCCTGGAATAAACATCTTCGACCACCTCGCGGATCCAGGGCGGCTTTCTCTTGAGCATGTGCCAATAGCACATCGGCGAGATCATGTCCGCCGGAGCCGCGAGAGCAGCCAAGTCTTGTCCGGCGATGACCTTGATCGCTCCCCCGAAATCGTTCTCCCGCCAGGGGACAGAATGGATGTTGACCAGAAGCTTTGGCTTGATAGCCCTGACCTCATCAATGATGGTCCGGACCAAGCTGGTAATGACCCCGCACTTCCAGTCTGTCCATTCCCGCCCGTGCTCGGCCATGATCCATTTGGCCGTCTCCGCCGTCCCGCCGAGCCTTTCGGGCAGAGTGATCCCGGTGTCTTTCTGGAACTTTTCCAAGCAGCTCCGGTCGAAACAGCTGTTGGCGATCGAATCCGCCGTCCTCTCCGGATAGACCATCTCCCAGAAGACGAAATAGCGGATGAAATCCAAGCTGACGCCGTCAGGGTCAAGCTCCCGGACCAGGTTTTTGATCCACAGGACCCGGCGGCTGCGGTAGTCGGGACGGGTGGGGCAGACAAACTCCACCCAGTCATCTTTGGCCTGTTCCCCCCGGTCGGTCAGCGCGTAAAGGCCCGGGTCCTTCTTGAGCTCCTCGGGATTATAAAATATGGGCAGGATCAAGAAGACGGAGATCCCGTGCTTCCGGGCCAATTCCCTGAACTGACCCTGAGCGGCGAGGGCAGGGCTGACGAAAACGGTGTTGACCCCGAGCGAGCTCCATTCCGCAAAAAGGTTGGGAAGAGACCCTTCATGCTCGTATATCTTGACGCCGATCATCAGGGCCGGGCTTTTTTCCGACGTCTTTGCCGGGTATTCCGCAGCCAGGGCGGCGCCAGCGAGAACAAGGAAAGCAACAAGCGCTTTCTTAATCATGAAAGCTCTCCTCGGGTTCGGGAAGCGTCCATTATCCCTCAAATCCCTGGCCCCCGGCCAGTCATTTCTTGACCGAGGCATCCGGCGGCAAACGCAGTTGCTTGTAGAGCTCCCGGCGGCCGGCCTTATCGTTCTCCATGACTTGCCGGGCAAAGGCGGCCACGGTTCGGGCCTGTGCCCGGGGGACAACGACGACGCCGTCCCCGTCCGCAACCACCACGTCGCCCGGCATGACCAGCACCCCGCCGACGGCGATTGGCCTGTTGACGGATTCGATTTCGTTCCGTCCGGGCCGGATGCCCCGCCCTCGCCGGCGTAGATAGAGCGGCACCTTCTCGATCGTAATCTCGTCTGTATCCCGGGCCGCAGCGTCCGTGACCACACCGACGCAGCCTCGACTCTTCCATTCCATAATGTTGTAGGAGCCGATACTTCCGATGTCGCCTTCCTCTACGTCATCGATCACCAGCGCGGTGCCCGGCCGGATCAAGTCGGCGTACGGCTCCGAGGAGTATTGATTGTAGAATTCGCCTTCCCACTTATCAAATTCTTCGGGCGGCATTTTTCCCGCATACGGCCTCTGGGTTGGGACATAGCGCCCGGTCACCGCAATACCGGCGAAGCGATGGCTGAAATTCTTCAAGTCGGTCCAAAGCGGCAGGATTGACGGGTCCACCAGCCCGACCCCGGGGAGCCCGGCCTTGTCCATCCCGTCTGAGACATCCGCGACCCGCAGGCCGGCGAAGAGCTTCAGTAAGTCCTGGTCCTCCTCGGCGGTAAAGACGGATACGGCCAGGAAGTCTTTTCCGGAGCGCAGGGCCTGCGGCGCCGGCTCTTTCGATTGGGGGAGCATTCCGGCTGCCGTGAGCCCGATCAGAACGATCAAATAAGGAATATGTCGTTTGTCCATGTGGGCGGCCTCCTCGACGGGGCTAATATAGATGATAGGCACTTTTTTTACAAAAAGGATACGTTAAGACAGCATCTCTAGAACAGAGGCGGCGAAAGGATGCAGGCCGAGCGGAGGGCTCAATAGACAGATTCTCGGCCAAGCGCTAGAATGGAAGTAGGAGGTTCCGATGAAACCCATCAGGTTCGTTTTGGCCATAACCATAGTGCTTGGCGTCGCCCAGGCCCAGACCGTCGACCTGGGCCAGAATGTCTTTTTTAACAATGAAGGGCAGATTGTTCTCTGCATCGACGCGGCGCTGGCCGTCCGCAACCTAGACAGCCCCTACATCATGTTCATGGCGTTCATGGGTTCCAAGTCCCAGGGCACTATCTCGGTCCATAGGGACGATGTCGTCATGGTCTACAAGGGACAGGAATACCAAATGCCTTCGATTGAAGAATGGCGGAAGGAATACCGGGGCGCCAACCATGATTTTGACATCTACCAGCGCCTGGGAAAAGACACGCTGGCCCTCTCCCAGATGAGGTTCTGGCGATACCCCTGGGATTATGATTTCTTCCCCGTGCTTGGCGTGGGGTCGCTGCCGGCCGACCAGATCTCCATGAGCGGCACGCTCGGTGCCAGGACCAAGTTCTACTTCAGGAACCCGGGTTTCCAGAAGGGGGACCAGCTGGTCATCAAGGTCAAAGACCACAAGAATCCCGAGATCAACGGCTTTTGCGCCGTGGTGCTCGAGCTGAAGTAAGCGGCTTTACCTGACTTTTTTTCCGGGGAGTTTCTGGCCGCCCTGGATGAGGATGAGTCCGCTGACTTTCCCGGTTTCATCCTTGACGAACTCGACCTGGCCGTCGGTTACCTTGAGGAAGAACTTCATCTCTGCTTCCGGATAGAGCTCAACCTTGGGCTGCCCGGTGGCCTGTCCCATGAGCTTTCCGTCCTCCTTGGTAATCACGACCAAAAACCCGGGAGCGAGCTCATATTCACCCACATACTGGTCGTAAAGAGCCGGGTCCAGTTTGATTTCTGTGCGCCCGGCCGGAAGGGGCTTGGCCGTTCTGGTATACGTCTGAACGGGCCCGATCCGAGAGACGAATTTGAGCCCCGTGACCGTTCCCTTCGCATCCTTCAGAAACTGAATCCGGGCGGGAAAATCGGTGACGAAGAACTCGCCGGCCGAAACCGGCCTAATCTCGGACTTGCCTGCTCCGGTGATTTGGCAGAATACCTTGCTTTCCTGCCGCGTAACATAGAGCTCCACTCCCAGGGCGTCGGCATACACACCGGTCAGAGGTTCCAGTTCTTTTTCGGGAAGGGATACCGGAACGGGTTCCTTATAGGGAATGCCCAGTGCCAGGCAGCCTGCCTTGAAGGCCAAGGGTTCCGGCTGCAATTCCATGACCGCGCTATTGGCCAGGACGGCGACAAAGACTTGGTCTTCTGGAAAAAACAGAGCGTGGGACAAAAAGCCGTGAATCCCGCCGCCATGTTCGATCAGGCGATGGCCTTCGTAGTCCGAGATGCACCAGCCGTAGCCGTATCTCGTTTCCTGGCCGTCCTTTAGCTTGTAGGAGGTAAAAGCCCGTTCGAGCGTTTCTCTCTTGACCAGCTTTCCGGCAAGGAGAGACTCGGTCCAGGTCGCCAGGTCATCCACCGAAGAAGCTAGGGAACCCGCCGCATAGGGTTGAGACATGCTCAGATAGGGTGCGTTCTCAAACCCGGAGTTTCCCTTGGTGTAGCCCGCCGCCCGGCGGGGGATGATGCGCGAGGTGCTGTCATAGCAGGAGCTCTTCATGCCGAGGGGGCCGAAGATCCGCTCCTGGATGAAATCGGCGTAGGTCTTGCCGGATGCTTTTTCAATGATCGCCCCGAGAAGGATATAGCCCGAATTGCTGTATTTCCACCTCTCTCCGGGAGCGAATTCCATGGGCTTGTCCTTGGAGAGAGCGATGATTTCGTCGACGGTCATGTCCTTGCGCTGGAGAGGCAGCCATTCAGGCAGGTCGGTGTAACTTTTGACGCCTGAAGTATGGGTGAGCAGGTGCTCGACAGTGAACTTTTTCCCCTGGGTGGGGTAATCGGGGAGAAATTTGGTGATCTCATCCTGAAGCGAGAGCTTTCCCTCCTCAGCCAGCATCAGGATGGCGACGGCTGTAAACTGCTTGGTGATCGAGCCGAGGCGGAAGATCATGTCCGGCTCGACAGGGACGTTTAGCTCGAGGTTGGCGAGGCCGTAGCCCTTGCGCAAAATGACCTGCCCGTGTTTCTTGACGAGGACGGCCGCACCGGGCCCATCGGGTTTGTAGACACCGGTCAGAAGTTTGTCAATCTGCGAGGCCAGGTCTTTGTCGGAAGCCTGGGCGGGCGTCTGGGTTGAGCCGGTCTGTCCCAGCGCCAGAACTCCCAAAAGAAACAGAATCAGGCATTTGCAAGGTTTCGACATCTGTACCTCCGGGTCAATTCAGACTGAATATCTATACGGTCATGACCGCAAGAAGGTTCAATATATCCTGAATCGGGCACGTTGTGAAGCTGACAATCCCAGATTGCTCATCACTCGAGGCGGGTAATTAACTAAAAAGACAGCTGGAAGGTAAGACCTAGGGTTTTGGTCCGCGGGTTGAGCAGGGGCGCAAAGGTAAACGTTCGGCCCCGCATCCTCAGGTTCCGCTTGTTTACGGCCCCCTTCACGGCGGCTAGGTCCCAGGTCGCCGACCCGAGCATGATGCCGGCGCCGACGAGTGCGAGAGCTCCCCAGTCCTCAGCGTTGGCGTCCCCGCCCCAGCTTTCAAACCAAGAACCGAGAAAAGCGATCATCATGACTCCCACGCCGATAGCCCGAATGCCTACACCCAGGAGACCCCGCCAGACAAGCCCTCCGTAGAAATAGCCGAGGG
>Ga0153915_10007479_pt1 | contig 10310 bp, 6 predicted proteins | sample Opewatmetagenome_2_FD_107003 | JGI IMG/M metagenome (GOLD analysis project Ga0153915, IMG submission 107003) | Freshwater wetland microbial communities from Ohio, USA - Open water 3 Core 3 Depth 3 metaG | ecosystem: Environmental > Aquatic > Freshwater > Wetlands | place: USA: Ohio, Lake Erie... | reverse complement strand
TTCTTCGTTGATAAATGGACCATAGACTTCAGCCGTATCGAAGAACGTGATGCCGCGGTCAACGGCCTTCCGGATCAGCGCGATCATCTCCTGCTTGTCCGCGGGCGGACCGTAGCCAAAGCTCATCCCCATGCAGCCGAGGCCGATCGCCGAGACTTCCAGGTTCCTGTTTCCGAGTTTGCGTTTCTGCATGTGGTCCTCTTATTCGGCGCTCGCGCCGGCCTGGTATTGCTCGTCGGTGAACTTTTCCATCCAGTCGACCGCCTTGCCGTCGAGCCTTTCCACGATGGCGATGTGCGTCATGGCCGTGGTTGCCGTGCCGCCGTGCCAATGCTTTTCGCCCGGCGGGCACCAGACCACGTCACCGGGCCGGATCTTTTCGACCGGGCCTCCCCAGCTCTGAACCAGGCCGCAGCCTGCCGTGACGATCAGGGTCTGCCCCAGCGGGTGCGTGTGCCACGCCGTCCGGGCGCAGGGCTCGAAGGTGACACTGACACCGAGCGCCCGCGCCGGATCGGGTGACTGGAACAGCGGGTCGAGGCGCACGGTGCCGGTAAAGGTCTCGGCCGGTCCCTTTCCGGAAGGCTGAGTGCCGCTTTTCTTGACGTCCATAAGGCTTCCTTTCTTCTGCCGGAATCGAAAGACGCTCACACCGCCGGCGCGCCGCTCCTCGCGCGCAGTGAACGGGAGTGATGCGCGCGCCATTTGCCAGGCGAACTGCCCTCCCAGTCGTGGAATGCCCGGAAGAAGGAATGCGCGTCGTCGTACCCCAGGGGGTAGGCGGTTTCGTTGAGCTCGAGCGACGAGTGCTGCAGATAGTGGCGGGCCAGCTCGCGACGCGCCTCCTGCATGAGCTGCTGAAACGAAGCACCGTCTTCCGCCAGGCGCCGCTGCAGCGTCCGTGAGCTCACGCAGAGCTCTCTCGCGACATCCCCGATCCCTGGCCGCCGCCCCGCCAGCTGGCGCTTCAGGATGCCCTTGACCTGCTCGCCGATCTCTCTCGAAGCGATCGCCTGCGACAGCTCGGTCTCGAGCTGCGGTGCGAGCGTCGCGAGCAGCTCCGCGTTGTGGGTGACGAAGGGTCGATCGAGGTCCGACCTGGCGAACACGATCGTGTCCTCGCGGCCCCCGAACCTCGCCGGGCAGCCGAAGTGAGCCGCGTACATCCGCCGGTTCCTCGCCGAGCTGCGAAGCTCGAGCCGCCTCGGGCGGACGAGATCGCCGGTCCCTCGGCGGGCGATGCTCACCACCCAGGCGAAGCAGAGATCCACCAGGACCGGCGGCTCCGTCTCCTGCGCGAGCAGCCACCGGAACCGCACGCGGCATTCGTCGCCTCGCTCCGTCACGTGGAGCTCTTCGGGACAGGTGAGCTGCTTGTAGCGCGCCAGCCGCTCGAGCGCGTCCCGGAGCGACCGTGCCGAGACCGCTGAGATGGCGATCGGATCGTACCGCTCGACGCGAGGCTCCGTCCCCAGCTTGAGGCCGACCGCCGGATCGTCGCTGGCTTCCGCAATCCCCCGATACAGGGCGAAGAGCTCCTCCGTGCTGACCAGGATCCTCTCCTGGTCGAACAACCCCGCCGGCAGGCCAGCGTGGCGCAACACGCCCGCCGGAGCTACGCCGAGCTCCTCGAGCTTGCGCGCGAGCATGGTCGACACCCGGAACCGGCTCACCATGGCTCCCCTCCCACGGCTTCTCGGGATTCTCCCTCCGGCGCCGCCTACTTCAAGGTGGCCATGTCGATGACGAAGCGATACTTCACGTCGCCCTTCATCATTCGTTCGTAGGCCTCGTTGATCTTCGAGATGGGAATCCGCTCGACGTCGGCCGTGATCCCGTGCTCGGCGCAGAAGTCCAGCATCTCCTGGGTCTCCCGGATGCCGCCGATGATCGAGCCTGAGAGCCGCCGCCGGCCGAAGAGGAGGCTGAACACGCCGACGGGCAGAGGAGTCTCCGGCGCCCCCACCATGGTCAGCGTCCCGTCGCGCTTCAAGAGGTCGAGATAGGGGTTCAAGTCGTGCACGGCCGACACCGTGTCGAGGATGAAGTCGAAACTGCTCAGGTGCTTCTGCACTTCGGCCGCGAGGCTCGAGACCACCACGTCGCGGGCGCCCAGCCGGACCGCGTCGTCCGCCTTGCCGGGCGAAGTCGTGAACACGACGACCCGAGCGCCGAATGCGCTGGCGAGCTTCACGGCCATGTGCCCGAGCCCACCGAGACCGACGACGCCGACCTTCTGTCCTTCGCGGACATTCCAGTGCCGCAGGGGCGAATAGGTGGTGATGCCGGCACAGAGGAGCGGCGCCGCTCCGGCCGGGTCCAGCCGGTTCGCGATCCGCAGCGCGAAGGCCTCGTCGACGACCAGGCTGTCCGAGTAGCCGCCGTAGGTGACGCCCCCCAGTTCCTTGTCGGAGGAGTTGTAGGTGAAGGTCGCCGGGCCCTCGCAGAATTGCTCCTCCCCTTCGCGGCACGCGGAGCATGTCCTGCAGGAGTCGACCATGCAGCCCACCCCCACCAGGTCGCCCTCCTTGAACTTCCGGACGTCCCGGCCTACCCCGACCACGCGGCCGACGATCTCGTGGCCCGGGACGCAGGGATAGACCGTCGGCATGGTCTTCTGCCACTCGTCGCGCACCTGGTGCAGGTCCGAGTGGCAGACCCCGCAGAACAGGACTTCGAGCCGCACGTCCCGTGGCCCCGGCGCACGGCGCCGGATGGTCAACGGCGCGAGGGGCAAAGTCGCGCTCGGTGCCGCGTAGGCTCTCGCCTCGTAGGTCTTCGCCGCCGCTGCGGCGGATGCCATCAGTGTTCCTTGAGTGATCTCGTCCATTTCGCTCCTCCTCTTCCGGACAGTGCGAAATCTAGGCCGTCGTGGGGCCGGGGTCATTAGCAGAACGCGCCAAAGTACTTGCCAAACATGCCACGTGCCACCGGATCTTGGCTACTGGCGCCAGGGAACCGTGTGGGGCGGGCGGCCGGGCTGGTCGAGGGACGAGAGGGGGATCGACCAGAGCTCGCGGCCGTTGACGCGGTCGTCCGCCGAAAAATACAGAGAGGAACCCGAGCGCGCGAAGGGGTATGGGCTCGAGGACCCGGCGCCGGGGAGGACGTCCGCGACCAGCCAGGTGCCCTCCTCGATTCCGTCGCTCCGCCATATCTCGCGGCCGTGGACTTCGTCGCGAGCGGAGAAGACCAGGATCCCGCCGATCTCCGTGAGGACCTCTGGGGACGAGCTCGGACTTCCGGCGGCGATGTCTTTGACCATTCGCGTGCCCGCGGCCGTCCCGTCGCTCGCCCAGAGCTCCCATCCGTGCACCCCGTCGGTCGAAGAAAAGAAGAGCTCCGATCCCACGGCGACCATTCGCGGATCCCCATTGCTCGGAGAAATGACTTTCACTGGAACGGCGCCGGAGAAGCTCTCGTCCACTCTCCACAGCTCCGTTCCGTGCATTCCCGCAGCAGCGAAATAGAGGTTGCGCCCGACCGCGATCGGCGGCGAATGGACCTGCTGGAGGTTTGCCACCGGCACGGTGCCCGCGCCCGTCCCGTCGCTCCTCCAGACGGTCTTGACGGTCGTGAATGCCAGCCAATCGCCGAATTCCGAGATCGCGGCGATCTCCCCCATCCCCGAGGCGACCGGGAAGGTGTCCGCCTCCGTCCCGTCGCTTCTCCAGAGGGCTTCGACTCCCTCGACCTTCGCCGCGAAGTAGAGAAGGCCGCGGTGGGCCGTCAGGTGGATCGGCAGGGAACTGTCCGGACCAGGTTCGATGTCCTTGACAATCACGGTCCCGGCCGTCGTGCCGTCGCTTCTCCAGAGCTCGGCCCCGTGACCGGGATCCCAGGCCGAAAAGAAGAGAGCACCGCCGACGACGGTCATTCCAAAGGGCCCGCCAACCTCCTTGACCAGTTGCGTTCCGGCGGCGGTCCCGTCGGTTCTCCAGATCCCGTCTCGGGATTCCTGCTGCGCCGCGAAGAACAGCTGGTCGCGGAACCACGCCGAGACCGCGCCGAAATAGGCATCCGACCCGGCCGCCTGACGGGAGAGGGAGGCGATGGCGGTCGTTCCGCTCTCCGATCCGTCGCTCGTCCACAGGCTGTCCGCTCGGTTTTCATCGAAGGCGGAAAAAAGAAGAGTCCCCCCGACGTCGTTCATGAGAAAGGGATTCGAGGAGGCACTTCGATTTCCGAGGACGCGGACGAGAGAAGCATCTTCGGGAGACGAGCCGGACTTCCAGAGCGCCGCCCGGGTCGACCCGAAACCGCCGAAAAAGAACCTACCGCCGATCTCAGCTATCGGCGTGTTGAACGAATCCGGCCCGTCGTGGAATAGGGAGGTGCCGCCCGGGGTCCCATCGCTTCGCCAGATCTCCCAGCCCTTCTCACCCACGAGACCCCCGCGGGGCAGACGATCAGCCGGGAAGTAAAGGACGCCCGCGAGGGACAGGAGAGGCCAGTGCACGCCCTGGAGGGTGAGAGCAACGGTTCCGAAGTCGCTGCCGTCGGTCGCGAAGAGTTTGTAGTCGTATCCGCTAGAATCCGGGTCCGCCCTGAAGATGACCGAGGAGCCGACCCCGAGAAACGTCCAGGGATAGGAACCTTCCGCCCCGGGCTTGAGATCTTTGATAAGCCGGGTGCCGGCCGCCGTCCCGTCGCTCGTCCACGGCTCGAAGCCGTGGATTCGATCATTGCCGGAAAAGAAGATCCGGCCTCCGACGACCGCGAGTTCCCCGCCCGGCGCGCCGCCGTCGCACACGCCCGGACAGAGATCACTGACGCGAAACGTGCCGGCCGGAGTTCCGTCGCTGCGCCACATCTCGGTGCCGGCCGATCGGTCGTAAGCCAGGAAATAGGCGATCCCGCCGAGATCCACGAAGCCGGTCGGCGGAAACGAAGGGCATGGACCGGGGCAGACACCCTCGTAGGGGGCCGGCGTGAACTCTCGGACCAGGGACGTCCCCGACTCGGTGCCGTCGGTCTTGTAAAGGAAAGACTTGTCCCAGACTCCGGAAAGGCTGGCGACGAAGAAGAGGTGGTCTCCGATCACGGTGAGATCCGACGGATAGGCGAGCTCCAGGTCGGCGGTGAGGAAGGTTCCCTCGGTCGTTCCGTCGCTCTTCCAGAGCTTGAAACGGCGGGAGTCGGGGTCAGACGTGAAGTACAGATCGCCGCGAAAAACCACGAAGCCGGACGCTCGATCCGACCCGATTTCCCGGATCAGCACCGTTCCGGTGCGCGTTCCGTCGGTCTTCCAGAGTCCTCCCACGCCCCCGTTCACACCCCAGAAGTAGAGGCTGCCCCGGAAGAGGGTCAGGCGCGACGCCGCGACGTCCCGTAGGATCATCGTCCCTTCCGCGGTGCCGTCCGTGCTCCAGAGCTGGGAGACGCCGGGATCGACCCCCTGGAAGACGAGCCGGTCTCCCACGACGCCGGATGCAATGGCCGGCGCGTAGGTCCAGGTCTCAGAGCCCTGCCCCGGCGTGATGTCCTTAACGAGGCGCGCGGGCCCGGGCGGGAGCGCCGCGAGGAGAAGCGGCAGGCCGGCCAGAAGAACGAGGGCGCGCCTCAGGGCTCGCATGATCGAAGGGAATTCTCTCTCGATCGCCGCCCCATCAAGAGGACGGCCGGCCGCGATCCGGAACGACCGTAGGATGGCGAGGCTCGCGCTCCGCACGCGCGTGAATCGAGGAGGCGGGCACCGCCCACAGCTCGTTTCCGATCTCACCGTCATCGGCGCTGAAGAAGACTTTCCCGCCGGAGGTCGTGAATCCGGCCGGCCGTGAGGAGCAGGCCCCGGGGCAGAGGTCCTCGAAGAGACGAGTCCCCTCCTCGGTGCCGTCGCTCGTCCACAGCTCGCGGCCGTGGAACGCGTCGTCGGCCGAGAAGAGAAGGACCCCGTCCACCACCTTCAGCTCCGCGGGGCCCGAGTCGCCGGGGCCGGGGAAGATGTCCCGAACGCGGCCCGTGCCCTCGCGCGTGCCGTTCGTGCGCCAGAGCTCGTATCCATGCGCGGCATCGAACCCGATGAAGAAAACGCCGGTCCCGTCTCCGGCCAGGGGACCCGAAGCGGGGACCTCGCTGACCTTGAACGTCCCGGACTCGGTGCCGTCGCTGCGCCACAATTGCCATTGTCGCCCGTCGCTCAACAGGAAGAACAGGAGGTTGTTCATCCCGAGGGTGTCGGTCAGGGTATCGGGATAGATGTCGAAGAACGGGAAGCGCCGGACGAGCGTCGAGCCGGCGCTCCAGGGCGACGTGACCCACAAAGAGATATTCGGAGGCTCGCGTTTCGTGTAGTAAAGAAGCCCTCCCGCTCCGGTCAAGTGACCGAAGGATCCCGATTGGACCAGGGCGGTGCCGGCCTTCGTGCCGTCGGTCTTCCAGATTCCGGGGTCGGTTCCTCCCGCCGCATAGAGGAACCCTCCGACGCCAACGACCGGGTAGAGGCGAAGACCCTCGATCGGTGCGATCTGGTCGCGTCCCGGCTCCGCCTTCCAGAGACCGCCGTCCAGATTGAAGTAGAGCGTGTCGCCGACGGTCGCGAAGGCGCGGGCCTCGGAGTCCGCCAGCTTGGTGATGCCCTTCGAGAGTCCATCCACACGCCAGAACCGGAAAGAGGAATGATCCGCCGAGCCCGTGTATTCGTTGAAATAAAGACCGCCGCCGGCCGAGATCGGAGGGGAGGTCCCGCCGGACGAGGACGGACGGAGATCTTCCAGCCGCTCTGTCCCGCTCTCGCTGCCATCGCTCGACCAGAGGGAGGTCGCGGTGCACGAGCAGGCCGACCGCGTGAAGAAGAAGAGCTGACCGGCGACGTCGTTCATGAGAGACGGCGCCGAAGACCGGCTCTGGGCGCCGGAGTCGATCCGGGTGATCCGGCGAGTGCCCAGCGCGGAGCCGTCCGTGTCCCAGAGCGACACGCCCTCCGGCCCGCGGGCGAGGAAGAGCAGGCGCGACTCCGGCGCGGGGACAAGAAAAGGATCCGACCCGGCACTGCCCTCGTTGATGTCTGCCACCATGCGCGTTCCCGCGACTGTTCCGTCGGAGCTCCACAGCTCGACGCCGTGGATCGGATCTTCCGCGGAGAAGTAAACCGAGCTGCCGAACACGACGAGAGGACGGAAGACTGCACCGGGTTTCGCCTGGGCCGTTTCCTTGAGCATCACCGTTCCCATCTCCGTCCCGTCGGTGCGCCAGAGTGCCGGGCCTTTCGCGCCGTCGTCAGCGAAGAAAAAGAGATAGGAGCCCGTGGAGACGAGCTGCCCGGCACCGGCCGACTCGGAGCCGGGACGGATGTCCTTGACGATTTGCGTCCCCTCGGGAGTTCCGTCTGTGCGCCAGAGCTCGTAGCCGTGTTTCTCGTCGTAGCCCACGAAGTAAACGAACCGGCCGGAGACCTCGAATCGATCGCTTTCTCCGACGACCTCCTTGAGGGGAACCGTCCCCGACGGCGTGCCGTCGCTCTTCCAGAGACTGCCGTGGCCGATGTCGGAGATGAAGAAGAAAAGCGTCTGACCGATCGCCTTCCGGTACGAGATGGACGAGGTGCAGAACCCAAGACAGATGTCCTTCACCTTCCACGTTCCGGAAGGCGTGCCATCCGTCCGCCAGAGCTGGGAGCTGCGGTTCTGGTACCAATCGGCGTCGATTTCGAAGTAACCGACCTCTCCGAGCTTTTCCAGGCCGTAGCTCGGCGGCCGATCCAATCCCAGGAGAACCTGGGGGCGCTCATCAGACCCGTCGCTGCTGAATAGGGCGTAACTCGTCTTGAGCTCAGGCGAGAGGCCGACGAAGACCATGTTTCCTCCGAGGATCAAGGTCGGCGGCTGCGTCGTTCCACAGCCTCCGCCGCCTTCGAAGCCGATGCAGGAGGGGGGAAGACCCGGGATGTTTCCGACCGCCGTCGTTCCCTCGGGAGTTCCGTCGGTCCGCCAGAGGCGGGCCGGGGAAGGGTCGCCTCGCCTCTCCGCGAAGAAGTAGAGGTGTCCGCCGAAGGACGTCAGGGCCGCCGGAAAGTCGAAGCCGAATCCCTCCGAATTCACAACGAGGCGAGTTCCTTCGGGGGTGCCGTCCGTCTCCCACAGATGGCTGTTCCATTCGCCCGGAGCCCGAGCGGAGAAGTAGAGCTGTCCCGACTGGCGAAAGAAGGGCTCCGGCCACCAGACCGGATCGTAGTAAGGAGAGATTTCCTTCAAGAGCGTCGCGCGGCCCGTGACGACGTTGATGCTCCAGAGATACGGGTAGCAGGAGTTCGGATTCGTCAGGCTCCAGGCGACGAAGAAGTCTCCCACGCGTGCGGGCGTCGCCATCGTGAAATCCCGCTTGTCGCTGCCCGGCTCGATGTCACGAACCGGATAAGCCGGAGAGAAGCGGCTTCTCTCGATCGGTTGACGCGATTGGGCCGCCGCCCCACCACCCGCGGCCCCTCCAACGAGGACCAGACACGCCGCCGCCAGGATGATCCGGCCTGAACCGCGGCCCATTCCGGAATGAGCCATGCCAAATCCTTGACCCTCGGTCCGGCGCTGTCCAGAGCCGATTGGATCAATTGGTGGACGCAGAACTCCGACGAAAGAATCTCGTAAAGTCTGGACTGGTGGCCTGTCGGGGGAGGCAAGGATGAAAGTCCGCGTTCTGAGAAGGTCGATTCCGGGCATCGCTCTGCTGTTTTCCGCGGTCGCCGCGTTCCCGGCCGAGCAGCCGGGGCCGAAGAAGCTCGAGGTCCCTTACACCGAGTTCACGCTTGGGAACGGGTTGAACGTGATCCTGCACGAGGATCACACGGTGCCGGCGGTATGCGTGGACGTCTGGTACTACGTCGGGTCGGCGAGGGAAAAGCCCGGGAGGACCGGGTTCGCGCACCTCTTCGAGCACATCATGTTCGAGGGGTCCAAGCACGTGAAGGAGGGGGAGTTCGACCGGCTGTTGGAAGCGGCCGGCGGGGACAACAACGGGTCGACCGCCGAGGACCGGACGGATTACTGGGAGAACGTGCCCTCCTCCTCGCTCGAGCTCGCGCTCTTCGTCGAGTCGGACCGGATGGGGTACCTGCTCGACGTCATGTCCCCCGCGCGAGTGGACCAGCAGCGCGACGTCGTGAAGAACGAGAGGCGCCAGACCTTCGAGAACCGGCCGTACGGCCTGTCGTGGATCAAGCTCTCCGAGGCGCTCTTTCCTCCCGAGCATCCCTACCACTGGCCGGTCATCGGCTCGATGGAGGACCTGTCGGCCGCGGGCTACGAGGACGTCGTCGGGTTCTTCAAAAGCTACTACGCCCCCAACAACGCGAGCCTCGTCGTGGCCGGCGATATCGACCCGAAGGAAGCGCGGCGCCTAGTCGAGAAATGGTTCTCCGAGATTCCCCGCGGAACCCGCGTCGCGCCTCTCGCCGCGCCTCCGGCCGTTCTTGCTGAGGAGAAGCGGCTGACTCTCGAGGACCGGGTCGAGCTGCCCCGGCTCTACATGGCCTGGATCACGCCGCCCCATCTCCACCCGGGGGACGCGGCCCTGGACGTGCTGGCCGGCGTCCTCGCCTCGGGAAAGAACTCGCGGCTCTACAAGCGCCTCGTCTACGAGCTGCAGGTCGCCCAGGAAGTCTCGGCCGCCCAGCAGTCGCAGCAGCTCGCTTCCACCTTCTTGATCACGGTGACCGCCAGGGAGGGGCACAACCTCTCCGAGATCGAGTCGCTCGTCGAAGAGGAGATCAACCGCGTGAGGAACGAGCCGCCCGCGGCGCGGGAGATCGAACGCGCCGTCAACCAGTTCGAAGCGTCCTTCTACCACGCCATGGAGCGCGTGGGCGGGTTCGGCGGCAAGGCCGACCAGTTGAACGCCTACGCGTTCTCCGCCGGACGCCCCGACTACTACAACGAGGACCGGGCGCGCTACCTGGCGCTCGACGCCCGCGACGTCCAGTCGGCCGCCCGCCGGTATCTTCCCGATGACGCCCGCGTCGTCTTGAGCGTCGTCCCCGCGGGGAAGACCGAACTTGCCGCGCGGGCTCCCGCCGCGAAGGGAAAGTAACGGTGGCGTTCCGAGCGAAAACCGCCGGCGTCCTGCTCCTTTCGCTCGTGATCGGGGTACCCGCCCTCGCGCAGGCGCCCGACCGCTCCAGACCGCCCGCGCCGGGGTCTCCGGCTCCGTTGAAGCTGCCCGCCATTCAGAAGCTCGCCCTGTCCAACGGGATACCAGTCCTCTTCGTCGAGCTGCACAAGGTCCCGCTCGTCCAGGTGATCGTCGTCGTCCGCGCCGGAGCCGCAGCGGATCCGCAGGGGAAGCCCGGCCTCGCGAATCTCACCGCCGAGATGCTGGAC
>Ga0153915_10007478_pt1 | contig 10310 bp, 9 predicted proteins | sample Opewatmetagenome_2_FD_107003 | JGI IMG/M metagenome (GOLD analysis project Ga0153915, IMG submission 107003) | Freshwater wetland microbial communities from Ohio, USA - Open water 3 Core 3 Depth 3 metaG | ecosystem: Environmental > Aquatic > Freshwater > Wetlands | place: USA: Ohio, Lake Erie... | reverse complement strand
GGTCGGGTCGAGCGGGACCCCGGCCTCGGAAGTCTATCGGGGGACGGCGCCTTTCTCCGAGCCGGAAACGGACGCCTGCCGGCGCTTTTTCCTCGAGCACGACTTCCGGGCGCTCCTCTCCTACCACAGCTATGCCCAGATCATCCTTTATCCTTGGGGCTATATCGACGCTCCGACCGACCAGGACGCCGCGCTGGCCGCGCTGGCCCGGAAGATGGCGGAGCTCATGCTGCCGGTGAACGGCCGGCTTTACGACTACGACCGAGCGGCCGCGGGGCTCTATACGACGAACGGCGACACGACGGACTGGGCGTTTGCCGTCGCGGGCATCCCGGCCTTCACGATCGAGCTCCCGCCTCTCGATATTCTGCACGGCGGCTTCTTCAACAAGGAGACCGACATCCTGCCCATCTTCCAGGAGAACCTGCCGGCCTTGCTCTTCTTGGCCCGCACGGCCTTCGCCGCCGGAATGCCGGGAACGGACGGCGAGCAGGAAGCCCGGACGGCGGCGCCGCCGCGCCGGGGCGGGGACCGGGGGAAGGATTAAGGAGGCGCTCTTGATGGTCCCGGCCGCGGATCGATGGTCCCAGGACGCGGCGGCCGTCCCGGCGGAGGGCCTGCCGACCTGGCTGTTCTATCTTCTCGTCTGCGTCATTCTGTTCCTCCTCGCCTTCATCTTCCTTCGCGACAAGGACCTCCGCCGCCGCCTGAGCGCCTTCCTGTCGAGCGCCAAGCGCAAAATGGTCCGCTTCCGCCTCCAGGCCCGGGTGAAAAAAGAGAAAGCCCGGAAGACCCAGCTCTGGCTCGAATTGGGGAAGGCGGCCTGGAGCGAGGATCTCCCGCTCGAGAGCGCGGCGGACGTCCGCCAGCGGCTGGCCGCTCTTGAAGAAGAGCGCCAGGCCCGCCAAGTCGAATGGCAGGACCTATACGCCCGGATCGAGGCGCTCAATCGCGTCCACCAAGAGGCCAGAACCCGCCAGACCGAGCTTTTCGAAGCCCTGGCCGCGGAGCGGCGCCCTCATGCCGACCGTCACCAGGCCGTCGAAGCCCGGCTCCAGGTCCTGGCCCGGGAAGCCGAGCAGGCGCCGGAGAAGCTGACGGCCGCCGAATACGAGATCCGGGCGACCGAGGAAGAGATGCGGTCGGCGGTCGACGACCCGAAATTGGGCGACGCCGAAAGGACCGCCCGGCACGAAAAGGGGCGGGCCCGTATCCGCGATCTTCTGGCGCTCGAGGAGGAGCTGCGGTCGCGCGGGCCCGGCCTCGACGCCGAGCGGGCGGCCCTCGCGGCCGAGGAATCCAGGCTTCGCCTCCTCCTCGACGAGAACGCGGCCCGGCGCGACCAGGCGCTGGCCGACTGGCAGAAGCGGGAAAACATCTTTCAGGCGGAAATGAAAGGCCTCCAGAAAGACCGGGACCGCGTCCAGGACCGGCTCGTCGAGATCAAGCGCTTGAGCGAACCCCTGTTCGAGAGTTACGGCCAGGCCGTCGATGAGGCGCGGCCCGCGCGCGAGACCCTGGCGCTCCTGTATTTCCAGATCGACGGCGTCGAACGCCGCATTCAGGACCTGCTCACCCGGATCGAGAACATCCGCTAGGGTCCCGGGCCGGCGCGGCCGGGCGTGGCAAAATCGGGCCCGAGCGGATAAAATAGGTCCGTGGCCAAGCCGAAGCTCTTCGCCCACATCTGCTGCGCGCCGGACGGCCTCTATGCCGTCGGCCTTCTCCAGGAAACGTATGACGTCACGGGTTATTTTTATAACCCCAATATCCACCCGCGGGAAGAATACGACCTCCGCCTGCGCGAGACGCGCCGGGTGGCGGGCCGGTTGGGTTTCGCGCTTGTCGAGGATGTCTATGACCCGGACCGCTGGCTGGACCTCACCGCGCATGTCAAGGATGAGCCCGAGAAGGGACGGCGCTGCGACGTGTGCTACGCCATCCGCCTCCGCCGGGCCGCGGAGACCGCGGCGGGACGAGGATTCGGCGTCCTGACGACGGTCATGAGCCTGAGCCCCTGGAAGAAGGCGGACGTCCTCAACAGGCTGGGACGCGTCTACGCCGACCTGGCCGGCCTCACCTTCCTCGAGGCGGATTTCAAGAAGGGCGACGGCTTCCGGAAAAGCGTCGCTCTGAGCCGGGAGGCGGGGCTCTACCGCCAGAACTTCTGCGGCTGCCTCTACAGCCGGCGGGAGCCCTGACTCATCCCCATGGCCCGGACCCGCACAGAGCGCCGCCAGGATGTGGCCGTCCGCGTCGTCGTCTTCGGGGTCGTTCAGGGCGTCGGCTTCCGGCCGTTCGTCTATCGGATCGCCTGCCGCCACAGCGTGCGGGGGGTCGTCAAGAACGCCGGGTTCGGGGTCGAGATCCGGGCCGAGGCCTCCCGCCGTGCGGACCTCGACGAATTCCTCAAGGCTCTCCGCCGGGATGTTCCGCCGCTCGCGCGGATCGAGCGCCTGACCGTCGTTCCGGCCCGGCCCCGAGGCTACCGAGGATTCCGGATCGCCCGAACGCGCGAGGGCCGGAGCTTCGTTTTCATCTCTCCCGATATCGCGACCTGTCCCGAGTGCCTGGCCGAGGTCCGCGACCCGGCCGCGCGGCGCTTCCGGTATCCCTTCACCAACTGCACGAACTGCGGCCCGCGCTACACGATCGTCCGCTCCCTGCCCTACGACCGGCGGACGACGACCATGGCCCGCTTCGCGATGTGTCCCGCCTGCCGCCGCGAATATGAAGACCCTCTCGACCGCCGCTACCACGCCCAGCCCATCGCCTGCCCCGACTGCGGGCCGCGCGTCACGTTGAAGGACGGGCGGAGCGGCCGCACCCTGCCCGGCGGGATCAAGGAGGCCGCGGCCCTGGTCAAGAAGGGCCGCATCCTGGGCCTCAAGGGGCTCGGCGGCTTCCATCTCGTCTGCGATCCGCTCGACGCCCGGGCCGTCAGCCGGCTGCGCCGCGTCAAGGCCCGGCAGCGGAAACCGCTGGCCCTGATGGCCCGCGACCTCGCCGCGGCCGCCCGCATCGCCGTGATCACGCCCGCGGAGAAGAAGCTCCTTCTCTCCGCCCGCCGGCCGATCGTCCTCCTCAAGAAACGGACGGAGATCCCGCTCATCGCGCCGCACCTCGATGAAGTCGGGATCATGCTGCCCTACACACCCCTCCACGCCCTGCTCCTTGACCACCTGCCTCTCGTCGTCGCCACGAGCTCCAACCGCAAGGACGCGCCGATCATGAAGGACGAGGAGGAGGGCCTCGGCGAGCTCTGCGACATCATCCTGACCCATGACCGGCCCATCCAGATGCGCGCGGATGACTCCGTGGTCAAGGCGGCGGGCGGGCAACCGCTCTTCGTGCGCCGGGCCCGGGGCTTCGTGCCTTATCCCCAGCCTGTCCCCTCCGCCCTCCGCGCACGGCGCTGCCTCCTGGCCCTGGGAGGCGAGCTCAAGGACACGTTGTCCCTCTATAAGAACGGTTATGTCATCACCAGCCAGTTCCTGGGCGACCTCGACGACCACCGGAACCACCTTTATTTCGAAGAGGCGCTCCGTCACCTGCTCACGCTCTTCGGCGCCCGGCCCGACGCCGTCGTGACCGACCTCCATCCCGACTTTCATACGACGCGCGCCGCCGAGCGGCTCAAGATCCCTCATTTCCGGGTCCAGCATCATTTCGCCCACGTCCTGGCGCCTCTCCTCGAGCACGGCTGGCCTCCGGGCCGGCGAGTCCTGGGCGTCGCCTGGGACGGCTACGGCTACGGCGATGACGGCGGCGCCTGGGGCGGCGAGTTCTTGATCGCCGACTATTCGGGCTATGAACGCTACGCTCACTTCGCTCCCGTTCCGCTCCCGGGAGGCGACGCCGCCGCCCGGCAGCCATGGCGCATGGCGCTCGCCTACCTGCGGGACGCTTTCGCCGAGCGCCTGCCCGACCTGGAACCGTTGCGGGCCGTCGGCGGCCGGCGCGTCCGGGGCGTCCTGGAGATGATGGCCCGCGGCCTCAACAGCCCGCCGACGTCCAGCTGCGGACGCCTTTTTGACGCGGTCTCCTTTCTCGCCGGGGTGGCGCCCGCGGAAATGGAGTTCGAGGCCGAGGCCGCCATGCGCCTCGAAGCAGCGGCCGCGGGCCGCCCCGGCTCGGGTTATCCGTTCGAGCTCAAGGATGGGGCCCGGCCTTACCAGGTGAGTTTCGCTCCGCTCATCCGGGCCGTTGTCGACGATATTGGCCGGGGCGCCGGACCGGATGTCATATCCGCGCGGTTCCACGAGACGCTGGCCCGGCTCATTCTGCGTGTCGCCGCGAGGGCGCGGCGGGAACGGCGGATCGGAACGGTCGTCCTGACGGGAGGCGTTTTCCTGAACCGCCGGCTTCTTGTCCGAGCCACCGGCCTCCTCGAGCGGCACGGATTCCGCGTTCTAAGACCGGTCGAGTTTTCGCCGAGCGATGAATCCCTGTCCGTGGGGCAGATCGCTTTTGCGCTGGGACGGCTCCGGGCGGGACGGCGCTCAGCGTCTGATTAGCTCGTCCTCGCCCTTCTCCTCGGGGATCTCCTTCAGCCGGACACGGATGCCGCCCGTGAACGACAGGGCGGCATTGATGAGCGCGGCACAGGCCAATCCTCCCAGAGCGAAGACCAGGAAGCCGGCGACCGCGCCCAAGGCCGCGAAGATGAGGCCTCCCCAGAGCTTGCCCTGGATCTCGATGAAGAAGGCGGGCAAGCCTTGGACAAAACCGGGGAAAAGGCTCGTGACGCCGACCAAGAGCCCGACGAGAAGTCCGGCCGCTACACCCAAGGCTCCGCCGAAAAGGAAGGAAGAAAGCGGACCGACCGTGTGGATGACCACGTCCCGGCCGGCGGGCCGTTCGGGCGGATGTTCCGGAGGCGGCGGCGTCGGCCACGCCGTTTCCCGTTGAGGAGTCGGACCGAGGGCCGCGCTCCCCCCGCACTCCGGACAAGGCGCCGAGGGATCGTCCAATTTTGTCCCGCACTCGGGGCAGACGCGGTCCTCCTCCTCGCCCCCGGGCGGACCGCCGCAGCGGGCGCAGGTTTCGGCCTCGAGGTCGTTCTCGAAGCCGCAATAGATGCAGATGGCCTTCTTTTCCGCGAGCGAGGGGGGCTGCGCCCGAATCCAATCCCGCCCATTGTAGTAATACCATTGTCCGCTCTGGAGGCCGATCATCCAGAACCGGCCCTGGTCGTCGCGAAAACGGAGCTGCTTCAGGCCGGAGACGTAGTCGTTAGAGGTGATCTCTCCCCGGCGGAGCCGGCCGCGCAGGGCCTCGAAGGCCGCCTCGACGTCCTTGAACTTATCAGCCATCGTCATTCACAACGGAGTCATTCGCCTTTCTTTACCAGCCGCCCGGTGCCGTTCCAGGGAGAGGGCTGACGAATTGTTGTGCAAAGTGTCGTATCTTGCGCAATCTAACGATTTTTTGTGGGCGAAGAGGGCGCTTTTCCACAATATTTCCACACAAAATGTGAATATTCTTCAGGCTTCAATTAAATAACCCAAGCCCGCGCAAAAGTCCAATCCCATCATAGCCTTTGACGGGGTCGGGGATGAAGGAGAAGATGAAGATGGCCAGCAACAGGACCGCCAGGAGGCGCCGCCGGCCGTCCAGAGGTTCTTCTTCGTCGGCGAGCGGGGGATGTTTGAGCCCCAGGAACAGGAGGACGGCGGCCCAAACGAGCCAGCCTGCCCAGAAGAAGAGGGCCAGAACGACGAACAGGACGATGAAGACGCGGCCGGCGGCCCGCGTGCGGGAGCCGAAGAGGGCGTAGGCGAGGTGCCCGCCGTCGAGCTGGCCGACGGGAAAGAGATTGAGCGCCGTCACTAGGCAGCCGACCCAGCCGGCGAAACCGATGGGGTGGATGATGATGTCGAAGCCGGCCGGAACTTCGCCCAGGATCAAGCGTCCGCAGAGCCGCACGAGGAGCGGGTCGCCGAAAACAATGGTCTGGTCCTTGGGCAGGGCCGGCACGACCTTGGAGAGGGCCAAGCCGGCGATCAAGGCCGGCAGCGCCAGCGCGAAACCGGCCAGAGGTCCGTTGGCACCGATGTCGAAGAGGACCTTCTTCCGGGTGATCTGAGCCTTGATACGGATGAAGGCGCCCATGGTCCCGACAAGGGTCGGCGCGGGGATAAAAAAAGGAAGCGTGGCCGCGATTCCGTACATGCGGCAGGTCAGGTAGTGGCCGAACTCGTGGGCGAGCAGGATCGCCATGAGGACGGCCGTGTAGACGGCCGCCAGGCCCAGGACGCCGGGGTCGGTCAGGGCGGCCGCTTCGAGGTTGACGAGCGGGTCGCCGCCTTTGACCCCCAGGGTAATGTAACTCGCGCTCCAGGTCAGCCCCACGAGGAACGTCGACAGGAGCGTCGCGAAGAAGAGAACGGCGTTCAGCCAAGGCCCGAATCTCATCGCCGCCCCCTCCTCCGGAGCCGATAAAAAAGGAGGAGTGACCAGGTCACTCCTCCTCGATGTCGTTCAGACAGGACAGCCTCAGGGATGCAGCTTGTGGTACTTGGCCAGCAGCTCTTCCTTGGTTTCCTTGTGCTCCGGATCGGGAATGCAGGCGTCGACCGGGCAGACGTCGGCGCACTGGGACTTGTCGTAGGCTCCGACGCACTCCGTGCATTTCACCGGCTCGATCATATAAACTTCCTCACCCGCGGAGATGGCCACATTCGGGCATATGGGTTCGCAAGCGCCGCAGTTGATGCACTCTTCGGTGATCTTATAGGCCATGAGCACTCTCCTCTCACGAAACTCTCGGACTATTATACCTCATCGGCGCGATTATACAATCCCGCCTCAGCCCGTCCCCAGCTTGCCGGCCCGGATGGAGGCCTCGTAGCCGAAGTAGGTCTGACTGAACTCGGTCTGGAGCCTCTGGTAGAGCTCCCGGGCCTCTTTGGTCTCGCCCTTGAGCGCGTGGGCCTCGGCCCGGTGGAAGAGGATGGCGTCCAGCGGGTAGGCGGCCGCCTTCTCGGCCTCGAGGTTCTTGTAGATCTCGATGGCCCGGTCGTAGTTCTTGCGCCGGACCTCGACCTGGGCGGCCAGGTCCTGGGCCTGGTAGTAGATGAAATCCTTGGGCTGGCCCGTGACCTCTTTCAGACTGGCCGCCGCTTTGTCCAGGTCGCCCTTCTCGATCCAGTAGGTGGCCAACTCGACATGGGCCAGGCGCGCGTAGCGTCCGCGGCCGGCCAGCTTCTCCAGCGGAGCGAGGTTCTCCGGCTTCTGCTCGAGGTCGGCCCGCAGCTTCAGGATCTGAGTCGCGACCTCGCTCTGGGCGCGGAAGCTATGGCTGCGCACCAGGCCGATCCCGAGGAAGATCAGGACGGCCAGCCCGACGACCCCCGCCAGCATCAGGAGCTGCTTCTGCCAGGCCTTAAAGAAGCGGAGCGCCTTGTTGAGGCTGACGGCCAGGCCGTCTTCCTTCATATGGTGTCGTTCATCTCTTTTCATGCTCGCACTCCCGAAGAGTCCCCAAGTTAGCATATCCCGCAGAAAAAGCCAAGCCGGCGGACGCGCGCCCGGACCGCTCCCGTCACCGTTTCCGCTCGACCTCCGGGCGGGAACCCCCCGCTCCGTTTCGATGTGTTGATGACGCCCGTCAGGCGCGGAGGACGAGGACGACCAGGATGACGCCCATGGGATATTCTTCCGTCCTCCGGAAGACGGCCCGGATCCCGATGGAGCGCACCTCGGCCCGAAAAACCTGGCTGGAGATCTCGGCGGGCAGGCTGGAGGGATCGAACGTGAGATAGGTCATGATCCGATGGCCGTACGCGCGCAGAGATGCCAGCCTCCCTCTTCCTGTCTCACCGCTCAAGACGGACGGGGCCCTTCGGGCTTCGTCCATGAGTGCGGGGGATAATTCGAGTCCGGAGATCCCCAGGCGGCCTCGCTCGGCATTGATGCTCTCGAGCACGGCGCGGCCGAGCTCCTCGGGGGAGCGGTCGAGTTGATCTCTCGACATCAGCAGGAGGACCAGAAGATAAGCGCCCCCCGGGTTGGCCGTCGTCCTCCTGAACTCGACGGCCAGGCCGGCATGCGTAGTGCGGGGGTTCGCGACCTCAGAAACGGCCTTCTCCTCGATGCGGAGGCGCGGGGATTCGGAGAAGAATCCTTTGAAGCCGCCGAACCTCGCGGGAGGCGCCGGCGCCGGGCCGCCGCTGATCCGGGCGAGGAGCATCGTCTCGGCGAACCGGTCGGCCTCTTCCCAGAAAGCCAGGCGCGGCGCCCCCGCCGCGCGGCGGATCTCATTCACCTGCCGCTTCAACTCCGCCACGGCCGCCTCCCGGCCGACGGCCGGAATGGACTGCAGGAAAACCTCGCTGACGTAATAGGTTCGATTGTCGACGCTGACAACGCCGACGCCGACCGCATCGAAATCCGGGTCGAGCATGTTCTCCCGGTGCGCGGGGCTCTCCAGGAGCGCCTGGTGGATGAGGCCGGGGAGGAAGGAGTCCGAGCGGGCGACGTTCTCACCCGACTTGGCGAAAAACAGCCCCGCCGCGACAAGGCGCTCATAGAGCGGCTTCTCCAATTCCGAGGCGTGGAACAAACGCTGGGCGGCGGCCATCATCCGGCTGTGGGCCCGGGCGATGTCGGCGAGCGCGGGGAGCGGCCGCAGGGCCGGCCGGCCGTTCCTCTCCCGTTCGCGGTTCAGGGCGTCAACGATCCCTCCCTCGATCTTCGCCGGGGTCAGGAAGTCCTTGTCCTGCAGTCCCGAAGAGCTGTGCACGTCGGATCCCCCGCCGGCGGCGAAGACACAAAAGAGCGCCCCCACCAGCGGGAGGAAACGAAACCCCATCTTCATCGCCCTAAGACACGTCGAACGGCCCGGCCCGTCGAACCGAGTCGCCGGGCCGAAGCCGCGACAGCCGTTATTTCGACGGGAACAACTTCTTGGTCAGGGCCGCCAGCCCCCGGGCGTAACTCTGGCAGCAGCCCAGGGCCCGCTTGTCCGGCCGGCCGATCGAGACGGGCCCGTAGTGGTCGCCGCGGGGATCGCCCTGCACGACCATCCCATGGATAAGCAGCGCCTTGAGGATGTCGAGGACCGTCGTTTCGTTCCCGCCCCCGACGTTGGCCGAGGAGGCAAAGGCCCCGCCGACCCTGCCCTTGAGCTTGCCGTGGTGCTTGACGCTCTCGTCCAGGAGCTTTTTGAGGTCCGCGGCCATGGAGCCGTAGTAGGTGGGCGACCCGAAGACGAGACAGTCATAACGGAGGAGGTCGCACAGGGCGATGTCCTTGACCTTCTTCAGGTCGACCTCGAGCCCCTCCTCGCGCAGGACCTCGGCAATCCGGATGGCCATCTTCTCCGTATTCCGGGTCCGGGAATAATATCCGACCAGCGCTCGGGCCATGTCTGCCTCCTCGACGTGCGGGATTATGCCAGCGGCCCCGGGAGGAGTCAAGGACGGCGCGGCGGTCAGGACGAAAAGGCGATGAGGCCTTTCTTTTCGCGGATCTCCCGGCGCAGGTCCTCCTTGCCGACCCGCCCTTCCTTCTCCGCTTTGACGGCCCGGAAGAGGTCATAGGTCGAGAGAAGAGCGTTGCCGTCCTTCTCGGCCTCCTCCGCCTGCTGGGGAGAGAACGGGTTCGTCCGCGCCTTCCCCTCCGTCGTCAGGAAATAGTTGCCGATGAGGAGGGCCCTCATCTGGGTATTGCTATATTCCTGCATCCGGCGGCCCTTGTAGCGCTGCAGGAGCGCGCATTCCTCATCCGTCGCTGCGGCCGGGCCGCTGCGGACGACGACCAGAAGAAGCTTGTCCCGCATCAGGCCGGCCTCGACGGACGGGCTGTCGCTCTCCAGGACCCAGACCTCCTCTTCCTTAGCGCGGATGACCTTCTTCCAGTAGTCGTGGACGTCGATGACCCGGCTCCAGCCGAGGTACTTCAGGACATAAATGACGGCTTGGACGAGTTCCGGCCCTTCCGAGCGCAACAGGTTGAGGAAGGACTCCTGTCCGCTGGCCTTGAACGCCTGCAGCCGCTCGTCGATATCCCGCATGGCGTGGGCGTGGCGCTCGTCGATCTCCTGCTTGGCCAGGGCGTAGCGCTGGGTTTCCGCATCACGCTTGGCGTAAATCTCCTTCAGCTCCGGAAAGGCATACTCTTCCTGCTCGAGCCAGGCGGCCTCTTCGCTGCCGGCGACCAGGTCCGGGATGGAGGGGACGGAGACCTTGTCCGGCGCCTCGGTCATGACAGGCGTTTCGGCCGGCCGAGGCTCATGATCCTCGGCCGGAGGAGACGACGCGGAAACCGGCGGGGGGAACTCGGCGGCGGGCGGCACGGCTTCGACG
>Ga0153915_10007476_pt1 | contig 10311 bp, 8 predicted proteins | sample Opewatmetagenome_2_FD_107003 | JGI IMG/M metagenome (GOLD analysis project Ga0153915, IMG submission 107003) | Freshwater wetland microbial communities from Ohio, USA - Open water 3 Core 3 Depth 3 metaG | ecosystem: Environmental > Aquatic > Freshwater > Wetlands | place: USA: Ohio, Lake Erie... | reverse complement strand
TGCCCCAGCATGTTCGCGTAGCCCGAGAACGCTCGGGCAGCACTCCGGAACGGATTGAACCAATCCGTCAGGTCGGGCGGGAATTGCAGAAACCGCGGCGACGGCTCCTGGCGAATTTGCAGGATGACCTCCGGTTCCTGTCTCTTGCCCGCGTAGAGCTCGCGATAGGCCATGGTGCTCAAGGTGAGCAGCCGAGGCGAATCGACCGGATTGGACATCCACGGATTGACCTCGGGCTCGAGCCACACCTTGACCTTCGGCCAGCCGTAGACGTCGCGGCCCGACAAGAGCGACAGCTCGTTGTCGACGAAGATGAAGGGGCAGACCGTTGCCCAATCGACAAATACCCATCGATCGTTCTCTCGCCGATACCATTCGAGCGGCACGGCGAACCCGACTTCGTGTTGCGAGACCCACCCGAGGTTCCCGACGACGGCGGCCATCTTTCCGTAGTCCAGCGCCATCAGGTAGACGTACGGCAGCGCCGGACGGAACTGCACGATTTGCGACGCGATGTTGAGGTACGAGTCGCAGAACGCGCGCAGGCGATACATGTTGGCCTTGAGCGGGAAGAAGCGAGCCGTAACCCCTTCGAAGTGGATCGGCGGCTTCGACTGAAGCGCCAAGTCGGCGCCGCCGATTGCCGCATTGAACGCCGGCCTGTCCGTTGCCGATTGCATCGCGCGTGACTTCCCTTCCGTCGGTTGCCGACGCCGTTGTGTACGATCGCTTCGCTCAGGTCCGTTCGAACACCCAGGTCACGAGACCTTCGATGAACTGCTTGTCGCGCGAGTCGGGCAAGTGACCGTAGAGAAGCGAGTACTCATGGAGGGCCGCCCCCGCGAGGCCGTGCGCCACTTGGCGCGCGTACTCGATCGATCCGTGTGCCTCCATCTGTTGCCGAACCCAGCGCACCTGCTCCGCCGCGCGTTCTTCGCGGGAACACGAGAGCATGGCCGAGAGCCGCGCCTGCTCGTCGGGAGCCAGCGCGCGCATGAGGTGAATCAACATCAGGGTGCGCTTGCCTTCCCAGAGGTCGCCCTCGATCTCCTTTCCATAACGCTGCGGCTCCCCGACGAGATTGAGCAGGTCGTCTTGAATCTGGAAGGCGGTGCCGACGAAGAAACCGAAGCGCACGAAGGGCTCCAGATCAACGCGCCCGCGTGCGCCGATCAGAGCGCCGACCCGGCTCGGGAAGATCGTCGCTAGCCAGCAGGTCTTCTTCAGCACCATCCGGAGATACGCGGCCGCGTCGACGTCCATCGGGTTGTCGCGGCGCCATCCGAGCTCCAGCGCCTGGCCCTCGGCCGACTCGCGGGCCATGTGTTCCGCCTCCTCCAGGATGCGAAAGGCGAGCCGCGGCCCGATGGTGTTCACGTTCTCGATCAGTGGACGCAGGCTCACGAGCGTGAGGGTGTCGCCGGCATTGATCGCCAACGGCACGCCGTGGAGCACGTGGAGGGTCGGGCGTCCCCGCCGCTCGGTGCTTTCGTCCTCGATGTCATCGTGGATGAGCAGCGCGTTGTGGAGCAGCTCGATCGCGACCGCCGTGCCAAGGGCGTCGTCGAGTCGGGCGCCGAAGGCGCGCGCCGTCGCGATGCACAGGCTGGGCCGCATCATCTTGCCCGAGCGCTGCGGGTAGTCGGCGACGAGGTCATAGAGGTATCGCCGCGGCTCCCGGGAGGGAAGGTAGCGGGCGATGGCGTCGCGGGTCAGGCTGCCGTACTCCCGCAACGTCTCCGCTACGAGGGGAGTCGTCACCGGCTCGTTCATCGTTCGAGCGTCGGGAAAGCTACTCACCCACCTGCACGGACAGCGTGCCCACCGGCTGCCCCGTGCGCTGGTCGACGACGAGGCCGGCGTACAGATCGGGCGGTTGCTCCTGGGGTACGCGGATCTGGAGGTCCATCATACCCCCCGCGCCAGGCGTGAAAAGCACATCGGTCAGCGCAGGCTTGCCCGGATCCCCCGCTTTCAGATCTCGAACGGCGAGAGAACAGCCTTCGGCGGTCGGATGCAGATGGAGCGTGACCCGCGCAGGCTGTGGCGAGGTGATCGCAATTGATACGGCCGTGGCTCCCGCCGTCGCATCGGCTGACCGCGCGGGCTCGGGTTCCGGCGGACGAGAGAGGTTGCGGAGAGAATCTGCGTTCCGCGCCAGCGAGCCCGCGAACTCCAGCCACGAGATCCAGAGGTCCGCCGAGTATCGAACCAGCCGCTCGCCGGCTTCAACCATGTCACTGCCCATCGCGTACGAGCGTCTGTTGAGCTGCTCCGCAGCCTGTTGCCCGAGGCGAATCTCCTCCTCGATCACGCGGTACGCGAGGTCCACTCCCTCCGCCACCACGTCGCTCCACGAACCGTCCCGCGCCCGCCCGCCCGGGGGTTTGGTCGCTCCGCCGGGCTCGGCTCCCTCGGGGGACTCGGGACGCCGAAGGGTCGTCGAGAAGGTGCGAATGGGAGCGGTTCGAACCGGATCGCTTCTGCGCAGACGTTCGCCAAGGCTCATGGTCGTTCCTCTTTCCTGTGCCGCTACGGGTGATCGTAACCGATGATGTCCTCGTGGGGCGGGAATTGCGAAAGAGCGTGAGCCGCCAAGCGGCCGGACATCACGGCCGCCTCGACGCACCCGCTGTTGTAGCCACAGTCGGTCCAGTCGCCGGCGATGGTCAGATTGTCGTACGTGTTGTCGAGCGGCGAGATGCGGTGGCGCGCACTGCCCGGAAGCGCGAGCGTATAGCGATCGGACGGGTTCACGTTGGCGGTGTAGAACTGCGACTCGAAGCGAGATTCATCGTGCTGGCTGTCCCTCCCCGGCGACTTCTGCTCAGCCGGATCGACCAGCAACTCCCAACGAAACTCCGCCGGACCGCGCCTCGCCTTGGGCCAAAGGTGGCCGATATCGCGGTTCAGGAAGTGGATCGCGTTGCGGCGCACTTCGTCGCGCCGCCGGCGCGGATAATCCGTTTCGGCATCGCCCGGCGGCGTCATCGGGTCCGGCAAGACGCCGCAAAAGTAGGCGATCGCTCGCGGCTTCGTGGGCCAGCTCTCTTGCGGAATCAGATGTCTCATGTCGGCCATGGTGTCGAACGGCGGGGTGAACCCGGAGATGCTCCCCAGCGGATAGTCCCAGCCCAGCTCTTCCATGCCTTCGCCCATCCACACCTGAAACGCTTGGGTGGCCACGCTCTTGACGTGATCAACCATGGCTCGCCAGCGCGAGTCGCGCGCGACGATCTCTCGGCAGACATGCGGAATGGCACCGATGCCCACGGCGAGAACCACGAAGTCGAAATCGTTGACGACGCGCAGCGTCTTCGCGCCCGCCTTTCTGCGCTCCCAGAAGGACTCGAAGTCCCACCCTTCTCGTTCCAGCCGTTCGCCGTCGACCAGTTGGCCGTAGTCGGGTTTCGCCGGCCAACACGGCAACCCATGGATCTCGACCAAAGGCTGATACTCGCGGCCGTCGTTGACCTGCGCCTGAACGTCGAAATCCAAGGCCTCGACGTAGGGGCGTTCTCCGGAGGCGAGACGGGTCGCGTCAGCAAGCCGGACGTTCGCGAGGCGATGAAAGAACTTGAAGCTGACGCCCCGCCGCTTCAGGACCTCGTAGTAGGGAGCGAACACGACGTCCCCCATGCCGGCTCTCATCTTCCAGAAGAGAGCGCCGCGATAGGTGAAGAACATGCGCAAGGTGCCGCGCAGCGCTACTCCGGCGGCCAGGCGGGGCTGCTGAAAATCGCCGTCCTCGTAGGCGAACGCGAGGCCGCGCAGACCGCGCACGAAGCCGGAATTGAGGGCCCGCTCCGAAGCACCATTGAGGCGCAGCCACTCCAGACAATCGTACTCGTCGATCACGTCGAAGCCTCTGGGATCGTACGCCAGGCCGAAGCGGATCATGCCGCGCAGACCGGCCAGGACGATCTCGATCACGTTCCACAGCCGGCGAATCTCTTCGTCTTGCTCGGCGAGGATGTCGATCTGGCGATGCGCATTCGTCCGAATGGCGTCCAGCAAGCGCAGGACGATGTTCTCCGGATAACGCGCGAGCGCCCCGACGACGGTTTCCAGCAGCCGCGCCGCCTCGATCACGCCAGCGATGGTCGCCAGGACCCCGTACTTCAACAGACGCGCGATGGCCTCCGTGATTTCGGACGCTGACGGAGCCCGCCGCCCCTCGCCGCGGAGCCAGTCGGTGCTTCCACTCTCGCCAGCGGCCTGCGGGTCGGGCCGAGTACCCTGGCGAGCCTGACAGGCGAGCAGCAACGTTCGCAGCAGGCTGGCCGTGCGCACCAGGTAGCTGCTGACGCTGAAGGGATTGTCGACCGTCAACGGATCTCCGGGAAGACCACCGACCGGCGGGAAGTGTGCCATCCAGCTCTGCCACGCGCCGTCCGGCGAGTGATCTGCCACACCGACGAACGGCGCCGGAACGAAAGCATCGCGCCAGTCGGCGAACGGACATTCCCTCGGGTCACGCCGCAGCTCCGCGTAGCATTCTCGCAAGAGCCGAAACGCGTTCTCATAGAACCCCAGCCAGACGTGGAAGCCGTGCTCCTCGATGCGGTCGGCCGGGCCGCGTCCGGAAGCGCCTTTGCCGCCCAAGCGCCAGCCCTGCTGGTAGACGGTGACGTGATACTTCCCTCGGTGCTCGGGGCGCGTCAGCTCGAATGCCGCGCTGATCCCAGCGCAGCCGCCGCCGACGACCGCCACCTCGATGGGCTTCGCTTCACTCATAGGGCCGATGCCCGTCCCCCCCGCATCGCAGAGCCGGGCGCTCACCCGGCGTTGCGAGAACTTCCCGACAGAGCTTCCAGATTAGGAGCGCTCCTATACGCCATTACGTCTTCTACCTGCAATAGGTGGGAGCGCGCACGCCGAAGTGGCCTTGGAGCCAGGAGCGAAGAGAGAATCGGCACGTGCCGCGAGTGAGGGGGAGTGGGCCGAGCTTCTCATTCGTTGTAGAAAGCGACGAGGGATGGATGCCCCCGTTGCCACCTTCGAGCGCCTGCTGGTGGCGCTGCTCGTCGGTCTGTTGATCGGTCTCGACCGCGAGCGCACCGAGGTGCGCAAGGGCCGTAGTTTGTTCGCCGGCGTGCGCACCTTTCCGCTGATCGCCGTCGCCGGCGCGGTGCCGATGCTGCTGATGGACATCGCCGGGCCGGGTCTCCTGGTGGTGAGCTTCATCGTCGTCGGAGCGATCTCCCTGGTGTCGTACATCCGCAGCTCGGCCACCGGTGACATCGGTGCCACCACCGAGATGGCGGCTCTGGCGACCTTCCTGCTCGGGGTGCTGGCCGGCGCCGGCCAACTCCTGGTGGCCGGCGCTACCGGCGTCGCGGTGGCCGTATTGCTGGTGGCCAAGCCGCGCCTCGAAGGCTTCTCCAAGGCTCTCACCACCGAAGAGCTTTCGGCGGTGTTGGAGCTCGCGGTGATCTCGGTGATCGTGTTGCCGTTGCTGCCGAATCGCGGCTACGGGCCGTGGCAGGTGTTCAACCCGTTCACGATCTGGCTGGTGGTGGTGCTGGTGTCGGCGCTCTCGTTCTCCGGCTTCATCGCCATGCGTCTCTGGGGTCAGCGACAGGGCCTGATCATCGCCGGCCTGGTCGGAGCAATGGTGTCGAGCACGGCGGTGACCATCGCAATGGCCGCGCGCTCGCGCGCCAGCGCGAAGCTGGCAGGGCCGGCTGCCTCCGCGACGGTGTTGGCCTCGACCGTCATGTGCTTGCGAGTCGCCGTCCTGACCGGCGTCGTCGCCGCGGGCATCTTGCCCTGGCTGCTCCCCGTGATCGGCGCCATGAGCGTCAGCGGGCTGGTGGCGGCGTGGCTGCTGCGGGGCGGGAACGAAACCGAGGCCGAATCCGAAGCGACCTTCACCAACCCTTTCAGCCTGACCGCCGCGGTCACGTTCGCGGTCGTCTACGCGTTGCTGCTGCTCGGGGTCGAGGCGGCTCGTCACTACATCGGGTCCCGAGGCCTGTATCTGGCCGCCGCGCTGTCGGCCCTGGTCGACGTCGACGCGATCTCCCTCGCCATTGCGCAGATGGCTCCGTCCACTCTCGGCTGGCAGGCTGCCGCCGCGGGGGTCACGATTGCGTCAGTGACCAACACTCTGGTCAAGCTCGCCATCGCCGTGTCGGCCGGCAGGGGCGGCTTCCGTGGCCGCGTCGCCGGGGCGCTGGGAGTAATGGCCGCGGTGGGTGCTCTCACCGCGTTGGTCGTGTTCGTCGATCTGTAGCCGGGCCGGCGCCGTCGTCACTGCGGGCCGAAGGGCGACGGGCCGGCCGCCCCGTGCGGGGGGGGGCCGGCGGCGCCGTGCGGCGGTGGGCCAGCGGCGCCGTGTGGAGCCGGACCCGCCGCGCCCAGCGGCGGCGGGCCTTGCGGGGATCTGAAGCCCTTCTGCCTCGTTGCCCGGCGGCAGCCTTCGATTTGCGCGCTGCTCAGGCCGGTGGCGCGAGAGATCTGCGCCACCGAGTTTCCCTGGCGCAAGAGCTCCTGGATCTGGCCGCAGTCTTGCGCCGACGCCAGCGACGGCAGCATCCCCAAGGCAGCCCACAGCATCCCCATTACGAGAGAGCGCGCGTTCATCGATTCCTCCTACGATCTGGTCAAACGTCCGGAAAGCACCAGGGTTGCGCTGGATCTCCGCAATCGTTGAGAACGAGCCCACTCCCTTCGCACGCGACGGCTTCCTTGTCGCCGGTCGAGCATGGTGATTATAGGGGCACCGCCGACTTGGGGCAACGACCCATTTCCCATCGTCGCAGACAACGGATGAGATTGCCGGGGTGATGGTGTATAGAACGGCCATTCCGGGAGGAGAAATCATGGGCGACTTTTATCGGGCGGACAGCATGAAGAAGCTGCGCAAGCTGCGCGAGCTCAAGCCGGACCTGTTCAAAGCCTTCGTCGACTTCGACACCAAGGTGTTCGAGGAGGGCGCTCTGCCGGTGAAGACCAAGGAATTGATCGCGGTTGCGACGGCACACATCACGCAATGCCCTTACTGCATCGACGCCCACACCCAGCGCGCGAAGATGGCAGGCGCCAGCGACACCGAGGTCGCCGAAGCCATCTTCGTTGCCATGGCGCTGCGCGCCGGCGGCTCGTGGGCGCACAGCTGTATCGCCATGGAGAGCCTGGAGAAGGCGTAAGCGCGTGTCCGTTCCGACGCAAAAGCCCGCGCCGCTGAGGCGCGGCGACCTGATCGGCATCGCCGCTCCCGCCGCCGCGGTCGATGCGGCCGCTGTCGCCACCGGCGTCCGTGCGCTCGAGCAGCTCGGCTTCCGGGTCCACGTCGGCAACGCGGTGTTCCGGCGCGCCGGCTATCTCGCCGGGCGCGACCGCGAGCGCCTCGACGATCTGGTCGAGATGTTTCGCAACGCCGAGGTGAAGGCGATCGTCGCTGCGCGCGGCGGCTACGGCTCGGGACGGCTGCTGCCGCTGCTGGACCCCGGCTTGGCGCGCGAGCACCCGAAGATCGTGGTGGGCTTCAGCGACCTGACCTTCCTGCTCAACGACCTGCTGCAGCGAGCCGGGCTGGTCACCTTCCACGGCCCGATGGCAACCAGCCTGGCCGAGCACCCCCAGGCGGCCGCGCGTCTGGCGCGCGCCCTAACCGGGGATCGCCGCGACTGGAATCTGAGCGCGCGCGACGTCATCCAGCCGGGTACCGCCGAAGGCGTCACCGTTGGCGGCTGCCTCTCGGTGCTGGTGGCGATGCTGGGCACACCGTACGCGGTCGAAACCGACGGCCGCATCCTCTTTCTCGAAGACGCCAACGAGAAACCGTTCCGCGTCGATCGCATGCTCACGCAGCTCCGCCAAGCGGGCAAGCTCGACCGGGTGGCCGGCGTCGTCTTCGGCGAGATGCCCGGCTGCGTGGCGCATCCGGACGAGGCCGTCACCGTGCGCGACGTCGTGGCGGAGGCGTTCGCGGGCGCCGACTACCCGGTCGCCTTCGGCCTTCCGACGGGCCACGGGGTCGGCTCGGTCACCTTGCCTCTGGGGATCCGCGCCCGCCTGGCGGGCGAGCGTCTCACCCTGCTGGAGTCGCCGCTGGCGGAATGAGGCCACGAGGCGAGCGCGAAGGAAGCACGACACGGAGCATCGCCGCATGAGCTTCGAAGCGGTGGAGCGCGAGTTCGACGCGGCCGTGAGCCGGCGCGTTTTCCCCGGCGCTGTCCTGCTGGTGCGCGACGGTGAACGCGTCTACCACCGTGCCTTCGGCCACCGCAGCCTGGAGCCGAGCGTCACGCCGATGCAGCCCGAAACCATCTTCGATCTGTCCTCGCTGACCAAGCCTCTGGCCACCGGCATCGCCATCATGATGCTGGCGGCGGAGGGCAAGCTTCGGCTCGACGACCGCGTTTCGCGCTTCTTTCACAACTTCGGCGTGCACGGAAAGACGCACATCACCTTTCGGCACTTGCTCAACCACAGCTCCGGGTTGCCGGCCTGGCACGCGTACTTCAAGGACATCATCCACACCGAGCGCAAGGGCGGCCGCATCAACTTCATCGCCAGCCCGGCGGCGAAGAGTTTCGTCTATCAGGCCATCCACCGCGAGAAACTCGAGGCCGCGCCCGGTACGCGCGCCGTGTACAGTGATCTCGGCTTCATGCTGCTGGGCGAGGCGATCGAAGAGGTCAGCGGCATGAGCCTCGACCGCTTCTGCCAGCAACGCATCTACCGCCCGCTGGGACTGCGTTCGATCGGCTTCGTCGACCTGTGGCGGGTGCGCTCCCGCAAGCTGGAGCCGATCGCCGAGGTGATCGCGCCCACCGAACGTTGCCCGTGGCGCAAGAAGATTCTCTGCGGCGAGGTCCACGACGACAACGCCTACGCCATGGGCGGTGTGGCGGGGCACGCCGGCCTGTTCGGCTCGGCGCACGACCTCGATGCGTTGTTGCGCCGGCTGCGCCAGGTCTACACGGGGGAGAGCAGCTGGATTCCAGCCAACCTCTTGCGCGAGTTTTGGACTCGCGACAACTCGGTCGAGGGATCCACGTGGGCGCTGGCGTGGGACACTCCCGACGAGCGCGACTCGAGCGCCGGCTCGTTGTTCTCGCGCCACGCCGTCGGGCACCTCGGGTTCACCGGTACCTCGGTCTGGCTCGATCTCGATCGCGATCGGCACATCGTGCTGCTCACCAACCGCGTCCACCCCAGGCGCGACAATGAAGCCATCCGCGAGTTTCGCCCGTTGATTCACGACCTGATCGTGAAGGCGCTGTCATGAGCGGGACTCTCACAGCCGCATCGACGGTGACAGCCGTCTCGAGGAACTGAATGAGCACCCCGTTCACCACGCCACCCGTCGCAACGGACACCGGCACGGTTCGCCACATCCATCTCGTCGCCATCTGTGGCGTGGCGATGGCCGCGCTCGCGGGTATGCTGAAGCAGCGTGGCTATCGGGTGACCGGGTCGGACGAGAACGTCTACCCGCCGATGAGCACCTTGCTCGAGCGCTGGGGAATCCCGATCCGCTCCGGCTTCCGTGCCGAGAACCTCGCCGAGCGGCCCGATCTGGTCGTGGTCGGCAACAAGGTCTCGCGTGACAACCCCGAGGTGCAAGCGCTGTTGGCGAGCGGCCTTCGCTACGTGTCGCTGCCGCAGGCGCTGAGCGAGCTCTTCCTCGCCGGGAAGCGCTCGGTGGTGGTGGCGGGCACACATGGCAAGACGACGTCGACGGCGATGCTCGCCTGGGTGCTCGAGCGAGCCGGCCGTGATCCGAGCGTTCTGGTCGGTGGCGAGGCCAAGAACTTCGGCGGCAACTTCAAGCTCGGCAAGGGCGAGCACTTCGTCATCGAAGGCGACGAGTACGACACCGCCTTCTTCGACAAGGGGCCGAAGTTCCTGCACTACCAGCCGCAGGCGCTGTTGCTGACCGCGGTCGAGTTCGACCACGCCGACATCTACCGCGATCTCGACCACGTCAAGTCGGCGTTTCGCAAGCTGATCGGCATCCTGCCGGCGGGCGCGCCGCTGGCGGTTGCCGCCGACTTCCCGCACGCGCTCGAGGTGGCGCGGCGCGACGGGCTGCAGCCGGAGACCTTCGGCCTGGCCGACGGCGCCGCGTGGCGGATCGCAAACCTGCGCGGCGCCGATGGGGAGACGAGTTTCGAGATCGTGCGCGGCGGCAGGCGCGAGGGCACCGTGAGGCTACGCGTTCCCGGCGCCATCAATGCCCGCAACGCGCTCGGCGTCTACGTCGTTGCGCGCCGGCTCGGTCTGAGCAGCGACGAGATCCTGACCGGGCTGCGTGACTTCGCCGGCGTGGCGAGGCACCAGGAGGTGATCGGAGAG
>Ga0153915_10007475_pt1 | contig 10311 bp, 14 predicted proteins | sample Opewatmetagenome_2_FD_107003 | JGI IMG/M metagenome (GOLD analysis project Ga0153915, IMG submission 107003) | Freshwater wetland microbial communities from Ohio, USA - Open water 3 Core 3 Depth 3 metaG | ecosystem: Environmental > Aquatic > Freshwater > Wetlands | place: USA: Ohio, Lake Erie... | reverse complement strand
TTGAAGAGTTTTTAAATTGCGCCTCTGGCTTTATTTTGCCTTCTTCTTTTGCGTGCCGCCTCTCTGTGGCTTTGCTTCTTAGCTTTCCCCTTCTGAGGCAAATTTCTCCCCTCCATTGGTATTAACTGAACTGATATGTAACTGTATTGGGGTTTGGGATTAAAATTTAATGCACACACACAAAACGATAAACGACAACTCTGACACAAGGACGAGCTATGAAATCGCAACCGATTGAATGGTTACTGAGAGACTTGCTCAGTATAACAACAGGAGAACAGCGTAAACTATCGGAAATATTAACGGATAATTTCGACTTTTTTAGTGAACAAATAGTGAAAATCTTAAGAGAGGAATACAAGAAACCAAAAAACGATTGGAAAGTAATATGTGGTTGTTTTTCGGTAATTGGGAAAGCCTCTCAAAAATACCATAGAATAGGCAATAAGGTCTTTCGAAGTAGTTATCCTTTGGTCAATAGAGGATTACTAGATAGGCGTGTTTCTGTTAAGCAATTCGCAACAATATCAATTCTAAGCATAATATGCGGAATCCACTTTGAACGGACGATTCACATGAATGAAGATATTAAGGCAGAGATTAGAGAATTAAAAAAGAACACAAAATCAGCAGTCTTCTTAGAATCTTTCAGTATACTATTTCCTCATCCACTAGACAAAAGGATGTTTTGCGAAAGTGCTGGCATAAAAGAAGAATCTTTAGTTAAAGTATCTAAGTCTATACTTGGTTAGGAATAACCACACATAAAAGCGTGTTTTTCTCTAGATGTGTTTGGCAGAGGCATGGATTAGATGGGTTTTCCGAAATCTATTTGCGTAGCACGCGCTAAGAAACTGAAGAACGATCGTAGCTTCTTCCGAAACCACTCAACGCCATAGTGGAATGCAGTTGTTGATGAACTAGGCACGATTTTGTCATCACCACCCCACAGACTTTCACGACATCAGACACAGTACAACAGGCAACACGTCAACATGCCGCAACAGTAGCTTACAGCAACATGAGAGGTAATTTACTACGACATAGAAGGTCACTTACGACAATGTATAAAGCACCCATCACAGCAGACAAGCAGAAGCCAACACAAACAGAGCGCGGCCTATCTCTACTCCAAGAAAATCCTCTAACACACTAATGTTGTCCGCTAAGAACTAATCTGCAACATTCATACTGCCAGAGCGCTCTCTAACTAGATCGCGCGAATTTACTAGGATCGCTTCGGGTTTGCTCTGTGGTATATTTCAATTACATAGTTGTCTGGGTCAGTGAACGACACGGCATAATATCCCGGCTCGAATTGAACATGCTCCTCACATGGAAACAGAGGCTCAAACCCACTCTTCTTCATAGCCTTCTCAACAGCGTCAACAGCTTCCTTCCTCGGCACAAGAATCGCCAAATGATCAGCCACAACAAACTCATCGCCCGTCGGAGCCTTACGCTTAACCCTCGACGGCTTAAGCTCACCCACCCACACCGAGAAACTCTCGTTAGAGAAACCCAAACCATCCTTGTTATCCATCATGAGCCTCAAACCAAGCCCGGGAAACAACGACTTGTAAAACTTCCGCGACTTCTCCAAGTCAGAGACTTCAATACCAACATGACCAACAACAACATCAGCCTGCTTACCCGCAACCATACAACAAACTCCCCAACAATGACTCACACCACTCTACTTAAAAGACTTTCACGATCAATGCCCAAATCTGAAAGAAGAAGACACTAAGCGTTGTTCGCCTTCTTCTTCTGAAAACCACTCACTGCCACGCCGCTATGCAGAGTCCTTGTTGATGATGACACTTCTGCCGTGACCACTTCAACACGCACACAAAAACGCAAACAGCCGCCGCCCAACAATCCGAAACATTCACCTTCGCCAACATGAAACGTGCTTAACAACAACATAGAAAGCGCGCTCAGCGAACTCCAAACAGACCCCAAACCAGCGCCAGTAACGTCTTCAACGAACAAAACGCAAACAGACACAGCTTGGACGAACCCCGAAAAAAATTTTCTCACACTCAGACTAACAGATAGGCTCTAAGCTCATTACGCATAAAGCTTATATCAGTCCAAGCCATCCCTTCTCAAACAGCTTAGTCAAACGGAACCAAGCACCAAACGCCGGTTTTTCACCGACGAAGCTTGAAACCAAAAGTTCCGAAAACGACAAGCACCACACATTCCGAGACAAGGACGAAAAAACAACAAAAAGCCAAACCGGCACACACGAACGCAGTAAGAGAAAGGATAAAGGGAGAACACGAAAATTTTGACAAAAATAAAAGAACTAAAAGACGGAATGAAACGCGTAGAAATCGAAGCCAAAGTCGTAGAAATCGAACCAGCCCGCGAAGTCATGGCCAGATACAAAGACATGGTCCACAGAGTAGCCAACGCCAAAATCAGCGACGACACAGGCACAATCAAACTAACACTATGGAACAACCAAATCGAACAAGTCAAACAAAACGACACAATCAAAGTCGCAAACGGATACATCACATCATTCAGAGGCGAAATCCAACTAAACATCGGCAGATACGGAACACTAACCGTACTCACATAGGCACGCTCAATCAGTCCAAGTCAAGGAAACCATACCAAACTCAACCCAAAACGCGAGGTGAAAAACATGGAATATGAAAGAAGAGAACGAAGAGGCGGATACGGCGGCAGAAGAGAAGGCGGAAGAGGATACGGCGGAGGAGGAGGCTACGGCGGAGGACCAAGAGGATTCCCACCCAAACCAGTCGACGTGGGCAAGGAATATGACGTAGAAATCCAAGAAACCAGCCAACGAGGCGACGGCATAGCAAGAATCAAAGGCCTAGTAGTCTTCGTACCAAACACCAAACCAGGAGACAAAGTCAAAATCCGCATAACAAGAATAAGCCGAAGATTCTGCGAAGCCGAAGTAGTAGGGCAATCGGAAGGCAAACCCGAAACAGAAACCGAAGAAGAAACCACAGAGACTGAAACAGAAGCGGAAACCACAGAAGAAGCCGAAACAGAAGAAGAAACAGAAACCGAGTAAGACCCCATCCGACAAAACATACGAAGAAAGAAAAACCAAACCTTATTTCTTTTTCACATCCCTCTCCCAAATTTCACATACGATCATCTATGAGTTTCTCTCGCTGCTGCATTGTCAAACAGCTTCAGCCCACAAGATTCGATTCGCTCTTTTCGACAATATGAAAAGCAATCCGACCTCAAACCTTTTTTCTCAGAAAGCAGTGTACTACAGTCAAATCAAAGACGTGACAGAAAAATGGTTGAGAGAGAAGATTTTCTGAACACCCCAGTCGTACACATGAAGCTAAATTCAAACATGACCGTAGATCAATTGATACAGCAATTCAAGAAATCAGGCTCGTTCGGAGCCGGCAGATTAGCCTCAGCCTGCGACGCCTACGAAGACATGGTACGAGACAAAGACTGCACCGTCTTCCTCGCCTTGGCTGGAGCCATGGTACCGGCTGGCCTGCGAACAACGATAGCCGACCTCATGAGAAAAAGGCTAATAGATGCACTCGTAAGCACCGGAGCCAACATGGTCCACGACCTCATCGAAGCACTCGGAGGCCACCACTATCAAGGCAGCTGGTTCGTCGACGACTACCTGCTCTACAAATACCACATCTACAGAATCTACGACGTGTTCGTACCAGAAGAAGACTTTGTGAAAGCAGACGAGACTTTAATCAAAATGTTTGAGGAAATAGCCACAAAAACAGACAGCAAGCCCATGTCAACGAACGAACTCATGTCCGAAGTCGGAAAGAGACTCAAAGACCCAAACTCGATAGTGCGCTCGGCATACGAGTCAAAAGTTCCCATATTCCTTCCAGCAATGAGAGACTCAGAGTTCGCCTACATCCACCGAGTGCATCAAAAAAGAAGCCCACCTGGAAAAGGCCTGCTAGTCGACGCATTCAAAGAGGTCCCTGAACTCCTAGACATCACGAGTCGCTCCGAACGATTAGGCATGGTAGTGCTCGGAGGCGGCGTACCACGCAACTCAGTGCAGCACGCAGCCTTGATGACTGGTAAAGGCCTAGACTACGCAGTTATTTTCACGACAGATAGACCTGAACCAGGAGGACTCTCCGGATCCACGATTGAAGAGACGATCAGCTGGGGAAAAGTCAAACAGAAAGCCAACAAAGTAATGGTCATCGGAGACGCGTTGATATCGTTCCCGTTGATGACCGCGTCTGTACTTGAACGCCTAGGTCCCGGCTTCCATAGAAAGGGAAACCCATAGAAGAAAAATGGAGGTTAGACAATGCCAAAAAAAGCTGCAGAGAAGAAAACGTGCGGAAATTGCCGATATCACAACACATATGAGTATCCAGACACAGTATTCTGTTTTGCCAAATTCTCGAATCGCGAGAACCCGGTGATTTCTATCTTTAACTCCTGTGACGAGTGGGAAGACAAACTCCAAGAATGCTACTGTCTTGAAGAAGCCTTAGCAAAGCGTGGCAAGAAACCTAAATGATCGACGAACTGAGTTAGTTTACTCAGCTTTCTTTCTGCGTCTTCGAGTCGGCTTTGGCTTTTCCATTTCTTCGACTTTCACGGGCTGCACTGTTTCAGCCGAGGTCTCTACCACATTTATCTCGGTTGCTGGCTCAGGTGCGCTTGGCTCAGGCACGGATGGTTCAGGCGTAGGTTCAGGCGTCGGAGTTGATGGGGCAGGTGAAGGCAGAGGTGCTGGAGCTAGCATTTCTGGTTCTGGAACTGGCGATGATTGAGGTTCTGGTTGTGACGGTTCAGGTGTGGTTTCAGCTGCAGTTGGCGGCATGGACCGAGTTGGTTGAATCATTGCTTTGGGGCGAGCAAAGTAGCCCACTGCAATTGATATTATTCCTATTGCCAAGAAAATCGCTGTGACAGCCAATCCAAGTGGATCGCCCAGTTGATACCCCGGAACGAGACTAGCTGCAAATACAACAGATATTATGAAGAATATTACTGCGACACTGTACAGACTATAATCTGATCTCATCTCAATTTACCCTCTCATGTTGTCCTCTGTAAGGTCACGGTGCAATCTTAAATAATTTTCTAATAATTTCGCGAGAAAAGTGGCTCGTGGGCTGTCCCTTTTACGAAATTGAGCCTCTCGCGACCGTTTCTCGAAGTGCTATTGTTCAAATTCGAGTCGATTCTCTATATCTTGAAGTTCAGCTGGACTGAGCGGTCGAGGGTAATTGTACATAGGACCACCTGGGCGTTCGTTGTAGTACGGCCGGTTGCACCCGGGGCATCCCGATGTTTGGAACGGTTTTCCTTCGAGCACTGCTTTTCTAAGCTGAGGTTTTTCGACTCCGAAGTCCAGTATTCGGCCCTTCTCATCGAATCTCATGTTTTGGCATCGTGTTTCTTTGTGGACGATGAGGTGTCGAGCGATTTGGATTCGTCTGTACGCTTCGATTGGGGGTTGGTGTTTTTCTTGGAGTCTCGTGCCTGATATTGGGGTGAAAGCGAATAAACTCGGAAGGACGCCTAAGTCTGTGCATCGCTGAATTGCCTCTGCTATTTCTCTCTCGGTTTCTCCAAGGCCAACGACAAGGTGCGTGGAGACTTTGTTCCTGCCAAAAACTTGAATCGCTTCTTCTAATGCCAAGAAGTGGCTTTTCCAATTGTACGGGCTCTGAGTCAAAGGTCCCTTCACCTCGTTGAATATCTGTTCAGTTGCGGCGTCCAAGGCTATGCTGATTCGATTCGCGCCTGCTTTCATCAAGCCTCTCATCTGCGACTTGTTAAAGGGTTGACACGATAGAGATATCGGCACATCGCACTGTGAATGGATTGCTTCTGTTACCTGCAATACATCGTTGAAGACTTCGAGATAGTTTATGGATTGGATGCAGACTCGTTTTATCTCGCCTTTTTTGGCTGACAACACTATCCGAGGGATGACTTCGGTCGTTTTGAATGTCGGCCAGGTCACACGTGCCAGCATGTCGGCTCGACCCTTGCTCCCACGCGCTTGGGGACAGAAGCTGCAGTTTGCGAGGCATTTTCCATCGCGGTGTGTCAGCATGTAGATTGTCGTGGGTGGAGCGTCCAGCATTCCTTTCAATAAACCTAATACGATGGCTGAACCCACTGAGACCCGAATTTTCTCCGGCAATTCTTGGATTGTAGTCATGCTTTATCTTTCGCCGTGGTGTTTTTGAGCTTGTATAAGTTAATAATGTTGTTCTAATAGTTATTTAGCCCGCAAAGTGTGAACTAAACATGTCGGGTTGGAGAGACAACGTTCAAGGCTTGTGGCAAGCAGATGAGCAAAGCATCAAGCAAGCTTTGCCAGAGGCTCGAGAGATGAGTTGGGCGAATTTCGGCAAGAAGATTCGTTTCTATGCGCCGAGTTTCATGTATTACAAGAGTGATCAATTCTGTTCGTCGCCGAAGGCGTTTCCTTCAATTTCAGTCACTGGCTCGTTCTGTGCCCTTCGATGCAAGCACTGCGGTGGAAAAGTCTTGAATACGATGTTGCCTGCGCTCACGCCTGAGGGCTTGATTGAAGTTTGTACCAGAATCAAAGAGAATGGCGGCGTGGGCTGTCTCATAAGCGGCGGCTGCCTGCCTGATGGTTCAGTTCCTTTGGGCAAATATGTCAATGCTATAGCCGAAGTGAAAACAAGTCTAGGATTGACGGTTGTCGTCCACACTGGTGTGATCAACGATGTCTTAGCTAGCAGGCTTTCGAAAGCAGGCATTGATGCCGCATTGATCGACATCATCGGCTCAGACGAGACCATCCGGGAAATTTATCAACTCAAAGTCACGGTTAACGACTATGACAAATCATTGCGAACTCTGCACGATTCTGGCATTCCACTGGTGCCGCATGTTCTTGTAGGTCTGCACTATGGCAGATTGAAAGGAGAGTATGAAGCACTGAAAATGATAGCGAAATATTCGCCAAGTGCTGTCATAATCATTGCGTTGATGCCTGTTCACGGTACGTTGATGGAAACGGCCACCGCACCGTCCCCAATTGACATTGCAAGAGTGTTAACCGTGGCCAGATTCATGCTGCCTAAGACACCCTTAGTCCTCGGCTGCATGAGGCCAAAAGGAAAGCACAGGCGTGAAACCGATCTACTGGCCGTCAATGCCGGGGTGAGCGCCATTGCCTTTCCAGCAGAAGAAGCGATCCATGAAGCTGAGCTAATGCAGATTAAAACCTCATTCTCATCACTCTGTTGTTCGCAGATTTTTGAAGACATTAAGCACAATATATGGACAAGCGCATGACACGGCAACGGAAAATGGTTCCAATCTAGAATTTCTGACAGCAATTTGACGCACGATGCGATCGTTTCATGATGTTGCCATACCACACGATTCGTAATCATCATCACTGACGTCAAAATTCCTAAGAGGTTTGTTCAAGGTTCAGCTGCAGAGGTCATAAATACTCATCAGGTCAAGCAGTCTCGGTATTCGATCACGAAGCACGTGGGTTCAGATAAAGAAGCGTTACCGATCATTATCGAGGCTGACTGGATTGACGGGTTGCGTTTTGTAGCCAGCGACAACAAGGGGCATTCGGTTGTCATGGGTGTGCCAAAAGAACACGACGGCAAGGGCTCAGGATTTGGTCCGATGCAACTCTTGCTTGCAGCACTTGGCGCCTGCAGCGGAACCGACGTTACAGAAATGATGCACAAACAGAGACAGAAACTTGAACACTTGGAAATCATCGTTTCAGGCAGACGCGTCTCGGAGCCACCACGAGTCTATGACAAAATCCACGTTGAGTACAAAGTAGATGGGAAGGATCTGGAAGAAAAAGCCGTCCAAAGAGCCATAAGATTATCCCAAGAGAAATACTGCTCAGCAGCCGCCACATTGAAGACCAAGGCGGACGTGTCCTACGATTACGAGATACAACAAACATAAATACACTCGCAAAACAAACACACAAGAGAATTAGAGGCGAAATTCAGATGTCAACAGCCTTCGAGAAAATTGCAGACGACCGTCAACTTCAAGATCACTGGCTACGCAGACTCATAGCGGGAATAATAGACAGCGTTATAATAGGAATCATAGCATCAATACTCTCGGTGATTTTTTCACTGCCCTCTTTGCTATTCGGTGGAGTTTTTGTGTTGGGCGCTTTCCCACTTCTCAGCGGCATCCTGCTCTTTCTGTACGCCATGTTCATGGAAGCCAACCGCGGAGCAACATTAGGAAAACTCGCCATGAACCTCAAAGTGACGACAACTGACGGAAAACTTCCACGAATTGATCAAGCTGTGATTCGAGACGTAAGCAAGATTTACTGGTTGCTCTGGCTCATAGATACCCTTATTGGCATGGCGACAAAAGGCGACCCGCATCAAAAATACAGCGACAGATGGGTAGGAACAACTGTGACATCAACAATCGCAACCAACATGCTTTTGCAGCCTTCACAGCAATCACGCCCGACTCCACAGACAACACAAGTCTAGAGTCTGAACATCAATGGGTGGAAACATCGCCGCTGCTTCAAACGCCGAAATCAGCAAGGCAATCATCTGTTTCCAATACGTCGAACGCATAAAATCGGAACTCATCATCGCGGCCAAACTGGTCGACAGGTTAAACGAATTAAACGGAGACGAACTAGTGGGCGCAGCCAAAATGTACTCTTTCTTCCTTGAAGCATTACAGGGAGAAATAAACATAGCCTACAACGTGCTAGAAATGAAAGACTTCGAAACGGCACGCGGAAAGGTTGAAGAGGCCACGAGCAAAGCACACTCAAATCAGTACGAAGAGACAATTCGCCTCATATCAGAAGCAATATCCCACATAGCTTCAAGCGGGCAATGGGCAATGCAGACACTCAAGAATAACGGTTTCCTCTAAAGGGACAAACAAAAAACTTATTTGCCCATGATTTTCTACATTTCGGTCTGGTAGGTTCAGGAACTCCTTATGTTTGGGACGCTCGAAGTCCTCGGTCCAGAACATGAATTTTCCGTTGTTGACCACGAACTGCATCCCCTGCCCATAGTGGACAAGATAATCAAACAAATTCACGGGCGAATCGTCAATAACGTCAAGATGAACAAATTCTCTTTTGGAAAAGAGTTACAGGCACACGTGCTGGAAATCAAAGCAAACAGACCCTTCTATTCACCTCAGATGTTCGAAGAAACCATCCAAGAAGCCGTAGAAACTATACTGAGCATCCTAGAGAAACAGCACGCCAGATTGCTCGGTTTGGGCATGCACCCCTTGCTGGACTTGAGCAAAGCAAAGATATGGACCCACAGAGACCGACAAATCTATGAGGCTCTTGGTAGAATCTTCAACCTCAAACAGCACGGTTGGCTCAACATTCAAAGTTATCAACTCAACCTGTCCTACAGGAACGGGAAAGACGCAATCAAACTTCATAACATGCTGAATAGCATTCTGCCTTACTTGCCAGCCGTAGCTGCGTCGTCACCAATCTACGAAACAAGAATGGGAGATTACACGGACAACCGGCTGCACTTCTACTCAATTAACCAACAAGAAGTGCCGTCCATTACGGGCGACATTATCCCAGAACAGGTGAACTCACTAGAAGAATACGAGAAGACAACAGTCAACCGCTATTCTGATGACCTGTATAGATTAGACGCTCCAAAATGCCTTCTAAACAAGAAGTGGCTCAACTCTCGCGGGGCGGTCATTCGACCAGACCGAAAAGCCATCGAGGTACGAATCTTAGATGAACAGGAGTGCATCAAATCTGACGTTGCCTTGAGCTGCTTTATCCGAGCCGTTATGCGAGGAATGATTACTGATGAAACCTATCCGGCGGTTTCCCACACAATTCTCGTGCAGAACCTCAACCACATAATCAAAGACGGCTTGAACGCACAAGTTCAACACCCTGCCGGCCAGACCGCCAAGCGCGTGTGTCAACACCTACTCAAAATCGCCTATAACAACGCAAATGAGGAAGAGAAAAAGTATCTACCTCTGATCAGACAAAGAGTGGACGGTGGAAACTTGTCACAAATGATACTCAGAGACATTTCCAAGAAAACTCAGAAAACGGACATCCGTGAAGCTATTTTCGAAACATACTCCGCTCTAGCTGACTGTCTAGCCAACAACAGAGTCTATGTGTGAGAGAATGACCATTGGAAATCAACAGGAATCACGTCAAAGTGACTTCTTCGATATTTGCTGCAAATGTCAGGACGGTTGTTGCAGTGGAGCGCGACCGCCAGTGACAGAAAAGCGCAAGAAGATCATTCAGAGCTTTCTTGAGGC
>Ga0153915_10007473_pt1 | contig 10312 bp, 6 predicted proteins | sample Opewatmetagenome_2_FD_107003 | JGI IMG/M metagenome (GOLD analysis project Ga0153915, IMG submission 107003) | Freshwater wetland microbial communities from Ohio, USA - Open water 3 Core 3 Depth 3 metaG | ecosystem: Environmental > Aquatic > Freshwater > Wetlands | place: USA: Ohio, Lake Erie... | reverse complement strand
GTGTCCGATTTCGTCGCCGATGGCTACCCGTCCGTTCTCGACGACCGCCACCGGCGCGAGGCTCCAATTCACCTGGCGGGTCCACCGCGCGACCGCGTCCGCCAGCGGCACCGCATGGCGCTCCGCGGCCAGACCCGAGAGCCCATCGGCGACCACGAGCGCCAGGTCCGCGCCACCTCCCCCAGCCATCGCCCCAAGCCGCTCGCCGTCGGCCTGCCACAGTCGGCGGCCGAGATCCGGACGCCGGAGATAGGTATCCCGATCCCGCGCCTGACTCGCCACCCTGATGGCGTGGAGCCCGGCCGCAGCGAGCCTGGCAACGATGCCATCCAGATCGGTCGGGTGACGCACCGCGTCTCGCGCCCGTGCATGGGCCAGCTGGAACTCGAGCTGGGCCTCCGTGGGCAGACTCGTTCCGGTACGCCCGAGGGCGATGCGGGCGGGAGTCAGGCTTCTGAGAGGGGACCAGGGGTCGGGCAACGACATGGCTATGGGCTGTGAGCTATGGCCTGTGAGCTATGAGCTATGAGCTGTGAGCCCTTCTCTCGATTCGCGGCGAAATGGCGCCTGACGCGTAACGACGGTCCTCCACGCGGTGTCCCGCCCCCTCACCCTTCCGGCACCACACTCCTCGAGGCGCAGTGGGAGACTTCACCAGGCTGGTCCTCTGGCGCAAGGCCGACGAGTTGACCTTCCAAGTCTACCGGGCGACAGCTGGATTCCCGAGCGTGGAGCAGTATGGACTCACCAGCCAGATACGCCGCGCGGCCAACAGCATCGAAGCGAATATCGCCGAGGGATGCGGTCGGCTGGGGGACCGGGAATTGGCGCGCGCCCTCCGGATTGCGCGGGGATCAGCCTGCGAGCTTCAATCGCACTTGTGGGTCGCGTTCCGCCAGGGTTACCTCAGCGGCCCCGTCCATGCCCGGCTACGTGCGGCCGCAGTCGAGCTGCAGCGAATGCTGTTCGCCTTGATTCGCACTCTGGTCCATCGAATGCCCCCCAACCCACGCCCAAGGTCAACGCGCCGCTCATAGCTCACTGCTCACAGCTCATAGCTCATAGCTCCTAGCTCATTGCTCATAGCTCATGCCTCACACCCCATAGCCCAGAGCCCATAGCCTCTACGGAAGGAGCCCCATCTCCCCCAAGAGCGGAACCTTCCGGCCCCGCACCAGCTTCCCCTCCGAGTCCGCCACACCCACCCGCTCGAGCCACTGCTCGAACTCGGGGGCGGGACGGAGCCCCAGCAGCTGTCGCAGGTACAACGCGTCGTGGAAGCTGGTGCTCTGGTAGTTGAGCATCACGTCGTCCGCGCCGGGCACGCCCATCACGTAGTTGCACCCCGCCGTGCCGAGGAGGGTCAGCAGCGTGTCCATGTCATCCTGATCGGCTTCGGCGTGGTTGGTATAACACACGTCGCAGCCCATGGGCAGCCCCAGCAGCTTGCCGCAGAAGTGGTCCTCCAGTCCCGCGCGCAGAATCTGCTTGCCGTCGTACAGGTACTCCGGTCCGATGAATCCCACGACCGTGTTGACCAAGAGCGGGCGGAACGCCCGGGCCACCGCGTAGGCCCGGGCCTCGCAGGTCTGCTGGTCCACTCCGTGATGCGCCTCGGCGGAGAGTGCGCTCCCCTGCCCGGTCTCGAAGTACATCACGTTGTCTCCCAGGGCACCCCGCCCGAGCTCCACCGCTGCCGCGTGGGCCTCGGCCAGAACCGCCAGGTTCACGCCGAAGCTCCGGTTGGCAGCCTCGGTGCCGGCGATCGACTGGAAGACGAGGTCCACCGGCGCGCCCCGCCGGATGAGGTCCAGGGTCGTGGTAACGTGGGCCAGCACGCATGACTGGGTCGGGATGGCGAGCCGCTCACGGAGCCGATCCACCAGGTCGAGCAGAACCCGCACCGCCTCCGGACTGTCGCTCGCCGGATTGATCCCGATCACGGCGTCGCCATTGCCGTAGAGCAGACCGTCCACGATGCTCGCCATGATGCCGCGGGGGTCGTCGGTGGGATGGTTCGGCTGCAGCCTGGTCGCCAGTCGTCCCTCGAGCCCAAGCGTATCGCGAAATCGGGTGATCACCCGGCACTTCCGTGCCACCAGCACCAGGTCCTGGACCCGCATCAGCTTGGAGACCGCGGCGGCCATTTCCGGCGTGATTCCGGGCGCGAGCGCGGCGACGGTATCGGTCGTGGTCTCGTACGCCAGCAGCCAGTCGCGGAAGCCGCCCACGGTCAGGTGCCGCACGGGAGCGAAGGCCCGGGCGTCATGCCGATCCACGATCAGCCGCGTGATCTCGTCCTGCTCGTAGGGGACCACCGCCTCGGAGAGGAAGGTGGCGAGGGGGAGATCCGCCAGTGCCATCTGCGCCGCGACCCGTTCTTCCGCGGTGGCCGCCGCCAGCCCCGCCAGCTGATCGCCCGAGCGCAGCGGCGAGGCCTTCGCGAGCAGCGTGCGAAGGTCGGGCCACTGGTAGCGGGTGGAGTGGACGGTGTGGGTGTACACGGGCCGTGTATGGGGTTAGGAGCTGTGAGCTGTGAGCTGTAAGCTCTAAGCTATGAGCCATGACTGATGCGACGGCGCACCGACCGCTTTCAGTCCACAGCTCACAGACTCATAGCTCATAGCTCATAGCCACCGCTGACGCAAGCGAATAACCTGGCACCGTGAGGGCACCTCCTCTCGGAACCCTCACCTCCATTCGTTAGCTTGCCTCCATGCGCCTCAAACTTGCCCTGCTCTGCGCCGCCCTGCCCCTGCAGCTGGCGGCTCAGGCCGGACCGGCACTCATGCCGCTGCCGGCCCGGCTCACCTTCGACGTCGGCCGCCTCCCGCTCGATTCCACCTTCACCGCACTGAGCGCCGGCTACACCGATGATCGGCTCCGCCGGGGACTCGGGCGTACGCTCGACTGGATTGGTGCGGAGATCGGCCAGCCGGTAGGCCACGCTTCGCCCGGCTCGGCGGACGAGGCGCGCTTTGTCCTCAGGGTAACGGGGCCGGGCGAGACGCCGCAGACGCCCGAGGAGGACGAGTCCTATCGCCTGAACGTGGGACCGACCCAAGTCGTCCTGGAGGCGCCGACGGTTGTCGGCGCGCTCCGGGGGATGGAGACGCTCCGCCAGCTGGTTACCGCGGACAGCAGCGGCTTCTTCCTGCCCGCGGTCCACATCGAGGATCGGCCCCGGTTCCGCTGGCGCGGGCTGCTGCTCGATGTCGGGCGCCACTTCCAGCCACCCGAGGTGATCAAGCGCACCCTCGATGGCATGGCCGTGGTGAAGCTCAACGTGCTCCACTGGCACCTTTCGGACGACCAGGGCTTCCGGGTGGAGAGTCGGCGCTATCCCCGCCTGCAGCGGCTCGGCTCCGACGGGCGCTACTACACTCAGGACGAGATCCGCGAGATCGTAGCCTACGCCAGGGACCGGGGTATCCGGGTGGTGCCGGAGTTCGATATGCCGGGCCACTCGACCGCCTGGTTCGTGGGCTACCCGCAGTACGCCAGCGGGCCTGGGCCTTACCAGATCGAGCGCAGCTTCGGCGTGTTCGACCCGGCGTTCGACCCGACCCGCGAGGCGACCTATCAGTTCATCGACGGTTTCATCGCCGAGATGGCGGCGCTGTTCCCGGACCCGTACTGGCACGTCGGGGGCGACGAGGTCAATGGACGACAGTGGAATCGCAACGCCCGTATCGGCCGCTTCCGCAAGCTGCATCATCTCAAAGACAATCAGGCGCTGCAGACATACTTCAGCCAGCGGCTCGCGCGCATCCTGACCAAGCACGGCAGGCGCATGGTGGGATGGGACGAGATCCTGCAGCCGGGGCTTCCCCGCACGGCGGTGATCCAGTCATGGCGCGGCACCGAGTACCTCGGCCAGGCCGTCCGCCAGGGCAACCACGCGATCCTCTCGGCCCCGTACTATCTCGACCACATCGACCCTGCCGAATACCACTATCTGGCCGATCCGCTTCCGCCGGAAACCAGCCTCACCCCGGCCGAGCAGACGATGGTGCTGGGTGGAGAGGCATGTATGTGGGCCGAGCACGTGTCGCCCGAGACGGTGGACTCCCGGGTGTGGCCCAGGCTGGCGGCGATCGCCGAACGGTTCTGGTCCCCGGCGATGGTGCGGGACGTGGACGACATGTACCGCCGCCTCTCCCCCGTGAGCATCGCGCTGGAGCGCGCCGGACTCGGGCATGAGGCGCATACCTTCCGGATGCTGCGGCTGCTCGCCGGCCGGCGTGGAGTCCAGCCGCTGCACGACCTGCTGAGCGTCACCATGCCCGTCAGCTTCGGGCAGCGGAGCCGGATCCAGGGCACCACCCAGCTCACCCCGCTGACCGGCCTGGTGGACGCGGCCAGACCGGACCCGTGGGCGCGGTCCAGGCTCAACCGGCTCGCGCGCGAGGTCGCGGCGAACCCGGCCGGCACGATCCCCCAGCGGGAGGAGCTGGCTCGGACCTTCACCGGCTGGCGCCCGCTCGCCCGGGAGGTGGCGAGCCTGGGCGACTCGATGCCTCTGGCCAGGGATGGAGTGCCCGCGGCGCTGGCGCTCGGCCGACTCGGCGATCTTGGGCTCCAGGCGCTGGAGTACCTCGAGGACGGTGGCGCCCCGGCGACGTGGAAGGTCCAGGCGATGGCGTCGCTGGACACGCTGGCGGGTCCGCAGGGACTGCTCCGCCTGGTGGGGGTGGAGGCGGTGCGCACCCTGCTCGAACCGCTCCGTTAGCAAGGATCGTCACCGGGTCAGAGGAGTGGGCATCGCCCCGCAGAGCAGCGGTGCCAAGGGCCGTGACCGGACTCGCCGCGGACGGGGCGATCAGCCCGCGGCCCGCACCCCACGCACCAGCCTCCAGGCAAACGCCAGCAGCGCCCCCGCCAGCACCAGGTTCACTGCCCGCGCCGACCTCCGGTACCCGCGCTGCACCACCTCGAGCGAGAAGCTGAGCGCGAGTCCGCCGTACCAGAGGAGGCACAGAACCAGTACCGCGCCGGAAGCGGCGAAACGGAGCCAGAATGGCACGTCGGGGGTTACGGTCACGCCGAGCAGGGTGAGATAGAAAGGCAGCGTATTGGGATTGGTGAGGGAGGTAACCAGCCCCGCCCGAAGGGACGATCCAGCCAGCGCCGGCTGGCCCTCGACCCGCGTCAGTAGATCGCCGCCGCGGTACGCCGCCCGAAGCGCGCGGTATCCCATCCAGCCGAGATACGCCCCACCCAGCAGGCGGATCGCGACGCCGAGGAGCGGAAAGTGCTCGAACAGCAGATGCGCGCCAGCCAGCGTCAGAGCCAGCCAGCAGCAATTCCCGGCGGCCACGCCGAGCACCGCTACCACCGCCGGTCTGCGGCCCTCGGAGAGCGCCAGCCCGGTGACCAGGAAGGTGTTGGGTCCGGGGCTCGCCACGGCGGCGAGGTAGACGCCTGAGATGGTCCCGAGCAGGGAGAGTTCGCGGCTCAGCACCCGTCAGCCTTCCTCGGGCCCGTCAGGCTTCGACGACCGGCCACGGAGCCCGGCTCCGCCACCGCCCGCGGGTAAAGTCAGGCACTTCCTCCGGTCTGCCCTTCTTCGCCACCGAGCGGATGCTGAGCTCCACCATGCTGGACAGCGCGGCCGCATCGTACACATCCATGTCGGTCGGCTCTCCGCGCGTGAGGCACTCGATCAGCCGGAAGTCCTCCAGGAAGTCCATTCCGCCGTGTCCCCGGTCCATCTCCTGGATCCGCTTGGCGCGCCACAGGGGATGATCGAACTCCTCGTAGTACCCCGCGGCATCCTCCCACTGGTGTTCGGGGCTCCGGCCCTCGAGATGGACCCGATAGGGCCAGCCCGAGACCAGCCCGCGCGTGCCCTGCAGCAACTGCAGTCTGCTGTAGGGCCGCGGGTTGTTGGTGTTGTGCGCCAGATAGATGGTGCGTCCCCGCGCCGTCTGGATCAGGCCCACGTTCACGTCTCCCAGGACGTACCGCTCCCGGCGCCGCGGATCGTCGGCGTCCAGGTGCTCGGCCTGCCACAACTGCAGGCCGCGAGAGGGAGAGCTGAAAGAGACGATCCGCTCGAACCGGTCGCCTCGGTTGATGTCCATGCAGTTGGCGATCGGCCCGAGGCCATGGGTGGGATAGAGATTCCCGTTGTGGCCGGTGGCCCAGGCGCGGCGCCACAGGCCTTCTCCCTCACGGCTGAACTTGACGCCGCGGAGGTCATGCAGGTACCCGGCCTCGCCGTGGAGTATCTCCCCCAGAAGCCCCTGGCGCACCAGGTTGAGCGTCATCAGCTCGAACCGGTCGTAGCAGCAGTTCTCCATCATCACGCAGTGCTTGCCATGCTTCTCCGCGGATTCCACCATCGCCCAGCAGTCGTCCACCGTCATCGCTGCCGGGACCTCTGTCGCCGCATGCTTGCCGTTAGCCATCGCGGCGAGCATCACCGGCACATGCCACTCCCAGGGCGTGGCGGTGAACACCAGGTCGAGCTCCTCTTCGGCGCACAGTCGCTCGAAGTCGCGCGGTCCCCGGCTGTAGCCGGTCGGCTCCCGGAAGCCCTTGGCCACGGCCTTCTCCTGCGCGGCCCGGACCTTCCCCTCGACGATGTCGCACACCGCCGTGAGCTCCGCGCCGGGTATCTCCAGCAGGTTCTCGACGTGGGTCATTCCCTGGCCGCCCACGCCGACGAAGCCGATCCGGACCCGTTCCATCGGCTCGCGGTGTGCCCCCGGGGCCGGCTGGCCCGTCTCGCCCGTCTTCGGGAGGGACGGGACGGCCCGGTGGTGCGAGGTCGAAAGAGCGGGCATGGGGAGGGCGGCCCCCAGCGCGAGGCCGGCGCCGGCCCGGATGAAGTCCCGACGGGTGGCATCACGGGTCATGAGGCGTACCATCCATGGATAAGGAAGGGGCCGGTGTGGCGTCTTCGCTACGGAGTGTGGACGGGTCGGGCTACCGCGTCCCCCGATTCGTCGGTAACTCTAAGACCCCGGAGGGGTCCAGCGATAGCAGACGGCGGCCGAGGATGCTAGAATCCCCGTCCGGGAAGGTCATCGGCTATGGGCTGTGGGCTGAAGGGTCGGGGTGCGTACCGGGCTCAGCTGATCGCCGGATCGCCCATGTCCCCCATGGCTCACAGCCCATAGGCGTCGATTGGCCTTGGCCACAACCAAACCGCAGTTCCGAAACCAGCCCCGCATGCCCGTGAGCGCCGCCTGCTTCCGTTGTAACGCCCCGCTCGAGCCAGGAGTCCGGTACTGCCCGGCCTGCGGCTTAAGCGTGTCAGGCGAGCACACGGCGCCGCTGCCCACGCTGCTGCAGGTGCTCCGTCAGGCGACGCTCGGCGAATACGAGATCATCCAGGAGATCGGCCAGGGTGGCATGGCCACGGTCTACATGGCCCATGAGATCGCGCTCGACCGCAAGGTGGCGATCAAGGTCATGTCCCCGCAGTTCGTCCACGGCGCGGAGATGATTGCGCGGTTCAAGCGCGAAGCCCGCACCGCCGCGGGACTCAACCACCCGCACATCATCCCGATCTACGCGGTGCGGGAATCGCAGCAACTGCTGTTCTTCGTGATGAAGTACATCCAGGGACGGGCGCTGGACCAGATCCTCCAGGATGTCGGGGCCCTGCCCTTCCCCATGGTCCGCTCGATTCTGGCCGACATCGGCTCCGCCCTGGACTATGCCCATCGGCAGGGCGTGGTCCACCGCGACGTGAAGCCCGGCAACATCATGATCGACGAGGAGGGCTTTGCGGTCATCACGGACTTCGGAATCGCCCGGGCCATCGAGGGAGAGGCCCTCACCCGCAGCGGCACCACTGTCGGCACGCCCAGCTACCTGAGCCCGGAGGCCTGCTCGGGCGAGCCGGTCGGGACCGCGGCCGACCAGTACGCCCTGGGGGTGGTGGGCTACGAGATGATCACGGGCCAGCTGCCCTTCACCGCGGACTCAAGCCTGGGAATGATGTACGCCCAGGTCCACACCCAGCCCCGGCCCAGCCAGCAGCTCCGGCCCGATTGTCCGGCGGACCTGCGCGATGCCGTGATGCGGATGCTGCAGAAGTCGCCGGGCGACCGCTTTCCGACGATGCGGGAAGCCGCGCAGGCGGCGAGCGGCATGCGGATCAGCGGTGGCCATTCGCTGGGTGACGACGGGGTGCGCAGCCATCTCGGCCTGCTCGCCGCGCCCCGCCAGAACCGCCCGGTCGGTGACCCGCGCCGAACGCCGTCGAGCCCCGCCCCGCTTCCCCGCGTGCTCCCGGGGCCGATCGCGCGGCCCCCACGCCGTCGGGTGCAGATCTCCCAGGTGCTGGTGGGCCTCCTGCTCGCCGCCCTGGGCGCGAGCCTGGCGTACGTCGCCATTCAGGCGCGGGACGAGAGCCTCGCGGTGGCGGATAGCACGCCGGCGCAGACGCCGCAGACGCCACCGGCCCCGGCCCCCACTCCGGAACAACTCCGCGCCGACAGCGTGCTCCTGGTGGCCCGTGGCGCCGCCGGCTTCGCCCGGCAGCGGGCGGTGGCGGCCGGGGCGGAGGCCGCCGCGCTGGCGGCGGGCGACTCGCTCATGGCGCAGGCGGAATCGCTTTCGGCCTCCGGCCGGAAAGCCGAGGCCAGCGGCGTGATCTATCGCGCCGTCAGCCTCTGGACCACGGCGGAGCGCGCCAAGGCGCCGGCAGCCGGCACCGAGCCTGTGGCCACGGTGCCGGGCCAGCCTCAGGTATCGACCCGGCCGGCAACCGAGACCGGTGGCCCCGGCCGCACCGAGACCTATGCGACGCCCCCGCTGCCGGACTCGGTGCAGATCGTCAACTTCTACGCCGATCTCGAACGCGCCGTCGAATCGCGCCAACTGGGTGAGGTCAAGCGGCTCCTTCCGAACCTGTCGGACAACGAGGACCGTGCCTGGCGAAGCCTGTTCGAGGACAAGGACGTCGACCGGATCTCCGCGACCTTCAGGGTCCTGGCGGTCAATCGGCGCGATGGCCTCACCGCCTTCGCCCGGGTGTATCAGGAGATCCGCACCGCGAAGCGCGACGCTCCGCTCGAGACCAAGCGCCGGGGTGTGGAGTATGCGGAGCTCACCCTCGGCCCGCAGGGCTGGCGTCAGATCAGTTCGGAAAAGGTGAAGCAGTGACCACCGCCTGTCCGCCCTTTCACCTGGCCTTCCCGGTCGATGACCTTGCCGCCGCGCGCGCGTTCTATGGGGGCCTGCTGGGCTGCCCCGAGGGCCGCAGCTCCGATGCCTGGGTGGACTTCGACTTCTACGGCCACCAGGTGGTCGCGCATCTCTCACCCGCCGAGGTCCGCCGCGCTCCCGCTAACCAGGTGGATGGCAAGGATGTGCCGGTGAGGCACTTCGGAGTGATCCTGCCGTGGGACGCGTGGCACACCCTGGCCGACCGGCTGCGCGAGGCCGGGGTACGCTTCGTCATTGAGCCCGGCATCCGCTTCGCGGGCCAGGTCGGCGAGCAGGCAACGATGTTCCTGCTGGATCCCGCCGGCAACGCGCTGGAGTTCAAGACGTTTCGGGACATGGGTCGGATCTTTGCGAGATAGGGCTGGACGGCGGGAGGCCGGGAAGGCGGGAATCATCAACTCCCGCCTTTCCGCCTTCCCGCCTTGCCGCCTAGGCGCGCGCCAGCCATGTCCTTCCTGACAGAACTCCACGCCGCCCTTCTCCAGGCCACGATCACTCTCGGCCTGGCCATGCTGTGCGCGCTGCTGTACCGCCGGTATGACAAGCCGTATTTCTTCTGGTGGGCCGTGGCCTGGACGCTCTATCTGGGACGTCTCGCGGCCATCCTCACTTACCTTCCAACCCGGCATCCCTTCTGGCTGTTCGCGCACCAGGTGGCCACCGGCTGGACCGCGCTGGCGCTCCTGTGGGGCGCGCTGGTCTTCTCCCATGGCGCGCGGTTCCGCCGCCGCTACCTGGCGATCGTGCTGTTTCCGCTGGTCTGGTCGGCTTTCGCCATCTTCCATTTCCAGGAGCGGGCCCAGTTCCTGTTCGCGGCACTGCCGGCCGTGGCCTTCCTGAGCGGCGCCACGCTGTGGACCGCAGGGGTCTTCTTCCGCTTCAGGCGCCAGACTGGTTCCGGCGGTGCGCTGCTCCTGGGATACGCCTTCCTGCTGTGGGGCCTCCATCACCTCGACTACCCGATCCTGCGCGCCCAGGGCGCCTGGAATCCCTGGGGCTACTACCTCGACATCATCTTCTTGCTCGCGGTCGGGACCGGAATCGTCATGCTGGTGGTCGAGGACTTCGAGCGCGGGCTGGCCGCGCTGGCGGCGCTGTCGGGCGATCTGCAGCGCGGCGAGGCCAC
>Ga0153915_10007471_pt1 | contig 10313 bp, 4 predicted proteins | sample Opewatmetagenome_2_FD_107003 | JGI IMG/M metagenome (GOLD analysis project Ga0153915, IMG submission 107003) | Freshwater wetland microbial communities from Ohio, USA - Open water 3 Core 3 Depth 3 metaG | ecosystem: Environmental > Aquatic > Freshwater > Wetlands | place: USA: Ohio, Lake Erie... | reverse complement strand
TTTCGCGGACCGATCGGTCACGAGTTCGTCGGCGTGATCGAGGATCCCGGCGGCGGACCGTTGCCGCGTGGCACGCGTGTCGTCGGCGAGATCAACGCGGGATGCGGCGAGTGCGCGAAGTGCCGTGCGGGGGACTCGCGTCACTGCGCGGCGCGGACGGTGCTCGGCATCGTCGGTCGCGATGGCGCACATGCGGACTTCCTGACCTTGCCGGCGCGCAATCTGATCGAGGTGCCGGCCGAGGTTCGCGATGAGGAAGCCGTGTTCGTCGAGCCTCTCGCCGCCGCGTGCGGCGTGCTCGAGCGCCGGCCGATCCGTCCGTCCGAGCGTATCGCGGTGATCGGGGATGGCAAGCTCGGCCTCTTGTGCGCGATGGTGCTCGATACCGAAGGCCACATACCCCTGTTGATCGGCAAGCACGCCGAGAAGCTCGCGCTCGCGCGTGCATGTGACATCGAGACATCCTCGATCGATGACGCGCGCGCCCGCGGTCGCGTGTTCGACGTCGTGGTCGAAGCATCGGGTGGTACCAGCGGCTTCGAGCTCGCACTCGATCTGCTGCGACCACAGGGCACGCTCGTCCTCAAGTCGACCTTCCACGGCGCGACGCCGGTCGATGCGGCCCGCCTGGTCGTCGAGGAGGTCACGGTCATCGGCTCGCGGTGCGGAAGATTCGCACCGGCGCTCGACCTCCTGGCGCGGCGCGCGGTCGACGTAACTCCGTTCGTCAGCGAGGTCCTTTCGCTCTCGCATGGCGTGCAAGCGCTCGAGCAGGCGGCGGCGCCGGGCGTCCTCAAAGTGCTGCTGGGACGTGACTAACTGCGGTACGATGGCCTGCCGATGGAGAAGCCACGTTACACGGTACTCGAGCGTCTGGGCGGCGGTGGTCAGGCCGAGGTCTTCCGGGGCATCTCCGAGAGCATGCAGGGGTTCAAGAAGTCCGTCGCGATCAAGCGCGTGCTCCCGAACCTGACGACGAACCAGCAGTTCGTCGCGATGTTTCTTGATGAAGCGCGACTGTCGCTGTTCCTCCAGCACGCGAACGTCGTCCAGGTCTTCGATATCTCCAAGGCCGACGACGGCACGTACTTCCTCGTCATGGAGTTCGTCGATGGCTGCGACCTGAAGGCGCTGCTCTCGCATCAGCAGGCGACGCGCACGATCGACATCGGGCTCACGCTCTACCTCGTGATCGAGGCGGCGAAGGGCCTGCACTACGCGCACACGCTCGAACATCCGCAGACCGGCAAGCCGCTCGGCATCGTTCACCGCGATGTTTCGCCGCCGAACATCATGCTGTCGAAGAACGGCGAGGTGAAGGTCGTGGACTTCGGTCTCGCGAAGGCGCAGAGCCAGGTCGAGATCACCGATGAAGGTGTCGTGAAGGGCAAGTTCAGCTACCTCTCGCCCGAAGCTGCGCTCGGGGAGGAGGTCGATGCGCGCACGGACGTGTTCGCGCTCGGCATCATCACCTGGGAGATGCTGACGGGAAAGCGTCTGTTCTACGCCGACGATCCGCACAAGACGATCGGCCTCGTCCGCGCGGCGCGCGTGCCGTCGATCTCGGCGATAAACCCGAAGGTCGATCCCGAGCTCGATGCGATCGTGCGCAAGGCGCTCGCTCGTGACCGCCGCGATCGCACGCCGACCGCGGCCGACTACGCGGACGACCTCGCGAACTATCTGTTCTCGCAGGGGCTCAAGGTCACCTCGCGCAACGTCTCGAACGCGGTCAAGGCGGTGCGCGGCGCGAAGAAGGAGCCGTCGCCGAGTCAGTCGCTGATCAACGCGCTGATCGCCGACGAGATCGCGAAGATGACGTCGATCGTCGATGAGAAGAAGGACGAGGAGTACGCCAAGCCGATCGAGATCGTCGATACGGCGAACTGGGCGAGCGACATCCTGTCGGATGATGACGACACCGATCTCCTATCGGACGACTAACCGACGGAGCTGCGACTCCTACATTGGATGCGGGATCGGTCTGCGGGAGTAACCACGCCAGATCTGGGCGTGCTCCAAGCCGAATCAGAGTGACCGATGAGGGCTCATTGGCACTGCCTATCAAATGAAACTCATGAGAGCTTCTGCCGGCTTGTGCATGTTGCCCGTGGCACAATAGCGAGCGGTGGGACCGACGCCCGAGCAGCGTGGGATTGTTCGGCTTGGCCGCTATACGCTCCTGCGGCCGCTGGGAGCTGGCGGCATGGCCGAGCTGTTCCTCGCCCGCGCCGATGGCATCGAGGGCTTCACCAAGCTGTGCGCCGTGAAGCGGATCCTTCCGCACAAGGCGAAGAACGAGCGGTTCGTCCGCATGTTCCTCAACGAGGCGCGTCTCGTCGCTGGACTCGATCACCCGAACATCTGCCACGTCCACGACATCGGCCGCGAGGGCGGTGAGTACTACTTCGCGATGGAGTACGTGCACGGGCAGGATCTCACCCGGATCCTGCACACGGCGCCACACCGGGTCATCCGGCTCGAGAATGCGCTCCACATCGCGATCGGCGTGTGCGCCGGGCTTCATCATGCACACGAGGCGCGCGACGAGTCCGGCAAGGTGCTCGACATCGTCCATCGCGACGTCAGCCCGTCGAACGTTCTCGTGTCGTATCAGGGCTCGGTGAAGCTCGTCGATTTCGGCGTCGCGAAGGCCGCGAGCGTGATCTCCGAGACCCGCGAAGGCGTGGTCAAGGGCAAGTACGGATACATGTCGCCGGAGCAATGCCTCGGCGAGGCGCTCGACCGCCGCAGCGATGTGTTCTCGGTCGGCATCCTGCTGTGGGAGATGACGGTCGGTCGCCGGCTCTACAAGAGCAACGGCGATCTCGCGACGCTCCAGCGGGTGGTCTACGTCGATGCACCACGGCCGACGCGGTTCATCCCCGACTATCCGCCGGTGCTCGAGCGCATCGTGATGAAGGCGCTCTCGCGCGATCGGGCGATGCGCTACCAGTCGGCGCAGGAGCTGCAGCTGGATCTCGAGTCGTTCGCACGCGACCAGCGGCTGTCCGTGTCGTCGGTGGTGATGGCATCGGAGCTGTCAGAGCTGTTCCGCGAGCGCGTCGATGCGTGGCGACTCGCTCAAGAGGCGGGACGCTCGCTCGCAGAACACCTCGCCGAGGTGAGCACGGAAGAACCGATCGGCAGCTCGGATCACGACGACCTCGACGGTGTCATCAACGATCTCGAAACCGCGGTGGTCGGCGACGAGCTCGTGGCGCCGAAGTCCGCGACGAGCGCCGACCGGCCCGGCGCGATCGCACGCAAGACGGAGGTCAGTCAGCCGACGCCCGTCGTGCGTTCGTCGGCCCCGGCGATCGCGACGACTCCGCTCCCCACGACACCTGTCCCGAGGCAGGTCAGCGTCGTCGACGTGCAGCGCCGACGCTCTCGCGCGCCCGTGCTGTTCGCGCTGCTGCTGCTCACCGGCGGCGCCGCAGCCGCGTGGATCGTCTACGGCCCCGGCTCTCACAAGGAGATTGCAACAGCGTCGACGCAGCAGGTGCCGGCCACGGGCTCGTCGAACGGCAGCGGCGACGAGATCGCGATGCCGGTGGTCGCCGAGAAGGACGCCGGCAGTGCTGCGGTTCAGGTCGTCACGGCCGAGCCGACCGTCGGCGAACACGATCCAGCCAGGACCACCGACCAGGCCGGTCCCGTCGATGCCGCGGTCGTGGATGCCGGCTCGAAGAAGAAGCCATCCGGTGGACACGCGTCGAAGCACGACGGCAAGACCCAGACGTCGCACCACGCGACGGCGGCCAGCGCGACCACGACGGAACACGAGGAGACCGAGGTCGAGCCCCCGCCACCGCCACCGCCTCCGCCTCCGCCGAAGAAGGACGAGACGGGACATGGCAGCGCGGCCAAGCCCACCGGACCCGCGCCCGGAACGATGGATCCGGCCGGCGTGCGGGCGGCCGTTCGCGCGCGGGTCGGCGAGGTCTCCGCGTGCGTCGCACGTGCGCGGATGGATGACCGCGACCTGACGGGTCGGATCGTCCTGCGCATCGACGTCGATGGCAGCGGCCGCGTCACGCACGTCACCGTCAGCTCGCGCACCGGCGGCACGCCCGGCCTGGAGAGCTGCATCGTCAAGGCAGTCTCGGACTGGTCGTTCCCGGCACCGGCCGGCGGCGTCCGCGCCGCGTTCAGCTATCCGTTCGCGTTCTGACCGTCACGCGCACGCACGTGCTCGACGACACGGTCGACCGCCTGGCACGGCACCGATGCGCCGTTCTGGTACAGCGCGTAGACGCCGGTCTGCTGCGACTGGAACGTGTCGAGCAGGCTCATGCGCTGGCTGGCCAGCGCCTCGACGACGAGCGGCTTCGGCACGAACGCGACGTGATTGCCGTGCGTGACGGCGTTGATCAGGAACCACGCATCGTCCACCTCGGCGCCGATCCGGGGCGTCAACCCGCGGCCCTTGAGGAACGCATCGACCTCGCTCCGCAGCTTCGCGCCGACGCGGTAGTGGAGGAGGGTGACGTCGTGCCAGTCCTTGGTTGGCTTCACCGACGGATGCGCGACTGCAGCGACGGTCGTTCGCTCGATCAGCCGGACCTCGAAGCCGCGGCGTTCGGATTTCGGCGGTTCGAAGTCTGACAGCACGATGTCGAGGCGGGCACCGCGAAGCTCGCGTGCGAGCTCCACATAGTCGGCCACGCGGATGCTGGGTACGCACCTCTCGATGCCCAGGAGTGGCGTCAGCAGATCGGGCATCGATTCGCGCGCGATCGAGCTGCTCACGCCGATCCGCAGTACGTCGGCCTCTTCGCGCTTCTCGTGGTCGAGCTCTTCGGCCAGCCGATCACCGGCGCCGAACATCACCGACGTGTGCTTGAACGTCAGCCGCCCGGCGTCCGTCAGCTTCAGACCCGAGGATTGCCGCTCGAAGAGAACGACGCCCAAGGTCCGCTCCAGCGTGCGGAGCTGCTCGCTGATCGTTGGCTGCGTAACTCCAAGCAGCTGCGCAGCCATGCCGACCGAGCCCTCCACCGCCGCCACGTGAAAGTAGTGGAGATGGTTATAGTTCAGTTGCATCGACTTCCGAGACGACACGAATCCAACCGTACGACGAATGGATCGGTGATGCCGACTCTAGATCATCGGATTTTCCGATGTTGTGTCAGTGGTGTACGAATCGTGCGCGCGTCGATCAGCGGTGCTCGACCAGAACGTCGATCGCGCGCTTCGCGAGCTCGGTCGCCGCACTGCTCCGGTAGATCGCGTAGATCCCGGCGTGCTCGGTATCGAGCGTCTCCAGCATCTTCACGCGGCCATCACGGATCGCATCGCGGGCGATCGCACTGGGAACGATCGCGACGTGGTCGCCGGTCGCGGCCGCTTCGAGCAGGAACAACGCATCATCCGCCTCCGCGGCGATCGTCGGCTTGAGTCCGCGACTCGCGAGGAATGCATCGATGTCCCAGCGGAACCGGGACCCGGTGCTGTACTGGACGAGCGAGAGCCCCGACCAGTCGCCGCTGACCTGCTTCTTCGGGTGCGCGACGATCACGAGCTGCGTGCGCTCGACCAGCTTGACGTCGAGCTCGGCGCGCTCTGATTCGGGCGGAGGATTCTCGCAGAGCACGAGATCGAGCTGACCCGCGCGAAGACCGCGCAGCAGATCGACACAATCGACCAGCCGGATCACCGGAATGCAGTCGACCTTCATCAGCGGCATCAGGAACCGACCCGAGGTCGAACGTGCAACCGTGCCGCTGATGCCAACGCGGAGCTGTCGCTTCTCGACGTGCGCCGTCTTGTCGAGATCGTGGATCAGCCGATCGCACTCACGAAACATCACCGACGTTCGCTCGAACGCGACGCGGCCGGCCTCGCTGAGCTTGAGGCCCATCGGCGACCGCTCGAACAGGGTCTGACCGAGCGAGCGCTCGAGCGAGCGAAGCTGTTCACTCACCGTCGGCTGCGTGACGCCGAGCTTCGCGGCCGCAGCGCCCACCGACCCTTCCTGCGCGGCAACGTGAAAGTAGTAGAGATGGTTGTAGTTCAACATCAACGTTCACCCTCTCGTTGTGCCTGCACTGTTGCACGCTCGCCGTGACGCGCACGCCGCAAAGGGTTCGCGTTGTCGATGCGCAGCGTTTGCGATCAGACGCTCACGGATACGTGACGATCACCTGGCCGGGGCTGCCATTCTGGGCAGCTGTGCACGCGGCGGTACCCTTCACACCCGCAGCGCCGCCCGTCGACGTCGGCGCGGCATCGCAGGTCCCGCCGAGGCAGTAACATGCGCCACCACCACCGCCGCCGCCGGCCTGGTTCGCCGTACCGTTCGCGCCGTTGACGCCGCTATAGCCGTTGCACGCGTTGCCGCCCTTGCCGGCGACGTCGAGGTCTTGATCGGTCGCACCGGCACCACCGCCGCCACCGGCGACGACGTAGTCCGTTGCCGGAGACGCGAGGCGGAACACGGTCGCACCACCGGCGCTGTTGCCAACCTTCTGATCGCCACCGCCGCCACCGCCGCCACCGCCGTAGCCACCGTTGCCGCCGACGCCACCGGAGACGGCGGTGCCGCCGGTGCCGCCGGTGCCCGGAGCTGCTGGCGTTCCCGAGCCTGCGCCGCCGGCGCCCCTGTTGTTCGCACCGCCCTTGCCGCCGTTGTAGCCGCCGGTCGTGGCGAGCGTCGACATGCAGGTGCCGCCGAGGCCGACGATGATCGTGTACGCCGTGAGCGCCGTCTGGTTCGTGAACGACTTCACCGCGTAGCCGCCGGCGCCACCATCGGCCGGCGTGCTCGCGTTGTTCTTCGCGCTTGCCGCGCCGCCACCGCCGTAGACCTTGACGGTCATCGACGTGCAGCCCGCCGGCAGGGTGAACGTACCGTTCGAGGTGAACGTCTGCGTCCCCGCGGTGCAACTTGCGGCCGCCGTCTCGGTCGTCCACGTCGGGCCAGAGCACGCCGAGTCGGCGAGATCGATGAAGCTGTCGGTGTCGTTGTCGATGCCGTCATCGCATTCGGGGCAACCGGCGCCGGGCGCGCACTTCTCGGTGTTGTCGCTCGGGCCCGAGCAGCCCGGATCGCTCAGCGAGGTGGACGTGTTGAAGTCCGTACGACCGTCGAGGTCGTCGTCCGCGCCGTTGTCGCAGAGGATCGTCCCCCTCTCGCTGTTGTCGGATGGACCCGAGCAGCCCGGATCGAGCAGCGCAGCGTTCGTGCTGAAGTCGGCGCGACCGTCGCTGTCGTCGTCGGTGCCGTTGTCGCACGCTTGCGTGCCGCGCTCGCTCGAGTCGCCGAGGCTGAGGCAGCCCGGATCGCCGCCGGATGTCCTGTAGTCCGACGTGCCGTCGGTGTCGTTGTCGGCGCCGTCGTCGCACACGGCCGTGCCGTGCTCGTCGGTATCGGTCGGACCGGAGCAGCCGGGATCGGCGCCGGCGGTCGTGTAGTCGATCTGGCCGTCGGTGTCGTTGTCGGTCGCGTCATCGCACGCCGGGCAGCCGGCGCCCGCGGTGCAGCGTTCGAGCGTGTCGGACGGCGAGCTGCATCCCGGGTCGCTGATCGCCGGGTCCGTGTTGTAGTCGGTCCGGCCGTCGCCATCGTCGTCGGCGCCGTTGTCGCAGACGATCGTGCCCTTCTCGCTCGTGTCGTTCAGGGCCGAGCAACCCGGATCGTTGCCCGCGCCGCCGCCGAAGTCGATCTTGCCGTCGCCGTCGTTGTCGACGCCGTCGGAGCAGGCGAACGCCGCGCTCGCCTCGTTGTTGCCGGACGAGGAGGGGCATCCCGGATCGGCGAGGTCGATGAACCCGTCGGGCTCGTTGTCGATCCCGTCGTCGCACTGCGGGCAGCCCGCGCCGGCCGTGCACTTCTCGAGCGTGTCGGTCGGGCCCGAGCAACCCGGGTCCGACGCGGCGGCGTTCAGCGAGTAGTCCGTCTTGGTATCGGCGTCGTCGTCCGCGCCGTTGTCACAGGCTGGGCAGCCGACGCCGGTGCACTTCTCGCCGGTGTCGGCGGGATCGGTGCAGCCGGGATCGGACAGTGCCGCGCTCGTGTTGTAGTCGGTGCGGCCGTCGTTGTCGTCGTCGGCGCCGTTGTCGCACGCGGTCGAGCCGCGCTCGTTGGTATCGCTCGGATCCGCGCAGCCGGGATCGCCGCCCGCGGGCTTGTAGTCGGTCGTGCCGTCGGCGTCGTTGTCGGCGCCGTCGTCGCAAGCGGCCGTGCCGTGCTCGTCGGTATCCGTCGGGCTCGAGCATCCCGGGTCGGTGAGGGACGCGGTGATGTTGAAGTCGACGCGGCCGTCGCCGTCGTCGTCGAGACCGTTGTCGCATACCGTCGTGCTGTTCTCGCTGGTGTCGCTCGGCGCGCTGCAGCCCGGATCGCCGCCACCGGCCTGGACGTAGTCCGTGAGGCCATCGTTGTCGTCGTCGGAGCCGTTGTCACACGGGATGGTGCCCTTCTCGCTCGTGTCGTTCATGTCGGTACAGCCCGGATCGCTCGCGTCGCTGAGGCCGTCGCCGTCGTCGTCGAGGTTGTTGCTGCATGCCGGAGGACCGAGCTCGCTCGGATCGGTCGCGCTCACGCACTGTACGTCACCGGTGCCATCCGTGCGGAAGTCGATGAACCCATCGGTGTCGTTGTCGCTCCCGTCATCGCACGCGGGGCAGCCCGTGCCCGGCGAGCAGTGCTCGTTGTTGTCGGTGACACCCGTGCAACCGAGGTCCCCCGTGCCATCGAGGCGGAAGTCGGATGCGCCGTCGCTGTCGTTGTCGGTGCCGTCGTCGCAGATGTTCGTGCCGCCGCGTTCGCTCGTGTCGGTCGGACCCGAGCAGCCCGGATCACCACTGGTCGCCTTGTCGATCAGGCCGTCGTCATCGTTGTCGACGCCGTCGTCGCAGACGTCGGTTCCCTTCTCGCTGGTGTCGGTCACCGACGCGCAGCCCGGGTCGCCGGCGCCTGCGGTCACGTTGTAGTCGGTCGTGCCGTCGGTGTCGTTGTCGACGCCGTCGTCGCACACCGCGGTGCCTCGCTCGTTGCCGTCGCTCGGGCTCGAGCAACCGGGGTCGCCGGTGCCATCGATCTTGAAGTCGATCAGACCATCACCGTCGTTGTCGGCACCGTTGTCGCAGACGGTGGTGCCGGTCTCGCTCGTGTCGGCAGGTCCGGTGCAGCCCGGGTCGCCGGCGTTGCCGGTGTGGTAATCGGCGATGCCGTCGTTGTCATCGTCGGTGCCGTTGTCACACGCGGTGGTGCCGATCTCGCTCGTGTCGCCGATGTTCGCGCAACCCGGGTCGGCCAGGTCGATCGCGCCGTCGGTGTCGTTGTCGATCGTGTCGTTGCACGCCGGCAGGCCGTTCTCGTCGTTATCGGTCGCGCTCGCGCAGCCGTCGTCACCGGTGCCGTCGACCCGGTAGTCGATCTTCAGGTCGGTGTCATCGTCGACGCCGTTGTCACACGCCGCACAGCCCGCGCCGGGAGGGCAGCGCTCGTCGGTGTCGGTCGGATCGGTGCAGCCGAGGTCCAGCACGTCGATCTTGCCGTCGCTGTCGTCATCGAGGCCGTTGTCACACGCGGTCGTGCCGCGCTCGCTCGTGTCGAGCACCGACATGCAGCCGGGGTCACCGTTGGCGGCCGAGTAGTCGATGAGCGTGTCGCCGTCGTTGTCGACGCCGTCGTCGCACGCGATCGCGCCGCGCTCGGAAGCGTCGGTCGGCGAGTCGCACCCCGGATCGGTCATGGCGGGATCGACCTGGAAGTCGGTCTTGCCGTCGCTATCGTTGTCCACGCCGTCATCGCAGAACAGGCTCGCGTCGTGCTCGCTGACGTCGGTCGGCCCCGTGCAACCCGGGTCGCCACCACCCGCGGTGATGAAGTCCATGCGGCCATCACCGTCGTCGTCCATGCCGTTGTCGCACTGCGCGGCACCGTGCTCGTCTGCATCGTCAGGACTGAGGCAGCCCGGATCGGCGAGCGACGCGTTCGTGTTGAAGTCGGTCTTGCCGTCGCCATCGTCGTCGGCGCCGTTGTCGCAGGCGAGCATGCCGTGCTCGCTGACGTCGAGGGGATCGATGCAACCGCTGTCCCCCTGGCTGTCGGTGCGGTAGTCGCTGCGGCCGTCGCCATCGTTGTCGATGCCGTCGTTGCACTGACCGCCCGAGAGCTCGCTGGTGCCACTCGGTGACGAGCAGCCCGCATCGCCCATCCCGTTCGCCTTGTAGTCGATCGTGCCGTCGGCGTCGTCATCGGCGCCGTTGTCGCAGATCGCCGAGCCATGCTCGTCGAGATCGCTCGGACCACTGCATCCTGGGTCATCCATATCGGCGAGGCCATCGCCGTCGTCGTCGAC
>Ga0153915_10007470_pt1 | contig 10313 bp, 23 predicted proteins | sample Opewatmetagenome_2_FD_107003 | JGI IMG/M metagenome (GOLD analysis project Ga0153915, IMG submission 107003) | Freshwater wetland microbial communities from Ohio, USA - Open water 3 Core 3 Depth 3 metaG | ecosystem: Environmental > Aquatic > Freshwater > Wetlands | place: USA: Ohio, Lake Erie... | reverse complement strand
GGTTCAACCGACGATCATTGTAGCGACCTGCGCATATCTGTAGAATTTTCTTATTTTATTTAGCGAGGTGATGAAATGGGAAATAATGCACAACACATATCAAATACATTTCCAGCGGGAATTAAATTTCCGCCCGGAAAAACTATAGAAGTTAGCGTGACATTCCGAAACACCGGAACTACCACCTGGTCAGCGGCGAATTTGTATCGCATCGGATTCCAAGATCCCCAAGACAATATGAATTTCGGAGTCGGGATGGTAGACGTGCCACATGATGTGGCGCCAAATGAAATGGTGACATTCACGTTCAATATTACTGTTCAATCAACGGACAAAGAACTACGATGCAGAATGGTACAAGATGGCGTGGAGTGGTTCGGCGATTTATCCCCGGATAATATCGTCGTGAAGGTGAAAAGCTCCAGTGATTACGATCTATTGGAGTACTTCAAGCGGAGTAATTCAAACTACGGGAAAACATTGACACTGATATCTGGTGACTATTACGGCTCAGGGGATTTAGTCGGATATTATCAGTATAAATATCTCACCGGAGATATAGACTTCGTGGAAGTGCAACGTGCTTCTGGGGAATTCGCATATTACATGTATTCTCAGAATGATGAGAGCATTCGCATAGTATGCGACTGCCTGGGAACGAGACCGTGTCATTATAGCGATGGAGCCTGGATGAGGCGCTACTGGCAGGTTGGAGAAGAATGGAATGCATCAGGCAATATTTGTTCCGAGTACAATGCATCCACAAAACAACTAGAATCCGATCACGAAAATCCATGGTCATGGCCGATGAGAGTGGTATTCAACAGCGCCGGAACGTCTAATCTAGGGGGGAATATCGGAACTGTTGACTGGGTGGTGATCGATTACTACTGGTCGGATGGGTCGATCGAGAGGAATACTTTTGCCAAAAACTGGGGGCGGATGAAATGGGAATTCATTCCCGCGCAAGGTCAGCAGATTCCTCATCTAGGTCCTGCTCGCTGGCTCAACTATTCCAGCTCAACCACCAAACCGTCCGTAAATCTCGATAAAATTTCTCCCGGGCATGCCGTGCATGGTCCATACTGGACCGCGGAGGATGGCGGGCAAGGTGATGTACTGCCTGACATAGGCACGACGAGCGACAGTAGCTCTTCGTGGGAAAGATTCTACATAACGAAAATTTCCACTGGAGTATATGCCATAAAAACTATGAGTGGCTGGCATATATCCGCCGAGAATTGCGGAGGTGGAGACGTCAACACCAAATGGAATAACGGAACTCCTGATACCTGGGAAAAGTTCACGTTCATACGACAATCTTATGGCTATTACGCTATCCAGTGCTATGATGGGGTGCATTACCTCAATGCCCCCAATGGTGGAGGCGAACCCATCGACGCCACTGCGACCAGTATAGGAACTAATCAAAAATTCGGATTGCATGAAGTGAGTTCAGGTATATATGTGATCTGGACAAAGAATTATGTAGCATTTGGGCCGGAGTTTTCATCGATGCCCACCCTGACGACACTGACATGATGCGGGGACTTCCCGCTTCGTCCTTCGCAATCCTACAAGTTAGACCAATCTCAGCCAGTGCATGAACCTGGCTAAGAGCAAACAAATCTTTTTTTTCATCTTCTCTCCTTGATATGTGGATCATCCTTGCTCGGCCTTTCCGAATGCAGCAGATTGATTATGGCCTCGGCTTTCTTTTGACCGATGCGTCGACCATCCTGTTTGAAGCTGGCAAGATCTTCCAGACTTGAGGTGCAGAGATTGGCGATGCTGCCATAATCGGCCATGAGGGCAAAGGCGGTTTTCTCTCCAATCCCTTTGGCCATGCATAGTGCGGTTGCCTCCCGTTCATGGTCGGCGGGCCGAGGAACATACTGCATCAACGACCCGCCCAGAAGCACCTTATGCACCATTGATAGGAGCCTCTTCCAGGGCTGGCTCTTCCATCGCCTCACAGGTCATCCCAAGGCCTCTGATTGGCTCTCGAAGTCTATGAGGCGAGATTCATACGAGGCGATGTTATAACCCAGCTCCTGGCCTCTATAGCGAGTCTGGAGAGACAATTTGACCGCCTCAGATACATCGGCATCACTCCCCAGAACAATGATCCAGCATGGCAGTCCTGATTCGCGCAGGGTCAGGCACTGCATGTAGAGATGGCCAGATAAGGCAGATGCGATGTAGTCAGCCGAGAGCTTCAATTCTATATTAATCGCCCTTTTGTAATCATCCGATTCAAACATCAGGTCTGCATCTGTTTCCTCGAATTCCGGCAACAGGAATCTTGGGTCGTCGGCCACGATTTTTATAAATTCTTTCATCCTAGCGGAGCCTTTCTCATTTGGGCTGACGAGGATTCGGATTTTCTGATTCATCTAATCACCACCGGCATCATCAATCCCATCACAATCATGCCCGCCAAGAAGCCCAAGATGACAAGCACTTCGGGCGAATAGATCCACAACATTTTTCTTGTGGCGATGACCAGATCGACCCACGATTCGTGAAAGGTGGGTTCGCTCACGCTACCACCCGAAACTTTATCACGAATACCATCAAGCCCATCAGATCCTCATATACTAACTTATTGATTCGGCAGAACGCCATTAGATATGCATCCTTCGATGAATGGCCCTCCGCTCTCGCATCCTCTTCAGAAATATTCAAGATGGCCTCTGGATAGACGGCCAAGATCTCCAGCCTAGCGAAATATTCCTTGGAAAGCATTTTGGTTTTCGCCAGATGGATGGTCCCGACATTCCAGCGTTTCTTTCCGGTGGAGCTTATGCGCCTGGTTTGCCATTTTGTTCTATCTAAGATTTTTTCTACGTGTTCTGGCTTAAAAAGAATCATGGCTTGCCTCCTTCGATGGCGGCTAGATACCGCTTGAGCATATGCCGAACGGAAAGCGAATATTCGTATTTCTGCAAGAGTTCTCGTATGCATGACGCATCCCCGGCTTGCGGGATAATGGCCACTATCAATTTTCCTTTCAACTCATCGATCTGTCTCTTCTGCTCTGCAATCTCTCCTTCCTGGTATTCCATTTTTTCCACGAGTTCCGATTTATACCATCCGGTATATTGCAGACTGATGCAATCCTCCAATTTCGGATCATACTTCGAAATCCTTGTCTGAAGATCTTTCGCGAGTCTGGCATCTCCGCAATAATAGCTATACTGGATAGTAGCCTTCCGAGCCACTGGATCAGTATCTAATCGTAGGATGAAATAATCCGCGTTTGGATCAATGGCAGAACCGTCCGTTTTCCTGAGCGCATACTTTCCATAGAGGCCTTCTTTTGGTTGACCGTCCAGTTCTGCGATCCTCTCCCGAGCGGCAATCAGTTCCTTTTCAAGCACCGCAATCCTTTCATCTTTAGACTTTGCAGCCAACTTCATGATGTCCCCGAGGCCATCTAAATATCGTTGCTTGGCTTCATCGAGATTGATGGGGGAATCAGTCATGCATTGATTCCTCCTTAGCACAATTCGAATTTTCGCCCGCCAAATGCCTAGCTTCCCTTGCCAATTGATCTGACATTCGCCGTACTCTGATCAATGCGGCTGATGCTCTTAAGATGGTATCCCACGTTTTGGCGGAAGCGATTATATCACAAATTTTTGCTTCTACCGACTCTCGTTCTGAGAGGATTTTGGCATCCGCTTCAATCATCATTCTTCACCTCTTCGGTGGATTCTCAACCGGCTCTTTCCACAGATTGATCCCGCACCAAGACCATTGAATCCAAGTCATTTCATAGCCTCCGCTATCTGCATTCTCCAATGCATGATCTGTACATCCGCAACTTCTTTCATTCCCTCTTTTGTAGACTCCCTGATGATCTCCTGAGCGACCTTCAAAAGTTCCGAAATGAGAGCAAGTTCGGTCTCGGAGCAAAGGATTGTGTACTGACCGCCTTTGGCTTTTCGTACTGAGAAGGTCATTTCAGCATCCCTTCCAATACATCTGCCACCGCGTGCTCAAATTTCGGATCGCTTTTCATGAAAACCTCGGGCGCAGGGGTATCGGAAACCAAGGACTTCAGTCCTTGGAGGAGCGTACCCCGCCTCTGATTTCGTTGTCCAATAACCGATTAATGATTGCATCGTAGCTTTCTCCTTTCTTGCCTATAGATTTCAAGCGATCTCGCGTTTCTCCCCTAACTTGTAGTGTCGTGAACATAAACCTTATATATCATTAGATACTATTTAAGATTATGTTCTTGTGGCCTGCAAAGGTCAACCTGAAATGCATTTGATGGGCGAACTGTCGTAGGGCTGCCACAGCCTACTGAAATGGCCTGTTAGGGCGTTGCTGCCTGATGTCAACCAGCCTATTGTCGTCCGTTCCCGCAAGGGCGTCTTTCGGGGAACCAACCCCCAAACGAAAACTGGAATGACAAGCCCACAGGCTTTAGCCGTGGGTCGTTGACATCTGGCATTCGAAGCTTGCGAATCGCATATACCAGGGCCTCTTTGCGATCATCGACGGATAGATCGACACGTGAATCGGCGGCCTCTTCGCATTCCTCACATACTGCCCCCTCGTATCCGTCGATAAGTTCTTCTTCCAATTGGCGAATGATCCTTCTCTGCGACCGGACATCCTTCTTCCGGAAGTCTGAGACTTCAAGAGTACCATCCGCGATCATGTCATCCGTGTGAATGCTCGCCGAGAGCTGAATGGGATTGCCCCAATCGTCGCATGAATTGGCCTCGTCTTTCGGGAATCGAGATGTCCTCTCTAAATCGTGCTCCATCTGCCATTTCTCCAAGAACTGCATATACTGTTCAGCATCGCGGGCAAACTCTTCCAGAGAGGCCAACCGCTGCTCGGCTTCATGGCATCGTCTCCGAAGTTTGGAATTGGCGGCCACCTGCGATTCTTGCCGCTGCTCAATGGCAGATAGCCGTTCATATAGTTGCTCATGCAGATCTTCATGGCATCCGATAGGACTCTTCTCGATTCTGCTTTCAATGGCTGATAGCCTTTCCATTATCATGCCTTCGGTCGATGTCCCTGGTAGATCTTTGGTGAGATGTTTGGCGACTTCTTCCGGGGTGAGCTTTCGCAGGCTCTTGGCGGGCAGGAAGAAATCTACCTCTTCACCAGTAAACATGCCGTCTGTTTGGCACGTGATCTGAAATATCAAATCAAACGATCTGGAATTTGTATCGATTATCCTGACCCAATCACCTACACGCAATTGCGGGCCATCAACCTTTTGCAGGCTAGTGGATCGCCACCAACCGCCATCGACATCTGATTGGATTAACCCAGTTGTTTCATCGATCTGGATTATTCGCCCGATCTTCCCAACAACGGCACAATCCGGTAAGATGACCTTCGCATAGTCGCCTACATGCAATTCCTCGACCTTGCGTAAGGAACTGGCATGATATAACGGCTCACCGAGTGCTGAATAACCAATAGACCCATCATCGTTTTTGTAGAGTTGCGTTATCTTGATGCGGTGACCGTCCTCGATGACTTCTGCGACATCACCGAGTTGGAACGGAGAGGCGGGATTCATGCCCTCGCCTCTTGCACTGCTCTCTCTTCTTCCTGTTCCAAGACGATCTCATCATCCTCGCGCCATTCACGATTGAGCATCTTGAGCTGGGCTCGCCTCTCGGCCTTTGTGATGGCGTCCCTGTCGGCGAAGGACCAGGCCCTCATGATGCTCATGGTGAGCCACAGACTCGCGGGCATTCCTTTGATTCGGACATTTGGGTTAAGTTCGGGCATATTATTATCCTGGACCCCTAAGATTAGAGGCTGATCAGGCTTCTGATATCGGGCTTGTGAATTGGCATCCTCCCAAGCTTTCAGAAGACAGAAGGTTTCCTTCTCATGGGCAACTCGATCCTCCCGGTATTGGCAGGTCTTTGGATCAAGGACCCGGACATGGCCCCAAACCAGTTCCTTGGTTCGGCCACTGTCCATGATCTGGGTGCAGAAGCCTCTCTTATTGGCCTCTTCAGAGACAGCGAAGGCGTTGGGGGCCTGCTTTCCAGCCGCACTATAGGATCGAGCTTGCTTACCTCGCCATGAATCCATGTCGAAGCCCTCTTGGCCTTTTCCTTGGGCGGCTTGAGTATTTACCTGCCCGCCCGATTTGGCAGGCAGATTAGAGCCTCTGGCGGGCTCGCTATCCATGTGCATAGAGACAAGCAACTCCTTGATTTCATCGAGTACTGATTCGGAGGAGCACTTGATCCCCGGCCCAAACACGCACTCTAACCCGTTAGCATCCTTGAGATGATAGCTATCGGTTGGTTCGTCATAAGCCGCTTCCGCGCCGTGCTTGGTGCAATATGATGCGATAGCATCGGCTATCTCTTTCTTGGTCACTTTTCCACTCATCTCAAGCATCTCCTTTCAGCACTCGCTCAGTCGAACATACAGTGCATCTTCCCATTCGAGATGTAGCATCTGCCTTTGCATTCTTCATCACATTATGCACGCGCATTCCGGCCCCATATCTGGTATCCTGGAATGTATTCTTGCAATCACATTTTGCTATTGGCATTTATTTCCTCTCCTTTTTGATTCTCTCATATTCCTGCTCTGGTGCCCATGTCTCTTCCTCAGCGGGACCAATCTCAGGCAGCTTGGATATCTCTTCTTCGCGATCCATTCAAATCTTCTCCAATTCGTCAAACATATCCAATATCAAATCAAGCTTTGACATTCCCGGAATGTCGCAGTGCGTAAACGCAACATATAAAACGTTTAGTTCATCGAGTTGGGCCGAATAATCCATTCAGATCCCTCTCCATGTCATCTCTTGCATCCCCGGATCTCTACTCATCCTCATCTCTCCCATCTCTATATCATTAGCCGCCGCCCTATCCCGTCTATCTCTTGCCCGGTAATATTCTCGATCCGGGTCCAAGTCTCGCGCCTTGGGCAGCCACAGCATCCTGCGTACCTCGCCTTCATATTCTGCATAGAAGGAAAGTGCCGTCTGCAACTCCGTGACCTTATGTGCCCTTTCCGAGATTGGTCGATGTTCCCATCCCATGAATACGGGCTTATGTGGCCCATGACTGGCGGCAATGTTCTCGCGGCTTCGGGCGAGCATGTGATTGGCCATCCAGGCATGTGATTGGCGAGTGGACATGTTCAATCCTCTTTTTTCAAATAATCACTATCTTGCTTCTTGGGGACCAAAATATCAATCTCATCCCCATAGGTCTTTTCTACCATTTTCCGCACCCAAGCGGGCACCAATATGGTACCATTTGCCTGAATCTTGGCCCGGAATCCGAGCGCTTTTGAAGTCTCTATTACCATGCTGGCTTACATGCTCTTCAAAAGTATTTATAAGTTTTGGTCAAGAAAATTGACAGAAATCTTTAAATAGGAATGCTGCCCATGTATGTATCAAGGTGCAAAGAAAATGGCAATCAGAACCAAAGAAGAATACGAATTCGAAACGGAGCAGCAAAGAAAAGGCGTCCATAGCGATTTAGCGCAATTGATCCGAGACCTTCAGCTCTTACAGAAAAGAATTGAAATTGATTCGGACTTAAATGAGGGCTATTTTCCACAAGGCAGCGTCTTGGATCTGGCAGTGCGATATGGAAAGCTCTGCGAGATGCAAAGATTGCGCTATGCCTTCCAAGAGGTGGCCTGAATGTCCTGGCGAGTCCAGCTCAAGAAGCATCACACTGGCTTTCGCAAATATTGGGTGATCAATGATGCCACCCAGGAAGACTATTATGTCTCCCATTCCTGGTTCTCTGAAGACGATGTCTTCGAGAGGCGATACTACAATCACAAATGGGAATGCACATGTGGATTTTCAGACTGCGCGCACATCGCGATTGCAAAAACATGGCTGGCTGAGGAACGCAAAGCAAAGAAAGCGGAGCAGAAGAAGACTGATGCCACTGATCGCGAGATAGCCCGCGAGGTCAATAGGCAGATTGATGCCCGGCGCAAGGGGCCGCGAGTCACTAAGCCGCCATTGGTCGAGATGCCCGCCATTTCAGCCGATGAGCATCATGTGCCGGCGGATCCGCGAAACTGCGAATACTGGCGAGAAGAGGAATGGGCACAGTGGTGCCGATGCCAGGCCGCATGTCCGCATAAGTTTGAGTTGGTGAGATGTGGGCTGAGAGCGGGAAAAGAGGTATACGGAAAGGTGATCGCGTGATCGAGCCACCCAAGACGCCAGAAGATTGCGCTGCCATATTCGAATTGGCCGGATTTCGCGATGCATTTCCCATCGCCTGGTATGCCTTCTTGCTCGCCCTAATCTGCCCAGCCCTGCTCGCCTGTTCCCATGCTATCGAATACGACAATGGTACCACAAGCGCGGTGTATCCATCGGTGACCGTCTATGAAAGATATAACAGCACGTGGATGGAGATTCACAATCCGAATCCAGCAGAATATGCGGCGATTTTGCAGCCACGCGTCACGCATCTTGGATCATGCTCGCCAAGCCCAAGTTGCAATAGAGATAATAGTATCAGCATGGTGATAGGGAGGTTTGTTCATTATGTACTGCAATAATTTTATTATTGTGATTATATTTCTATGCATCGGGATGTCTCATGGCATAGAAATAGAGATATCCGGCAATGCAACAGGGATAGGTAGCCAGGACCATTCCCTAGAGGCGGCAGGACAGCTCATCGAATCGGTGCATGATTCTCATCCAGATGCAAGATCGTGGTGCTTCCTGCTTGAGACGCATGGATGGCAGACGGATGGCAGAAGCGTTTTGTTTGTCAATGGGAAGGAATACCGAGTATTTGAAAATGGATCGATCGAGGCGATGTAAATGGCTTTTCGTTTTCGCATAGTCTCAGAAAACAAGTCTCCGGATGATTATGTCATTGGATGTGAATATGATGGTGGGACCTTCTGCGCCAATTGTGAATGGCACGGGGAATGCGTCTACGAAAGCGAAAGGCGAAGTGAGGTGGACTGATGCCTACCATCCGCCAAATCCTGAAAGAGCGCCTCGCTGCGATGGGCTGTGATGGCCTCTGCTACTCAGACATGGAATGCGGCTGCGGTCTGGATGACCTCGCCCCGTGTGGGTACATAGATATCGATGGGTGCAAGCCTGCTAAGAAGGGAGAAGATGGGCTATATCATGTGATAGAGGTGGCTTAAAGATGGCTGAATTTGATGTCGAGAAAGCTCGCGAGATCTGCGAAAAGGCGACTCCGGGTCCGTGGAAAATAATAACAGAAGATGTCGGAGATGAGTATATAATCATCTCACCGACGACCATTCGAGCAGGAGAATATACGGTAATTTCTTCAGAAGGCGGATTGACGCATTTCGATGGTGAATGGAAGCTTGATCGGATCGAAGCAGATTCAAATTTCATAGCGGCATCTCGCGAACTGCTGCCTGCCGCGATAGGTGAGATTGAACGGCTTCGGGCCGAGGCCGATAATTGGCAATGCGAGTATCCGTGCTCGGAAGAGAAATGGTGCAATAGACAAAATTTATGCAACCGAATGAAGGAATTGTATTCAAAGAACGCTGAACAAGTGACCGAGATCGAGCGGCTCCGGACCGAGAATAAAAAGCAGGAACAAGGTATTAGCAATCTGCAAACGGCCTTGGTTATACGAGATCAGATAAACTCCGAAAAGGCCAAGCGCATCGAGAAGCTTGAATCCGAGATCGCGAAGCTCCGCCAAGAGCTAACTGGAGCATCTACGGGCATGGCGAGCTTCGTCGCCACCCCATTGGAAAACAAGATGATTTGGCATGACGTGGATTTGGAGAGAGCCAATGAGCGCATCGAGGTCTTACAGGCGGCGCTAAAAGATGCTCTGACATCATTGGAACGGGCCGAATGTCAATTCTTCGCTTGCGATGGACCAGACGCTCCGTTCGTGGATATGAAAACCTGCCACCGGTGTCACGCGATAATGCAAATCCGGGAGGTTTTACAATGAGCTGCCACCGAATCACCATCTCCGACGATGCCTACGATTACCTGAAAGGCATGATCGAAGATGAGCATATTTCAAGACTCGTTGGGGTGCAGGGGTAGCGGAAACCAAGGACTTCAGTCATGGGATGAAGCGTGCCCCGCTGTTTGATTCGTGCTCTTGCAACAGTCTAACGATAATTTGCTCATATGTCTCTCCTTTCTTGCCTACTTCCTTCAGTTTGTCCCTGGTTTCCGGTGTTACCTGGATTGTCGTTACCATAAGTCTTATATAGTGTCCATATACTATATATCTCTGTCCATTGCTAGAGTCAGACCATCATCTGGTAGGGCACTTCCCCCTGATGAAAGATGCCAG
>Ga0153915_10007469_pt1 | contig 10314 bp, 9 predicted proteins | sample Opewatmetagenome_2_FD_107003 | JGI IMG/M metagenome (GOLD analysis project Ga0153915, IMG submission 107003) | Freshwater wetland microbial communities from Ohio, USA - Open water 3 Core 3 Depth 3 metaG | ecosystem: Environmental > Aquatic > Freshwater > Wetlands | place: USA: Ohio, Lake Erie... | reverse complement strand
TAACGCCTAAAAGCGGTGGAACCATTTGAAAAACAAATGCGTAGGCAACAAATGTGTAGAATAAAGAAAACAACACAACCCATCGATAACTTGACGTCTTCAACCTACTTTTTTTCTCCATAACGGTGATATACTGGTGCATTATTTAAGTCACCATATGCGCGCGCGATCAAGTTACCTGTGAGACACTACAAAAATGTGATCGAGAGCATGCTTGGTGAGAAGAATTTTCAGGGGAAAACCGTGTGTCTAGTGTCGGGTGGAATAGACTCCCCTGTCGCCGCTTGCCTCGCAATCAGAAAAGGCTGCACACCCGTGTTTGTGTATTTTGACAATTCACCTTTTACTGATGAGACAACGCAGCAGCGAGCTCTTGAAGCCATAAAAAAACTGAAGCAACATACCTACAATGAAAGCGCAAAACTCTACATCGTTCCCCACGGATCAGACTTGGCGGACATATTGAGGAATTGCCGACGCGACTTGACATGTGTGCTTTGCAGAAGAATGATGTATCGATTAGCTGAGAAAATCGCTATGAAAGAAGAAGCAGAGGCAATAGTGACAGGCGAAATCATAGGAGAACACGCTAGTCAAACCTTGAGAAACCTTCGTGTAGAAAGCGAGGCTATCTCCAAAGTCACAGTGCTTAGACCATTAAGCGGTATGAACAAAACCGAAGTGGAAAGTTTGGCGAGAAAAATAGGAACCTTCGATGAATCTGTGAAACCTGCTTCATGCTGCACTGGTCCACCGCCCAAGCCGAGAACTCGTGCCAGATTTGAAGAGATACGTAAAGCGGAAAGCCACCTTCGTATTGCAGACATGATTGAACGGGGTTTGAAAGGCGCCGCGGTTCTTACTGTTTAACGACGCTTTTAAGAATGATTTGTAATAATTGCTGTGCTATTTGGGTTGCCTCCGCTTCGTTCGTAACTTTTTTTATCAGCATTCTTCCATCTCTGCTGAGTGTAGTTTCGGCTTTTCCGCTTCTTAAAATGACAATGTGGGGAGTGTAAACTATAATCTCGTGTCTCTTTGATTCTTCAAGTGTCTGTTTCACTTCGTTCATGTTTAGAGACAACCTTCGAGTTGGATGAGCCTCGAAAGCTGCTTTATCTGAACAAAGCTTTACGAAGAAAGGGATAGGCGACTCTTCTGTGCTGGTCATGTTTCATACACTGTGTTGAAGATAGTTGTCTTTATCGTTCTTACTGAGTTTTAGTGTCAAAGGATTATGATAAAGATGATAGCATTAAAAGCCCGCGCGAGATCCGGTGCTAATGCTTTATCGAGCTCAAGTTAGACACTAACCTTGCTTAAGCCGGTCAAGAGACCTCTGTCGAAATCAACTAACGTTGGTTAGCATTTTTCACTTATTCACTTCGCATGAATGTTCGCAGTAGTGGTCGCCCTTGCCCATGCAGGTCAATTGGTTTATCTTCATTTCCTGGCCCATAGCTGTCATCAGTCCTTCATGGAAACTTTCGTGAAGAGTGTCACATATAATTTCTGGCATTTTTAGAGCCATTTCAAAGAAGAGACAGTTATGCAAACGGTACACGATTTTCTTGTCATTGGTCTCTGTAATTTCAGGTTCTGCGCCCATCTTTTCAAGATAATCATTTATGAAAAACCGTTCGAATGCCTTCAATGACCACTCTCTTATTTCATTGTCTGACTCCAGCTTCTTCGCGGTGCTTTTTCCCATTTCCAGTCCGGCTTTTCTAATCACTTTTTGGGTCTGGTTTTCTCCATGCATAAACCGCAAAGTATTAATCATGAAATTGGTTAGCATGAGATATTGTCGCTTCGGGTAACTAACTAACGTTGGCTGCTTGACCATCCTGTAAAAGATTTTGGGTCTCCCAACTGATCCGGCCCTTTCTTCAACGGTTTCAATAAAGCCCGCTTCGACTAAAGATTGAATGTGATGACGAATTGTGATAGGCTGAAGAGTTAAGTCTTTGGCTATTTCTTCAACACTCATTTGCTTCCTATAGAGTAACTTCAGTATTTCCAATCTCGATTTGCTTGAAAGAGCGCGGTATGCTTCGGCTTCAATCAATTTTTCATTCCTTCGATTGATTACTTTCTATCGGTTTTTTATTATTTTTATCTTCTTTCTAATAATATTATAGTCATTACTCTCTTTACTTTTCTTTCAAAAATTCCTGAATACACGATTTTATCAGAAAATTCGCGGGATAAACTCACTATTTGAATGCTTCAAAATTGCGCGCGCTACACATGTATTTCTCTTGAAACAATTAAGAAAGCCAAAGTAGTGACATAACTCAAAATACAGACCTCTCGCCATTCTTTTTCACGATGAGATAGCCTTCCAGAAACCGTTTGCCTTGAAATTTCACTATTAGGATTTTTGAAGGAGCCAGCGCAGAGTTTTCAAACTTTGTCTATTATATTGTGTTTCTAGTTTTCAACCTGCTCTTGCGTAAGCGACTCATATACCTTCAATGTCTGCTCAGCTGCTTTTCTCCATGTGAAATATTGCAAGACTCGTTTGCGTCCGTTTTCGCCCCATTTCTTTGCCCTTTCCTTGTCTCTGAGAACTTCTTTTATTCCCCAAGCGATGTCTTCTGGGCTGTTGCCATTTACGTGAAGCCCGTTTTGATCTGGTCCACTGGGCACAACTTGCTCCTTGAAGCCTACGACTCCTTGGGCGCCGACAACCACTGGCTTAGCCATTGACATAGCCTCCAAACTTACTATGCCAAAAGGCTCATATGTGGAGGGAAAAACGCAAACGTCAGCCGCTGCATAATGCGCGATTCTCTCAGGTTCTGGAACAAACCTAAAGTCGGTGATGACATTGTTTCCTACACCTAATCTGGTGGCAAGTTCGGTGACATCTTTTTGTTCTTCACCTCTGCCAAGAATTACCAGTTTGGTCTTTGGAAAATCCTTTAGAATTGAGGGCATAGCTTGCACTAAATTCCTAACCCCCTTTACCCACGTTAATCGTCCAATATAGAAGACCATGTTGCCATCTGGGGGCACGCTGTGCTGTTCCCGAACTCTTTCTATTTCCTGAGGGTTCACTAGCGACACATCATATTTGTCAGGGTCCACACCGTTCCAAACCGCAGTTATTTTTGGCGCTGACCATCCGTGTCTAACTAGGTCTTCGCGTTGGGCTTCGCTTACCGTGATTATGTGGTTGCATGTTTGAGCCATTTGAAATTCAAAGTGAGAAACCACCTCAGAACCTTGCCCTCCACTTCTGCCCCATTCAGTGCTGTGAACGTGGAAAACAACGGGAATTTTTGTCTCGTTTTTGATTATCATTCCAGCGATGCTGCTTAGCCAATCGTGTATGCACACTACGTCGAACTTGATGTCTTCCTTTCTGATCAATTCATTAAGGAATTTTGTTGAGCTTAAGATGTTATACAGGAATATGTCATTGAAGAATCGGATGTTGGTTCCCCATCTGCGCAGGTCTTCAGTTACGAAAACTGGAAAAACGTTGCTAGCGTCAGCTATTAAGGGGCGATGAACCTCTACACCCCGAACTATTTCACGTGTTTGCAGGTTCCCTGAATTAAGGGTGAAAACGGTGACGTCATGACCAAGTTCTATGTATTCGCGTGTTATGTATTCGGCATAAGTTCCTAAGCCACCGACAAGGGTGGGTGGGTACTCCCAGACGAAGAATGCTATACGCAAACGGACACCAACTCATGAGTTAACTCAACATAATTTAACACTTGTGAATCATAACACAGCACAAAAGAGACATAAATCATAAAAAGTGAAAGCCAGCTAACTTCACAGGAATATTTTTCTTTAAAGTTTCATAAACAGCTTAATGTGAGGTGGGATCGTTGAAGATAGGCACCTACAAGGTGCAGCTGATCGATGTAGAGGAGAAAGATCGTCTCTTTGAAAAATATGAAAATAGATTCCCGTATACGCGCAAGGCTTCGATTTATGGGTGCTGCATTAAGTTACTCACAGATATTGAATACGCCAAAGAACGTTGGGAAGACAACTTCTACAGTATGAGTGAAGATACGCGTTCACACGGCAGACTAATTGTGATTAAAGAGCTTGGAAAAGAAATGAGTATTAAATATGATCCTTACACTAAAACCGCTTTTCTTGTCAACGTTGATTATTATGGCTGGATTAAGAGCATAGCCCTCGCCGTGGCTGGAGACGTCCTCGAAGATGAGCATAGAATTTACTCTGTTCACGGGGCAGCCCTTGACGTCAGCGGTCATGGTGTGTCGCTTATTGCTCCGTCTGGAACTGGCAAGACCACGCATTCTTGGGGACTCTTACTGCTTAAGGAGACTAGAATGGTCTCCGACGACTGGTATTTTGTGCGCCTCTCAACTCGAGAACCATTAGCTTTCGGATCTGAAAAGAACAGCTACATCGAGGCTGACTTAGGCAAGATATGGGGGGAATATGAAAAGCTTGTTGAGAAAGTGCAGTTTGACCCACATGGAAGGACAATTGTTAACGTCAGATGGATAACTGGGGGAGGAGGAGTCATTCCGATGACTACAATGCAGGAAATAATACTGCTGAAACGGGATCCTGAAGACAAAAGGATAGCCACATATCTAACAGAAAAAGAGGCTCTGGATTACCTTCTTGCTAACAACTTCTGCAATCCACACCAATTAGTTGCTGACAAAAGAAAACTTGAATTAAGAAAAAACTTTTTCCTTCAATACCTTAAACAAACAAGCGTCCACATGGTGAACACAACCGCTCCGCCGCAGGAAACGCAGAAAAAAATCAGACAAATCTTGACTAAAGCGGTTGAAAACAGTTAAAGGATCAGATGCTTAACACGTTGTCTGGGTGCTTGCCGATGCTTGCGCGTTGGCCAAATACGTAAAATCTTATCCTTATAAACTAACAAATCATAATGACACAACATTCCACAGATAAAAGATGCAAAAATGGAGGAAACTATCTTGAAACTGATTTATGTGATAATTGATGGAATAGGCGATTTTCCCGTCAAAGAACTTGGAAATGAAACTCCATTGGGCGCTGCTGATACGCCTAACATGGACAATCTTGCAAGAAACGGAAAAACAGGGCTCATGTACACAGCTGGAAAAGGTATAGCGCCGGAAAGCGATGTGGGCGTTATATCAATTTTGGGTTACGATCCATTTAATTACGCTACAGGCAGAGGCATACTTGAGGCTGTAGGTGCAGGCTTAAAAGTAATGAACGGTAACCTTGCCTTGCGTTGCAACTTCGCTACCATGGGGAAAGGAAACGCATTAGTTGACAGGCGAGCTGGCAGAGACTTAGCAACGGATGAAACTAAAAGACTGAGTGAAGCCATACAGAAAGGCGTGACGCTAACGTCTCATCCAGCTGATTTTGAATTTCGAAGCACCACGGGACATCGGGCAGTCTTGGTGATTAAAGCTAGGAAAGGAAAACTCTCGAGTAAGATTACAAACACGGATCCAGCTTACACTAGACTTGAAGGAATGGGAGTAGCTGAGAAAGAGGTTGAGATGGTTCTAAGGAAATGTGAACCATTGGATGCAAGTGAAGAAGCAAAGATTTCATGTGACTTGGTGAATGAGTTTACAGAAAAATCTCACCAAGTCTTGGACAAGCATGAGGTTAATGAGAAACGTGCCAAAAAGGGAAAGTTAAAGGCAAACGTCATCTTAGCCCGCGATGCAGGACATCTGCTGCCGCGATTCTTCAATTTAAACAAGCAATATAACGTTCGTTTTGTTTGTCTCGCCGATATGCCTGTGGAGCGGGGCATCGCTGAACTCGTAGGTATGGATCTTGTTGATTTGCCGCCTCCATCGAAGAATCTGAAGAAAGACTGCCTCCTCCGAGTTGAGAAGCTGATTGAATCACTGCCGCGATATGATTGTTTCTATATTCACATTAAGGGTCCAGATGAGCCTGGGCATGATGGCAATTTTCAATTGAAAACCGAGTTGATAAGGATTATTGACAAGTTCTTTTTCGGCGAGTTACTGCGTAAAATTAGCTTAATTGAGTTCATTATCTGCGTCGCATCAGATCATGCAACACCCTGTGAATTGAAAGCGCACAGCGATGACCCAGTTCCAGTGTTAATCGCAGGCAATAAAATTCGAGGCGACGGCACAGCCAAGTTTTCTGAAAAAGAATGCAAGAAAGGAAGCTTGGGAACTCTGCAAAATGGAAGCGAACTTATGCCTAAGCTTATGAGTTTCGTGAAACATGGCGAGATTTTGCGAAAAACCTAAAGTATTCTCTACGTGTTTTATGTCAAGTTTGTTTAAAAGGAGATTTGGCGATTGACAGGATTAATGTTGGTTCGGGATGTGATGACTAAAGAGCCGCGAGTTGTCAGACGAGATACGATCATTCAGGAAGTTGTGGCGACAATGAGCAAGTTTGATATAAGTAGTGTTATCGTGGTGGAGGAGAAACGACCTGTTGGCATTGTAACTCACAAGGACCTAATATCAAAAGTCCTTCAGCCCCGCATTCCACCAGACGCGGTTGAAGCCTTGGAAGTAATGTCAACCCCAATTACTACCATAAGTGAAGATGCAAGCATCGAAGAAGCAGCTAGACTTATGGCAAGGAAGAATATCAAGAAACTCGCTGTTGTCAGAGATAACCACCTTGTAGGTGTGATAACAACTTCTGACCTAGTCAGAACACAACCCCAATTAACATCGCTGCTCGATGAACTGCTCAAAAGAAAAACCCCTTGAATTTAACCTCCAATTCTAAAGTATGAGCAGTATTGGTGCGATTAAGAGAGCAGTCATATTTGTCAATTTCATGAAAATGTTAAGCTATTGACCCGCAACATCTTTCAAGGGGTCTCCACCAGTGTCGCCGGTTACAGCTGCAATGTGTGTTGGGGTTCCTTTCATCCAGAAATTTCTCTCGATGTATTTTTTAGCGTTATCTCATATGCCGCCGCCGAATGTAAAGAAAGGCGACAATAAGGCGGATGTGGCTAACCGTCCTAGAAGCATGGTGCCTAAGGCATATTTTCCCAGTATGAGTCCTATAGCGATGGGAGAAACTATAGCTAAGAGCCCTAGCGCAATCATTTGTTTAAGCACGTTTTTGGCGCCTATATCTACGCAGCGTGCGTAGTCAGGTTTCGCTCTGCCTTTGAGGATACTCGGATCCTCTTTGAACTGGCGTCGCACTTCGTCTACCATGTGATAGGCAGTTTTTGCAGTAGCTCCAATTGCCATCGAGGAAAACAAGAACGGCAACGCCGCGCCTAATAGGAGTCTTATAATGATTATGGGGTTTAAGAGTCCCAGAGTAATCTGGTCGAGTCCCACTTTTTTGCCGTAGGTGGAGAGCAGCTCCGATGTCATCAGAATCTTATAGCGCGCGCGCTTGAGCCCAGATGCTCTCACATGTTTCTCTTTCCAGAAGAACGCCCCAAGCATTAGAGAGTTTTTGCCGTTTCTACTTCAATTTTGCCGCTTTGCCTTATTCACTGCAGAAAGCTTGATATAGCAAGAGTTTCTGCTTTGCAGACTTTAGGATTAATCAAGAAGTAGATGATTAATTGCTTGAGGGCTTGCACAGGTTTTTCAAGAACTTAGATAGAAGATTCAAAGTTATGCTGGGAGCCATTGGATTATATAACTGGACTCGCAGCCTTCCCGTACAATATGATCAGCTTTACATTACGGCGTTGGGTGCAAATCCACTTGAATTAGGATCGTTAAACAGTATAGCAGGAGCAGTTAACTCCGTCGTTTCGGCTCCTATGGGTTGGCTTGCTGATAAATACGGTGTGAAGAAAGTCATAGTCTTTGGATTAGTCCTAGCCACAATTAGTTCAGCAATTTACGGTCTAGCTGCAGACTGGTGGACGCTCATACCCGGCATCGTGTTAACTCAAATCGGAATGGGCCTTATTATGCCTCTCACGGATATAATTTTCATTGGAACCACAAACCCTGTGCAAAGAGCTACAGCTATCGGTTTTGCTCGGACACTTTGGGCTATCCCGTGCACTTTCGTTCCACTGGTTGCGGCATTTCTAGTGGTCAACTTTGGAGGAATAAATGCTCAAGGAATTCGACCGTTATATTTTCTCGTACTCGCTTTGTACTTGTTTGTTTTGTTAATAGTGATTGTGATGCTTAAACCTCTCTTAGCTAACCAATCGAATTTGGATAACGCATCTGATAAAAATGGGAATGAAGCAAGCTCAAAAGGATTTGAGTTCATCCATGACATTAAGGAATTGTTTAAAGGCGAAAAATCGCTCAAACGATGGATAGTCCTTTGGTCTATCCAGCGTTTTGGCACCAGCTTGGCTACTCCTTTTGTTCCACTTTGGTTAGTATCTCAGAAAGAAGCTGATCCATTTATTCTAGGAGTTATGGGAGTTGTAAGTATCTCGATGTCGGTTCTGCTGCAAATTCCAGCTGGCAAACTAGCTGATAAGCTAGGTAGGAAGAAAGCCTATCTTATCTTTCATCCCATGGTGTACATTGGTTCTCTTCTGCTGATCTTAGCTCCAAGCGGCGAATACTTGATCATCGTTGCCCTCCTAGGTGCGATTGGACTGCAAACAGGCGTAGTCGGCGCCGGGGGAATAAGTGGCATAGCTCATACTCCGTTTATCACTCTGTTTTGGGAAATGGTTCCAGCCGATAAAAGGGGAAGATGGCATGGAATCACCGGTGTTTTAGGAATTGTCAGCATTCCGGCTACTCTGTTAGGAGGCTTTTTGTGGCAACAGGGGTTGATGATTCCAGTCTTAGTCATTCCAGTTTTGTTGGAGGGTTTCTTCGTCTTGCCGCTATTTCTTTCAATACCCGAAACGCTCAATCAATCCTAAGAAGAGCACGCGCTAATATGGCTCTATGTCCATCAGTTTGCCCGGATTCATAATTCTGTTGGGATCAAGCATACGTTTCAATTTCACTAATAACTTATAGTATTCACCAAGCATCGGCATTGCAGTCTTTGCCATTGTCGGCGAAACTCGATATGAAATAGGTCCTCCTCCGAAACCCAATGCATCAGTGTACTTCATGCCGGTTATTTTGGCATAAATTTGCGACCATTCTTCATTGATTGTCTTAGCTCTTTTCACTTCTTCAGGATCTTTTGGGTCATAATAATATGACAGAAGTGTACTTTGGTTAGAGGCGCTGCGGGTGCTCACTTGAGCGAGTCCTCTTCTGAGCCTGCTTATGGGAATGCCGTGTTTAGCGAAGAGTTCTAACATTGCAGCATATAATTCTGGCATTTTCTGGTATGGAGCAACGCCTCCAATTCCTCCAATCGGAGCTGCATCCTGACCTGCAGGACCAATGGCTACGTCCATAAATGGCGATATTATGCTGTTTGCCCGAGGTCGCCAGAAGATAAACTCTTCATACATTTGCGGACTCTCTAAAGCTTCAGGTTCAAGGAAACGCAACGGTTTACCTGTGAAGATTTTTCCTCCTTCCCCTAGAATTATTTCTTCAGAGATTTTCCTTAAAGCCTCAACAATTTTTTTGCTACCATACAATTGCACGTATAATTCCCATTCCTGTCTTGTAGGGGCGTCGAAAAATGCTGATATTCGCTCAATCCAAATTGGTCCTTCAAACTGATCAGCCATAATTCTCCGCATTGCTCTTGATAATCCTCCGTAGTGTTCATGTGTGAAGAGACCTGTCACTATGTGCCTTTCTTCTGGAATCTTAAACAAAGGCAAGGTCTGCTTAACAACGATTCCCAATGTTCCCTGGGCTCCCAAGAAAATATGCGCCACACCTGGACCATACGCTCGCTCAATCCGCGGTTTAGCTCCAGGCAACGCTGCGGAGCCGGTGACAAGCAATTCACCTGTGGGCAGGACTACTTCAAGTCCGAGGGTTAAGTCAGAATATTCAGATCCGAAGATCAGTGCATATTTGTCAAAGGGCATGTGCGTGCCTGCCTGACTCGTAGTGCCCACAATTGATACACTGGCAGGCGAAGCCTGAAAAGAAACCCAGTAGCCTTTCAGCGCCAACTCACGATAGGCTCGAGACCACGTTACTCCAGGCTCTAATGTGACCGTCATTAATTCTTCGTCTATTTCAATTTTTTTCATCCTGCTAAAGTCAAGCATGATACAGCCTAAAGTTGGAACAGTTTCATAATATGCTGAGGTCATGGCGCCAACTGGAATTATAGGAACCTTATACTGGTTCGCCAAACGAACGATTTCTTGGATCTGCTCTTTGCTACCAGATCTAACAATGAAGCCAGGCTTTTTAGCTTCTGGCATATCCTGCATTCCAACAGAAAACTTTCCTGTAGTACTTATAGTGT
>Ga0153915_10007468_pt1 | contig 10314 bp, 5 predicted proteins | sample Opewatmetagenome_2_FD_107003 | JGI IMG/M metagenome (GOLD analysis project Ga0153915, IMG submission 107003) | Freshwater wetland microbial communities from Ohio, USA - Open water 3 Core 3 Depth 3 metaG | ecosystem: Environmental > Aquatic > Freshwater > Wetlands | place: USA: Ohio, Lake Erie... | reverse complement strand
GATCACAGCAATTCTTATGAAGCGTGGAAGAAAATGGGATCGCCGCAGAATCCAACCTTGCAGCAATACGCCGAATTGGAGCAAGCAGGGCAATTGCAGTTGCTTACCTCGCCGCAGTGGCTCGATACGGGGAAAGGCACTGCGGTGATTGAGTTTGACCTTCCGAGGCAGGGAGTTTCATTGCTGCGAATGACATGGTGACCAGCGCGATGCAAAAGGCTGGCACGAATGACCCTGTCCCGATCAGGCAAGGTCTCTGACCTTGCTGTTTGTAGTCGAGGTCAGGCCTATGGCCCCCTAGGGGAGACTCCGACAGATCTACGGGAGTGACATGCCCTGCTGTTCGCATCTCCCCTGTTGCTCGCTGTCCTTCTCACGTGTTGGAAGTTCGCTGTGAGTAACCCAGAAAGGTTGTTGACCTTCAGCGGAGCTTTGTGTAACTTCGAGTGGAGTTGTGCGTGTTGAGCTGGTGTGGGAAAGCCTTCTGCAGTCCAGCTGAGAGGTTGTATGAGCAGACCAATGGAATGCTATGTGGAAACCGTATAGTCAGTAGTTAGGCGTTAACCGTTTTCAACCATTACACAATATGCGCTCATATATCCATGATAAATGACATCCAAGATACCTTCGGTTGTCACCACTTCGTGCATTTTTGCTATTTGTAGCCATAGATGTCTTCTGCGTTGGTTGCGGAATGGGAGTTCCAGTGTTTAGCATCCTATTCGGATTTCTTGTTGGTTGGTATATCATTCGTTGGATGCTAATTATCACATCGGATGAAAAAGTAATCTTGTACCGACTTATGCGTTATTCGTGGGTGACTGCCATGCTCACTTTTATCGGGATGGCAATAATTTGGGGGTGGAGCATTCCAATGCTTTTCAAGTCAAAAGAGGAAATTGCAAACTTCGGCTTACCACTTATTCTCTATGACCCACGAGCGAGTTTGATTGGTTGGTTAATCTTAATGATTGTGATTTCACCATTTCTGCAATTGTTAACAACTATATTTGCAGGTCATTTGACTCTCTTGCTTTCTTATAGGAAAAAAGAGATTCAAAACAAAAATACTCAGGCCACCGCCTGTCAAGTCGCTCCCCGAAGAGGTCCCTTCAGGACAAGCTGACGACGCAACCGCTTGCGCGGCCCGCTATGTGCGCTCTTGCCACGAGCACACTTTTCCCCGATCAAGCGTCGTTCTGAACTCGTTTCAGCACCTATTCCTCTGACACGTAGACGCCGAACCAAGTCCGGCGCGTTGCACTCCGCTTCGCCTCCCTCCTGTTACCTACTGTTCTTCTCTCGTTTCGGAAGTTGGTGGTGAGGAATACGGAGAAGTTCTTGACCTTCATCGGCGGTTTGTGTAGCTTTGAGTAGATTCGCACGCACATTGTTGATGGCAGTGGGGATGGCTCGCCATACAGAAACCGTTTAACTCCCCCAGGAACTCTGAGAAACAAGTTGAGACTATTGGTAATACAGGACTTACGAACGAAGATGTGGCGGCGTTTTAGGCGCCAGCCACGAAGTGGTGCCGTTGGCAAAAACGGCCAGAAGATATTATATAGATTAAGAACCTGAAATTAATTATCTTTCAAATGAATTCCCAAAAATATGGTGATCAAATCGAATGAAGAAGCCTTCTAACTTTCCGTATACGGCGAGTTTATATCTTAGCTTGGCAGTAATTATCCAGGTTATGCTGATATGTTCCGGCAAAATCTTTGCCCAGGACGCCCCCCGGATTCTTGTAAACGAATTTCTTGCTGCCAACCTTTCGACGAATCCTGATATGGTTGACTTCGGAGATTTTTCTGATTGGGTTGAGTTATATAATGATGAAAGTGTAGATGTAAATGTCGGAGGATACTACCTGACTGATGATTTTACAAATCACACGAAATGGCAATTTCCTGCAAACACAATTATTCCTGCAAAAGGATATTACCTGGTCTGGGCTGATGGTTATAATGATGTTCCCGGTAAAGCTTATACAAGACCATGGTGGCCAAATGATGTTCGATTCACTACAAAATGGTGCCACACGAATTTTAAACTGAATAAAGATGGTGATGATATTGGCTTATTTAATTCAAGTGGAGTGAAAATTGATTCTGTTTCATTTTCAAATCAGCTAACTGATGTTTCATTTGGAAGACAACCTGATGGAAGCAGCAATTGGTATTATTTTGGTGAACCTACTCCATTAAAATCAAATACGGGTAATGGATTAAAGGTAACGGATTTTTCTGGTGAAGTGAATTTTTCGATCGAAGGAGGTTTCTATCAAAATTCGATCCCATTAACATTAAGTTCATCTTCTGGAAATGGAACTATTCGTTATACTACAGACGGATCTAAACCGGCTGGTACATCTTTAATTTATACTTCGCGAATTACTATCGATAAAAATACAGTTGTCCGTGCGAGAGTTTTTGAGACTTCTAAATTGCCCGGTAAGGTTGTGACTAGTACATATTTTATCAATGAAGTAAGAAATTTACCTGTGGTTTCTTTAGTGACCAATCCAACGTTACTTTGGGATAGGCAGTTAGGGATTTATTTGAATTCTTATAAGGATAGAGAAATCCCTGTCAGCCTAGAATATTTCCCTTTGAATTCCGGACGAGCATTTAATATCGATGCAGGAGCCAGAATTGGAGGAGAAAACATTTATAGATTTGCAGAAAAACCTTTTAATATTTACACTCGGTCTGATTATGGACAAGCGTATTTGAATTATAAAATCTTCGACGATTTACCTTATACGAAATACAATGAACTTTATCTGCGTAACAGCGGAAGCGACTGGACTTCTACAATGTTCAGAGATGGGCTGATAGTAAGTATTCTTAAGAATAGAATTTTAAGTTCTTTGCAGGATTATAGACCAGCGGTAATGTATTTAGACGGGCAGTACTGGGGAATAAACAACATCAGGGAAAAGGTCAATGACCAATTCCTCGCTATGCATTATAATATTGATATCAAGGATCTGGATCACATTGATGATCAGAACAGGGTAATAACAGGCGATTCTACGGACTATGTTAATTTATTAAATTTTGCCAGTGATAATAATTTGGCAGATTCATCTAATTATGCCTACGTAGCTTCAAAAATAAATGTCCATGATTTAATGGACCTGGTAATTGTCCAGGATTATATTGCCAATTCAAGCTGGGGACATAACCGGGAAATGTGGCGGGATAAAAATAATGAAAAATTATGGAGATGGATACAGGTTGATATGGACAGGGGATTTGATGCCGCGAGAATTACCGCTAACCAGTTAAGTGATATATATAATAATTTTAGTCTCTTCCATCAACTGTGCAATAATAATAATTTCAAGAATGATTTTATCCAAAGATACTCAGAACATTTAAATCGTACCTTTTCAAATGACAGAGTTGTTCACATCATTGACAGTGTAAAATCACTTATTGAAAATGAAATGCCGCGTCACATTCAAAAATGGGGAACATTAATCGATTCATTATCAATCGATGGAGGTTTTGGAAAGCATGGTGGTATTCCCTCGATGGCGTATTGGGATGATCAAGTTGAAAACTTAAGAACTTTTTCAGCACAACGCCCGGCATATGCTATTCAATACTTAAGTGAAAGGTTTGGACTTTCGGGAAGGAGCAATCTGAAAATTTCATCTAATGTGGCAAGCCAGGGGAAGGTAACCATTAATAATTTTTATGAGAATCTGGATGAGAACAATTTGTACTTTAAAAACATACCTCTCAGATTGACAGCTTATTCACCTCCCGGATACCGGTTCAAACAATGGAGTGAGATGGTATTAGGTTCTGATATAAAACTGATTAACTCCGCTGCCTCCTGGAAATACCGCGACGCAGGAACTGCACCCGATAACTCCTGGAAAAATTTAAATTATGATGACTCCGGCTGGAAAACAGGTAATGCACAATTCGGATATGGTGATGGTGATGAAACTACTGTAATTGACTACGGTCCTGATTCCCAAAATAGATATATAACTTCTTATTATAGAGATTCTTTTCAGATTGATGATCCTGCGAATGTAAAACAATTAACTTTACGTCTCTTGCGTGATGATGGTGCTGTTGTTTATCTGAACGGGACTGAAGTTCTCCGTGACAATATGCCGTCAGGTAACGTAACTTATTCAACACTTGCTGTTTCTGCCGTCGGCGGTACCGACGAATCAACATTCTATGATTTTACTATTGATAAATCAGGATTGGTTGTGGGGAAAAATGTTATTGCAGTTGAAATACATCAGTCTGGCGGAACAAGCTCAGATGTCAGCTTCGATTTAAGTCTTGATGCTTCATTGAACCAACAATCGCAGGTTGGACAAACAATCAGTGCACAGCCAACTATAAACTACACTTTAACAAGCGATGCCGAATTAACAATGGAGTTTGAAAAAACCGGTGGCGATGTACCGACAGTTCTGAATACTCCACTAACACTGACCAAATCAGGTTCGCCTTATTTTATTACTAACGATCTGAATATCGAGTCCAATGGAGTTCTGACCGTTGAACCTGGGGTTGTTCTTTATTTTTCGTCTGGAAAAAGTATTTATGTGAATGGCAGATTACTGATGGAAGGAACTGAAGCCGAGCCTATCACTCTAATGCCATACTATTCCAGCGAGAAATGGGGAGCCATTTGTTATGACAAAAGTAATGGAACTTCCGAACTCAATTATGTTAATATTTCCGGCAGCACCAATGGTAATGACACTATCAATTTCTTTGCAGCGGTTTCCAGTCTAAGTTCAACTGTTCATCTGGATCACGTTGATTTCAACAATGTCAAGCTTCCAATTTCATCTCAGTACAGCAATATGATAATTGACAACTGTAAGTTCGGAAATGTAACCTACGTGGGTGACTATGTTAATGCCACCGGTGGCAACCTTTCAATTCTCAATTCTGTCTTTATCGGAAACGACATTGAAGATATGGATGCCGTTGATATTGGTGATATGAATGCAACAACGGAAATCAAGAATAATACGTTCAAGGATTTTACAGGAGGCAACAGCGACGGGATTGATCTAGGCGAGCATTGTGCAAATGTTGATGTCGAAAATAACCTTGTTATCAATTGTTTTGATAAAGGAGTTTCAGTCGGAGCTGGTTCCAATGCAATACTATCTCATAATGTTATCGCGAATTGCGGAATGGGTGTTGGGATAAAAGACAGTATGTCTTATGCAGAAATAAATAATTGTACGTTCTATAATAATACGATTGGAGTTGACTGCTTTGAAAAGGTCTTAAACAGGGGCGGCGGAAGTGCGGACATAAGAAATTCTGTATTTGCAGAATCCATTCAGGCACCTTATCTAATCGATGATGAATCAAGGATAAATATCAGCTACTCGATATCGAATACCACAGCATTACCTGGACGGGGAAATTTACTTGGAGATCCAATGATGATAAATCCTGCTGGGTTGAACTTTCATATACAGTCAGGTTCACCCTGTATTGATAAAGGAGATCCACAGTCACCGACTGATATCGACGGCAGCAGGAATGATATTGGTGCATACATGTATGCAGGAGTTTCTGAACCTGTTGCAGTGATTAATGAAATAAATTATAATTCGTCGACAAGTTTTGATCCCGGCGACTGGATTGAACTATGCAATGCAACAAGGGGTGCAATTGATATTTCCGGCTGGGTGATGATGGATGAGAACCGTTCACCTTCTTTTGCAGTAAATCCTGGTACAATTTTACAGCCTGGTTCCTATATTGTCATCTGTATAGATTCAAAATCATTTCACTCACTATTTCCTAATGTAACCAATGACCAGGGGGATATGAAAAACGGACTTAGTGGAGGAGGTGACATCTTGTTTCTTTACGACACATCAGGCAGACTAGTCGATTCACTAACCTACGACAATAAATCTCCCTGGCCGACCGGACCGGACGGAGGCGGCTCCACTCTTGAGCTTAAAAATCCGGGACTTGAAAATTCATCTCCGGCAAACTGGGCAGCTTCAACTGGGCATGGTACGCCCGGAGCAAAGAATTCTGATTATGTCACAGGTGTGAAAGAAGAAAAGAGTAGTCTAACTCCAACGGCGTTTTTGCTAAGACAGAACTATCCAAATCCATTCAATCCATCAACGAAAATCACATTTGAAATTCCTGAACATAGCGGTGTTAGTCTTACAGTATACAATATCCTTGGCAAGAAGGTAGCGGAAATAACCAAAGCAGAATTTTCACCCGGTGTTTACTCAATCGAATGGAATGGAAGCTCTCTTGCCAGTGGAATTTACTTTTTGAAAATGAATGCGCAATCATCAAGCGGGAAGACGTATAACTCGGTTAAGAAATTAGTTTTGCTGAAGTAAGTTCGATACAAATGGTTGAATATATGCTTTCTCATCGCCCACCTTGCTGTCAGGCAGGTAGCCCAGCGTAGATGAGAATGACTGAATCACTATAAATTCATAGACACCACTCTGATGTGAACAATTTGACAATCAATGAATAGGTTTTAGAATTTGCCCTGGGCAAGAATGAGACTTCTGACAATTTTCATAATCTTGACTGTCTCATTTACGGATCTGTTTCCACAAAACGATTCTGTATTAAAATTCATTTTCGTACCCCACCCGCGATCCGAAGATCAAGCTCACCAAAGTGTCTATCCGGGAATTGCAGAAATTGATTTTGCAAAGTATGACGTGATAATGCTTGGAGGCGATATAACATATTCTACGAGCAAGGACAGTGAGACATTAGCATACTGCGATAACCTTTTCAACATCCGCAGCCCCAATACTCTATGGAGCTTGGGCAACCACGACGTTCAAAGTGGGCATCGTGACCTTATTAAGAAATTTACTGGCAGGGAAAGTTACTATTCGTATTCAAGGGACGGGATAACATTCATAGTACTTGATACTGAGCTTGATGCCAATTCGTTTTCCAGCACTTTTATCAAAGGTAACCAGTTGCAGATGGTGAAAGATGTATGTGATTCCATTAGAGACTCAAGGTATCTTATTCTTCTGCATCACCGCTTTATGTGGATGATTAATAACGACTACTTTACATCAAGGCTTACAGATTCGATTGCAGCGAGCTCCAGATCAATGGACACAACGAATTTCTACTCTGACATATATCCCCTTCTTCAGACGGTAAGAAACAAAGGGATCCAAATACTTGTCTTCGGTGGTGATAAATCTAAGATTAATGTGGCGTATTCTCCTGAGGATAGTATTACTTTTTATGCAGCAAGATTGTCAACCGACATCCCTGATAACACAAACAATGTAATAGTTTTGAATTATGGTCTGCAAAACAAAGAACTCACCTGGGACTTCATACCTCTGAGTGAAGTTACTACCTCTGTCGCACAAGAGTCTTCTCAGTTTCCGGAAATATTCTCTCTAAATCAGAATTATCCAAATCCGTTCAATCCTTCAACCAGAATAAGTTTTGACATTCCTGAGCACAGTATTGTGCATTTGACCGTCTATGATATCCTTGGCAAGAGAGTGGCAGAGATAACTAAAGGAGAATTCTCACCCGGCGTATATTCAATCGATTGGAATGGAACCTCTCTTGCGAGTGGAATCTACTTTTTGAAAATGAATGCACAATCAACAACCGGGAGGATTTACGACGCAGCTAGGAAATTAATCTTGATGAAATGAATCTTTGCTGGCTACTCATCGCCTGCATTGTCTTCTGGCAGGTATGTGGGTGGCCTGCTTTGTTTTCTAGAAGGACGGGCAGATATCGGTGTCGTAGTAAATCTTCAGATATGTTGAGCTGCGAACCAATTAGATAAACGAGAACTTGGTCGACTGGTGTGTCTTAGTATAACGGACCGTTAGATTGTGTCATAACGCAGAAGACGTCAATCTGGATCGTGGTTTCAGTTGCACTGTCTTCACACGTACTGCTTTTCTCAGAATGAATCGGAGTGTGGAGGCATGATATATTGATCCCCTACGAAATTGCCATTGGTTGTACCTGCTCTTGTTGACACTTGCGCCGAACGAAGTTCGGCGTGACACGCCTTGTTATTTGCCTCCCTCCTGTCGCTCATTGTTCTTCTCACGTCTCGGAAATTGGCGGTGAGAAAGGTAGAGAAGTCATTGACCTTCTGAAGAGGTTTGTGTACTTTCGACCGGATTTGCACGCACGTTATTGACCGCAACGGATGCAGAGGAGGTTAGACAGAAAGCAAATGAGATGGCGCGTTGGACCTTTTTGCCTGTCTACCTACAACCGATGAAATGGCAAGAAAGATGGACTCGATAGAGACTGTTAACTTTAAGACTCGTCAAGCGTATAATCTTGCGGCGCAGAGATATCACGATCTGTTTCATGATGAAATGAATCAGAAAGAGTATGATCGGAATCTGTTGGATCGGTTCGCGAGCAACTTCAGTAAGGACTCACTTCTCTGTGATGCTGGCTGCGGGCCGTCTGGACACATTGGTCGTTACATATTCGACAAGGGCATCACTATTGTCGGGGTTGATATCGCAGAGCGCTGCGTCGAGCTGGCACGCAAATACAATCCGCTCATGCGGTTTGAGCGCTGCGACATGGCAGAGTTGCCGTTTGAAGATGGTACCCTGGACGGCGTGATCGCCTACTACTCGATTATCGACACTCCCAAGAACCACGTGGGGCGATTCTTTCGGGAATTCCACCGAGTACTCAAGCCTGGCGGACGACTATTGGCGGCTGTGAAAGCCGGGACTACTGAGGGATATCTTACAGAGCTGTTGGGAATCGAGACTCCGATCTATTACAGTTTGTTCACGCAGAATGAAATAAGAAGCTACTACGAAGCCGGGTGCTTCACCGTGGAGCTTCTGGAGCAACGAAATCCATACGATTTCGAGATCAGTTCGGAGCGGATATTCGCGATCGGCAGAAAGGGATAGGTGATCTGCCCAAAGCTAGGGGCTGCCCCACTGCAAGCCGTTAGGGCGGATGTAAGAAAAAATACTTAACATAGCATTCTGAGGAGATAATCTAATGAAAAAGATATTATTCTTTTGCACCATATTAAGTCTGTTTTTGCTTGAGTTGAAGGCGCAAGATAGTATTAATGTAAAGAAAGGAGAGACTACGATGAGAGATGTTGAAGTGATCCTCTTTAACGACTTTGAGACATTGGATGCATTTGGTCCTATTGAAGTTCTGGGACGATTGGTGGAGCATTTCAATGCAAGCTGTTATTCAATTGATGGAGGTATTATTACCAGTTCTCAAAAAGTGCGAGTCGACACACGTCCTTTGTCTGAACTGCATTCGGAGTCATTTATTTTGATTGTTCCCGGAGGAATTGCTGTGAGAAATCTGATAACGGATAATATTTTCTTGAAGAAGATTACTGATTTATCTCAAGCTGCAGAATACGTTCTGACCATTTGTACTGGTTCAATATTGTTGTCAAAGACGGGATTGTTAGACGGAAAAAGGGCGACCTCAAACAAGCGAGCGTTTTCTTGGACGAGCAAAGTGTCACCAAGCGTTCAATGGGTTAAAAAAGCTCGATGGATTCATGACGGGAAGTTCTATACGAGTTCGGGAGTCAGTGCGGGAATTGATATGACACTTGGCTTTGTCTCCGATCTGATTGGGCGCGAGATAGCGAAGCAGCAAAGCAATGAAATAGAATATGAGTGGAAAGAAAATCCAGAGCGAGATCCATTTTCTGAACTATATTGAGATGTTGCACTGCGCCCTAACCAGCGCATCAAGCTGGGACGAGGAGCGTGAGCGCGAAATGCATTCTTGGTCGGAGCGAATAGGCATTCAGTGATACGTTCGAAGTGTAGTTCTCACGCAACCTAGCTCCAGCCGTTAGACGGCGTCGAAAAGGTACAGTAACATGTATTGATATTAATATGCGGAAATAGTAATGAAAAAGAATATTGTGTTAACAGGTATTGGCATCCTTTGGATTGTGAGTATGACGTTTGGGCAAGAAGAAATGAAATCAGATACGTTGAGTTTTGTATTCGAAGGAAAGAAGCTCAGTGGTATATTGGATATCCCCGTAGAACAAGAACCATCTTCTATTATCATAATTATACAGGGTTCAGGAAAAACCAATATTAGCGAAAATAGATATTATCAAGATTTGCGTTCACACTTTGTTAAGATCGGTTTGGCATGTTTTATTTGGGATAAAGCCGGTTGTGGTAAGAGCGAAGGACAATTCGATTATGATCAGACTGTTCAAAACAGTGCCAAGGAGGCTATCGCTACAATTGAAGAACTAAAGCATCGCAATATACCAGGTTCT
>Ga0153915_10007467_pt1 | contig 10315 bp, 14 predicted proteins | sample Opewatmetagenome_2_FD_107003 | JGI IMG/M metagenome (GOLD analysis project Ga0153915, IMG submission 107003) | Freshwater wetland microbial communities from Ohio, USA - Open water 3 Core 3 Depth 3 metaG | ecosystem: Environmental > Aquatic > Freshwater > Wetlands | place: USA: Ohio, Lake Erie... | reverse complement strand
TCCGGGCCGAGTTCGAGGTTCAGGCTCCCGCTGGTCTGAAGGAGAGGCAGGAGCTGCCGCGCTGCCTCCTCGGCACTCAGGCCTCCGGCGCGGAACGCAGCCAGAATCTCAGCGGGCGTGGCTGACATCGGCGGAAGCTCCGGTGGGGTGGTCTGCACTGTGGCGGGGGCCGCTTAAGCTGCAGGACGAGGAGCGAGCACGCAAGCGTGGACTCCACGGCCTGCGGTGGCCGCCCCCGGCCGAGGAGGCGCCGGCGGCCGGCCGGCATGTTCACGCCTTCGCGGTAGCAGTTCACCGGGCGCCCCCGTGGATGACGCAGCGATACCACGGAAGCTGGACGGGGTCACACCCGGCAAGCCGACCGCCGAACAGGTGGGAGACGTCGTGTGCCCTTCCCGATGTGTCGGGCTGACCCGCGGGGTCGTACAATGCGACTTCGTCGCCTTCGTACCCCCGGCCCTGCTGCAGGACGGCGAGCCGAAGTGGCGGCCCGGAATCGACCAGATACCGGCGATCGGCGTGCCAGCGCCAAGGCCCGGACGTGCTATCCGTGGGAAGCCGGGCGAGGAGGCTGTCGTAAGCGGCCCGATCGCGAGCCAGCCGGACCCGGAACAGGCGGGCGTCGCTCTGTCGGGCCAGCCACGGATGTATGGCGAACAGCAGCCCCCCTCCAAGCGCGAACAGGAACAGAGGGCGGAGTGACCGGAGCCCCGGTGGCCCGCCGGGGCGGACAGCGGACCGGAGGCTCGCAGCGGCCAGGGCGAGCCCCAGGAGGATGTACGCCGGCCAGACGACCAGGGCAGGCGAGCCCCAACCACCGAGGATCGGTCGCAGGCCGAGGATCACGAGGGCGCCCAGGACCAGCCAGAGGGCGATGAGAAGGGTCATCGATGAGTGAGCCCGGGGAGTCCCCTGTCGCAACCGCAGATGCCGCACGTCGAGTAGCCCGTGTCCCGCCCCGGCCTGGACTGTGGCCAGCCCCAACTCGTCTCTAGCCGGGTGCCAGCACACCCTGAGCGTCTGCCGGAGCGGACAGGAGCCAGCCGCGGGCGACGGTCGGGTCTGAAAATAGCCGGACGGTCAGACCTGCATGCGCCAGGTACATCGCGAACGCTCGTTCCCAGACTGCGAGTCGCATTCCGGGGACGAGGAGCGCAAAGCGGGTGACTCGTGCTGCGGGGATCCGGGCGAGGTGGGCGGCCAGCGTGACGGCTTGCGGCACGTGCGCGCCTGACAGCGTGGTCAGGTCCAGAAGAATCAGGGCTCCGTCAGGGCGGCGGGGGTCGGACAGGAGGGCATCGAGAGCCAGCGTGAGACTGTCCGGCCCGACGGGTTCGGAGCTGCGAAGCGTAATGATGGGCTGATCCGAGGACTGGGAGCAGGATAAAGGCATATGACCGGCCTGCCGTGTGGAGTGCGCCTGTGACGACCAGGCGATGGGCAGGAGAGCAGCAACGGCGGAAGGCGAGCCCGGAAACGGGCGTGTGGGGACGGCCCTGGGCGGTCGGCGCAGCCTGACCATGGTTCAACGTTAGGACTCTGTACGCGACCGAGCAAGGATCGAGAGTCGGGCGTTCCGCCGAAGGCTGCGGCGACCAGCGCGGCCCTGGCGGGCCCGCCAGGTTTACTCCGGTGTCGCCCAGTCCATCCTCGGGTCGACCCGAGAGCGACCGCCCGACCCGGTCAGCTCCACGCCTTGGCCAGTTGCCAGCCGGGATCCGCCTCGGCAGGCCTGACCCTGGCGGGACAGGCCGCTCCGTGTGCTGGGCCAATGGGCAACAGCCCTGTGGGAAGCCAAGCGGCAGCGATGAGCGCGCCGACCCGGCCTTCAGCGTCTCAGGAAGTCGGTGTTCATGGCCTTGATGCCCGCCGGCATCATTCCCTCGGCAATCGCCTCCACACAATCCACCAGCGAGCCCTCCGACGTACCATCGGCCGTCGCGCTGCCGTGCCAGCCGAGGCTCACCATCTCGTCGCCCTTGCCCTTGTTGGACGGGGCCTTGGGGTACCGCACAATCTCCCCGGTAAGGGTGCACTTTGTCTTGTAGTTCTCAACCTCGAGCTTCGACAGTTTCAGCTTGACGACGTAGCCCTTCGCGCCGTTGGACTTGATCGTGGTGAACCCCGGGTCCTTGTCGAGGATCTTCTTCACCACGGCCTGGATCTTTCCCTCGGCCTTGGTCGCGGCCTGGCCGGCCTTGCTGGCGTCATACAGCTTGGCCTTGGCATTGCTGTTGTCGGTTTCAACGTAAATCGGCGGCATCCTACTCCTCCTTGGCGAATGGCCACGGGTCGTCTCCAAAAGCCGACCCAGATGTACGGAATTGGGCAATCGCCCAAGTATCGCTGCCCTGGCGGCACCCAGCGGCAGCCCCGGGAAGCCTGGGACTGGAGCCGCCATGCTCCGGGATGGGCAGTACAACGAGATCCCCGCAGATAGAATCGCGAAAATGGCGAAAACACCGACATGGTGGGGCGGGGGGCTACCAGGGCCACACTCGGAACGTCGAACTCCTCATGGAAGAACCCAGCACCATCCCTACTGCGGGGCCGGCTAGGTCGGGCGCCACTCGCCGAATGTGGCGATGTCGGGCCCAACAGCCGATGGCCTGTCCAGGAAGAAGAGCATGGTCTGCGAACAGGCCGGGCACATCCCATGCGAGAGCGCCGGCATGGGGCCGGCATCGAGGGCGTCAAGCCGCCCCAGCGCGTCCTCGACCTCTACCCAACCTTCGCCGGGGAGTGGAATGCGCTTGCACCAGCTGCAGATGCGCAACACCTCGGTCGAGCGGGGGATTGTGGTATCGAGCAGCGGGACCTTCGGGCGCTCGTGGATAGCAACGATGGTTGATTTGAAGTGGAGCGAGTGGTTGGAACCGGCTGTGATCAGGAGGCGGTGGAGCCGTCGCGAGGTCGGCGTGTCACAACGAAAGAGATAGGCGGCCCGAGGTATCTCGCCCGCGCGCAAGCGGCGGAAGATGCCGTCGAACAGACTCTGCAGAGGCCAGTCCTTGATCAGCTGCCAGAGCCCACGCCCGAGGATGGTGCGAGAGGCCAGGCCGGGTTCTGGCACTCTCTCGGCCTCCTGGACCCACGCGTCATTGATGGAGACGAGAGAGTCCCGTGCGTCGATCTGGTAGTGGATTTCGGGAAAGTCGGGCACTTGGGAAATATACGGCCGGGCGCCGTGAAGCCCGGTCAGCTGCGGCCCAACGACCCCGACTGCACCGCAGGCCGGCCGTGCCCGGCGGAGCCGGGGTCGGCTAGCCGCGATCAGCGAGGAAGAGGGCTGCCAGACCGATCGCGACCGCCAGACCTGTCAGGATCAGGGCCAGTCGCCGCCGGAGTACTCGCAGCGCTTCCCAAGCGGGTACGTCCAGATAGAGCCCGCCGTTGGCGGCCGCCCGAAGAACGGAGCGCTGTCGCAGTCGCCTGAACGCGTGGCCTTCGCGGATGCCGAGGGCACTGGAGGTCTTGCCATTCGCAGCGGAAGTAGCCCCGGCGGCACGGAATGCGGTAACGATCTCTCGCTGTTTGTGCATCACCGCAGCTGCTGCAACGGCACCCATGGGCACACCCTCCTTGACTCGACGCCCGGGAAGGACCCGGGCGGTGACGGCGCGATCCCTTCGAGAGACACCACCCTGCGGAGCGAGGGGGAGCCGATAGGAGACGCAGGGCCCGCGGCCCCGGTCGGGACGTCAGGTCCGCTTCACGAGGCGAAGGATGTAGAGCAGCACGAGTGCTCCCACCAGGGCCACGATGATACTCCCGACGAAGCCCCAGGCCGCAATGCCGACCAGGCTGAAGATCCACCCTCCGAGTATGGCGCCGATCACCCCGACGACGAGGTCACCGACAAGCCCGAATCCCGAACCCTTCATGATCTTGCCGGCCAGCCAGCCGGCGATGAGGCCCACAACGAGGAACCCGATGATCCCGCGTCCGCCCATATGCTCGCCTCCCTGATATGCGCCCAACGTCACTGAGCCCGGCCCTGGGCGCTGGTGTCTGGAGTCGGCGCCGGCCGTGCCCCGGTGAGCGCCTTACGAGTCCGCCGAGACTGCGTGCCTCGCCACTCGCATAGACGTGTATCGCCACGGCGGGCGGCCTCCTCCGGCCACACGCCGATGGCGAGGCCGTGTCGATACTACTGCCCCTGGCGCTTGGCCACCTCCGCCCGATACGCCTCGCTGGCATAGATGGCCACCTCGACCCGACGATTCCGCTGGCGGCCCAGCTCTGTGTCGTTGCTGGCCACCGGCTCGGTCTCGCCCATGCCACGAGTCGCGATACGCGTGCGGCTTACACCCTGTGCGACCAGGTAGTTGGCCGCGGCGGCCGCCCGGCGTTCCGAGAGGCTCTGGTTGTAGGACGCGGCGCCGACCTGGTCGGTGTGGCCGATGATCAGCAGGTCGGATCCCGGGTACTTGTCGAGGCTGGTGGCCAGGGCCCGGAGGTTGGACGCCGCCTCCGGCCGGACCACGTCGGAGTCGAAGTCATAGAGCAGGCCGGAGGCGAAGGTCACGGCAATGCCCTCTCCGATCCGTTCGACCGTGGCGCCAGGAATGTTCTGCTTCAGCTCCTTCGCCTGCTTATCCATCTGGGCGCCGATGATGCCGCCGACGATTCCGCCGGCCGCGGCGCCGATGATGGCCCCGGCAGCCGTGGAGCCGGCGGCGTGCCCTACCACTCCGCCGACGACCGCCCCGCCCGCGGCACCGACGACCGCGCCGGTCTGTGACTTGGTCGCGCAGCTGGTGATGGTCGTCAGGCTGACGGCAACGGTGAGCAGGTATGCGGGCAGGCGCTGCGCAGACGTGGTCATTGCGGCCTCCAGAGTTTCGGTGGGCGGAAATGCCTGGCCGGTGCCGTATCAGGAGTATGCCGCCACCCGCGGCCCGCCACCGCCACCGCCTAAGCTGCAGGTCGACGCGCGTCCCGACAAGCCCGCATCACCAGGGACGGATGGGGGAGGGAGGCCAGCGTCACGCGGCGCCTAGGTCGCGGGGAGCAGGATGAGCTTTCCGTGGCTCTCGCGGCCTTCCAGCGCACGGTGCGCCTCGGAGGCCTGGGCGAGCGGGAAGGTCTGGCCAACGCTAATCCGGAGGCTTCCGTCGGCGACCCAGTCTTGGAGGTCGCGGCGGGCCGTATCCCAGCGTTCGGGCGGATCGGCGCCGAGCCAGAACGCGCTCACGCGGAGGCACCGGCCGTAGAGCTCGTCCGGATGGATCGGGGCGGGCGCGCCGCTGGCCTCCCCGAAGTACGCCAGGTGGCCGTAGCGAGCCAGGACCGCCAGGCTCTCGGCGCGAGTGGCCTGGCCGACAGAGTCGAACACGGCATCTGCGCCGTGACCCCCCGTCGCCTTGAGGACCAGGCCGGGCATGTCGGGACCGTAGGGGAGCGGGGCCGCTCCCATCGAGCGAATGAGCTCGTGCTTTGCCGGGGTGGATGCGGTCCCGAACACCCGAACTCCGCGCTTCTGCAGCAACTGCACCAGCAAGGCGCCGACTCCGCCCGCCGCGGCGTGAACCACGGCGGTCTGACCCGGCTCCAGCGCCGTCGCGACGTGGCTCAGTCCAAAGGCGGTCAGGCCTTGCACCGGAAGGGTGGCGCCGACGGAGTAATCCAGGTCGTCCCGGAGGGCGAAGAGCGCCGCCGCCGGGGCCGCCGTGTATTCGGCGTAGGCTCCACTGGTGCGCGGCGCCCAGAAGGCGACCCGCCGTCCCAGCCAGGCTGGGTCCACGCCGGAGCCGAGCCCCTCCACGATTCCCGCGGCCTCGTTTCCCGGAATCCAGGGGAGCGCCGGCGGATCGTAGACGCCACGGCGGCGCTCGGTGTCCGAGAAGTTGACCCCGACGGCGTGGAGCCGAACGAGCACCTCACCCGGACCGGGGCGGGGGGTGGGATGAGTGCGGAGCGCCAGGACCTCGGGACCGCCCAACGCGTGTACGACGATGGCTTGCATGAGCAGAACTATAGCGAAGGCTCCGCCCCGGGCGTCCTCACGATCCCTGTGGTTCCGCCGTCAGGTCGAAGTAGTAGTAGGTCGTAGCGCAGAGCCCGCCCCGCGGCAGCAGGGCATATCCGGGGATCACACCTACACGGGCCCAGCCCAGCCGCTGGTACAGTCGTTCGGCATCGCCGCCGGTGACGGCGTCGAGCACCAGCAGCGTCTTGCCGCACTCACGCGCCGTGGCTTCGGCGGCTCGCATCAGCGCCGCGCCCAGCCCCTGTCCCCGCGCGCGGCGATGCACCAGCATCTTCACGAGATCGGCGCGGTGCGGCTGGTTCTCGGGCTGGTCGAGCACCAACTGCACGGTGCCGCAGAGGCCTCCGGCATCCTCGGCGACCAGCAGGGCCCGTTCACCCGCGGCCACCCCTTGCCCCACGCGGTGCCAGAACGCCACCGCGCGGTCGCGCGACAAGGGGTGCATGAAGCTCACCGACGCTCCGCCTTCGACGCAGTCGATCAGGACGTCCGCGAGGCCGTCGATGTGCGGGTCATCGAGCGCGTGAAGGCGCCGCACGGACCAGGCGGGTGCGCTCATCGTCGCGCAGGACCTTCGGCCGCGACTACGACGGCGTAGCGTGCGGGTTTTCGTGTGGGATTGTGGAACATGGTCGGCCGGTCGAGCAGCATCGCGAGGCAATCGCCGCGACGCAAGCGGTGGCGCTCGGTGCCAAGGGTGATGTCGATGGCGCCTTCGAGCACCCAGACCTGTTGGTGTACGCGCACGCCCCGCGCGCCGGTGTCGAAGGCGACCCGACCCCCCGGGGGGAACTTGACCTCGACGATCTGCATCGGTTGGGCGACGCCGGGCGGCGACACGTTCCGCCGGATGTAGCCGGAGGCGGGGTCTCGCCACTCCGGCTGATCCTCACGCCGGGCCACCGGGCCGCCGGGTGAAGGCGCAGGGAGGTCGAACAGCGACGCCAGCGGCACGCCCAGGGCCGCGGCCAGCTTCTCCAGCACGACCGCGGTCGGACTGCTTTCCCCCCGTTCGATCAGGGAGATCATCGAGCGGCTGACGCCGCTTCTGCTCGCGAGTGCGTCGAGCGAGAGACCGTGGGTGGCGCGGAGCCCGCGCGCGCGCTCGGCGATGCGGTGGTTCAGGCTGGACGCGACGTCTGCCATGATGGACGCAATGTCCATTATATGGGAGAGGATGTCAAGACCTGATGCGGCCCCGGGCTGGAGGCCCTGCGAGCGCTGCAAGGCCGCGGCTCATGCGCGGTCCGTCCAGGGCAGGGCGGCTGTGCCCCTGTCCGGAGACGGCCCGGTGGCCGCGGCCTACAGTCTCGGTGATGTTAGGCGGCTGCCGGGCGCGCCCCTGCCAGCGCGGCCCGAACCCTCTCCAGATGGTGCCAGGCGTGCCGGACGGCGTGGTCCTCGAGCACGAACTGCGCCGTCATGGGCGCATCGTAACACAGGGAGAAGGGCGCGGCGGTGTCGAGCTCGAGATCGGTAAAGCGCCGCACCGCGGCGGCGGCTTCCTGGCTGTTCTGACGCAGCAGCGCCAGGGTGGCCGACTTGGAGACCGCGGCGTGCTCGCGCGCATGCTGCGCATTCATGTCCGCGACATTCTCCCAGGCAACACCGGCCACGGGCTTGCCGGCCGCGATCGTGCGGGCCAATTCGATTTCGAGGGGATAGACGCTGGCCACGTGATGGACGACGATTCCCACGGTGCGGCCATCCCGGACCCGGGTATTCCACTCCGCCTCGCTCAGGCGTTCTGCGAACTCCGCGAGGAGCGCGGCTCCCGTTTCGAGGCGTGCGGCGAGGGCATTGGCGCGAAGACTCATCGAGGTTCTCCTTGAGTTAGGGGTCAGCTGCTCAGGAAGAGATCGTGCATCCTGGCATGGACCCGACAGAGTTCCTCGGTGGAACAATCACCGCTGGCGAAGCTGCGCACCTCGGGCGTTGGCCCCAGGCCGCAGTCGTCCGCGGGCATCTTCTCCTCGGCTCTGAGTCTCGCACCGCTTGTAGCCTGACTCGACGTCCTGGCGCAGGGGACTGTCCTGTGCCCACAGGGTGCCGCCTCCGGATATCGTAATAACGATCACGATCCCGAACGCCCGATTGATGGGAGGGTCTCCCCGGCCGGCGCCTCGCCCTCCGCCGCCGCCGCGTCGTGAACCTAGGTAGCTCCCCATTCCAACATAGGTGGTTCCTCCGATGCCCCGGCCATCGGCGCCCGCTACCTTGTCGCGCTGAAGTCCACGGCATCTCACTCCAGGAGGAACTGTCATGCAGCACCGTCTGTTGCTCACGGCCGCGCTGGCGCTCGCGGCTTGTCAGAGCCCGGAAACCGTCGCCACCGCGCCCACCACTCCTGCCGCCCCCGGCGCAGTCGCTGTACCCAACGCCCCGGACGCTCTGTACGGTCACCACCACGGCCTCCCGCATCGGTCGCACGAGCCGCTGCCGGTGGATCAGCTGCTCCGGGTCAAGCGCGCGACGGCGCGCTATCAGGACGTCGAGAACGCGAAGGCGGACGGATATGTCGACATCAACGTCGTCATTCCGAATATGGGCCGGCACTTCCTGAAGAGCGATCTGCTGGATGCGAATTTCGATGTCGAGAAGCCGGAACTGCTGGTCTACTCGCCCGCCGACGGCCCCGACATGAGGCTCGTCGCGGTCGAGTACGCGGTGCCGCTCAATCTGTCCGCCACGGCGCCCGAAGGATTCCGGGGCACGGCGGACGAGTGGTTTGCCAATGATCAGTTCCAGCTGTGGACCCTGCACGCGTGGGTGTGGAAGGCGAACCCGGACGGCGTGTTCAACGCAACCAACAGCCGCGTGCCGTAAGGGCGTCACGAGCACCGGTCCCCGCTCCGCGTCCGGGAGCGGGGACCGGTCTTTTCGTGCCCGAGGGATCGAGCTGACGGCTGCCTCGTCCGCCCGGGAAGGTGTGAATCAGCTTATCGATCGACGATCGGGCATCGGCACGTCACTCCCGGGTCGCTACCGTCACAGATGGTAGTAGAAGTACGGGTCCAGCACCCGTACCTCCGTGATCCGGGTAACCGAGAACCTGTTCCTCTCCGCCGCCCGTCGCACCGCCTCGGGCGTCGGACCATCGTACACGCAGAAGGTGGTGCGGCTGTCCCTCGTGACATACGAGTGCAGCCAGGTCACCCCCTCCTCGGCGTTCTTCGCGACTACCCCGGCGCATCCCTCTGCTCCCCGGGCCGTGGATGGGACGCGGAGACCCTGTGGGAACACCCGTTCGACCAGGTACCGTGGCATCACTTCTCCCCATGGTAGATGCCGGAGCTCCTCCGGCGCATGCAAAGTGCGGCCGGTGGTCCGAGGTGACATCGGAAGGAGTGCCTACATCAGGCCGCGAGCTGCCTAGATCAGGAAGATGCCGAGCTTGCGGGCGGCGGCGGCGGCCTGAGCGCGGGTGCGGACGCCCAGTTTGGCCAGCACCGCCGAAACGTGATGGTCCGCCGTGCGGGGAGAGAGATTGAGACGGCCGGCGATGTCCGCGTTGCGGAGGCCCTGGGTGACCAGGGATAGCACTTCGAGCTGGCGGTCGGTGAGCCCGGCCGGGTTCGACCGAGTCGCCGACCGCGGACCTCGGGGCACGCCGCGCACACCGCGGGAGCGCAAGTCGCGGGTGATCGCGGCCACCGTGGCGCTCGCGCCCAGCTCCTTCAGCAGCTGGACCGCTTCCCGCACCGCAGCCGGATCGTCGCCGGCGGCCAGCGCCAACGCCCGTTCATACGTGCAGCCCATGTCCGCCCAAACCGCGGCGGCCTCACGCCATTCGCCCCGCGCGAGGTAACGATACGGTGCCGGATGGCGATCGGCCGACGGCGCCGGACGTCCCGCTCTCCGGAGGAAGTCCCCCAGCGCCCCGCAGTCCCACCGGGCATGCGCCGATGGCCGCGGTTTCGCGCCGACTGCCTCCTGCACGACACCCTCCGGATCGCCCCGGAGCCAGGCCGCTTCGGCCCGGGCCGCCGCCACCAGGCCGGTGCGCTGGATCTCCTCCATGGGAGTCGCGAGTCGCTCGGCCTCATCGAGCACGGTCGCGGAGTCGGGATCTCCCCGCCGCGCCCGAAGCAGACCCAGGACGACCAGCGCCTGGACCCGGCTCACCGGGGACACCCGCGGGTGGTCGAGAACATACTCCACATCCACGGAGGCCGCCGACCAGGCCCCGCGGTCGAGCCGCAGCCGCGCCCGCCACCCCGTCATGTATAACACGTACGAGTCGAGGTTCCTGTCCCGGCAGTATTCGATACCTTCGTCGATGAACCGCTCGGCCAACGCATACCGGCGTTCTTCGATCGCGGC
>Ga0153915_10007466_pt1 | contig 10315 bp, 8 predicted proteins | sample Opewatmetagenome_2_FD_107003 | JGI IMG/M metagenome (GOLD analysis project Ga0153915, IMG submission 107003) | Freshwater wetland microbial communities from Ohio, USA - Open water 3 Core 3 Depth 3 metaG | ecosystem: Environmental > Aquatic > Freshwater > Wetlands | place: USA: Ohio, Lake Erie... | reverse complement strand
CGTGGATGAGATGGAACAGAAGATGTATTTGGGGAAATGGCTTTTCTCGCTCCCATCGCTGGCGTACTTCCGCACACAATTCGACAGCACCAGCATCGATCTGTACGGTGTAGCCTCACAGCTCTCGACGATCAAAAGATGGAGAGAAAAGAAATAGGGGGAAGGAGCAACATTCTCATCGGACTGCTGTCACTCCTTCTGTTCGTTGCGCCGGCTCGGGGAGGGGCCGGGACGATGGGAGAGTTCCTCATTGTCGAACATCCCGACCGTTTGTTGATCTTCAACCGCTACCAGCACGCCCTTGTCCCTCAGGATGCAGCGGCCATTCAACCGTTTGCCCCGATGAGAATTCTGAAGTTGCGGGACCTGCTGGGCGACGGTTTCACACCGTGTGCGCGAGTTGAGATTGACGGGGCAGAGTTCTTTCTGATCCGTGAACGGGATGGAAGCCTTGTCGGTGAGGCCCGTGCGGGGTTCATACGAAGTCATTCGGGAGAGCTCCTTCCTCGTGATACAGTGCATGTCCTTGAAGGTAGCACATTGCAGATTGCTCCTCCAGACGGAGAGAGAGGACGCTCACTGGGCTCTGGCGAGCGTATGATCAGGCTCTTTTCTTCGGGCACGCGAACGTACGTCAAGTCTCCTGGCCACTCACCTGCCTATGGCTGGGTGACTCTTCTGCCTGGGATGGAAGAAAAGCAGTGGGGCATGACCGGTCCAGCAGCGTCTGTCGCATCCCTTATCCCGCCCACGATCAGGGACAGCGTGCAAGCGGTCTTGGCACGGACTAATTCGCTCCTTGCCAACCTGTTTGGTTTCTTCAATACTCGTCGTGGCCAGGACAGGCTCACGCCGCAGTGGCGACTGGACGCTGCGCAATCCTCTCTGGTGTGCACTCTCCTGAATGGCTCGCCCGAGCGTGATTTTCCGGAAAGCACGGGATATCTGGTGAAGGACCTCCAGAACTTCGTGCTGGGAACGGATTTTGGCGTATTCCGTTCACCCGGAACCATTGAGATCCGACCGAAACACTAGCATGCGACGAAAAACTCTGGAACATATCGGAAGCATTGCTTTCGTCGCTGCCGTTTTTGCACTCCTTGTTGTCATCCAGAAGAGTCGTGAGATTGAGGCGAAGTCGGCTCGTATCCAGGTTGTGGCACCGTATCTCAACCTTCCTGGAGTCGACTTCAATAATCCGAGGGATCGTGCCCTCTTCCGGGAAACGCTGAATCTGTTCCGGCCTGATTCCATTTCGGCGAACGACTCACTGCTCGCGGCAATCGAGACATATCGCCAGGCGCAGTTCACCGACCCTAGGCTGAAGTCCGATGCCGGTGATCGTGGGCTTTCCTGGTCAGTCTTCTGGCGCCTTACCGGGATGTATCTGCAGTTCGTGGTGGTATTCGCCGTTGTGCTTGGGTTCACCTTCTATGGTGCACAGAGCATAGCATTGTACAGGTTCGTGCGCCTGAAGCAGGGAAGAGAATCCTACCTTGAGGAGTTCTTACTTCGCGTCCGGGAGTGGAGGGCCTCACGGGGGAAGGGCATTGGCCTATCAGGAGTGCTGTCCCCGCTCCTCAAAGCCCTTGTGAAGGCGGTTGCGTACGCCGTTCTGTTTTCGCCGGCCTACGTAATTGGCTATTCTCTAAAAACCAGCTTCGAGACTAATTCTGTTCTGTTTATGATTCTCCTCGGGATCGTCTCGAACGGCCTGCTGATCAATTATGCGAACAAGTTCTACACCCTGTTGGTGGCGGAGGGCAGGAAGGGATACGTCGAGACCGCCCTGGTAAAGAATTTGAGTGGGAACTACCGATGGAACGATCCAGACGGGATATCCTATCTGTCCATCCTTCGTCTCCCACGGCAGTTTCCTGGGCACGTACTACAGCACATTTATCTCAATGCGCGATACCAGAATTTTCAGACGCTAAAAGAGCAGGCCTCATTCCTAATTACAGGGCTCATCATTATCGAGATGGCGTTGAATATCCAGGGCCACCTCTGTTATGAGTTGCTCCAGAATCTTCTGTATCGGCAGTATGATGTTGCGCTCGTGATCATTTTCGGGGTCTTCTTGCTTGTGAAAGTAACGGAGATTCTCGTCGACCTGCAGCAGCACCGAGAGGAGTTGCGGTATGAAAACCGAGGGTGAGGGGACAGCACCGGCACGACCCCGGTTGTTCGCGAGAAAAGAGACTCGCTGGATTTTCCTCTGGCTTGGCGGAATAGCAGTTCTCTGGGGATGGGATCTTCTATTTCTCAATCCTCCGGCGTTCGCGCTCGTCCGGACGGCCCTTTTCAACTCGTTACTGGCAAGCGTTCTTGTCGTCGTCTTTTCGATGGCACTGGGTTGGGCGTCTGGCCTCGCACTCTACTACCTTGAGGAACGGGGCAAAAGGAACATACATCTTGCAGTGACATTTGTCCTCAATCTTCTTCGATCCCTCCCCCAGATCGTCGGCATCCTCTTGGGGTATGTACTTCTCACATTCTTGATCGTGCAGGACGTTCTTCGCTCCCCATTTCTTCAACTCGTTTCCATGTCTGCCGTGGTGAGTCTGTTTGTGTTTCTCGAGGTGACGGATTTGATACGTGAGCGGATTGCGTACTACAGGTCGCTCGATTTCTTTGATGCGATGATTTGTTGCGGCATACCGGAACGTCGGATAATCAATGTGGAGATACTCCGCAAGAACAGTTTGGCGCATCTCGTCCACAAAGCTGTAGCCGTTTTTGGGATGGCGATATTTCTGCAATGCAGCATCGACTTCATCATCTCGGTCGGTCTTTCTACCGACATGAGCTCGACAAACTTTCCGGCGACGCTCGGGAGTCTGCTTGCCCGCATGGATAGTAAACAGGATATCCTTGCAATCAGCATGGTATTCTCCGACATCTCCTACTGGTCGTCACTGTTTTTCCGTCATCTTCAGGGGCTGAATATAGCCTTCATGATCATGTTCACATTGGCCTGTACCTATAACGTGGCGAACGGTCTTGTTCGCCGCTATCATCTCTGATCGTATGGACGGCCTCTCGTTCGACATACGGATATCAGCAGATGACAAGCCTCTCGTCAGTATCCGTGATTTTACCCTCGCGCAGAACCAGATAACCTTGTTGCTCGGAGAGTCGGGAATTGGGAAATCGCTCATCTCCCGGGGTGTGTACGGTCTGCTCGATCCCGCGGAATTAACTGTGAGCGTTAACAACCTGCCGTATCCCGAATATCTTCTCAGCCAGCGTGTTCGGGGAATCCAGCGAGCTGGTTTCTTTGTGTTCCAGGAGCCGTCGTCTCATCTTAATCCGCTCGTGACGTTGGGGGATCAATTGCGGGAGGGGGCGCTCGCCGGGGCCTCCCCCGGCCGAGAGGTGCTCAGGGCGCTTTGGGAGGGATCGGCTGGGCAGGATCTGGACTCGATCCTTGCAGTCTACCCGAAGCCGTACAGACCGAGCGGCGGGGAAAAGCAGCGAATCTTGCTTGGGATGGCCCTTGAGAAGATCGATATGCTCCCTCCGGCCAAGCGCGCAGGGCCGGATGAGCTCTTTGTGTTTGATGAGCCTAGTGGAAGTCTCGACAACCACTATCGTGATTTGTTCCTTACGCTACTTTTTGATCGGTTTCGCCGAAGGCCGTTCACCGGACTCGTCATCACCCACGATTATTCAATGATCAGCAGGATAGCAAACTCACACAGCGATCTTCTGGATAGGGTTGTTTTCCGAGAATTGGCACGACGCCACGGAACCCTGCAAGTGAGCGATTTTCAGCCTGGGACCTACACTGGCTGGGTAAAGAGTTTGCTTCCGCTGGGAGCACTGTCGCAGGCTTCTCGGGGTCAGGAGCCATTGCTCACTATTGCGCCGGACGTCGAGGTGTTCGGTCGGAGGCTTGTGATTACCAAGGATCCGGAGGGGAAGGTGCCCACTCGATTGGAGGTCTATCCGGGTAGTATGGTCTACGTGAAAGCGCCCAGCGGTACTGGAAAGACCACCCTCGTGAAGCGGGTGATGGGGTTGATCCATGAGGGTTCGATCGAGGCCAAACTCAAGAACTTGCAGCTAACTGGAGCAACTCCCCGCAAATTCTGGCAAGACCGGATCTGGGGAAAGCGAATGACCATGGTGTTTCAGCATGCAGATGAAGCCCTCAACATGCAATCTACGATGCGTGAGACGCTCTTGGGTTTGCCGCTACGAAAGCCTCTGGACACTGATGGTATTGCTCGTCTCGTTGGAGATCTATTTGACACCGCTGAAGCCGGGGAGGTTCTTGGGAAGAGGGTGCGTTTCCTCAGCGGCGGTCAGAAACAGCGATTGAACCTCCTTCGGAGTCTCGCACTTGATACAGATGTGTTGATCCTTGATGAGCCGCTCAACGGGCTAGACTTCGACAGCGCTACCCGTGTTATTGCGATCCTAGACCGGAAGATGAAGGCAGGAATGGGGTTGCTTGTAATATCGCATAACGAGGAGATCTTTGACGCGCTTGCCGGAGACACCCATACGTACTACCTCCATATACGCCGCGACTCCGACCGTCCTTCTTATTAGACGCTGAATATCCAAGAGGACAGCTTCCCGCGCAGGTCTTGCCCAATCATCCGCATTTTGGTGATTTTTCTGCCTATTCCGGTGGCATGCGCTTTGCGTTTAACATGACCAGGAAGAGAAGTCACAGGCAGGAGGTCGCCATGAAACTACAGAGTATGATCGCGCTGATGTCGGTGCTGGCCTTGGCTGGCTGCCGTCATGGGATCTTTGAACCGGATTTTATCCCTCCTTCAGCCCCGCGTGGGGTCTACACTTCTACAGGAGACAATTTCATCGAGATCTTCTGGAATGAGAACCCTGAATCTGACCTGGCGGGGTACAATATCTATGTCGCATCCACGTACCAGGGTCCGTATGAGCTGATTGGCTCCAGTCGGCACGCCTATTACCTAGATGAGGGTGCCCGAAATGGAAATAAGTACTATTACGCAATTACAGCGTACGACTATGACGGGAACGAAAGCTCCCTGAGCCGGGACGTTGCGTATGATATTCCCCGACCTGAGGGGTACGACGTTCTCCTTGGGGACTACTACCTGGCACCAGATTTTGCTGGATATGATTTCTCTGAGTACAGCATAGTGCCATACGATGACCAGTATGCGGACATGTACTATGAGTATTACAACGGTGAGTACTACATGGATCTTCGTTCCGACTCTGATATTAAGGATATGGGGCCGACTAGTTCGCTGCTCGATGTCACGACTGCGCCGACGAGCGGCTGGTCCACTACTCACGATGCAGTTCTTCGGGTTGGTCACACGTATGTGGTCTGGACATGGGATGATCACTATGCGAAGTTCTGGGTGACATCTCTCTCGCCTTCTCGGGTTACGTTCGACTGGGCGTATCAGCTCGTCAAGTCGACACCGCTCTTAAAGAGAGGTGCTGGCGAGCGGCAGCCTGCGTCTTCGACTCAGATAAGCCGTGAAAGAGGATTGGCCCTGCCCACGAAGTGAGCGGTGGGATGATGCTGCGGACAGGGGAGCCGCGTTGGAGAGAAAGGCACCGAATGGTCGGCTTGATGGTGGTCGATCTTCGGTGCCGCTCTCCTTTCGCGGATTCAGTCGGTTAGTACAGGAGAAAGGAGGATAGTCATGCGCAACGCCACTGCACTGATGATGTTGTTCGCCCTCTCGGGTGGAATCCTGACTCTCCAAGCGCAAACGCGGCACGATATAGGCCGCACTCGCTCGCCGAATCCTGCGCCCGCGCCCACTGTTTCAACTCCGTCGCGGGAGCCAGTTCGAAGCGACCGCCCGGTTCAGCCGTCTCCTCCTTCCCCTCCTCCATCTGTCCCTGCGCCAGTGGCAGTTCCCTCGCCGGTTATTGTTGTGTCACCGCCGGTGGTAGTTGTTGTTCCGACTGGCGGGACCGATATTGTCGGGACTCCGTTGGCGGGTTCTGCTGGTTTACCGGAGCGCGAAGAGCCTGCTGTGCGATTCCCCATGATGGGTGTGGAGATCTCCGACTGCTGGACTGAGCCCGACTTTGCCGGGTACAACTTCGAAGATAACACTGTTGTCCAGTTCAATGATGATGATGTCGACCTGTCGTATGACGGCCGGCTCAAGAGGATCAACGTACCCTCGGATACTGATATCCAAGATCTCGGAACCTCAAACAGTGTCAAGGAAGGTCTGAGGATTGACAAGGATGGCTGGGCTTCAATGAAGAGCGTGGAGGTGAAAGATCACCATCAGTATGCTGTTTGGCTATGGGATGGTGATGTGGTCAAGGTGTATGTGAAAGAAATTCATGATGATGGTTTTCTTTTCGACTGGATGCCGGGCGCTGCCATGGCACGGAGTCCGGCCGGGGGCCAGCTTTTTGGCCGGTAATTCGGTTTGATTTTGTGTGAATTCGGGCGTAGCTTTAAATAATGCTCCGATCCATTTCCATAGTGCTTGTTGCGATCATGCTGCTCCCACTTGGGCTGATTTCGGCGCAGCAGCGCCGAGTGCCAGGAAGGGAGCGGGGTGAATCCAGGATCATGCGTCCCTCTAAGGAACCGCGTCGGGAGGAGCCGAAGATTCGGCTGAGTAGGCCAGGATCCTCGCTGAAGGGAGAGCAGCGCCTCCGGGATCCCAAGAATACTACTTTCCATGGGAACAGATTCAGCGGCGTACGCGCTCAACTGCGGGAATCTCAGACGAGGGAGGAGTGCAGGCGGATCTTCTCCACTGTTCAGCAGGGGCTCTCCACGGGAAGGATCAGCTCGTTTTCCGGCCAGATGGCTCCTCAGGTGTATATGAACCTTCGCGGCGGGGAGAGCGGATACTACAGCGCGAGCCAGGCTCACTATGTTCTGGAAGGCTATTTCAAGAGCCGGAAGCTCGTGAACATCAATTTCAGCACGATTGGAGAATCGGACGCACGCCCGTACGCAACCGGAAGTGCAGTCTTTATCCAGCGAGGTATCCGGGAGATCGCCCAGGTGTACGTTTTGCTTGGGCGGTCGGGGGATCGGTGGATCATCACCCAGATCAATATCTATTAACCCGCGCATGAAGGACGCCGCGCGCCGCATTCGCCAAAAAGTCGGACAGATGGGACGGTCCTGGATGAACAGGGCCGTTCTTTTTATTGTCCTTGCGCTCTTATGCTCCGTGATAGTTGAATGGGTATCACGCACGCTCGCCGAACGCGACTGGGATCGGTACTCTGCGGAGCAGGCCGGGACGTACCTTGAGCAGGCGTGCATCGAATTCACCGAAATTCAACGCAGTGTCAGGAGGATCGCTGCTGAGGTTGCATTGAATCCGGTAGTTCAGCGGACGCTCCGAGAGCCGATAGTCGATCGGACAGCACTGTTTAAGGAAGCAACATGCTTCAGCGACGAATACGAAGTCGGCGTTGAAATCTACTCTCGGTCCTCCGATCTGGTTGCCTGGGGTGGCCGGAGCGGCCCAGCACAGAGGCGGGAGGTGAGAATTGCTTTGGCCGGCAATATGACCTCCTTTGTTGCGCGCACCCCGATCGAAGCCCAACTCTTTGTAGTCACCCCAGTCCGGGAAGAATCGGGCATCATCGGAGCGGTGCTGGTGCGTCGTCTACTGGAGACCGGGACGCCGTTTGCCAGCCGCTTCCTCACCGGTGTTGGCCTGACGGAAACGCTTGAGCGTCAACTTGGTGTGCCAGTTGAATTTTCCTTTTCTGAGAACGCTGAGCTCAGCAAGGACGGCAGATACGCATCGAAAAAACTCTATGGAATTGACAGTGCGAAGGTCGGTGTTGTCACCGTCATGCGACCTGTGCGTTCGGAATACTTCGAACGTTCTGCCTCCAGATTTCATGCCTTCAATGCTGGCCTTCTGATTGTTCTCTTTGCGCTGGTCGCAGCCGCATTCTGGTTGTCCATTCGAAAAATTCCGTCTCGGTGGATTCAAAGCATTGCCGCAACGTTGCTGCTATGGGGGCTTCGCTATGCTTTCCTGTTTCTGGACATACCTTCAAGCCTGCTCTCCGGATCTCTTGTCGATCCCACGATATTCGCTTCACAGTTCGGTGGCGGACTGGCAAAGTCGATCGGAGATCTCACATTCACAGTTCTGGTAGCCGCATTGAACGTGTATGTTCTTACCAGGAATCTTCTGGATGTTCCTGTGCAAAAGACGGAGAACCGGGCGGGCCGAAGCTTATTTGTCACACTGGTTCTCGGAATACCTCTCTCGGTAGTACTCTTCTGGACCCTACGAGGATATGCTGCGGTAGTGCAGGGCGCCATCTACGATTCCTCACTCGAATACCTGAATCCACGCGCGTTATTCGGCTCGCCTGAGCTGTCCGTGATGCTTCTCGATCTGATCGTCCTGGGCGTATCCTTTCTCTCTCTCTCCACGGGGTTGGTGTGGGCCGCAGCCAGAATGGCAGGCGCAGGCATCGGCCGAACAGTGACAAGTCTGGTCTGGAGTGTTTTCGGGATACTGCTCGTCATCGCAGCTGTGCTCTTTGGTGTTTTGGGTTCAAACCCACTTATGTCGACCGAATATCGGCTTCTCTATGGAGCTGGACTGCTTTTCCTTGGGTACTTGGTTCACAGGTTTCGAGAGCAGCGTCCAGGTGTTTCTGTTTCAACGCTTGCCCATACTGTATTGGTCTTTTCAGCCGTGCTTCTGTACCCACTGCTCAGTGACTTCACTCAGCAGCACGATCGACGTCGAATTGAGACGCTTGCACAGGAAGTCCTCAAGCCTGTCGACAGCTGGTTCTCACTTGTCGTGGGTGACGGTCTGCAGAGTTTCACCTCCGAAGAAACAATCAGGATCATTGAGAGTGGGGATGAAAATGACGTTGGCCGACTTGCTTACACGCGGTGGATCCAGAGTCCGGCTTGCAGAGAAGGATACACATCTATCTTCACGTATTTCGACTCCGTCGGAAATGTGAAGAGTCGGTTTTCGATTGGTGGGGAGCTCGCGGCGGCGACCGAGGTGGACACCTCTCTGGTACAGGATAACGTGCGCGAAGTGACCGTAAAGGAAATTGGCAGGGGAATCAATGCTTTGAGAGTCTACGCCGGTCTTACTGATATTTGGAGTCCAGATGGGCGATTGCTGGGGTTCGGGCAGGTGACAGTTGCGGCTGCGCAGCAGACCTTGTTCCGTGGGGAGACGCCGTTGGTTCTGCGGACTGGGTCTCCAGGGAGCTTGCAGTCCTTTTACCGGCCCGTGAGCCTTGACGAGTTCAGGGGAGGAAGGGTGCAGCCATATGGGACGGGGATCTATCCGGCCGGAGCTATGATGCCTCCTGAGGTTACCGAGCTGCTGGCGGACTCATCAGCAGGACCGATTTGGATTGCGCAGACACAGGGCGATGCATCGTACGAAACGGTGTTCTTCCATCGTGCCGGCACACCGGATGAAGTGGTCGCGATCAGCATCACGCACCCAAGGATGGCCGACCACGTAATCGGAATCGTACAAGTCCTTCTCCATGTGGCGGTCGTCGGTCTCTTGCTCCTTCTCGGTGTCATCCTTCCTGATTGGATCAGGAACCGACGGATTTCCTTCACATTCCGTGGGCGCCTTCTGGCATCGATGCTGGTGACGGCACTTCTTCCGCTGATCGTGCTGACCTGGTACGGCAGCCGGTATAATGCTGATCGCCTGCTGGAAGAATCGAGACGGACGCTCAATGATGAGACGAGTACAGTCGCATCGTATATTCTTGACCAGAACTCTGCGCTCGAAGGAACAGGCGGTCGGCTTGATCAAGGGACCGTCGAGGCGATTGCGTCCGAAATCAACACAGATTTCAACGTATTCGTAGGCGGCGTTCTCACTGCAACGAGCCGGCCCGAACTCTTTGACCTCGGAATTCTTGACCGCCGACTGGGGGGTAGGGCGTACGCAGGAGTTGTTCTCCAGGGGCGTTCCTTTGCTATTGAACGGGAGAAGATCGGCCAGGTGGAATACGCCGTTGGCTATCGTCCGCTCACTGACTCCTCTGGGGCCGTAGCTGCGGTCATTTCTGTTCCTTCACTGTTCAGGGAAGAACGGGTGGAGGAGGAGGGATTGAAGCTGAGCCTATCTTTGATCGATGAATTGAGAGAGACTGTGACAGGGATCTACATGGTACTCCCTCGGGGGCACTTTAGCGTAATCACCACCTTGCTCAAGAAGACGATCTGTGGAAAATGATGGAATTCGAGTCTCGCAATCATCCTGAGGAAGGATCAAACGGAAACAGGTTTCAGATCGAGTTCGAAACAATATGGATTCATCAAGAGCTCCTCAATCTACCAGGTAGG
>Ga0153915_10007465_pt1 | contig 10315 bp, 11 predicted proteins | sample Opewatmetagenome_2_FD_107003 | JGI IMG/M metagenome (GOLD analysis project Ga0153915, IMG submission 107003) | Freshwater wetland microbial communities from Ohio, USA - Open water 3 Core 3 Depth 3 metaG | ecosystem: Environmental > Aquatic > Freshwater > Wetlands | place: USA: Ohio, Lake Erie... | reverse complement strand
GCAGCCCAGGCGGGCGGGGGGCCAACAGTTCCATAAAAAGCAATGGAAATGACTCCCAGCGCCGAAAGGTTTTTTAGTGTATAACTGAAGATAACAGTTTGGCGGGTCAAAACCGTATCCGGAAAATAATCGGCATTATTAAGCAGGTGTTTCTGTACCAGTTCATAACTGCCTGAATTTCTGCCGGTGGCTGCAATCTCGATTTCACCGGATTGATTGGATCCGCTTAATAATTTCCAATCATTAATTTCACCCAATAACACCTTTTTCAGATTCTCCAACGAGATACTTTTGATGGAATTATCAGCATTAACCACAAGAATCAGGGCATCCAGAGCGATCTTGACATCCTGAACAGCGAGTTTAGCCTGGGTATAAATCTGACGTTCTTCTGTATTCATGGCGCGATCAATAAGAATAAAGTTAATACTATCATTAAGCATATTTACGATAGCTTCGCGGGTGCTGGTCGGTACTGCGGTAACTTTTGCTTCCGGATATAATTCCTGGAAACGATTGATCTCTCTTTGCATCAGATCCAGATAACCGTCGGAGACCTGCACGTTCAATTTGCCTTTAGTGGCACTCTCTTTCTCTTGCACATAACAGCCACTGAATATCATGGCGATCAAAAAGACCAGGATCTTTTTAATCATCGATTCTTCTCCTCATATCTCTCCGCTTCTGCAGGCTGATGACCGAAAAGCGGTAGATACCCAGTAAAACTAACACAATGCCAAACATGTTCCGGGTCAACGGTGGTACCTGGAAATTCCATACATTCAAGATAATAGATAAGCCGAATAGCAGGGAAACGGAACCAACCGCATAACCTAATAAGCGGGGTATGTCAAATGTCTTTGTCATACTTATTTATTCAATTTAAATATGAAAGGTAAAACGACCCACACGGCCACAGGTCCATTACTCATGAAGGCCGGCGTATAAATCCATTGTTGTACAGCCTCCGTTACCGCCCTGCTGAAAACTTCCGAATCACTCTTAATTATAATAACCTGGCGGATTTTACCTTCTTTATCGATCCAGACCTTAGCCCAGACTCTACCTTCTATTCCCAACGCGCGGGCAATTTCCGGGTACTGAGGATTAATCCGTCTTACTAGTATTGGCAACTTCTCGATCCCTTCCCAGGGTTCACGTGGCGCATCATCAATAATGAGGTCATCTGGTATTTTGCTAGACGATTTTTCATTAATTCCCGCGCTGTCTTTTCCCTCTTTACTCATTTCTTTTTGGGTAGCGATTGTCTGTTCGGGATCAACTTCTACGGCAGGTACAGGTACGGGAATTCCCCGCCCGGGTTGACTGGTAGTGGAAATTGGTGGTATTAAGATAGATTTTTCACCGATTGACAGAGGTTGGTTCGTCAAATCAATTACTCGATCAATTTTCTGTATAATCGATGGCTTTTTTACGTTACCTACATAACATGATAACCAGTATGTACTTAATAATACACCGTAGACGATTACTGCCAGGGTCAGTCCGATCACAGTAAATCTTTGTAATCTTTGCTTGAATTCAAAGGCACCATAATAGGTCAAAGGTGGCGGTAAGGATATTTGATGTGTCATTTTATATCCTCCTTATATTTAGTTAGTTATGCACCTTTTTCTCATCCATGTTGACCTTTCGAATTCCGGATAAACTCCTGCGCTCGATCTCCTTCCTATCTATTTATTCAATTTAAAGACAAAAGGTAAAGACAGCCATACGGCAACCGGCCCGGTGGACATCAGTGCCGGCGTAAATACCCATTTATTAACCGCATCGATAACGGCCTGGTTGAATATTTCCGAATCGCTCTTGATAATTACTACCTGGCGGATCTTGCCTTCCTTGTCGATCCAGACTTTAGCCCATACTTTACCCTCTATTTCTGCTTTACGGGCAATTTCAGGGTAGAGGGGATCAACCCGTTTAACAATTTGAGGTCCTTTCTGGAAGGGTACAAAATCGGGCGGAGCTTGATCTTCGATATTAAGATCCTGTTCGATCTGAACCTGTCCTCCTTCCCCGCCTTCCCCGACTGGTCCAACACTGCTCATCTCCTGCTGGGTGGCCAGGGTTTGATCGGGATTTACTTCCGCATCCGGTACTGGTACAGGTATACCTATACTCGGTTTAACCGCTGCGCTAGCAACCGAAACCGATGGGGCTATAGCTGCTGAACCCTGGATGGAAGGCGGAGGACCAAGATCGGTGTATTTCATAATTCGTATGGTTCTGGTCGGAGGTTCCTCCAAACTGGCCATGTATACCGATAACCAGTAGGTACCTAAGAGTATGGCATGCACAATAAATGCCAGAAAAAGCCCCATGCCTGCGAACTTCTGGAACTTGCGCTTAAATTCAAATGCGCCGAAATAAGTCAGGGGGGGTGGTACGGATAATTGATGAGTCATTTTTATTAACTCCTAAATTTATTTACGAACCTAGTACACGACTAATGATGTCTTTATCATACTGTTTGAACGGAGCGATACTAAAACGTGTAATATTCGCCAGGTTCAATTCATCCATGATATTGACCATCATTTCATATGTCCCTTCTCTTTCCACCTTCACCAATGTGATTAGTTTAGGCTCATCCTTTAATTTGTTAACAAGCAGCTTCCGCACTTCATTGAATGGAATGCTGACAGGTTGTTCAATTCCGATATTCCAGAAAATGGTTCCATCGGCAATGATGCGCAAGGTAAGTAACTTGTTCATTGCAACATCAACCTTTTGATTGGGATCGGGTGGTAAATTTATCTCCATGGTTTGTGGTGTATTGAAAACTGTTGTCAGCATGAAGAAGGTAATCAGCAACATGACCACATCGACCATGGGAGTCATATCGATACGAACCGGTATCCTCTTTTTGGTTTTTTTCTGTTTTTTTCCTTTTTTTACCGACTTTTTAGGTTCGGCAACTGATGCACCAGCCATGTTTCACCTCATCACGTTTTTTCTAATTCAGTCACCAGATTGAATCGGGTGATATTTGCTTTTTGCAGGACATCCATGATATCTTCTATCGGTCCATAGGGGGCATTCTTATCGGCCCGGATAACCGTCCGTAAACGCGGATTCGCCATGCGGGCACGGATCATCATATTACCCAGAGTGGTTTTGTCCACTTCTATTCCCGAGCGGAGTTTGTTTTCAACTCCAAATATTGCTTCGCGCAGTTTTTGAGAATCAAGACCCAGAAATATTTTATTATCCTTGGTCACCGAAACGGTCATTACATCCGACTCCGGCAATTTAAAGGCTGAATGGGAGAAGGGCAGAATGACCTCGGCTTCCTGGGGAGGACGGAATTGGGTGGTCAACATGAAGAAGGTCAGCAATAAGAATGTCACATCCACCATAGGAGTCATATCGATGAAGATATTGATACGACCTTTTTTGTGAACCATGATTTAGTTCCTTTTTTTTATTGATGAATGTTAGCGTTTCATTAGACCCAGGGTCTGAATCATTGCATAACTGGCTTCATCGATCATATAAGTAAAATTGTCAATGCGGGTCGCAAAATAGTTATAAGCCACGATACCCATGATGGCGCAGAGCAAACCACCGGCAGTATTGATCAGAGCTTCTGAGATTCCAAGGGACAACTGAATAGCATCTGGTGCTCCGGATTGAGCTAGTGCTTTGAAAGCACGAATCATACCAATGGTTGTACCTAGCAAGCCGGTCAAAGTTGCAATCGAAGCAACGGTGGACAGCACTACCAGATTCTTTTCCAGCAGTGGCACTTCCAGCATCATGGCTTCATCGATGGATCTTTGAATTTCTTCCATGGTCTGTCTTTGTTCGAGCACACGGCCGGAGGATTTCAAGGTTTTATATTTTTCCAGACCCGAACGTAATACATTAGCGCAGGATCCGCGTTGTTTATCGCAAGCGGCAATTGCTTCGTCAATCTGCTCATTATTGATATATTTGTTCATATCCCGCAGGAATGAAATGAGGGAGGCTTTGCCGCGGGCCGCGCGCAGGGCAAAAATTCTTTCGAAAATGTATGTTACGACCATTAGCGACATCATGATCAACAGAACTACCAGCGGTCCTCCTTTTTTAATGTAATCCGGAAGAGCAACAGTATAGATCACGAAAGAAATGGCGAAGGCGATAATGATTAGCACCGTCATGAAAATTGATTGTTTCATCTTTTTCTCCTTTTAAGTGGTTTTATACTTTTACTTACTAGCAATGACCTTTAACTGATCTTTGAATTTACAGTTTAGATATCCTGATCCTTGGATACCATGCACATAAACAAATGCCTGAAAAGTGCGTAAAAACCTTTTTTTGAATTATTTACGCTTTTCCAAAATTAGCCAGGGCTTTGGCCTGTGTATCTTCGATATCGAAGATCTTCACTAATTGAGTAATTACAAAGGCATTCTGAATATTTTTACTGATGTTGCACAATTTCAGCCGGCCTTTGCCATTCACGTAATGGGTATAAATATGCATCAAAGCACCAATACCACTACTGTTAAGATAACTCACAGATCCTAAGTCGATGATTAACTTACGATTGCCTTGTTCGTACAACTGGCTCGCTTTTTCCTTCAATTCATCGGTTTCTTTACCACCTATGAAATTTCCCTTTAATTCCAGAACGGCCACGTCCATATTGTTGTAGGTTTGCATCTTGATGTGCATTAAACCTCCTTCATTTTTAGATTTTCCTCAAAAATAAGGAACAAAACTTGTGCCAAAATTTAACATTATTATAAGTGATAAAAAAACAATATGTTGCTTAGTTTTATTTTTGCCTGCTAACTCATTGCCATTGCATATTGCAATGAGTTAATTAAGAGGATTTAGAATAGGGGGTATAATAATAAATTTTTAATAGAGTTAAATAATCGTGCAAATTGCAATAACAAAAATAAGGTTTAAATACCGTATTTTTTTCTTTTCCGCCACAGAGTTGCGGTATCAATTCCCAGAATTTTCGCTGCTTCGTTAAAATCTTTGGTTTGTGTTAACACCCTTTGGATATGGGTTTTTTCAATTTCCTCCAAAGAGGGAATAGGTCTGGCGGCAGATCCGGATAATCGAGATATTTCTTCAGGTAAATGCTGCGGCTCGAGCGGCCCCTTTTGGGCTAGCAAAATTGCCCGCTGTATCACATTTTCCACTTCCCGTACATTTCCGGGCCAGGAATACAGGCGAAACAGACGCATGGATTCCGGGGCAACATCAATGCTGTTGGTGGAGTCGTATTTGTATATAAAATGTTGAATAAGCAGAGGTATATCTTCGGGTCTTTCACGTAACGGTAATAGTTTTAACCTTACTGCATTCAATCGATAAAACAAATCATCTCTGAAATTACCTTCGCGTAAAGCTTCATCCAGGTTACGGTTGGTGGCGGCCAGGATTCGCACATCCACTTTATGGGTAGTGCTTTCGCCGACCCGTTCAAATTCTTTGGTCTGCAGAATCCGCAGTAACTTGGCCTGGATATTCATTGAAATTTCTGCAATCTCATCGAGAAAAATAGTCCCCCCATCTGCCATTTCAAATCTTCCAATACGATCTTGCAGCGCGCCGGTGAATGAACCTTTTATATGTCCGAATAATTCACTCTCCAGTAACTCGGTTGGCAGAGCCGCACAATTTATTTTGACCAGCGGTTTACTGGCCCGGGAACTCTTGTCATGGATTATATGAGCGATCAACTCCTTCCCGGTTCCGCTTTCACCTTCTATGAGGATGGTCAGATTGCTGTCCGCCATTCTTTCAGCCAAATCCAGCAGCTCATGCATTTTGGCACTCCGGGTTATAAAAGAGACTCCTTTTTCACCCGGACTTATGATCTGCCGTAATTCTTTCACCTCAGTCGCTAATTGATGATATTCCCATGTTTTCTGGGCAAAGATCTGTAATTCAGTGTAATTAAATGGCTTCTGTAGATAATGATAGGCCCCTTTTTTGATCGCTTCCACAGCACTTTCGATACTGCCATGGGCAGTAATGATTGTCACGGTAGTATCCACTGAAATTCTTTTGATCTCAGCCAGCATTTCAATACCATCCAGAGGCTGCATCTTTAAATCAATAAACGCCAGATCGAATTTTTCAGTATGGATTTTTTGTAAAGCTTCCACTGGATCGGTATACAATTGAGTATCAAATCCCAGGGAACGGAAACAAATCCCAACTGTTTTTAAGATATTCTCTTCATCATCTACGACAATCACTTTCGGTGACTTATTTTCCATTATTTCCCTTTAATAGGTAAGGTAAAATTAAAGACGCTGCCCTGACCAATCTCACTTTCCACCCAGATTTTTCCACCATGGGTTTCAACAACCTTTTTAGCAATAGCCAGACCCAAGCCAACACTGCCGGTCGTAGAGTCTGTTTTTTCATTTATCTGTACGAATTTTTCAAAAATATTGTCAAAAGCTACTTTAGGAATACCGCGCCCTGTATCGGTAATTGATATCTTGATATACTTTTGCAGATAAGGAACGGCATTGATGGTAATTTTACCCCCATCCGGCGTATACCGAAGGGCATTATTGATTATATTGGTGATGACCCAGGATATCTGCTGCGAATCCCCCTCGGTCTTCGGTAAGGCCGCCGGCAGATCCAGCTGCAGTTTAATTTTCTTATCGGCAAATAGTAAGCGCAGTGGTTCGATCGTTGATTTAATCATCGATTCTATATTGATTTCTTCCATTTCAGGTAATAATTCACCTGCTTCCAATTTAGACATATCCAGCAGATTCTTTACCATTTTGATTAAACGTTCAGTATCATTTTTAACCGCTTGCAGGAGTTCTTGTTGATTGGGATTAACCGTTCCGATTATTTCCCGCAACAGAATTTCAACTGCCATATTAATGGAGGTAAGTGGAGTCCGAAATTCATGCGATACGGTTGAAATAAATTCTGATTTGAGGTGATCAATATTTTTAAATTCTGTAACATCTTTGAAAATAGTGACTATACCCTGGATCTCACCCTGATCATCCTTAATGATATTCTGCCGTGGTTTAAAATATTGAGTGGATTGAGGCCGGCCGACAGTCAGTAAAAAGTCTTTCTGTTCATATTCTTCACGCGGCATTCTGCCGGAGGTTAACAGTTTAACGATATTGGATTCCCTGATCATCTTGTCAACCAACTGCTCCTGCCATTTTTCATCCTGCAGATTGAGTAATTGCTGTGCCGCCTGGTTCATTAAAATGATTTTATTCTCAATGTTTGTGACAATAATCGGTTCAAGAATACTGTCGACCACAACTTCCGCTTTGCGTTTTTCACTGACCAGCTGCTGGATATTAAGTTTTTCATATTCACTCAAGCGCTCGGTCATTTTGTTGAATTCAGTCATCAATTCAGCGAGCTCATCGTCGCTGCTTATATCGAGTTTATATTTAAAACGACCGCGATCGATCTGTTTGACCGATTGAATCAGCGTTTTTGTTGGTTTAATGAAATAACGGGTCAATTGTAAATTGAAGGCGATAACAATCAGGATAGCCAGGGTAACTAAACTGATAGTGGCGATCAGCGATTCTGTTCCGACAATATCCTTAATTTCCTGGTTGGTACGAAAGATCTCGTCCTGATTCACTTCCATTAATTCTAACGTCAATATTCGTAATTGCTCTTCAGCAGGCAAGATGTGGGACATGTAAAAAAGGTCGGTACTGGGATTATTATATCCGGCCAGATTAATATAATATTCGGTATCATGAAGGTAAGTTTTATAAATGGTAATGATGCTGTCCAGCAAGGCGGTCTCACTGGGTAAAAAGGCACTCCCTTCGGCAACCTCGTACCAGTGTAAAAATTCATCACGATACCGATGAAATCGGTAATACATAATTGAATCAAATCTGGTTTTCATTAATAATTGTGCACTCTCCAGATCGACCAGTGTCGACAACATATGCACCGATGCGTTGATGATAGGGGTGTTCTCTTTTAACAGGCGGTCCAGTGCTCTTTCCGATCGGATAAAGTTATAGGCAATGAATGATGAAAGTAAAATAATCAGGGCAAAGAGTATAATAAAGACCGACCCAAATTCAAAACGTATACTTCGCATATGAAAATTTTTTTCCGGATAAATCGGTTCTAAACGATTGATTGTATCCGTATTCGACATGCACTCCGGATATCCCCATTCGATCGTAGAGCCAGAGATTGAAACTGTACAGAAATCTATGCATTAGACATAATTTAAAAAGAAATTGGTTCCGTTGGACAATTTTATACATAATTAGCAATTTTTTTATTAATATTGAATAGATAGGACGATTTTAGTGAACGTATATATCTACTTTCAATATCAAATATAGAAAGATTTCGTTATGTCATTAAAATATTTTACCGTTATAATTCTGAGCTTCCTGACTTTTAACTCTTGTATGATGAACGTTAAAAAGCCTGTAACAGGAGTTCGAATAGAGACCACAGGCACTGATCCGAATACCGGTGTTCAACTAAGCAAACAACAGACCATAAAATTTGTAATTGATTCGCGGGGTCATTCTCCCAATATCTCAAATCAATATTTATCCGATGAAGAATATACTGCAACCATGCATGGTGTGCTGAACGACTGCTTTTTTGCCCAAAAAAAGCGTACGATTGTCGAAGAAATTGATTCGAAAACCACACCTTTTAGATCTCTTATCGATATGAATTCAGAGGATCCATGTTTATTATACATTTCGTATGCGAATTTTGAAGGCAAGCAATATTCGGCAGGCGGAGGCAACTGGATGAATGGGGCGTATACACCTGGGGGAACTAATTCTTATATACGGACTACCTTCACCATTCAGGTCATATTTTACGGTAAATTTTATGACCAATATATGGTATATAATGAGGTACCCGCGCCGGCTTCTGGTTCTCACGATGAATTGATTAAATCGGTATATTATAACAGCAGAACTATTCTGGATGAATTTTATAAGCATATTTTTGGATATTGAGGCGGCGTGGGCCAGCATCAAAAGAAGAAGTAAATTCATAGGAGTCGCTGTATAGAAAAATTAAAACCATCAATATCTTAAGAAATTTTTACCGTTAATATGGTGTACAAGCGTTCAATTATTTTATATTCTTCGCGCAAATTCGTTTTATTTCCACAAAATTATTAGAGAATTATTTAAAAATCTTCTGTCCAGGTTTATTTTAATTTAATATTTGCTTGCCTTCCGGATAAAATGACTATAAAATATCTGTAACGAGAGGGGAACTGGATAAAATGCCGTACAGGACTAAAACCCGTAAACAACCGGACGGACAGGCTTTTTTACTACCACTTTATCATATTGTACTCCTGGATGATGAGGAGCATACCTATGACTATGTGGTAGAAATGCTGATTCAGATTTTTGGATTTAATCGTACAGTGGCTTATCAGTTAGCCAAAGCAGTAGATGCAGCCGGCAGGGTGGTGGTCGACACAACATACAAAGAGCGGGCTGAATTTAAATGCGACCAGATACGTACCTTCGGACCTGATCCGCGAATACCCCGGTGCCGCGGATCGATGACGGCGCTGATCGAACCGGTTGCCGGCCACGCCAGTTCTTACAGTGACTTTTATTTTAAATATATATATTTTTTTTAGGGACAAATCCAAGGTTGTCCCTACATTTTTTGGATGAATGATATTGTCAAATGGGGACAACTCTAGAGTTGTCCCTCCGTTTTTTATTGAATAATTTTTAGCAGGTTAAAACGTGTCCTTTGGTTAATCCTGGTAAAGAAAACCTATTTTAAATTCGACTGAAATTTATAAATTAATTATATTTGCATTCATGGGGAAATTGATGATTATCCAATATAGTAAATGTCATCTAGTACAAAAAAGTTACCCTGATTAATGACTAAGCCGGATGATCTAAAATCAGAAAGATTATATATTCATAATAGAAAGGATAGTTTATATGGGTTGGTTCAGCAAGAATAAAGGGAAAAAAGAGAATCCGCATGAGGAAGGCTCCCTGATGGAATTTCAGAATGTACTGGAAAAATCACTTACTGAAGAAAAGAAAGGCAGCAGTAAGGAGAAAAAACAAAATGCCCGTGCTAAAAGTATGGTGAAATTGCTAATAGATTATAACTATACGCTTGATGAAATAAATGAACTGATAAAATCTGGCCGATTGTACTCCTTAAAAAATGGGGAAGTGGTGGAAAAATAGGCTCCGCTTTTTTATATGATCTCACCCGGACTCTTCGTAGCTATAATCGGCGGGGCAGTCGCCGGTTCCGAAGCAGCCTCCAGACTTAGTGCGCGAAATAT
>Ga0153915_10007463_pt1 | contig 10317 bp, 7 predicted proteins | sample Opewatmetagenome_2_FD_107003 | JGI IMG/M metagenome (GOLD analysis project Ga0153915, IMG submission 107003) | Freshwater wetland microbial communities from Ohio, USA - Open water 3 Core 3 Depth 3 metaG | ecosystem: Environmental > Aquatic > Freshwater > Wetlands | place: USA: Ohio, Lake Erie... | reverse complement strand
TATGCTGTTCTTCGGCGAGTGGCTGGTTCACGACCTGCAAATTGCCGCATACAATTCCATCTACGCGCTCATCGCAGTCTATGCCTTGCGCTATTCCGAGAATAACCGGTTCTCTCTCGATCATGTGATCTGTTCGCGCTGCTGTTGCGGTAAAAAAGAGGAACCACCAACCTGCTGCAAGTGACTCATGAGCCGACGTGGATCCGTCGATTGGCAGCCGGTCAACCCGGTCGCAGTTCGGCCACGGCTTCGCAGTGTGCGGTCTGCGGGAACATGTCGAACGGTGTCACCCGTTCCAGTGCGTAACCGGCCGCAATCAATTCCTTGATGTCACGCGCCAGCATCGGGGGCGCGCAGGATACGTATATGATCTTGCGCGGTTTTTGTTCCCGCAACGTTTTTAGCACGGGTCTGCCGCAACCGGATCGCGGCGGGTCGAGGATAAGACATGTCTCGTCCAACTTGCCCCCATTCGCCAAAGCTTCGGCGGGCAGGCATTGGCGCAACGTGTAGAACAGGAGTCGGTCGGTCGAGCCGGCATAGAAATCATAGTTCTTCAGGCCGAGACTGGCGGCGTTGGCGTTGGCGGCGACAATCGCGCGTTCATCCAATTCCATGCCATACACGTGCTTGGCGAGATCGGCCAACATCAAGGCGAACAAACCGACGCCGCAATAGGCGTCCACCAATATGTTGCACCCGCTGGCAGTGAAAATCTTGCGAGTGCGTTCCAGCGCAGCAGCGATGACGTCGGCGTTGATCTGAAAAAACGATCCAATCGGCACCTGCAAGGTTTTGCCGAGAACGGTTTCGCTGATGTTGGATTGGGCCTGCGGCTCGGTGAGAATTTCGCACTCCAAAAGCTCTGATCTGTCACGACGGGTTTCAGTGTAGGTCCAGACTTGCCCCTCTGAATTGCAGCGGATCGTGAGATGCTTGTCTTGCATGGGCGCAGCATGCTGTGCCCCCACCTCCGCCAGTTTTTTGTTAATCTCCTCGCGGGCAATCGGACAGTGGTCAACGGCAATGATGGACCGGCCGCGGACGGTCCAGAAACCCGGTTTGCCGGGACCATGCACAACAATCTTGTTGCGATAGCCATATGGGCGCGGCGAACCAACGACCGGTTCGACGGGCGGGTCAGCGATCTTGCCTATGCGCTGGAAAATGTCCCGGATCTGGTTGCGTTTCAGTTCGAGCTGATGCGCATAATCAACATGCTGATACTGGCAACCCGCGCACTGCATATAGTATGAGCAGCGCGGTTCGACCCGCAACGGTGACGGCGTGATAACGCGCACGAGGTCGGCAGTGGCGAAGCGTTTCTTCACCTCCACGATCTCCGCCTCGACGCGTTCCCCTTCGACCACGAATGGCACGAACACGACGAAGTTGTCTATGCGCCCTACCCCATCGCCGCCGAAAGCGACCGTGGTGATATCTAGCTCGATTCGTTGGCCGGGTTGGAGATTGGGTGCGGTCATAAGGCGGGATTCCTATCACAGATCCATCAGGGGCGATATCCTTAAAGCCAAGTGGTTGGTTGTGGCGGGAATGCCATTCCCATATTAAGAGCGCTGTTTTAATCTCCGCAAGATGGCCAAGTTTGTCACCAACGCCCACAGCCAGCTCGCAAGGAACAACACCACACCGAGCATGCCTTGCAGCAAATACTGGACGCCGCTCATGGGGAAACTTTGCGCCCGAAGGCAGGCGCTGAGAAATGTGATAAGCCCAAAAGCCGTTAGCCCGAATCCCGTCAACGCGAGCGCCGCTTGCAGAACGCCTGCAAACCGTTGGCCGGCAAGCCACGATCCCAACCCCGGCAATACCAACAGATTGGTCAGAAGGTGGTTCCGTGCCGAGGTGCGATCACACAGTTTTGGCGGCGCGAGGACCGAAGATGTCTTCATAGGCATAAAGCAAAGCCACTTGAGCTATGGCGGTAGTGACGAATATGCCCACGCAACACGCCAAAAAGCCCGCCACCGCAACCAGCCCGCATACGATCAGGAAGCCGAGTATCACCCACCAGTGTTTGGTGACAGTCTTGCGGCTGAGTTCCATTGCAGCCCAGAAATCCATTTTTTTGTCAATCACCAGCGGTAGCGTGAACACATATGACACACCCAGATAAATGCCGGGCAACACACACAGCACCACACCCACGACAGTCAATAGCCCCGACACAACATGAGCCAGCATGAGCGGAATGAACGCCACGCTAAAACCGATGAACGCATCGCCGAACTGCGCGGGTTGTCCCCGTATCTTCTTCAGGTATAGCGCATATAACCCGCCCATCATTGGGCCACCGATGATCAGTCCAATGAGCGCCCCCAAATATGGGATGGCAAAGCCGGCGGCAATCAGGTCGGCAACGAAAGATGCTCCGATCAGTAGCCAGAAATCGCGCTTCACCAATTCCCAACTACGGCTAATACAGTCCCCGATGCGGATATGGTAATCGCGGGCAAGTATCTCATCTGACCAGCGCTGGGTGTTGACGGCATCCACCTGCGGCGGCGGTGGCTGTGTCGCAGCGAAAACGCCGGCGAATTCCGGCAGTGTCCCCAGCGGTTTCCACTCAGTGCTGCCTTCGCTTTGCACCTGCGTCTGCGCGTTGGTGCGGCCTTCTGTGATCCACTGGCGCAGTTGATCGGCGGTAACGGGACCGTACTCTTTACCATCGGCTCCGATGATTCTGTACATTGAAACACTCCTCCCAAATTCACTGAGTTCCAGTTCGGCGAAATGATACTCCGTCTGCGCCCGTCAAAGCCAGCGTTTTATTCGGCAGCGGCTTCTGCGGCGGTGTCAATAGGGAGAACGGTCGGCAAGGAATGTTGCGTACGATGCCGAACACCACGATCACTGCCAGCAGTAATCCGAGCCACCCCAGCTTGGATTGTGTTGCCACAACCGGCGGGCGGCGGCGGAACGCGCGCGCGAGAAGAATGGCCCCGAGCAATGGCAAAGCGAGGACCACCAGCGCATTATCGCGAAACGCATTGCGGAGTTCGCCGTGCAACAGGCAATACAACGCCCGCGTTGATCCGCAGCCCGGACAATACAGCCCGGTCATCTCGTGGAACATGCATTTCGGGAACAACGCGGTGGTTTCAGGATCGAAGAAATAGAAAACGGTTCCAACGGCAATAATCGCCCCGAAGAGAGCAATGTCTTGGAGAGGTTTCCTCATTGTCGGCTGCCACGCGTTCGACCGCATCGTGAACTTTCCGATCTAAAGGCGCCAGTGCGGGCGCCAGAACATCGGCGCGTGGCCCAATATCCTCAGCGCCCCAAACAGTATTCCGAATATCAATGTCCCGATCAGTCCAAGGATGGACAACACCAACCCGGTCATCGCCATGCCTCTGCCGGTTCTTCGCGCAGGATCGCGCTTGATTTGTGAGAGACCAACGCTGGAAAAAACAATGCCAAGCACGCTAAACAATGGCCCGCAACAACACCAGCCGATCAACCCGAGTAATCCAAAAGTAAGCCCTGCCACCGCCATGCCGCTCGTTGTAGGCGCAGACGGAACCATTGGTGGCATGGTTTGGCTGAGTTCCGGGAAAAACGCAAGTGGTTTCCACTCGGTACTCCCTACAACCTGTGTAAGCGTCTGGGGGTTGGTCCGTCCTTCGGTAGCCAATTGGTGTAGTTGCTCCGCGGCAAGCGGTCCATACTCGCGTCCATCTGCGCCGATAATTTTATACATTACCCAATGCTCCCAAGGTTGATGCAATCCTGGTAGAGCGTCTTTCGGATCGCGAGTTTTAACTTATCCAGTCCATCTCCATCGATTGCGGAAATCTCAAAAATCTTTCCCTTGCCCGTCCGCGCTGTAATCTTCTTTTTGAACATGGCGAGATATTTCTTCGCGGCAGATAAGTCCATCTTGTTTGCGACGATCAGGCGTGGTTTATCGAGGATCGAGATGTTGTGTAGTTCCAGTTCCTTGAGCAACTGCCGGTAATCGTCATGCGGTTTACGGCCATCCACACCAGCCATGTCGAGCAGGATAATGAGCAGTTTGCATCGCTCGATGTGACGCAGGAAATCGTGGCCCAACCCATGCCCATCATGCGCGCCGTCAATCAGCCCCGGAATGTCGGCAATCAGCGCCCGCTCGTAATCCTCGAAGGTGATGACGCCGACGTTTGGCGTTAGCGTCGTGAACGGATATGCGGCGACCTTTGGGCGCGCATTGGAAATCTTCGAAATAAGCGTGGACTTGCCCGCGTTCGGATAACCGACCAGCCCGACGTCAGCCAACATCTTCAATTCCAATTCTGCGCGCAGTTCCTCGCCCGCCTCGCCGTACTCGAATTCACGCGGCACTTGGTGTGTGGAGCCTTTGAATGCGTAGTTCCCGCGTCCACCCTTCCCGCCTTTGGCCAGCACGAACCGCTGTCCGTCATCTACCAAGTCGGCGATGAGTTCGCGGTCGCCGCTGCCATCGCTGGACGGCTCGCCTTCGTGCGGGCTGATCGGGGAATCGGCAATGGCATCGGTCGCGCTGAAGCGCGACCCTCCAGATATTGACGGTCGGCGCCGGTCGAATCCAAACGGTTTGCCGACGGATGCGTTTGCTGCGAAAACCTCTGTGGCGGCGGCGGGATGGTAACGCGACGGCGCGCGTTCGCGGATAACCGGCGTAAGACGGTACACCTGCGTGCCGACGGGCACTTTCACAATCACGTCATCTGCGTTGTGACCGTAACAGTTCTTACCGCGTCCATGATCGCCATGCCTGGCGGCGAGGCGCGGGCCGTAAAAGAGATCGGACAAATCAGTAACATTGCGGTCGGCAACCAGCACGACATTGCCACCATTGCCACCATTGCCGCCATCTGGGCCGCCGTGTTCGATGTACTTCTCGCGACGGAATGATACGGATCCGTTGCCGCCGTCACCAGCCTTGGCATGAACTTTGACCTTATCGACGAACATGTACGGCAGAATAGCTGAGAGGACAGCGAGTAGCCAGCAGTTAGTAGACAGGGGCGCGAGCTTGTTGCGATCATGTTTTTTTATTGTGCTCCACTTGTGGTTGCGATTACAAATTGCCCTCAAGGCCAGCGGTTGGGCCATGCAGGGGTGATCTAATACAGGAGACAATTATGAAATCACGATTCCAAGTACTGTGCGCGATGGTATGCTGTAGCTTGGTGGGAGCGTCGGCTATGGCATTGGAAGAATGGCAAGATCCAAAACTGACCGGGATCAGCAACGAGCCGCCGCACGCCACGATGATTATCTGTCCCGACGCGGCGACAGCGCGGCAGATCGAACTTGTCAACAACGCCGAGCGCGTGAAATCATCGTTCTACCAGTCGCTCAATGGCGATTGGAAATATCATTACTCAAAGAACCAGACCGAGCGCGTCACGGACTTCTGGAAGACGGATTTCGACGATGCCGGTTGGAAGACGATTCCAGTCCCCGCGAACGTTGAGATTCAAGGCTACGGCATCCCGATTTACGTCAACATGCAGTATCCCTGGACATGGCACGGAGTGCAGCCGTCGCCGCCGATTGTTCCCGGCGATGATCCAAACAACACGGTCAATGCCTATCGCCGCTCGTTCGATTTGCCGAAGGATTGGGATGGCCGTAGCGTGCTCGTCACCTTCGACGGCGTTAATTCCTTTTTCTACCTCTGGGTCAATGGCCAGAAAGTCGGCATGGGCAAGGACAGCCGCACACCCGTCGAGTTTGACATTACCAAGTACGTCAAGCCCGGTGAAAACATTATTGCGGTCGAAAACTTCCGCTGGTGCGACGGTTCGTATCTCGAAGATCAGGATTTCTGGCGCATGAGTGGTATCTTTCGCGACGTGTATCTCTGGTCGCCGCCGGACATTCACATCCGCGATATCGAAATCAAAACTGATCTCGATGCCAATTATCGCGACGCGCAAATCATAGGCAGTGCCCATCTCGTTAATTATGGCAAGGAACTCGCCAACGTCACGGTCCATGTGGAATTGTTCGACCCGGCTGGCCAGACGGTATTGACGCGCACCGCTGAGAAGGCGCTGATTGCCGGAGAGGATTTTTTGATGGAAGGCATCGCTCCCGTTGCCAACCCGCTCAAGTGGTCCGCTGAGACTCCCAATCTCTATAAGTTGCTCGTCACGCTGAATGATTCCGACGGCAAAACCCTCGAAGTCGTCCCGGTCAATGTCGGCTTTCGCAAAGTTGAAATCAAAGACGGCAACTTGCTCATTAATGGTCAGCGCATCCTCATTAAGGGTGTAAATCGCCATGAGTTTGACCCCGACCGCGGCCAGGCGATCACCGTCGAGAGCATGGTGAAAGATATTCAGGTGATGAAGCAGCACAACATTAACAGCGTACGCACTTGCCATTACCCGAACCAGCCAGCGTGGTACGACCTCTGCGACCGTTATGGTCTTTACCTGATTGATGAAGCGAACATCGAAAGCCACGGCATGGGCTACGATGAAAAGACACTTGCGAGGGACCCAGACTACGCCGATGCGCACATGAACCGCACTGTCCGTATGGTCGAGCGCGACAAAAATCATCCTTCCGTTATTGTCTGGTCACTTGGCAACGAAGCTGGCGACGGCGCGAACTTCGAAGCCACTTCCGCGTGGATTCACCAGCGCGATTCCAGTCGGCCCGTGCATTACGAACAGGCGCACTATAAGCCGTACACAGACATCGTTTGCCCAATGTATCCGCGACCGTCCAGCCTTGCCCGTTATGCCTCTGAACCACGAACGCGCCCATACATCATGTGCGAATACGAACACGCCATGGGCAACAGCAGCGGCGACTTCTGGTCTTACTGGAATCTGATTTATGAGAAGCCGTACCTGCAAGGCGGTTCGATCTGGGATTGGGTTGACCAGGGACTTCGTAAGCCGGTAACGGCAAGCCGATCCATCCGAGACAGGAGTGAGCATGATCTGCGTCTCAATATCCCCAGTGGCAGGATAAGCAATGGAACGCTCGGCGCCGCATTACGCCTGACGGACGTCGCGCACTTGAATATCACCGGTCCCATTACGCTTGAGGCCTGGGTCAACCCCAAGCCCGCCGACGGTCATGCCTGCTTCGTGACCAAGGGCGACACGCAATGGGCGTTGCAGGTGGCGAACGGTGACTCGCTGGAATTCTTTGTCTATGATCCAGACAACGAAACCTGGGTCGCCACTACAACGGAGCTTCCGTCCAACTGGGTCGGTAACTGGCATCATGTGGCCGGCACATTCGACGGACAGGAATTACGCCTCTACCTCGATGGCCGGCGCGTCGGCTCGAATTCTTACAGCGGCAAGGTGGCCAACACGGCGTACCCGGTCGAAATCGGCGGCAACTCGCAGATAGAAGGCCGTGAAGTCGCCGGTGTTATTCGTGAAGCCCGCATCTACAACCGCGCTTTGAGCGAGGCGGAAATCGCCGACACCAATCGCGCGGACGATGCCGCGCTGGTGCTCTGGCTCAGATTTGACGACTTCAAGGAAATCGCCCCGCGTCCGGGCGAAACCTTCTGGGCCTTTGGCGGTGACTACGGTCCGGTCGGCACGCCAAGCGACCAGAATTTCTGCTGTAACGGCCTTGTTACACCAGATCGCAACCCGCATCCCGGCCTGCTAGAAGTCGCGCACGTCTATCAATACGTCCACTGCAAACCCGTGGATCTGGCAGCCCGCAAGATCGAAGTGAAAAACTGGTTTGACTTCACCAACCTCAAAGATATTGCCACTGTTAACTGGCGGTTGACCGGCGACGGCAATGAATTGCAGAAAGGTGAACTGCCGCCGCTCGATCTTGCGCCGCGCGCAACAGTGGAAGTTGTTGTGCCTGTGAAACCGTTCAAGACGGCGCCGGGCGTCGAGTATTTCCTCGAACTCAGCTTCCAACTCAGGAATGACACGCCGTGGGCCAAGGCCGGTCACGAGATTGCCTGGGACCAGTTCAAGCTCCCAGACGCCGCGCCTGAAAAGGCGCCAGCAACCGTCTCGACGCCGCGGCTGAAACTGACGGAAGATACCAACACGATCAGCGTGGCCGGGAAGAATTTCGAAGTGGTGTTCGATAAACAAAATGGCACGCTCAAGTCGTGGAAACTCAAGGACACCGAGCTGATAGCCTCCCCGTTACGCCCCGATTTCTGGAGGGCGCCGACGGACAACGATCGCGGACGCAATAACCTCAAATCGCAGGGTATCTGGCGCAACGCACACGAGGGAGCACAAGTCACCAACATGACCACACAGGTCGATAAGAAGGCCAACACCGTGACAGTGCAAATCACTCATAAGCTGCCGAAGGTGGAAGCCGAGTGGCAGACGGATTACGTCGTCCACGGCAACGGCGATGTCGTCGTAAACGCACACTTCAAACCCGGCAAGACCGATCTGCCCAAACTCCCGCGTTTGGGCATGCAGATGGTGATGCCTGCGGACTTCGGTCGCATCACGTGGTTCGGGCCGGGGCCGCAGGAAACGTATAGTGACCGCAAAGACGCGCGCGTCGGCCTCTATGGTGGCGCGGTGAGCGAACAGTTCTACTGGGATTACGTCGAGCCGGGCGAAAGCGGCAACAAGGTGGACGTTCGTTGGGCTGCGCTCACGAACCAGAAAGGCGTCGGCCTGCTAGCCATCGGCCTGCCGCTCTTGAGTGTGAACGCGCTTCACTACACGGCCGACGACATTCAGGGCGCCGAACATCCATACGAGTTGCCAAAGCGCGACATCGTGGTAGTGAACCTCGACTGGAAACAGCAGGGTTTAGGTGGCGACGACAGTTGGGGCGCATGGCCGCACCCCGAATTCCTGATTCCGTGCGCCAGACAGAGTTATAGTTTCCGACTCCACCCATTAAACGCGGGTGACAAACCGGAACGCCTTGCGCGTGAAGTCCAATTCTGAGGAATTACCACAACGCAACGAGTCGCATACACCGACACGAGCATTCGGCTGGACTCGCGCTGTATTTATTCGTGCGCGTTGCTCGTGTTTGGGTTTGCCTATGTCGCGATGGCGCTTTGCCATCGCGCAACCCCGTTCGCATCGCGCGATAATTCATGGAATGATTGGCTGGGCGTGATGTTGTCCGGTCCAACGCTCTACATGCTTGCCACGCGCCACACGCTGCTGCCGTTTGAACAAAAACCGCTACACGCCGCCGCGTGGAACATTTTGGGGTTCGGTTTGCCGTTCTTTATCGCGTTGCATTGGGAATACGCCGAGAAAATCACCGGAGCCAGTTTCTCGTTGACCGCAGACCATCTCTCACACCTCAGCACGGCCAGTAAAGTTGCCATTGTAGTAGGCCTGACCATCGCTGTGGCTATCACGGCGCTTTGTATCCGGAAAGCGTATCGCCTGAAAATTCTCGCGCCATACCTCGGCTCATTTGCCGCGCTTGTTGTTACCCTGATTATCATTACGCTGGCGCTTGGCCCGCGATATCACGTTCACATCCATCACTATTTCCTGACCCTCTGCCTCGTCCCGTTCGTGCGGTTCCGTCATCCGATCTGTCTGGTTACACAGGCGATGTTGCTCGGCGCTTATGTCGAAGGAGCAAGTCGGTGGGGACTAAGTCCAATCTGGATACTTTCCCGCTGAGGTTCGAGGATCAGGTCTCAACATAAAACAACCATTGGCGTGTTCCTTACCTCTCTTCTTCGCGGACGGGCTTGAGGTCAATGTAGGTCGGCTGATCGGGATCGCGGGGGATAAGCTTGCCGTCAACGACGGAGAGTTCAACGACGTTTATGGCGGTGGTGCGGCTGGGCGCGGACTGCGGGCCGCCGAAATAGAACCACCACGCGCGATCGCCGCTGATCACAACGTCGCCATGCGACCCGAAAAGCGCCTGCTCCTGCAGTTTCCAGTTCAGGCAATCGTCCGAACTCCACACGCGCATACCGTTCCGCCAACAGTCCGCGATTAGCCAATACTTGCCCTTCCAGTGAATGACCTTCGGGCCTTCCCCCCTGAAATCGGTGACGGCAATGCCTTTGGTTTCCCACTTATACAGGTCCGGACTGTCGGCGTAACAGAGCGGTTTCGACGCACGTTCGTCCTTGTACCACATGCGCCAAGTGCCGTTGGGAAGTTGGATGACGCAGGCGTCAATCACACGCTCGGATTTCAGGTCCACCTTGCCGATCGTGTCCCATTTCACGCCGTCTTTGCTGGTGAGATGGACGATTTCACGGGGGTGATTCCAGTCGGTGAAAATGCCGGGCACGTAGCTGAGATACATGTGGTAGGTGCCGGCAACCCAGATGACCTCCGGCGCCCAGTAGGTGTAATCGTTCGG
>Ga0153915_10007462_pt1 | contig 10318 bp, 8 predicted proteins | sample Opewatmetagenome_2_FD_107003 | JGI IMG/M metagenome (GOLD analysis project Ga0153915, IMG submission 107003) | Freshwater wetland microbial communities from Ohio, USA - Open water 3 Core 3 Depth 3 metaG | ecosystem: Environmental > Aquatic > Freshwater > Wetlands | place: USA: Ohio, Lake Erie... | reverse complement strand
GACATCCTCAGCTAACGGTATCTTTTTAGAGTGGACCTTTATAATTTCTTCTCTTCCTTTCACATCGGGGACAGGCACAACCACTTGACGGTCAAAACGACCTGGCCTGAGCAGGGCAGGGTCCAAAACATCTGGTCGGTTTGTTGCGGCGATCAAAATGACACCTTCGTTCGATTCAAAACCATCCATTTCAACGAGCAATTGATTCAACGTTTGTTCCCGCTCATCGTGTCCTCCACCTAAACCTGCTCCGCGGTGCCTTCCAACAGCGTCGATTTCGTCGATGAAGATGATGCAGGGAGCATTACGCTTCCCCTGTAGAAAAAGATCACGCACCCGGGAGGCCCCAACCCCCACAAACATCTCAACGAAATCAGAACCGCTGATACTGAAGAAGGGAACATCGGCTTCGCCCGCAATTGCCCGGGCCAGAAGTGTTTTGCCTGTTCCAGGGGCACCGATAAGAAGAACACCTTTGGGGATCCTTCCACCCAGTTTTGTAAATTTCTTGGGGTCCCTGAGAAAAGCAATGATTTCTTCCAATTCATCTTTCGCTTCTTCAATTCCAGCGACGTTTTCAAAAGTCACCTGATGATGTTCTTTGGTGAGGATTTTGGCTTTACTCTTTCCGAAGGAAAGGGCCTTTCCACCCCCTATCTGCATCTGCCTCATAAAGAAAAGCCAGACACCGATCAAAAGGATCATTGGAAACCATGAAATCAAAATGTTTTGCCAAACAGGAGATTCCTCTTCCTTCTTTGCATGAATGACCACTTTCTTGTCCCTGAGAAGTTTAATCATCTCAGGATCTTCAGGGGCATAGGTTTTGAACCGGTTTTTCTCTTTATCAACCCAAATAATATTTCTACCCTGTGTCTCTACGCTCTGAACTTGATTGTTCTCAACGGCAGAAATGAAATCAGAATAATTTTTGTCTAAGGCTGATTGACGAGGTTTGCCATAGAAAAGACTGTAGAGGAGGACCATGATGATACAGATGATTGCCCAAAAGACGAGATTCTTAGTGAGGGAACTCAAAAATTTTCCTCCAATATTGTTAAATTTCAACCAAGATTAACATAATCTTTCTTTCATTTCAATATCATATATTCATTCAGGAGGTTATGAATTGGATGAGATAGGGTTGCTCCATGATCTTTCAACCTATTGAAATAATTAATTAAATTTAATCATAAAGAGAAGGGAGTCCCTTTTATCTTGAAAAAAGGATGAAAAGCATGTAGATTATCCCTCATTAAAATTGGTCATAAATAACAGCAATAGAATAATGGGAAAATTATAAGGTTAAGGCTAAGGTTAAGAAATGATAGAGTTAAGGTTTAGTAAAATCTCAACCCAAAACTTAACCTGATGGCATTCCCTTATAGGCCTCGGAAGGGTGTAATATGTCAATCGATCTTTTAAAAAGATGCCCTCTTTTTGCAGGTTTAAGAGAAGAAGAGCTAAAAAAGATTAGAGCCATAGCTTCCCTTAAGCAGGTTGGGAAAAAGGAGGTCCTCTTTTCAGACGGGGAAATGGCAAAAGGATTTTATGTCATCCTCTCAGGAAAGGTGAAGCTCTATAAAATTTCTCCGGAAGGTAAGGAACAAATCCTTCACGTTGTCTCTTCGCCGGATGCCTTTGCTGAGGCAGCCCTCTTTCTTGAAGGGAGTTATCCAGCCTTTGCAGAGGCTTTAGTCGATAGTCAACTTCTCTTTTTTCCTAAAAGAGATTTTATCCAATTGATCGAGAGAAATCCCCAACTCAGTATCAACATGATCGTCTCGCTTTCTCATTTTTTAAGAAGATTTGCCTCTCTGATTGAGGAGCTTTCCCTTAAGGAGGTTTCCTCGAGAATTGCCAAATATCTGATTGACCTCTCTTTGAAATCTTCAAAAGAAGGGATGACCCCCAAAGAGGTTGAACTCGATCTGAGCAAAACTCAACTGGCTTCAAAACTGGGGACAATCAGTGAGACTCTTTCGAGGACTTTGGCAAAGATGAAAGCAAAGAGGATTATCGATGTCAAGAAAAATAAAATCCTTATCTTAAATCGAGAAGCCTTGGATGAATTGGCCTCAGGTTTAAAAATATGATGGGCTCAGAAGAGGTTGAGTAGGTCCTATCCTTATTTACCCACAAGATCGGGTGAGGTCAATTCAATACTTTATTGTAGGTTCTCAATAGCAATTTATTAAACCCCTTTTTATTACATCCTCCCTACAGCCCTAATTTTCAAATCTTCACCCTCCCCCCCTCGTAAATAGAAATCAACAAAGGAATAGAAAACTTTTGAGCTTTTTTGGAAGGGGAATATGCGTTTTTATAAAAAATAATGTGGAAACCAATTAGAAAAAAAAGGAAATATATTTCCCTCTTAAAAAAAAGGCTTTAATCCTTTTGGGTAAATTTACAATAACCTGACTTAATTCGTGTAAAAATTCATCATTGGCATAAAATTTGTTTCATAGTTGGTTGATGAGGGGTTTTTTAATTAATAAAAACCCTTGTTTTTATTACTGGCTCAGAAAAAGAATTGGGAAGGTCTGGGCCTTTAGAGTGGTAAACCCTATTGAAAAAATTATCCTTGTCTTTGGTAGAGAGCAGACGAATAAAAGGCCATATTAATTTTTGAATTCTATTGGCTTGACTCAATCAGTGGGTATCAATGAGTCGGCACATTACCGGAAAGGCGGAAAAGTCGAAAAAAAATTACACAGGAATCTATTATTCATTTTGGAAAAAACTTTTTGGCGATAAACCAAATGCCAATCATATTTTCTTCACTCAGAGAACAGTCTCAATATGGGGCAATTTGATAAAAGGATCCTCAAAGATAGGCGAAAACGACCCACTGCTGGCCTGAGCCGTTATACTCTTTGGGGCCGAAGAAAAACCTTCCAAAGGAAAGAAGAGCAGAAAAGAGGTGGTTATGTAGACCGTTATCGTTCGGCATCTCTTTTCCCAATAGTGTTAGCTGTGGGATTATCTGTCTTGGATGCATTGTTTACCATGATGATTCTGGATGATGGTGGGTGGGAGGCAAACCCTGTCGTTCGTTCTGTGATCCAACTTTATGGGGATAGATTCTGGATCTGGAAATTTGCTATGATCTCTTTTCCATTGATTCTATTATGCATACACAGTAAGTTTAGATGGGTTACACCTGCTATTTTAGGAATTTGTACCATAAATATTTTCGTTATTTTATATGAGATCTTATTGTTTATTCTTTAGCAGTTAAGAAATCTATCTGGATCCAATGAGCAAGATGATAGTCTATAAAGTCTTTTATAAGAATTATGAGCTTAAAAAAGCTGAACCTGTGGGTATATTGATAGAGAGGAGGAAAGATTTAAGAGGGATGGCTCAGGTGGAATCCGGGATGAGATGGGCCAAATTGAATTTTGGCCATATGGCGAAAGAGGGGAAACCGATCTTTGTTATACCTTACCAATTGAAGTTGGGGGTCGATACCCATTGGCTCATGGAAAAGGGAGTGTTTACCAAAGAGGAGTTAATCGGGATGGGGAAGCTCATCAGAGTATGAGGTGGAGATGGAGCCTGTTAAAGTTTTTAAACGAGGTTACGATGATAAGTTCATTAAAGGTTTTACCTAAAATTTTTTCTGCACAAGAAGTGTTTTTATTTCGCTCCCGCTGATATTTCCTGTGAGGGGTCATCGAGGTGTCAATCAGAGACCTAGAGGCTATATTCACGGTTTGGGATTTCATCGGCAAGCCTCTGTATGGAGAGCGTAAAAAGTATATTGAGGAGAAAAACTTCTGACAAGAAAGGTGAAGTATCATTTCTGGACAGCGAAGTGTCGGTCGGATTGACCTTGGGTTACAAGCCAAAGCGACAAGGTTTCTTTCTCTCTCCAAAAGTAACAATAATAGGGTATATGTAGTCACCTCCGCTGTGGAAAAAGTCCACTACCTATCATTCTATCTTTCAACTGGGTCCCTCAAGTAGAAAAACAGATTCGTATTTAATTGTCAAAGGCTAAAGGCAGAGTCAAGAAATGGCTTTGCTTTTTTGTTCTTCATATTTCAACCCAGCGGAAGAACCCTTCTGAGAGGGTAATCCTCCCTCAATTAAATTTCCGATCTGTCCCCCATTTCAACCACAAACAAAGCACTTTCTTCTCTGTAGAGAATAGATACTTAACCATTCAACGGGAAGAAAATGGTCCTGTGTTTTTCTAACCCCCTCTATTTTTTACATAGGAGATGGAAATTCTCTTGTACATATCTGTATAGAAGCAATTCAAGATTTCTGGTAAGATTTATTCCACTTTTGCATTCGTAAGACCATTGAAATCTTAAAAACCTTTGTAATTAAAGGAAGTTAACGTAATAGAATAAATGGGTATAAAATTTGCTAAATATCAGTTTTGTCAGCCAGGTTTTGGGGCTGTAGCAAAATTAGGAGTGCGCAAGAATAGTCTTCGTGCAGTAATGCTATTCATGAGACAGAGGTTCGATTCCTCTCAGCTCCACCAGTCAATACTGGGTTAGTCAATGAGGCCGACCCTTTTTATGATTTTTTTTGATCCCTTCGATTCATTACCTGGGTGTAATGCAATCCAAAACAGATTGGAGTCACTACAATATCAATAGTACAAAAGGATTTAGTTTTAACCACTCGGGAGGGCGTTGAATATCTCAAAATTTCCAAACCCCATTCCTTGGAATATATGTTGCCCCCGACGTCCATTTTGATGTGGAACAAAGTCTTCATTAAGAGCTTATAGAAATTAGATATGAGGATCATATGATAAAAGGACAAAATTTGAAAACTTACTCCTCTTCGAAACAGGGAGCTCCAAGAGAAGAAACCATCAGGAGAATTGCAGAGCAGATAGAAATAGGACGTGCCATCAGAGATATGAAGATGTTTTCAATGAGAGATTTAGAAAGCGCTCAAGAAAGAAGGACTGAATGGTTGGAGAACAATATTGAAATGCTTGCCCTATTGTTTAATAGTCCTTTCCTCGAAGAGGAATATAATATGGACATTTCTTTTAATATGGATAGCGCTATGACTTTCAGCCTAAAAGAAAAATATTTTAAGGATGATATCAATGAGCAGATTGGGAAATTAGAATCTTTATTAGAGCGTTTAAAACAAAATAAAGCAGAAGAACTGATTGAAAAGAAACCCATAGAAGAGCCGGTTAGGCAAGAGCACCCCGAAGAAATAAAACCCAGAGGGATTCAACCTAAAGAAGAACCCTTTCCAGAAAAGCCCCCGTTAGAAAAGTTTCTTAAAAAGGAGCCATCCAAAGAATTTCGTTCTAAGGAAAAGCGGCTAGAAGGCGAACCATCAAAAGAAGGTCCTCACAGGAAAAAACTACTCGAAGGGGATCCGCCATCGACCGTTGTTTTGGATCAAAGTCAATTACGAAGGAGTAATATTTTATTCATTCATGGTCATGATGAGGTTAGGAAGGACTCTGTATTAAAATTTATCGAAAAGGTAGGGCTTCAAGCTTTAATCCTTCAAGAACAACTCAACGGGAGTAGAAGCATTATGGAAAAGCTTGGAAAATTTTCCAATATTAATTTTGCAATCATTTTAGTTACACCTGATGACACTACTCCTTCTGAAGACAAGCCAAGGGAAGGAAAAGCTTGTGTTAGCCAAGACATGATATTTGAGTTGGGTTATTTTGTTGGTAAATTAGGGCCCGGAAGAGTGTGTGCTCTCTATCAAGAGGGAATGGAGATCCCCTTTGATTACTCGGATATTGTGTGTGTACCTATGGATCCCAGAGAGAGATGGAAACTCCTTGTTGCAAAAGAGATCAAACAGGCAGGTATAGAAATTGATTTGAACAAAGCCATTTAAGTATGAAAGAATTTGGACCGCTTAACCCCGAGGGTGTGACGGTCTCCCCCTAAAAATCTTAGCAACTACTAATATGTCAAATTGTCTCGCCCTGACAAAATTTGTTAGAATACTTAATATAATGTTTTGGGGCATATATGTTAATTCATTGATATTATTTATACATCTTCAACCGATCTTCTGGCTTGATTCTTGCTTTGAAAGATACCAAAAACAAGAATTTTACAGGATATCCGAGATGAATCATAATCGTTATAAAAGATGGCTTCTTTCTTTAGCTATTATATTTTTCTTCTTATCTATGAGTGGGGAGGTTTCGCCTGCCAATGCCTCTTCGAATATTGCGACCGTTAAGAAAATGAGCGGAATGGCGACCGTTGTCAGGCAAGGGCGTGCAATATCCGCCAACATCGGTCTGGAGATTTTTGAGAGTGATACGATCCGCACCGGTCCTGACGGATCCATCGGCATAGTATTTAATGACGACACTTTATTGTCACTTGGCCCCGGGAGCGTCTTAATCATTGATGAGTTTGTATTTGCACCGAAGCAGGGGAAATTCTCGATCGTCATAAGGATGCTTAAAGGAACCGCCGCCTATCTTTCAGGACTCATCTCAAGGCTCGCACCGGAGTCGGTACATTTTAGAACCCCAACTGCTTCCATAGGGATTAGAGGAACGAAATTCATCGTGAAAGTTGAAGGGGAGTAGAAAAAAGGCGCCTCGCAATGAAGAAAGCTATGCAAACAGATGAAGCCTTGGAGTAATATTCTTATTGTTTGGCTTTTATTGCCTCTCCTAACTGGATGTGGTGCACACCTTCCAAAACAACGAGATCAGATCGTCCTCTTACCTGATCCAGATGGAAAAGTGGGTGTTATTAAGGTGATCACCGAGGGGGGGGGCCAGATCCTCGACAAACCTGGGTACGCCACACAAGTTGAAGATCTCAACAAACCACCCATTGCTCCAAAACCAATAGATGAAAAGGAAATGTTGAGTGTTTTTGGACCCGCCCTCTCAGCACAGCCAGACCTGACGGGTCGTTTTATCTCGTTCATTCTGTACTTCGAGAGTGATACAACTAAACTTACACATGAGGCCGAGGGATTGCTGCTGGAAGTCGTGAGGACTATAAAGAATCGCAAATCAAACGAAATCTACGTTTTGGGTCATACTGATCGTGTGGGGACAGAGGTATATAATATCAGACTCTCCACAAGACGCGCATATTACGTCCGAGATCGGCTCATTTTTAATGGCATCAAATTAAGTGCCTTGGTCGTTTCATTTCATGGCGAGGCCACCCCAATGGTATATACCGAGGACGAGGTTCCTGAACCTCGTAACCGGAGGGTCGAAGTCATTGTCAGATAACTAACGCAAACTCTCTGGAAAACGTTGCCCCTAAGAGCCGTTTCAGTGTAATCTAAATGCATGGTTCCCCAAAGAACAAAAACCCGTTCATTAGAAGAGACCGGAAAAACGGCCAACGTATCTTTCTCTACGGTGTCGTTTTCTCAGTTTTTCTTTTTGTTGTAAGTCTGCTCAAACCCACCCTCACTGACTTCCTTAACAATAGGGTCTACGATATCTTGCTTTCTGCGGGTATGGGTGAAACCTCTCCTGTTCCTATCATTGTTGACATAGATGAAAAAAGTCTTCAGCAATATGGCCAATGGCCCTGGCCACGCTACCGGATCGCAATCCTCCTAGAAAAACTCAGTGGATTGGGAGCCCAAAGCATCGGTCTCGACATGATGTTCGCAGAGGATGACAGAACTTCAATCGATGTAATAAGAAAGGAGCTTCTCCGTGACTTTGGAGTTGATCTTGGATTCGGAGAGGTTCCCCACCATCTCAGGGACAGTGATAAGAGGCTCGCTGATGCCCTTTCAAGGGGGAACGTTGTATTAGGTTATCAATTTCTCTTCGAAGAAAATTCTGATTCGGACAACTGTCTGTTACATTCATTACGTGTCAACAAACTGGGACAATTCAGAGAAGAAGATTCGGCAGTTTTCATTCGTGCCCTTGGGGTATCCTGTAATCTGAAGATGCTTTCCCAAGCCGCAGGTGCATCTGGGTTTTTCAATGTTTCACCAGATCCCGATGGTAATCTGAGGCGTGTCCCATTGATCATTGAACACAAGGGTAAACTCTATCCAAGCCTTGCATTGGCCACACTGATGCAGCATCTAGGTGTGACCGATGTTCTTCTGAAAACTGACAATGGTGCTGTGGAGTCCTTATGCCTAAACAAGACGGTTATCCCCCTTACCTCAGAAGGTAATATGCTGATCCGCTTTCGCGGCAAAAGCAAAACCTTTGACTACCTCTCAGCCGCAGATATCTTGTCGAATCGTATCCCGGAAGGGAAAATAAAGGGGAAAATAGTGTTCGTGGGGACCTCTGCATCAGGAATGAAAGAGTTCAAGTCCACTCCTTTCGACCCCATTTTTCCAGGAGTGGAGATTCATGCAACCATTGTTGATAATATCCTTAAAAAGGATTTCCTCTCCCGACCGAAATGGGCTTCAGGTCTGGAGTCCCTCCTTGCGTTAGCATTAGGCATGCTCGCAACATTTATTTTGGCGTGGACCGGAGCCGGCTGGAGCTCGCTCCTACTTGGGGGCATTGGAGTGGGCGTCTGGCAAGCCTCGGTGTGGACATTTCGAACCGAAAGCATCTTTATTTCACCGGTCTTACCTTTGATGGTCTTGGTCTGTAACTACTCTCTCCTTACTTTTCTCAAATTCTGGCATGAGGAGAAAAGGGCGAAAGAGCGCACCCGCGAGCTTACGATGGTTCAGGAAGCCACGATTGAGAGCATGTCCTCGCTGACCGAAACGCGGGACCCGGATACAGGCGGCCATATTAAACGTACTCAAAACTATATTCGGCTCCTCGCTGAGTACTTGAAGCATCGACCAAAATTTAGAGTGTTATTGGATGATGAAACCATCGACCTTTTGTGCAAGTCCGCTCCGCTCCATGATATCGGCAAAGTGGGGGTTTCAGACAGCATCTTACTCAAGCCCGGCAAACTGACTGAACAAGAATTTGAAGCAATGAAACAGCATACGATTTATGGCCGTGACACCATCCTTGCTGCAGAGAGAAAACTTGGAAACATATCCTTTTTACGTTTTGCACGAGAAATTGCCTATACACACCATGAAAGATGGGATGGATATGGATATCCGGAAGGCCTCAGGGGGGACCAAATTCCAATACCAGGGAGGCTCATGGCTTTGGCTGACACCTATGATGCCTTGACGAGTAAACGTGTCTATAAATCTCAGCTCCCGCATGAAAAAGCTGTCCAAATCATCACCGGAGAGAAAGGATCACAATTTGATCCAGAGGTTGTGGATGCCTTCTTGGAAGCCAAAGAGGATTTCCGTCAGATTTCCTTGAGATACGCTGACTCTTATATTTGAAGGAGGTTTTGCCGTTAAACGAATGGGGTTTGAATTTCTGTCAAGAACTTTCTTAATCCAGTTTCCTAATAGGTGAAACAGATAACCCTCTTCTTAATTCTAACTTCCTGAAGTCAACAACCCAGCACTTTGGCAAGCTATGCACGATTTTAATTGGTAATCCTCACTTTCTCAGCCCCACACTTAACTCATTTTAGAATATACTTTCTTGCTGTCACCATTGGAGCCCATTTTTTGACTTCAGGTAAAAAGGAAGGTATAAATGGTCTACAAATGTTGACTATACGTCAGGTCAAAGATTTCAAAGCGGCGATGGACAACCGACACAAAACGGCCTCTATCACGATACAGCATGGAACCCAGAAGTGAAGTAAAGGGGCTTCGGAAAACGGTATCTACCGCCCTCGCCGGCCTGAGAATTCCGCCTATTATCATTGTGTTGAGGATCATTTCGAGGATTTCGAACAAGTTTATGAGGCAGGATTAATTGCAGGAACGGCTGAGGCTTTTTTCGGGGAGCAGATGGAGAACATAGAAAAAAATGCGTGTCTAAGGGATGCAATTACTGCCTGCATGAGGTCTTCCCGAAGAAATTTGCGAATACGACTCAATATCCCCTTGATGATGCCAGCCTGAAAATGATTGATGAGAAGATAGTCGCTGCGAATTTTGCAATTTGAGGTTACGCTTTGCGTGCAGATGCCAGAAAATTTATGCCGTAATATACTGTTTTGATATTAATCGCATTAAACCCGTTGGATGCGAGCATGTCTTTAATTTCGCTGACGGCAGGCGCAAATTTTAATCCGCCCTGCTCAATCAGGATTTTGTTGTATTCTTTGAGCTTTTTAAATTTTTTCATGTCCACATTGCCTTCCTTGCAGTCTTTGATTACCTTTGCAGCAAATTCTTCACTTGGCGAACGCCCCTTTAGCGGGCTTGTTATGACAAGAAGACCGTTAGGCTTCAGCACTCTCCAAACTTCTTTAATTGCATCCTGGGGATTATCCAAATGATAGAT
>Ga0153915_10007461_pt1 | contig 10318 bp, 9 predicted proteins | sample Opewatmetagenome_2_FD_107003 | JGI IMG/M metagenome (GOLD analysis project Ga0153915, IMG submission 107003) | Freshwater wetland microbial communities from Ohio, USA - Open water 3 Core 3 Depth 3 metaG | ecosystem: Environmental > Aquatic > Freshwater > Wetlands | place: USA: Ohio, Lake Erie... | reverse complement strand
TCAAGCGCAACGCCGTCATTGCGAGGAGCGCAGGCGACGGGCCATGGACCGCGACTTCCTGACCGATCTGTTTTCAGATTTCGGGCCGGTGACGATCCGCCCGATGTTCTCGGGCTTCGGCATTTCGGCCGACGGCGTCAACTTCGCGCTGGCGCTGCGGGCCGGTCTCTATTTCCGCGCCGACGATCAGACCATTCCCCAGTTCGAGGCGGAAGGTTCAAAACCGTTTCAGTATCAAACGCGGGCCAAGACCGTCATTGTGAACTCGTACTGGCAACTGCCGGCCCGGCTGTTTGACGATCCCGAGGAACTGACGGGGTGGGCGAGGGCGGCATTGGCGGCGGCCCAACGCGCGGCGCTGCGCAAGCGCCCCAGGGCGGCGCGCAAGGCGGCGAAGAAGGCGGCGGCGATGGGGGCTGCACCCAGGAAAGCCGAGGCCGGCAAAGCGAAGGCCAAGAAGTCGGCTGCGAAAAAGAAGAGAGCGCCGGGAAGAAAGTCCTCACCATGAGGAGTATCAGGCGACCCGGCTGTGGCTCTCGGCGGCGTATTCCGGATCAACTTCGCAGATGACGCGGTTGCGGCCGTTGCGCTTGGCGGCATAGAGGCAGGCGTCGGCGCGCTCGATCAGCGAGTCCGTATCGTCGCCCGGCTTCAGCATGGAAACGCCGACCGAGATGGTGACGCGGCCGAGGATTTCGCCGGTGGACTTCTTCTTCAATTCCTTCGCCATCACGGCGCGGCGGATGTGATCGGCGACCGTCAGCGCCTGGCGCAGCGCGGTGTTGGGCAGCACGACCGCGAATTCCTCGCCGCCGTAACGGGCGGTGATGTCCTGGCCCTTGATGGTCTGCCGCAGCGACAGGCCGACCAGCCGCAGCACCTGATCGCCGGTGAGATGGCCGTAGGAGTCGTTGAACGATTTGAAGTGGTCGATGTCGAACATCAGTAGCGACAGCGGCTCGCCATTGGTGAGCGCGTTCTGCACGGCGGCATCGATCGAGCGGTCGAAATATTTGCGGTTGCCGAGCCCGGTGAGCGGATCGGTCAGGCTTTCGGCCCGGATGGCCTCGAGGCTGTGCTGCAGATTGCTGATCTCGGTCTTCGACAGCGACAGCCGGTCTTTCAGCGCCTTGTTGGTATCGCGCATCTCGTGGGTGGATTTCAGCAGCGTTTCCACGATCGCCTTGACCTGATCGCGGGTCTTGGCGTCGGAGAGTTCTTGCGCCGCGCCCGACAGGCTGGCGTCGTAGCTCGCCGACATTCCAAGCGCTTCGCTGATCAGCGTCATCACGTCGTCGATTTCGCCGATCACCCGCGCGCCGACCTTGTCGATCCGGTCGGAGGTCTTGATCTGCGAAAGATAGGTTTCGTAGATCTGCTCGAGATCGGCTTCGGTCAGCTTGCCGTTGCGCGCCAGCGTCTCGTTGATGATCTTGTTGAGGGGTGAATTGTATCCGGTCGCGTAGACGTACCAGATTTCATAATTGCGGGGGACGGCGGTCTGCCGGAGGGACTTGATCTGGCCCAACGCAACTTCGGCGAAGGCCATCGTGCGTTCGTGGTCGTCAAGCGCCTTGATCACAGATTTCGTCCCCAAAACAGCGGACAGCGCCGCCCGTTCTCTGCAGCAAATAATTTTAAAATTATGCCGCCAAGTTAAGGGAGGAGAATGAACGGCGGGTAAACGAGTCCCTACCGCCGTTTAACGAAAGTTCAGACTCGGGCGCGGACGGGTCGCAGCAGGAACGCCGGGAGATGCGAGTGATCGGCGGGCTCGGAGGCCGAGTCGCGCGGCGCTTGCGGCGCCTCGGCGCGGCCGATCGAAGGCGCGCGCGACGGCGAGGGCGCAGCCGGCGCGCTGAATGCCGCGGCTGGCGCCTGCGGCTTCGGGCCGGAATGGCGGCCGCCGCCGGAGCGCCGGGGTTCGCGTTCGCGCCGCGGCTTGCGGCCGCCGCGTGAACCTTCCCGTGAGCCTTCTCGTCCGCGCTGATGTCGCGGCTGTTCGTTTTCCGCGGACGGCGCAGCCGCGCCGTCGGCGGCCCGGCTCTCGAAGTCGCCTTCGATGCGGGGAATGGCTTGTCCGATCAGCTTTTCGATCGCGGCCATCGATTTGTAATCGAGCGGCGAGACGATGGAGATCGCGGTGCCGGCGCGCCCGGCGCGGCCGGTGCGGCCGATGCGATGCACGTAGTCGTCGGCATGATGCGGCACGTCGAAGTTGAAGACGTGGCTGACGGCGGGAATGTCGAGACCGCGGGCGGCGACGTCGGAGGCGACCAGGAGCGGAATTTCGCCCTTGCGGAATTGATCGAGCGCGGCGGTGCGCGCCGACTGGTCCATGTCGCCGTGCAGGGCGCCTACGCTGAAGCCGTGCTTCTGCAGCGACTTGTACAGCACCGCGACTTCGCGCTTGCGGTTGCAGAAGATGATCGCGTTGTTGAGGTCCTTGGCTTCGCGCAACAGGCGGCGAAGTATCTCGCGCTTCTCGTGCGGCTCGCGCCCGGCGGGCACCTGCAACTGCGTCACGGTGACGGCGGTTGTTGCGGGCTTGGAAACTTCGATTCTGACGGGATTGTGCAGGAAGGTGTCGGTGATGCGGGCGATTTCCGGCGGCATCGTCGCGGTGAAAAACAGCGTCTGCCGGGTGAACGGGATCATCTTGCAGATGCGTTCGATGTCGGGAATGAAGCCCATGTCCAGCATGCGGTCGGCTTCGTCGATGACCAGGAGTTCGACGCCGGTGAGCAGCAGTCCGCCGCGTTCGGTATGGTCGAGCAGCCGGCCGGGGGTTGCGATCAGGACGTCGACGCCGCGGGTCAGCTTACTGTCCTGGTCGCCGAACGAGACGCCGCCGATCAGGAGCGCGACGTTGAGTTTCTGGCCGGCGCCGTATTTGTCGAACTGTACCTTGACCTGGGCGGCGAGTTCGCGGGTCGGCTCCAGGATCAGGGTGCGGGGCATTCGGGCCCGGGCGCGGCCCTTTTCCAGCAAAGTGAGCATCGGAAGGACGAAGGCAGCGGTCTTGCCGGTGCCGGTCTGGGCGATGCCGAGGACGTCTCGGCGGGCCAGAACATGGGGAATCGCCTGTTCCTGAATGGGGGTGGGGGTGGTGTAGCCGGTGGCCGCAACTGCGGCGAGCACCTTGTCGGAAAGACCGAGATGGGAAAAAGACATTGAGCCTCTAGTCGACACCGCCGTTCGGAATCGAGGGTAAAAAGGCTGTCGCGTTCAACCCCGAAACGGCGCGCTTTATGAAGCTGGGGGTTCTGACTTACGCTGACGAGCGGCTAACCTAAGCAATCGCGTTTCGATCCTAGGCCGCGTTGAGTGGGAACATAGGGTCGAAACGGCCAAAGTCAATCTTGGAACGGGCCAAATAGCCGAAAAAGCTTAATGTTTTCGCACAAATGACGCTCAAGCCGAGAGAAACCGCCATGTTTTCAAAAGCCCGGCTCGACACCCCTCGGCGACGGAATCTTCGGCGTCGCCATGACGGTTTTGATCCTCGACGTGCGGCTGCCGGATGATTTTCATCCCGCGGACGGCGGCGAGCTGGTGCAGGGCCTGCTCAATCCCTGGCCGAAGTTCTTGCCCTGCGTCCTGAGTTTCGGCGTGCTCGGCCTGCGCTGGCTGGCCAATATCGAGGTCCGCACGCGCGCGGAATATTTCAACCGCGAATCCGTCAACTGGTGGTTGCTCTATCATTTCCCGATCAGCCGCGTTCCCTTCACCAAGGTATGGAACAAGCGGGCGGCGGCGCCGGCTTGAACCGGCGGCGCGCCTTTTCCGACTAAGCCAATGGTTCGCGCGAATCGTGCAAGGCGGGGAATACGGATGAGGAACTGGCTGTCGTTCAGGGTCGCGTTGGCATTGAGCGTGATTGTGCCGCTGCTGGCGCTCGCCGCCCCCGCGCACGCGGAAAAACGCGTCGCGCTTGTCGTCGGCAACAACGACTACAGGAACGTTCCGAAACTGCAAAAGGCGGTCAACGACGCCCGCACCATGGGCGATACCCTGAAACAGCTCGGCTTTTCGGTGATGGTGGCGGAGAACCAGACCCGGCAGGCGTTCAGCGAAACATTGCTGGCGTTCGACAAGGCGGTCGGGCCCGGCGATACCGCGTTCTTCTTCTATGCCGGCCACGGCTTTGAAATCGCGGGCCAGAATTTCCTGCTGCCGACCGACGTGCCGGCCGCGACCGAAGGTCAGGAAGAACTGGTGCGCGACGCTTCGATCCTCGCAGACCGCGTCATCGAACGCCTGCAGAACAAGAAAGTGCGCACCGCCATCCTGGTGTTCGATGCCTGCCGCAACAATCCGTTCGAACGGGCAGGGACCCGCGCGGTCGCGGGCGGCGGCGGCTTGGCGCCGATGACGCAATTGCCGGAAGGCGTGTTCTCGGTGTTTTCGGCAGGTCCCCGCCAGACCGCGCTCGATCGTCTCTCGAACAATGACGACAATCCCAATTCGGTATTCACGCGCACATTTTCAAAGGAGCTGCTGCAGCCCGGCGAGAATCTGGTGCAGGTGGCGCAGCACACCCGCCGGATCGTCAGCGAGATGGCGGAAACCGTGAGCCACAAGCAGATCCCGGTCTATTTCGACCAGATGGTCGACGACGTGTTTTTGAACGGCACGGCGAAGGGCCAGTCTGATGTTGCCAAGGAAACGACAAAGCCGGCCGTACCGCCGCAGCAGGTCGCAGCACTGCCGCCGGTGTCGGTGCCGCGCGCGGCGCCTCCGAACGACAGCGTCAACGCGCCGATCGCGATGTTCTCCCGTCACAATGGCGGCTGGACGGTGGTGTTCTCGATCGCCGATCCGACGCTGGGGATCTCTTGGCGGATGGGAGACGCCGGCGAATTCCGCGAGACCGGATTTCTCGACACGCTCGATCCGCGCACGCGCAAGCGGATGCCCAACCCGTCGATCGAGCTCGCCGCCGATGCGCCGGCGGCGACGATTCAACTGCGCTATGTCGATGTATCAGGGGAATTGCAGGGACCGTTTCCGATCAAGTTCGATCCCGAGGCGGCGCTGATCCACGATCAGCGAAAAATCCTCGACATGACCGCGACCAGCTGGCTGTCGTTTCGCGAATTCAACGGGCTGCTGGTCTATTACACGCATCTGATGTCGTATCGCTGCGCGATCCGCGAAGTGCGCGTCGGCATCGATAGCGCGGTGCCGGACAAGGTTTTGAAAATGCCGCCCTGCGATCCCAGGGATCCCAGCGTCATTCCCCACGACGCGCAGCCTTATCTGAAACTCGCGCCTTCGACGCAGTTCGTGTCGGTGGAATTGACCTATCGCGACGGCAGCGTCTCCGAGATCAAGAGTTTCCGGCGCTAGAGTCCCGTTTCGATGGGATCGAAACCGGGCTTTAGCTTCCTGATTTTCCAAGCGCGAACCGGTCTCCACTTCGCTTGAACGAAGCGGCGGCGGATCGCGCGCCGCAACTGGTCTCACATTAACCATAAGCCGCAATGGGCGGGGCGCGATGCGCAAGTCTGCAGCCGCACGCGCGTTCGTCGACGAATTGGCAAGGACTCCGGGGGTAGGGAGGTATTGGGGAATTTATCTCAAGGGGGGAAGAAAGATGATCCGGACAAAATTCGTTGCGGCGTTGGCGTTGACCGCCACTGTCGGAGTTGGCGCCGCTTCTGCTGCGGACCTCGCGCCCATGCCTTACACCAACGCGCCGTTCCTGCCTTATGCGGTTTACAACTGGGCCGGCTTCTATGTCGGCGGTCATGTCGGCGGTTCGTGGACCAACCAAAGCTGGACCAATACCGCGAACACCACTCTGTTCGGCGATCTCAATCCAGGCCAGGGTTTAGGCCAGCGGAGCACCGGCGTGTTCGGCGGCGGTCAGATCGGCTACAACTGGCAGGCCAGCAACTATGTGTTCGGCCTTGAAGGCACGATCTCGGGGATGGACAATCACGGGACCCTGCTCAACACAGCTTTCGGTCCGCGGGACGATGTGTTCAGCTGGCGCACCAATGGGATGGTCACCATCACGGGTCGCACCGGCATCGCGGTGAACAACAATCTTTTCTATGTCAAAGGCGGTTATGCCGGCGTGAGCAGCCGCCTGGCGGTTTCCGATGTGGTTCCGCCGGCCATCGGCTCGGGCTCGGCTACGCAATGGCACAACGGCTGGACGGTCGGCGCGGGCTGGGAATACGGCATTACCCAGAACTGGATCGCCGGTCTCGAATATGATTACGCAACCTTCGAGACCAAGCGCTATCAGCTCGGCACTAATCTTGGTGTGTATAGCTTCGACTCCCGGCCGCGCGATATTCAGTCCGTCGTCGCCCGGATCAGCTACAAGTTCAATGGTCCGCTGATCGCGAACTACTGATTGGCGCGAAGTTTCGAGCGACAAAAGCCTCGGCATCGTCCGAGGCTTTTTTGTTTTGCGCGGGTTCGCCAGGCTGCCTCGCCTGGTGGGTTGGACCGCGGGCGCATCTATCCCATGATCGAAAATCCGCCGTCGACGGGAATCGCGGTGCCGGTGACGAAGTCGGAAGCGCGTGAGGCGAGAAACACCGCGATGCCCGCGAAATCGGCCGATCCTCCCCAACGCGCCGCCGGGGTGCGGGCCAGAACGCGGTCATGGAGGCCGTCGACCTGCTCGCGGGCGCGCTTGGTCAGGTCGGTGTCGATCCAGCCGGGCAGCACCGCGTTGGCCTGGATGTTGTCGGTGGCCCAGGCGCAGGCGCAGGAGCGCGTGAACTGCACGATGCCGCCCTTGCTCGCGGCGTAGGCCGGCGCGAAGCTGGCGCCGAAGATCGACATCATCGAGCCTATGTTGATGATCTTGCCGCCGCCGGCCGCCTTCATGGCGGGGTGGACCGCCTGCGAGCACAGAAATGCGCTGGTGAGGTTGGTGCTGATCACGCTGTCCCATTCCGCGATGTCGAGTGCGTGCGGCGGTTTGCGGATATTGATGCCGGCGTTGTTGACGAGAATGTCGATCCGGCCGAGCTCGCGCGCGGTCCGCTCGACCATGGCGGCGACGGCGGCCTTGTCGGTGACATCGGCAGCGACCGAGATCGCCCTGACGCCACGCGCCTTGAGTTCGGCGACCGCGGCCAGCGACTTCGTTTCATTGCGTCCGACCACGGCGATATCGGCGCCGGCGTCCGCCAATCCGCGGGCCATGCCGAGGCCAATGCCGCCGTTGCCGCCGGTGACGATCGCCACCTTGCCACTGAGATCGAACAGGTCGGTTTTCATCGTGGGTATCCTCTGGTTCGCGTATGGTGGGCAAAGGCGCTCTTCGCGCCGTGCCCACCACAAGATTTCATGGGGCTCTGGTTAGCGGCGGGCGCGCTTCGCTTTGCCAATCTTACGATTGGGACCTAGCGCTTGCTCTGCCAGATCAGGATCAGGCCGAGCGCGGCCAGCGCTGCGCCGTAGCCGGCCCACTGGATCTGCCTGATCATGAAGCTCGATTGCGGCCAGTTGATCGTGCCGGTGCCCTGGCCGATCCAGAGCAGGCCGATGGCGAGCGCGAGAAGGCCGAGGATCAGAAGCAATTGGCGCATGGGGCTTTCCGTTCGCGATGGCCGCGCGGCCATCGCGCAACGGCAGCCAGAGTGGCGCGCGCGCTGCCCCGGGGCAAGGGCGGCATTGAGCGCTCCGATCTGTCCTCCCGATCACCTTCGCCGAGGCACAAAAAAGCCCCGGACGATGCCGGGGCTTTTGAGTTGCTGGATGCTCAGCAGAGATCAGTACTTGGCAACCACCGGGCCGCTCCAGTTGAAGCGGTAGACCAGCGAGGTCGAGATGGTCTGGGTCCAGGTGTTGAACCGGACATCGCGTCCGACGGGTGCATTGGTGACGTCGGCCAGCTCGTTGATGTTCTTCGCGTTGTAGAAAGCCGAGCGATACTCGGTCTTCATGAACCAGCCGGGAGCTGTAATGCCGAAGATGTTCAGGTTGTTCTCGACACCGCCGCCGATGAACCAGCCATTGCGGTTGAACGAATTGGTATGATCACCCACCGGGGCGCCGCTGGCCGTGTTCAAGAATGTCGTGCCAGACCAGTGCGAACCGGAATAACCGCCGTTGACGTAGGAGAGGACATTCGGGGCCACGAGGTAACCGACGCGCAAGCCGGCCGCCCAAGCGTCCTGCATCTTCTCAGAACCAGTCCAGCCCACGGTCGGATCCTGAATGGTGCCCTTCAGGCTGCCAAACTGACCGTCCGCGAAGATGCCGGCGACCCAGCCGCTGTTGACTTGCCAATCGTAACCGGCGCCGACGGTGCCGAACCAGCCGGATCCGCCCTGACGCTGATCGATGCTGAGGGGTAGGGCGCCTGTCGTCGTCTGGATGTGCTGATCAGCCGCCCACAATCCGCCGCCGCCACCGCCGAAGATGTAGAAACCGGTCCAGCTCGGCGCGACCGCCATCGGCGCGGGTGCCTTGGTGTAGCGCGGGGCCAAATCGGCCGCCATGGCTGACCCGGTGAATGCCGCCAGCGCGGTCAGAGCGAGCACTAATTTCTTCATTTTCAATTCCTCAGTAGTAAGCGCGGCGAGGGTGCAAGCATGGAATCTCAAAACCCGATGCCCGGACTATAGTCGTTTCGGTTCAAAATGCTGTTGCCGGGCGGGCACACCCGCCGGAAAATGGTCCGGGCAATTCCGGGGAAAAGGCCCAAATGGAGCCGATAACGGCCCCAAATCGGCTCGAAATGATAAAAATGGCCCCTGCCGGACGGCCAGTTGAGACCTAAACGTCCAGCAGATCCTCGCTGGCAAACTCGGCCTTGTCGGAAATGAAGGCGAATCGCGCTTCAGCCTTGGTTCCCATCAGCCGCTCGACCGAATCGGCGGTGCCCTCGCGGTCGTCGGCCAACAGCACCACCCGCAGCATTGTGCGCTTGGCCGGGTCCATGGTGGTTTCCTTCAGCTGCGCCGGCATCATTTCGCCCAGGCCTTTGAAACGGCCGACATCGACCTTGGCGTTGGCGTTGAACTCGCTCTTCAACAGCGCGTCCTTGTGGGCGTCGTCGCGGGCATAGACCGTCTTGCTGCCGTGAGTCAGGCGGTAGAGCGGCGGCACCGCGAGGAAGAGGTGGCCTTCATCGATCAGCCGCGGCATCTGCCGGTAGAAGAAAGTGATCAAGAGCGAGGCGATATGCGCGCCATCGACGTCGGCATCGGTCATGATGATGATGCGGGCGTAACGCAAATCCTCCTCGCGATACTGGGGCCCGGTGCCGCAGCCGATCGCCTGGACCAGGTCGCCGAGCTGGGCGTTGGCCGTCAGCTTGTCCTTGGTGGCGGAGGCGACGTTGAGGATTTTTCCGCGCAAGGGGAGAATGGCCTGGGTCTTGCGGTCGCGCGCCTGCTTGGCGCTGCCGCCGGCCGAGTCGCCCTCGACGATGAACAGTTCGCTTCCTTCGGCGGCCGTGTTGGTGCAGTCGGCGAGCTTGCCGGGCAGGCGAAGCTTCTTCACCGCGGTCTTGCGGGAAATTTCCTTCTCGGCGCGGCGGCGCAGCCGCTCGTCGGCGCGCTCGATGACGAAATCCAGGAGCTTGTTGGCCTGCAGCGGGTTGCCCGACAGCCAGTGGTCGAACGGGTCCTTGATGGCCTGTTCGACGATGCGCTGGGCCTCGGCGGTGGCAAGACGGTCCTTGGTCTGGCCCTGGAATTCGGGCTCGCGCACGAAGACCGACAGCATCACGGCGGCGCCCACCATGACGTCTTCCGAGGTGACGCTGGCGGCGCGCTTGCCCTGGCCGACGCGCTCGGCGTGATCCTTCAGGCCGCGCAAAAGCGCGCTGCGCATGCCGGATTCGTGGGTGCCGCCGTCCGGCGTCGGCACGGTGTTGCAATAGGAGGACAGAAAGCCGTCGGCGTCGGCGGTCCAGGCAACGGCCCATTCGCAGGCGCCGTGGGCGCCGACGCGCCCGGATTTGCCGGAGAAGATATCGGGGTGCACCAGCGTGTCGTTGTGGATCGCGGCGGCCAGGTAATCCTTCAGCCCGCCCGGGAAGTGAAAACTGTCCTCGGCGGGCACATCCTCGATGCCCTTCAACAGCGCAGGGTCGCAGCGCCAGCGGATCTCTACGCCTCCGAACAGATAGGCCTTGGAGCGCGCCATCTTGAACAGGCGTTGCGGCTTGAAGGCGGCCTTGGCCCCGAAAATCTCGCCGTCCGGCTTGAAGCGAATCCTGGTGCCGCGGCGGTTGTTGATCTTGCCGAGGTCTTCGAGCTTGCCCTTGGGATGGCCGCGCTCGAACGCCATGCGGTAGAGCTTCTGGCCGCGGGCGACCTCGACCTCGAGCCGCGAG
>Ga0153915_10007460_pt1 | contig 10319 bp, 15 predicted proteins | sample Opewatmetagenome_2_FD_107003 | JGI IMG/M metagenome (GOLD analysis project Ga0153915, IMG submission 107003) | Freshwater wetland microbial communities from Ohio, USA - Open water 3 Core 3 Depth 3 metaG | ecosystem: Environmental > Aquatic > Freshwater > Wetlands | place: USA: Ohio, Lake Erie... | reverse complement strand
TGCCGCGTGTCAGTGCCATTTCACTTGCCTCCTGAAGGACGTTGCTGCCTTCGAGCGACGTCTTGATCGACTGCGAGCTACGCTGTCGCCATCTCGATCGTTACGCGGCGGGCGCGACTTTGACAGGCTTTGCCGGCGGCGGATTGATCTCTGCGATCTTGCGCAGGCAATCGGCCTCGGAATCGTGGGGCCCGGAGACAAACGTTCCGCTTACTTTTGTGCTGTACCAGCCCGATACGACACCGAGCCAAAGCGCCTCTTCTGTTTTGACGTGGCGCGGCGAGAGATTTTGCATGGAGTGTAAACTTTCAAATTGAGCGTTCGATTTTCTATCGAGCGCAGGGGTGAAATTTCCGGCCATTCGGCAGACAACAATTCGTTCAGCTCTCGTTCGAGAGCCGGTCAAAGTCCGCAAGTACGGCCGCGACCAGGTCGCGATGGCGGGTGTCGTGCGAAGCCAACCCGCCGGCGTATAAATTCAGGACATAGCGTGCCTTGGCGGCCGCTTCCGGCCACGAGGCTGCCGGAGCCGACAGAAGCTGGCTTTCGACGGCTGCCTGCCGATCGCGCAAATCCTTCGCATTGTTCTCGACGTCGGCCAGAATGCGCCGAATGTCGGTCGCCTTTTGCGCGGCCATGCCGCGGTGCTTGTCGAGATCGAGCGGCTTGTCGGTCACGAGGCGCTCGCATCGATGCGCTGCGCGTCGGACAGATCGACCGAACCGATGGAAATCATCTCCATCGTTGAACTGCGCGGCGCCTCCGCCGGCACCATGATCATGGTGGCAACACGGCGGAAGGAAGCGAACGACAATCCTTCGATCATCTCCTCATCCGTGATGACCTCGTAGTCCCCCGGAGGCAGGACGCGATCGATGCCCTTGATCCGGAAGGGGTGCCGGAAGGTGACGGTTTCCCGCCGCGAGCGCGTGGTCATAGCCCGCTATCCTTCGCGGAGCGTTCAGTGGCGGCGCTGTTGTTGTGCATGCGTTCACCGTGCGCTCTTTTGGCGCGATTAGCTATCGGTTTCTCGCGGAAGCGGTGTCGCCGGTCGAATAACCACCGCCTTGCCTTGTATTCGGCCGCTTTCGTAGCCATCTGCGCAGTGCGCCGGAACAATTTCACAAATTATCAGACCGGATGGGTCGCATGACCCGGCCGGTATCTGCAGCCGTCCATTCAAGCGTCGCTTCAATTGCCGCCGTCGGGCGCACCGTTGCGGCCGGGTGACGGCAGCGCGCGATTTTTAGGACCGTGCAGACGGTTGGGGTCAGGTGTTTCACATGAAGATTCGTGTCGGCTTCGAGATGATTTACGACTTTCCGCAGCCGACGCCCCTGATCACGGTGCTGGGCACGCATTTTACGCGGGCATCCGACATCATCGTGCCCGATCACCTCACCACCAGCCCTTCCGTGCCGATCACGCCCTATCGCGACGGTTTCGGCAACTGGTGCAGCCGGATCGTCGCACCTGCCGGCCGCATGCGCCTCGCTGCCGACGGGACGGTACGCGATAGCGGTCTGCCGGATGTGATCGTTCCTTTGGCCTCGCAACATGCGGTCGAGGAACTCCCGGCGGAGGCAATCGTCTATCTGCTTGGCAGCCGCTACTGCGAGACCGACCGGCTTTCCGATATTGCATGGAAGCTGTTTGAGAAGACAACGCCGGGCTGGGCGCGGGTCCAGGCGATTTGCGATTTCGTTCACGATCGCATCACGTTCGGCTACGAGCACGCGCGCGCGACCATGACGGCGTGGGAAGTGTTCAACGAACGCAAAGGCGTCTGCCGCGACTACGCGCATCTGGCCATCGCGTTCTGCCGCTGCATGAACATTCCGGCCCGATATTGCACCGGCTATCTCGGCGACATCGGCATGCCGCCGCCTTACGCTGCCGGAGATTTTGCCGGCTGGTTCGAGGCCTATATCGGCGGCCACTGGTACACCTTCGATGCGCGCAACAACATTCCGCGAATCGGCCGCGTCCTGATCGCCCAAGGCCGCGATGCCGCAGACGTCCCGATTACCCAGACCTTCGGACCAAACACGCTCGTCAGCTTCAAAGTATGGACCGATGAGCTCGTGTGAAGCGGCCAGGCTGGCAGATGAACAAAGCTCCCGCCAAATAGAAAGCTCCCGCCAAATAGATTGCGATTCGCCTCGCTATTTGGCGAGGCGGCTGCTACATTTCTGACATCACCGCGCGCCCCCAGGCTGTTATCGGTGACTGAGAGCATTGCGCTCCCGCCTCAACCGAGAAAAGGCGGTCACATGTCCGATATCCGCAAGTTCGATCTTCGTGAGTGGCTCGTACCCCCGGTATTGATGCCGATCTTCTTTGTGCTGCTGATCGCTGCCGCGGTCATCATCCAGAGGTAGCTCGCTTCAGTTGACCTGCGGGAAAACGGAAATCCGAGCGCTTAACGCAAAGCAGGAGTCGGAATGGCAAACACGGCGGTCATCAGGGACGCTTACGGAGTTCCGGCAATGTTCGTTGGTTCAAAAACCGGTCAGGACGATGCTCCCTTTGTTTTTATCAGAGTCGGCGATGAAGAGCGCCGGATGCGGTGGGCCGAATGGGATGCGCTTCCTGCCTGGACCGGCGCGCGTCCCTCCTGGGCAGCCAAACGTTGATGCTGGCGAGATCTGAGTCCGTTTCGCCTTTTGACGGAATTTACCTTCCACTAGTTGAGGAGATCGGCAATGGCCAAAGGCGAGCAAAGAGGTAATCGGGAGTCCAAGAAACCCAAGAAAGAGAAGATCAAGACAATTGCCGCGGCGCCAAGCCAAAAGACCGCGGGATGGCAGCCGACCTTCGGTTCCGGCAAGAAGAAATAGTGACGCAATAGCTGGCGTCAGCATCTGACGATGCTGTTGGACTAACGCATTCGAGCCCGTCCGCACCGGCTGCTCGTTCCTGCAGAGAGCTGCGCGATCGGCATTGGAGCTGATCGGTCCGTCACCTCGTGGACGCGGCCTGTTTCGATTGCGGACAGGCGTCGGGTAATGTCGCCCGCAAAGGAAATCAGATGAAAATAACTCTCGCAATATTGGCGCTCTGCGCATGCACGCAAAGCGCTCTGGCCGCCGGACCAGACTGCCGTGCAATTGAAAGCACGAGCGGGCGGCTCGCTTGTTACGACGCCGCGCATCCGCCGAAAATCGAAAAGCCCGTGGTCCTTGAAAACGACGTATCGCGAGCCGCATACAAAGACCCGTTCATCGAGGAAGATGCGCGAACCACCGCCAAGCTAAAGAATATCTGTCGCGGTTGTTGAAGTGTGCGGAAGGCGCGGTCATTGACCCTTCGTTCCCGCCGTGACCTCGCGGCGGGACAGACACCAGCCGTCGCCATGCAGCCAGCAGGTTTCCTCTTCCGGGTGCGGGGCGCGGCGCAGCGATTTGACGCCGGCGCCGCGATCCCGCGTCAGTGCCTGCTCGAGACGGCTGCTGACGTCGGGATCGCGCGCGCCTGCAAATTCATAGAAGGCCGCCGCACACAGGAACCGGGCACTGAATTCGTCGCCGTCGAGGCGCGTCACCAGCAACATGCCGCCGGGCCCGCGCGTCACCGTCATCGGAAACAACAGCCGTCCGCCGGGCTTCAGCGCATCGATCCAGGCCGGCAGGGGATGGGTCGCGCCCGCGCTTGCGACGATCACATCAACCGGAGAAAAGGGGCCGCTGGCGCCGTCACCATTGACGAGAACAACCTGCGGCCATGGCGCAAGCGCGGCTCGCGCCCGCTCTGCAATCGAAGGCTCGATGTCGATCGCCGTGACGCTGCCTTCCGCCCGGCCAGTTCGGCCAGGATGGCGGTGTAGTAGCCGGTACCGCTGCCGAGATGCAGGACCCGCTCACCGGCGGCGACGCCGAGCCGGTCGAACAGAAAGGCCCAAAGACTGGGCTGGCCGTTGTTGAGGCCGAGCTTCTCCTCGAGCGCGATGAGGATGTCGTGATAGACGTTTCGCGGATCGGCATCCTCCGTGGTCCAATAGTTGGCCATGTTCCAGAGGCTCTTGACCCGCCAGGGTCCGTCGCCGACGAACCGTTCGCGCGGCACCGTCGCGAAGGCTGCCTCCACCCGGGAGGACTGCATGCGGGTGGTGAAGCGGAGTTCCTCCGCATAGAACCGGCGCCGGGTTTCTATCGGATCGGTCATCATGGCCTCCAATGACGGACGCGCGTTCGATCCTTCGCGTTTTCGAGCGAAGCGGGTACCGGTTCGCGTGAAGAAATCGCGTCAAGAAAAGATCTGGAGCTTGCAGGAGGCTACTTCGAGTCCAGAAACGGCGCGACGACTTCCCGCGTCTCCTGGCTCGGCACCACCGGCACGATCTCGAAGGTCATGCCGAGCCCCTGGCAGTTCAGGATCCAATCCTGCAGCAGCCGCGCGTCGTCGCATTCCATCAGCTGAAAGCAGCGGTCGAAATTGGGCTCGATCCAGCTCCCGACATATTTCAGCCCTTCGGGAAACTTGATCCCGGAATCGCGCACGCGCTTGTAGGCCGGGATCGGGTCCCGGTCCTTGAAACGCTCGATCACCATGAAGAGCATCGGGCAACCTCGCTTCCGGCGGCGTCGCGCAACTCTGTCATTCCCGGTTATTCCCGGCGCCATGCTCGCGCCGGGAATCGTCTCGGCAGCAGGCGGATTATGCCATCGCCTTGGTGAGGTTCTCCGCGACCTTGTCGAGGAAGCCTGTGGTGGAGAGCCAGCGCTGGTCGGCGCCGACCAGAAGCGCCAGGTCCTTGGTCATGAAGCCGGCTTCGACGGTTTCGACGCAGACCCTCTCGAGCGTGGACGCGAACTTCTCCAGCTCGGCGTTGTTGTCGAGCTTGGCGCGATGTGACAGGCCGCGGGTCCAGGCGAAGATCGAGGCGATCGAGTTGGTCGAGGTTTCCTTGCCCTTCTGGTGCTCGCGGTAATGCCGCGTCACCGTACCGTGGGCGGCCTCGGCTTCCACCGTCTTGCCGTCCGGCGTCATCAGGACCGAGGTCATCAGGCCGAGCGAGCCGTAGCCTTGCGCGATCGTGTCGGACTGCACGTCGCCGTCGTAGTTCTTGCAGGCCCAGACGTAGCCGCCCGACCACTTCATCGCGGCGGCGACCATGTCGTCGATCAGGCGATGTTCGTAGGTGATCTTCTTGGCGTCGAACTGCGGTTTGAACTCCTTGTCGAAGATCTCCTGGAAGATGTCCTTGAAGCGCCCGTCATAGACCTTGAGGATGGTGTTCTTGGTCGAGAGATAGACCGAGTAGCCCTTGGAGAGGCCCTGGTTGAACGAGGCGCGGGCGAAATCGGCGATGGAGTCGTCGAGATTGTACATCGCGAGCGCGACGCCGGCGCTCGGGGACTTGTAGACCTCCCGCTCGATCACCTTGCCGTCCTCGCCGACGAACTTCATCGTCAGCACGCCCTTGCCGGGAAACTTGAAGTCGGTGGCGCGGTACTGGTCGCCGAAGGCGTGACGGCCGATGATGATCGGCTTGGTCCAGCCCGGCACCAGCCGCGGCACGTTCCGGCAGATGATCGGCTCGCGGAACACCACGCCGCCGAGGATGTTGCGGATGGTGCCGTTCGGCGATTTCCACATTTCCTTCAGACCGAATTCCTTCACCCGGGCCTCGTCAGGGGTGATGGTGGCGCATTTGACGCCGACGCCGACCTTCTTGATGGCGTTGGCGGCGTCCACGGTGACCTGGTCGTTGGTCTTGTCGCGGTATTCCATCCCGAGGTCGAAATACATCAGGTTGATATCGAGAAACGGGTTGATCAGCTTGTCCTTGATGTACTGCCAGATGATCCGGGTCATCTCGTCGCCATCGAGTTCGACGACGGGGTTGGTCACCTTGATTTTTGCCATGGAGATCGGGCCTTTTTGGAAATAGCGCGGTGGGACGGAGGGGTGAGGTATGCGGGCTATAGCACCGCCGACGCCAAGGCGAAAGCCAAGGCGCTATGCAGTTTCAGCCGATCTTTTAGCTCAGAACGCCGCCTGCGTGGCGGTGCCCGCCACCACGTACCAGGTCACGAACAGCCCGCAGATCAGGGCGCCCGGCAGGCTGGAGCCGGTCCGCCGCCAGGTGAAGGTCGCGATAACCGCGCAGATTCCGAGCAGCGGCACGAACTGGATGGCGACGATGGTCGAAAGCGGCACGAAGCCGGGATCGGGCAGCGGATTGAACAGTTTCCCGGACAACCACAGCGTGCCGTATTGCAGGCCGACCAGCACGATGAAGCCGAGCGTCAGCGCCAGCACATTGGTGAAATAAAGCGCAACGCGTCCCGCCGCCCTGGTTGAGAAATTCCGGTGCAGCACGTGCAGGACGATCACGAAAAACGCCGTGAACGGGAGCAGGTAGATCAGGAAGATCAGGAACTGCCTGCCGTTCATCAGCTTCAGCGCCATGATCCAGAACCGGAAATCGATCTTGAAAGCGATGTCGGCGAGCCACAGCGCGGCATAGCCGACAATGATTGTCAGGAGCGCGATCAGGATCGACGGCCCGATGATACCGCTTCTCGATGCGCGCTTGGGCGCGAACGACATCAAGGCGAGCGTGATCAGCGCGTTGATGATGGCCCAGACCATGACCTGATTGGTGATGCCCTGGGGCAGCCAGGGCATCGGTTTTACAAAGGTGCCGGCGAGCGCGAATGCCGGATAGTAGGTCAGCGCAGGGATGAAGGCGGTCAGTATGAACGCCGCGGTCCAGCGCCGGGCGGCGCCTGCGGTCGGAGCGGGCATCCTGCCGACGGCGATCTCAGGCAGTCTCAGGCGCCAAAACATGGGGGCTTCCAGCAGCGCGTCGAACACCCCGAGCAGCAACAGGACAAAACCTGCCAGCGCGATCAGCGTGCCGATTTCCTTGCGCAACCAGATCTGGTTGTCCGACGGCAGCGGCGTGCCGCCCTGCAATGTCCGGGCGAACCAGTCCAGGCTGTAGCCGATCGCCTGACGCGAAATATGCTCGGCTGGATGGGTAATGGCCGGCGTGTAGAGCACCCTTGCCGTGCCTTGCGCGATGTCACCATAGACCTTGCCGGGTTCGACGGGACCTTGCGTGCCGAACATCGCCCACAGTTTCGGGCTCTGGGTGACGTCGCGGGCCCGTTCGACTCCCCACATCAAATCGGAAAATTCCTCGTATTGCGCGAACACCAGGGCGACGTTGCGCGGCCAGCTCGGCGTGCCGTCGGCGGCGAATGGCTTGCCGGTGGACGAGCCCTCCAGCACCATCGATTTGTAGTCGTTGGGCATGACGGTGGCGGCCGCCAGCACGGTCCAGCCGCCCATCGAGTGGCCTTCCAGGCCGATATTGTTCTTGTCGACGAAGTCGAGGCTGCGCAGATGGGCGAGGCCATCGGGCCCGCCAAAGCCGTTGGCGAAGGCTGGCGGGTCGCTGTAGCCATGGCCGGTCTGGTCGAGCGCCAGCACCACGTAGCCGCGGCGGGCAAATTCGATGGCAAAGCCATCCTGGGTCTCGCGCGAATTGATGTAGCCGTGCACGGCGAGAATGCCGGGGGCAGGGGTCTGTGCGGTGGCATTCCTGGGGATGTAGAGCAGGGCGCTCATGGTGTTGCCCTTGGCGCCCGGAAAGCGGATGTCCTCGATCCGGATGCCGCCCGCGGTCTGCGTCAGGTGGGCCAGCACGCCGCCAACCAGAATCAGCGATGCTCCGACGATCGCCAGTGACCATCTGCGGCGCATGGGTGCCTCCCGGTATCCCCGAGCCGTTGAACCGGCTTTCGGCTTCGTTTTATTTGTGATTGATACCGTATCCGAAAGGCGAATGCGCGCAAGCGCCCTGCTGCGACGCGCGCTTCCGTGGTTTTGGCTGAAAATCAGGAAACGTTGCTAAGCCAATTATATTGCTTGAGAAACGTTGCCGGCCCGGCCATCGAATGCCGGCCGCCGGTTGCGGCGTTGAATGAGGTTCTTCGGGGCTTGATTCAGAACTATCAGACGTTGAATCAGAAAGTGGAGTGAGATGTCCGGTTCGGGCACCGACAAGACCAAATCAGGCTTTGAGCTGGCCGGACCCGTCGTGATCCTGGTCGAGCCGCAGCTCGGCGAGAACATCGGCATGGCCGCGCGTGCGATGGGCAATTTCGCCCTGACGCGGCTGCGTATCGTCAACCCGCGCGACGGCTGGCCGAACATCAGCGCGCAGCGGGCCGCCGCCGGCGCCGACCATATCCTCGATCGGGTCGAGCTGTTCGACACGGTCGAGCAGGCGGTCGCCGATTGTACCCTGTTATTCGCGACCACCGCCCGCGCCCACGACCAGGCCAAGCCGGTGATGGCGCCGGAGGCCGCCGCGCAGGAGATGGCCGGCCAGATTGCCGCCGGCGGCACGGTCGGCATCCTCTTCGGCCGCGAGCGCTACGGCCTGCAGAACGAGGAAGTCGCGCGCGCCAACCGCATCATCACCTTTCCGGTCAATCCCGGCTTTGCCTCGCTCAATCTGGCGCAGGCGGTGCTCCTGATCGGCTATGAATGGTTCAAGCTGTCGACCGCGGGCGCGCTGCCGTTTGCGATGCCGGAGCGCTCCGAGCGCGCCTCGCAGCACCAGATGCAGGCCTTCTTCGACAATCTGGTGCGCGAGCTCGACAGGGTCGAATTCCTGCGCCCGGCGGAGAAGCGCGAAACCATGCTGGTCAATTTGCGCAATATCTTCACGCGGATGGACCCGACCAAGCAGGACATGCACACGCTGCACGGCGTGGTGATGGCGATCGCGGAAGGCCGCAAGGGTCCGGCCAAGGGTGGGGTGCTCGACGGCGAACAGGCCACGCGGCTGCGCGCGCTGCTCGCCGAACACGGGCAGGGGGCGCTGCCGTCGGAGAGCAGCACGGTGCGCGGGCTGGCGCGGCTGTTGCGGCGAAACCCGACCGACGCCGAACGCATCCTGTGGCAGGCGCTGACCTCCGACCGCCGTTTCGCCGGCCAGTTCAAGCGCCAGACCCCGGTCGGCCGCCACATTCCGGATTTTGTCTCTTTCGTTCATCGGATCGCGATCGAACTGATCAATCCCGATGAGACCGAAGTCATCGCCAAGGACCGCGCCGGGCGGCAGGCGTGGCTGGAGGCGCGGGGCTACCGGGTCCTCAACATGGAGGTCGCCGACGTCGAGGGCGATCTGGCCTCGCAACTCGATCGGCTGGACTCAACGCTTGTGGAAAGCCGCTAGCGCATTTTTCTTGTTCGGTGGCTTCATCCTTCGAGACGGCGCGGAGCCTGTTCATCGGGCGCGCATTCGCGCGACCCGTTGGCGCCTCCTCAGGATGGTCTTAGACCCTCATGGTGAGGAGCGCGGCGACGCCGCGCGTCTCGAACCACGAGACCAAGGGATGCATAGGCAGTTATAACTAAACCGCCATCAGCTGCGCCGGCGCAGTGGCCGCGCGTTTCGGCTTCTTCAGCTTTGACGGCACAAACAGCGAGCAGGCGGCAAGGCCCGCGGTGTCCGCGACGCCGGGATCGCGCGATACCATGGCGGCGACGATGGCGCCGTCGATCAGAAGGCCGAGCTGATGGGCCAGCACTTCCGGCTCCGCCGCGCCCATTTCGCCGGCGAGTTTTTCAATGTAGGCCAGCACGACCTTCTTGTGCTTCATCGCGATGGCGCGGAACTGCTTCTGGTCCTTGTCGTGTTCGCCGACCGCGTTGATGAAGGGGCAGCCGTAGAAACGTTCCTGCCGGAACCAGTCCTTCAGCGCCGGAAAAATCCGCGTCAGTTTTGTCTGCGCGTTGCCGCCGCCGGTCTCGACCGTCTCGATGAACCATTCGCGCCACTGCCTGCCTTCGGTCTCCAGCACCGCATGCACGAGATTGGTTTTCGACCCGAACAGCTTGTAGAGCGTGGTCTTCGCGGTGCCGGCTTCGTTGATGATGGCGTCGATGCCGGTGGCGTTGATTCCGTTCTTGCAGAACAGCCGCGTCGCCGCGCTGAGCAAACGCCCGCGCGCGGATTCATCATCGCCGCCGGCGACGTTCTCCGCGACGACACGCTTCTTCGTGGATGATTTGCCCATGCGCGCACGTTAATCGAACTGCGCCGCAATCATCAAGTCACTTCTTTCTCCGATCAGGCGCCTCTCGAATTGCGCGCAAAATAATCGCGGCGGGCAACCAATTGCATCACGCTTAGGCAAATCGCGGCTGATCGATTCAAAGGCAGCACGCGCTAAGCGGCTTCAAGACTTTGCGTTTTCTCCCGGGTGCTGTCTGGCAAGGATCGTGCAGGAAACAGACCGTTCGGTATCCTGGCCCCTAGGGAGAAAATAGATGACCGCGGTCGCTCAAAAAAC
>Ga0153915_10007459_pt1 | contig 10319 bp, 8 predicted proteins | sample Opewatmetagenome_2_FD_107003 | JGI IMG/M metagenome (GOLD analysis project Ga0153915, IMG submission 107003) | Freshwater wetland microbial communities from Ohio, USA - Open water 3 Core 3 Depth 3 metaG | ecosystem: Environmental > Aquatic > Freshwater > Wetlands | place: USA: Ohio, Lake Erie... | reverse complement strand
TTTCAGAGTCAGTAACGCTGGGTCAATCGTCTTCCCATTCATAGTTGCTCGTTTCGCCACCTTGGGGTTGAGAAGACGAGCACCCTCTCCAACGTCGTGATAAGCAATCTCATAATGCAAGCTCCGATCGGGTTTCGCATCGAACACGACGCCCGCGACGAGAGGGAGCGTCGCCTCATCAAGTGGGTAGATCTCATACACAGCCATCTCGTAGCCGTCAAGAGGAATGTCCATGCGTTCACCCGCCTGATGAAGCTGCGGGGCGATCCAGCGAGTGGGATAGACGCGTTCGACAACCAGAGAACGAGCGTTGGGATCCAGTCCCTGGGATGGAGAGAGATCGACGTTCAGAGTAGCGGGTGCAATAAATGGATTCCTCGCCGCTATCACTCCTCGCGAACCTTTGAAGTGAGCGTAGCCGTACGGTTCTCGCTTCATAGGGTTGCCCCCAATCATCGAGGATGTGGAAAGGACTGGGAAACGGTCTTTCGCCCAGGCTATGGACGTGGCGAGGGTGTTCCATTCACCCTCCGAGATAATATCAGGTGAGATGTACAACTCATACATAGAGACACCACGCCCAAAGTAGAGGAGCACATCGTCGGTGAATTTATCGAGGGGTTCTTCGGGACTTCCGAGAAGCTCCAGCTTCCCCTTGATGATCCCATGTGTCATCAGGTTGGCGATGGGGAACCAGAGTCCTTTCAGCGAGAAATCTTCATACAGCACAAAGTCACGGTAGGTGATTGCGGCATCCCGCTTGCTGATCGACGGCACGTCCGCGTAGCCATAGTCCGCGCCATCCATCCAGATCGTATTTGCATACTTCACCCACCACGGGCTCAGCCATGTACCTGATGTGATATTGAGAAACATTGAGGGGTTCTTCTCCCGGACAGCGCGGCACATCGCGATCGTTGATTCCAGTACTGCACGACGGGAGTAAATGTCTACAGAATGACCATGGTCCGGCTCATTGCAGGAGAACTGTATCCCATCCCATTTGTAGTACCCGACACCGTCATTTTGAGCGAAATCCACGACCCGCTTCTTCAGGAGCGGACCATAGTTCTTGCCGGCGATGCAGAGCTGATCACCCACCACTTCGTAGCCATGCTCCTTCATCCAGCCGATTCGCTGTTCTCGGAATGAGTACCCCCCGATGGGTCCAAACCAGACGCCAAGGCTGGTCTTCGTCTTCTTCAATTCATCGGCGAGTGGCTTCAGCCCATTGGGAAATTGATCCTTTCGTAATTCCCAGGCGCTCTTATAGACATCCCACCCATCGTCGAGAACGAATGCATCGAGCTGAATTCCATGACTGTCGATCATGTTCTTCCGCAGGAGATCGATCATCTTCATCGCGCTCTTTTCGTTCATCACATTCTCAGCCGGTACTTTTGGGTACTCAGGCGATCGGAGATCGTACCAGCTATTATAGAGCGTGTACGGTCTGAGCGGATTCACGCGGATGGCATCGACGTACGTGAAGAACCAATCCTTGACATATTCGTTTGGCGTGACTGCCTCAACCACCCACTCGCTTTGAATCCCATTCCTGCCGATTCGCTCGCCGTACTCCTGTCCACATCTGAGCGTATACTGTCCACGACCATCGACAGTCAACCGATTCTCAGAAGCCGGGTACTCGAGTCCGAAGAACGCCCCACCGCCTCCGGCAAGGACAGCGACGGGCTGTCCGAAGTCGCCTTCCTTTACGATCCCGGTGATGTTCTTCACCGACTCACGCACTGGCCAGAACCAGCGAAGGAAGTGGTGGCCGAATACCGTATCGGATACCGCGATATTTCTCCGGATATAGAACGCACCCGGTTCAAGATGATAAGTGATTTTGAGTTCGAAGGGCGTTTCTTTGCCTTTCATAAGAAGCAGAAGCTCTTTCCCTCCCCCAGGAAGATCTCTCGACGTTGAGCCACTGAAGACGAAATTATTCTTCCCAAGCATGACGGGGTTATCAGCATTGTTCTGCTTCCCCGGTGCGCGCCAATCCGTGTACATGATTTCCAGCCCAAAATCAGCATCGGATTCAATCCATGCTGTTTTGCCTCCCGTAAGCGTTGCGGCCCATCCGGATCGCACGTCTAATCTATCTGACAAGAGTTTGCCGCCCTGCGTGGTCACAGTGAGTGTAATGTTCTCATTCTGCAGTGTCGTCGAGGAGGCCTCCCCCTGAGCGAGCGCGTGGGAAAGGAAGATCCTGACAAACGACATCGCTATCACAATTAGGAGACTCAGTGTGAGAGGAGAATGTTTTCTGATGCTAGCATTCATTAGAATGTTCCGGAATGTGTGTTGATCACTTGTTAAGGTACTCTGCATCGACCACTTCGCTTTTGCCAGATCGATTCAACGAGTACTGAAAACCTTTCCCGTATGAGAACCCACCGATTTCGCCGTCTTTATTCATTGCGAGGAATCCAACAAGGATCCCTCCATCGTTCTTATACATCGGCTGTTTGCGGATGATCCTTTCAACAGCAAGGCGGCACGCGTCCTGCGGTGATTTCCCACTTCTCATCAGTTCGACAATAAGGAAACTCCCCGCGATCTTGATCACGGCCTCCCCCACACCTGTCGCTGTCGCCGCTCCCGCTTCGTTATCAACATACAATCCCGCGCCAATGATCGGTGAGTCTCCGATCCGCCCACGGACCTTCCACGCCATGCCACTGGTCGTGCATGCGCCGGCAAGGTTCCCCTGCTTGTCCATTGCAAGCACGCCGCACGTATCATGATTCGTCCGACCCGATGGCCGAGGGATGTAACCGCTGCTTTTCAGCCATTCACAATAGGCCGCTTCGGCATCCGGTGTCAGGAGTTCTTCTTTCTTGAAACCATTCTCCAGCGCGAACTGGAGCGCACCATCCCCGGCAAGCATGACGTGAGGCGTCGTCTCCATCACCTTGCGAGCTACAGAGACGGGATGCATGATGTGCTCCAGAAACGCGACGGACCCACAGTTACCGTTCCCGTCCATGATACAGGCGTCGAGGGTAACCTTCCCCTCACGGTCAGGGTATCCTCCATAGCCGACGCTGTTGATGGCAGGATCCTCCTCAGGTATTCGCGCTGCCTGTTCTACCGCATCGAGGAGGCTCCCACCTGAAGCAAGAGTTCTGTACGCCGTCTCCGTAACCGCCGGACCGAAGTCCCAGGTCGAGGTCACAAGAGGTCCCCGAAACCGGGTTGAAGAGAGGGCCTGGCCCACGGCGGAACCAAAAGAGCCAGGGAGTACTGCTGCTGCGCTGCCGGCCAGCGCCATGGAGTGTATGAATTTGCGTCGCTTCACTCAAACCACCTTTCTCTCGCTTCTTGCGCGAAAATGAGTGCTCCCGGTTGTCGTGTGGCCGAAGCGTCAGATTTCAGCGATATGAAGAATCGGGCTGGGAGTACGAAGGGACTGCAGACTTCGTCACAAATATAGTCATTTGGACGGAAAATGTGAACTGCCGGGAGGAATTGAAACAGGAAAAGAGTTTCGAACACCGCGGATTATCAACAAATACGAAGGGTGACCGCTCTCATGAGCGATCACCCTTCATGGGGAGTAACACTCTCGACTCTGTCAGCGCCTAACGATCTGATCCGCTGGCACTTTTTCCGCGGGCGCAAAAGCAAAGGTTCCGGGCTGGACGAATTCATTGTAATACCAGCCACAGGCCAAGCGTACTCGCTCACTTGAATCGAAATGAGCAGCTCTCTTGACCGCATAGACTCCACGCGCATCGCCGATTCTGCAGAGAGACAGAGCGGCAATGATTCTGGCAGTCTCGTTTTCGGAGTCCTTCAGTACCGACATCAGCGGGATGACCGCACTCTTGATCTTCAGGTCACCGAGCATAAATGCCGCGCTTGTGCGCACACCGCAATTCTCACAGTTGAGCCCGTTCAGCAGCGTTTTCTCGGTAAGGTCCCGCATCGGGCTCTTCCCGGGCTCCGCCGGAGGACGCGCCGTGGCCGGAACAGCGACCAACAGGGACAACACGACCGCCGCAAGCACTACACTGTACCGTTTCATGGCTTCCTCCACTCAGATGTTTGGTGAATCAGTTCCTACACACGAAATACGCTTCGCCCGTGGCAATGTTACAGATAGTTGCACACCGACTCTTGACGAACACAACGGCCGTGACGATTGGTGGGGTGAAGAAGCGAATGTGAAGGAATGCGGAAGAATGGTGATCGGCGGTCGCAATCAGACGGTACGAGAGAAGACGGGTTTCGTCTTTCCTATGCCGTCGAGATATGCGTCAAAACACATCGCAATGTTACGCAGAAGGAGCCGTCCGGCACCCTTGATAGCAATGACTCCTGGTGCCAGATGTACGAGACCGTCGACAATAAACTGGTCAAGGGCTCGCAATGAGGGAGCAAAATATTCTTCAAAGTCGATACCGAAGCGCTTCTCAACCGCCCGGGTGTCGAGCTCCAGGTCGCACATCAGGCGCATGATAACATGCTTCCGGATGTGGTCGTCATTCGTCATACGGTACCCGACATGTGTCGCAGGTTCACCTGCATCCAGTGCCCGGTAGTACTCCCGAAGATCTTTCGTGTTCTGGGCATAGATGTTCTGGAAATGGCTGATTGAGGACATGCCGAACCCGTACAGGTCCGCGCCGGATTTCGTTGAATACCCCTGAAAATTCCTGTAGAGTGTCTTCTCTTTTTGTGCGCGTGCCAGTTCGTCGTCCGGCCGCGCGAAATGGTCCATACCGATGTATTCATAGCCATGAGCACCCAGGAGCTCGATGGTCATCTTCAGAATCTGCAACTTCTGGTCGGGTGTCGGAAGGTCTTCCGGCCTGATAAGTTTCTGATGCGGCTTCAACCATGGCACGTGAGCATAGTTGAACACCGCGATCCTGTCCGGGGCAAATTCGATAACCTTGCGTACTGTCTTCTCAAAACTCTTCAACGTCTGAAAGGGAAGCCCGTAGATCAGGTCCAGGTTGATGCTCACGAAACCGAGCTCCCGGGCCCAGCGATAGACATCTCTGCTCATCGCCTCGGGCTGGATCCGGTTGACGGACTGCTGGACCTCATCATCGAAGTCCTGCACCCCCATGCTCATCCTGTTGAACCCGCCGTCCCTCAACGCTGAGAGATGGTCGCGCGTCAGCTCGCGAGGATCTACCTCGACGCCACGTTCTGCATCGTCGGCGATGGTAAATGCACCATTGATGTAGCCGGCGATATCTCTGATCTGGTCAGGGGAGAGATGCGTTGGTGTTCCGCCCCCCCAGTGCAGCTGCACGACCTTGCGCCCCGGCGCAATCCGCGGAGCGACCAGGTCGATCTCTTTCTTCAAATATCTATTGTACTCCTCGATCCGGACGCGGTCGCGCGTAATCAGCATCGTGCAACCGCAGAAATAGCAGAGTGTGTCGCAAAACGGGAAATGGAAATAGAGGGAAACATCAGCGGCTGAATGTGGAGCGTTCGAAACGGCGATTTCTTCGATGTAATCCTTCGCCGTGAACGCGCTGCTGAACATCGGTGCGGTCGGGTAACTCGTGTACCGCGGCCCCGGCCGGTCGTATTTCTTCAACAGCCCGAAGTCAACTTGAGAGAACAGTCCTCCCACACACTCTCCTTCTTGTTCACTACTCCACTATACTGAGAAATCGACGGAAATTCAAGGACCCGACGGAGATCCCCCTGCTCGCGGTTTTCCCCCACACATGGACATTGCGGGTCCGGGTGGATGTGCCGGCGCACTACTATTCCGTCACGATGGTAGGATTGACTTCGACGATCGACGCGATAGAGTTGGTGACAAGACAGTGCTTCTGAGCTTCACGCAGAATACCGTGTACTTCGGTCTCCGATGCAGCGCTTCCTACTACAATCGTGGGAAAGATGACGATCCGGGTGAACCGGTAGTCACCATCGACGAACTCCAGTACGCCGTTCGAGTGGCTCTTGTACGACTTAATAGGGATAGAGCGCCGGGCAGCAAACGACATGAAGGTCGCCATGTGGCAGATCTCGACAGAGGCAACAAAGAGGTCCTCAGGGGTCCAGACTCCCGATTCACCCTTGAATTCCGGAGGGCTCGCTACCTTGATCGACGGCTTTCCGTTCGAATCCAGCATCCCCGATCGTGCGCCGGTCCAGGCGGTACTCGTCTTGTATGTGAAGGACCTGGGACGTGTCTTTGATTGATCGCTTGTTTCCATAGCTCTCCTTGCTGAATCAATTCGACGATCTATGCGGGCCTCGTTCTGTCAGATGCTTCCGGGTGTATGGAATCAGGCCGCCAGCGTCAATGATCGCCTGACGGGCCTTCGGGAGCTGCACGATCGGGACGCTTTGTCCTGTTGTTCTGTTGCGAATCGTATCCGTTCCGAACTCTACGTCGTCACCGACTGACGCCTTGAACCCCGGTGCCGTCACCAGCTGCAACCCAAGATTGATGGAGTTCTGAAGAAAGATCCGCGCGAAGCTTTCTGCAACGATGGTCAGTTCATGACCTTTCAGGGTGGAAACCGCCTGCTCACGCGAAGAACCACAGCCGAAATTCTTCCCCGCTGCGATGACGCTCCCCGGAGGGAGCTGCTTTGCTTTGAGCTTTTCATTGAACTCAGTGTTGTCGGCAAACGCATACTGTGGCGTTTCCGTCGGAAGCACTGTCGCCATATAGCGACCCGGATAGATGACGTCGGTCGAGATATCATCGCCCAAGCTGAAGACTACTGTTGCCATCGTTATCTGACTCCTTTCCGGGGATCGGTGATCACCCCCGTAACTGCCGACGCCGCAGCAACCGCCGGGGAGCAAAGAAACACTTCAGAGTTGGGGTTTCCCATTCGCCCTTTGAAGTTTCTGTTTGTGGTCGACAGCGCGACTTCGTTGTCACCGAGTGCTCCCTCGTGCACACCCAAACATGGGCCACATCCTGGATTCATCACGACAGCCCCTGCCGCCATGAAAGTCTTCAGATAGCCTAGATTCAACGCCTGGGAGTAGATCCTGCCGGAGGCAGGGAATACCAGCATCCTCGTATTCTTTGCCACCTTCTTTCCCTTCAGGATTTTCGCTGCAACGGCAAGGTCGTCAAGACGTCCGTTCGTGCATGACCCGATCACAATCTGATTGATCCGTTTCCCCTTCACTTCACGAATCGGCTTCACGTTGTCGACAGTGTGAGGACATGCAATCTGTGGCTCCAGCTTCGACACGTCGATATCAATCACTTGCTCATAGATGGCGCCGGAGTCGGGAGTCACCAGATCGATCTTCCCTTTCACACCGGCTTCTTCACGCAGGTACCGCACTGTCTCCTCATCGCCTGGAACAATGCCGGACGTCGCTCCTGCTTCGACTGCCATATTACAGATGACAAGCCGTCCCGAGGTTGGCATTCGCTTGATCACCGGTCCATGGAATTCGAGTACTTTGAAGTTCGCCCCCTGCGCCGTGATCCTGCCGATCAAGTACAGAATAAGATCCTTCGGTCCGACGAATTTCCGGAACTTACCCGTGACGTTGACGTTAATCGTTCCCGGTACCTCGACGTTTACCGCAGTGCCAAGCGCCCATACGCTGGCCATTTCGGTCGCGCCGATCCCGAATGCAAACGCGCCGAGCGCGCCATGACTTGTCGTGTGTGAGTCGGTGCCGAGCACGACGTATCCCGGGCGCACGTAGCCACTCTCCGGCAGAATCTGATGACAGATGCCACCGACGTCACCGCGGATGTCGTGGAACTTCGAGATCATGTACTTCGCAACGAACTCACGGATCTTTTTCTGGTTCGATGCAGTCTTCGGCGACTCTGCGGGGACACGGTGGTCAAAGATGATCGTGACCCGCGAAGGATCCCACAGCGTGGGCTCCATACCGGTGCCGTCGAATATCTCGAGGAACTGGTTGATCACCAGTGCCGCATTCTCGTGTGACATGGCGAGATCTACCTTCGGCTCCAACACATCTCCCATCTTCACCGACTTCTGTCCGGTCGCTCTCGCCAGTATTTTCTCAACCAGTGTCATTCCCATTGCAGAACCTTATTTGATTGGATCACCGATTCAATTACACGACCCTTTGTTCCTTTAACTTCCTTACTTCGTCTGTTGCATACCCGATACTTCGTAAGACCTCTTCGGTATGCTCTCCCAGCTTCGGTGGCGGTGCCTCAACCATTCCCGGGGTATTCCCGAACTTGGCCGTCATATTGAAAAGTCTAATGTCCCCGACCCCTTCGACGTTCACCGATTTGAACGTGTCGCGGTGTTGTATTTGCGCCTGACTCAGGGCAGCATCAAGCGTGAGGATTTCGCCGGAGGGAACATCGTGCTTGTTCAGCACCTCAACCCAATACGCTGTCCCGCGTTCGTTCAGCTTCGCCTCCAGTAACGGTGTCAGCAACTTCCGGTTCTTCTTCCGGGCGTCACGTTCCTGGAACCGTGGATCGGCCTTCAGCTCCGGAACGCCGAGAACATCAGCGACCGCTTCCCACTGCTCCTGCTTGTTCGCAGCGATATTGATATGGCCATCTTTGGTCTTAAAGGTTCCCGACGGAGCAGCCGTGAAATTGTCATTTCCCATCATGACGGGATGCTGTCCGCCGATCATGAGATTTGCCACGACCCAGCCCATCAGCGGCATGATCGAATCGAGCAGTGCGACGTCGATGAACTGCCCCTCGCCGGTCCTCTCGCGATGGTAGAGTGCCGCCATGATCGCAAAGGCGGCGTTCAGTCCACCAACGGTGTCGCATACCGGGAAACCGGCACGAAGCGGGTTCAGCCGCTCGTCCCCGTTGATGGCCATCTCACCGCTCAAGCCCTGGATAATCTGGTCATACGCTGGCTTAAGTGCATCGGGGCCGCTCTGACCGAACCCGGAAATCGCGCAGTAGATCAGTCGCGTATTCACCTGACGGAGGATCTCATACGAAAGTTCCAGACGGCCCATCACATCCGGTCGGAAGTTCTCGACGAGGACATCGGCGACCCTCACCAGCTTCTTAAGGATCTCTTTCCCTTCAGGAGCTTTGAGATTCAGCGTCAACGATTTCTTGTTCGCATTCTGAGCAAGGAAGCTGGTCCCCATCAGCATCTGGTTGTACTTCGGAACGCTTCCGAGCTTACGGGCGAGGTCACCATCGACGGGGTTTTCGACCTTGATCACTTCCGCACCCAGGAGGGCCAGATGCATCGTGGCAAACGGGCCTGAGAGGACGTTTGTCAGATCAAGAACGCGAACACCTGTGAGGAGCTTTCTTCCCATACTTTCTTTTGTTCCGTTGTTCCTACGCTGCAGTGAGCTGAGGTATCGGGCCGGTTCTGTAAATTGTCCCCGGCATCTCCCGGGCGAAAAAGCGGCTCACGTCCGTTGCAACGCTGATAAGGGGTTCGAGCCTGACATCGTGGCGCATACCCATCCGATGCAGCGCATGCACGAGATCTTCTGTACACACGTTCCCGCCGGCGATCTTCGTGAACGGACATCCACCGAGCCCCGCAACAGACGACTCGAACGACTTCACACCCGCTTTCATTGCGGCGTAGCAGTTGGCCAGTCCCAGGCCATATGTGTTATGGAAGTGACAGGCGCACTCCACCTGGCTATCGAGTTCAATGACCGCTGCGAACATCCGCTCCACCATGTCCGGCATTGCATGCCCCGCGGTATCAGCCAGGCTGATATTCCGGAGGCCGGCATTGAGGAACCGTCCGACAATTCTCATCACACGGTCCTGCGGGACGTGCCCCTCATAGCCACATCCGAACGCCGACTGCACAGACACCTGGACCCGCTTGCCGGCCCCACCCGCAGATTTCGCGATCGCGATGATCCGATCAGTCGCCTCAGCGATCGACATTCCCGTGTTTTTCCTGCTATGTGTTTCGCTTGCAGAGACACCCATGCAGAACATCTCCACGCCGCATGCAAGGCCGCGTTCGAGCCCCTTCTCGTTGAGAACCAGCCCGGAGAGGGTCACGTTCGCCGGCTTCCGCCCCGATTTCATCAACTCAGTGAAGAGTTGGTCTGTATCGGCCGTCTGCGGCACTTTGGTCGGATGGACAAACGACCCGACCTGAATGATATCGATGCCCGACTTCATAATGCCGTCGATCCACTCAAGCTTCTTTTCCATTGGCACGGTTTGCTTTTCCATCTGCAAACCATCCCGCATGCCAACTTCATGAATGATGATTTCTGCCATTTCCGTTCCTCGCATCAGCCAAGACGCGCCGCGATTGCCTGTGCGATCTCAGGCGTCTTTGCGTTTCCGCCCATATCGTACGTTCTGACCTTACCTTCCTTGATCACGGCAGCTGTTGCCT
>Ga0153915_10007458_pt1 | contig 10320 bp, 7 predicted proteins | sample Opewatmetagenome_2_FD_107003 | JGI IMG/M metagenome (GOLD analysis project Ga0153915, IMG submission 107003) | Freshwater wetland microbial communities from Ohio, USA - Open water 3 Core 3 Depth 3 metaG | ecosystem: Environmental > Aquatic > Freshwater > Wetlands | place: USA: Ohio, Lake Erie... | reverse complement strand
TGAAGAAGGGTTTCGTACCCGCACTGAGCGTCAGCACTCCCTGAAGGTAGCTCTGTGTTTGACGCGTTGTCGACAGCGATACTGTAGAATTGATAGAACCCGGTTGCATTTTGGTGCGAAAAGCTCCATGACCAGGGCGCTGCAGAATCTACCCCAGCACTGACCCAGCTGCCCCAGCTCGCGTTATCACCACTATATCGATAGTACAGCGTGACATTCTTCAAGCCACTCCAACCTGCATCCGATGCGGTCGCAGTAATCGTACTCGAACCTTTCTTCCAATACGGAGTGATTGAATTGACATTGGAACTAGGTTTGACAAGATCCGGTGTTGAAAAATAGTACCATGACGAATTCAAATCTGCTCCGTCTGTGACAAGGACTTTCCACCAATATTTCGTGTTATTGCTACTGAAATTATTATTTCGCTGATGATACGTGCCATTACCGACCGAACCGTTGGTTCCAAAGAGCTGCCAGGAGCCGCTGCTGTTACTTGACCAGCTGATCGTCATGGTTGTCCCATCAGGGTTACTCACGGTAATGTTCATCAACGGTCGAAGGGTAACGCCCCAGCTTCGATTGGTTGGACCTTCATTGATTAGCATCGGTACAGGCCGTGAATTATTGAAATCAAACTCGTACAACTCGTAATATAAGCCGCTGTTGGCGGCGTTCACATGAAACCGGAGTCGGGCGGACGGTACACTCCCCTGGGTAAACTTCTTTTCAACCCATTGCTTATCAGAGAAGGTCCCATTGTAGACATCGTACCACACTCCGCCGCGCAGCACATCGAGGTCGACTTGGTCAACCTTTGCTGCATCCGCGGTCGGTCCCCTCGCATAAAAACGAACCTTGTCGCACAGGAGAACACTATGATTCAGATAAAGATAAGAACTCCATTGTGGGGTACCCATGGGATGATTTGATTGGGTGCAGGTGTCCGTTTCATCTTCATAGACATTGACCTCATTGGTCCATTTCGAGTTCGGATCGTAATGACTGATTGGGCTCACCCATCCTAAACTCGGTGACGCTGTGGTGAAATTTTTATTTGAACCATTGATCGAACCGATATCATTACGAAGCTGTACTCGATACTGATAGGTATTCCCAAGCGTGAGGTTATGGATCATGGCGCCGAATTCCGCACCCTGTGGCTCACTCCCACCCCAAGAGGTATTGGTGCCGTAGGATGTATTCAAACCATACTGGAACCGATATTCGCACGGCTCTCCTCCGTCATCGGTGACGTTTCCTTTTAACACCGCTGTTGTCTCATCAATGGATATTGCATTCAGGGTCGTACCGTTTGGCAAGGTATGGGGTTTTCCTCGCCAAAAATCAAATTCATAGAACCAGAATAACACGGAGCCTCTGATGTAATGGTAGCGAAAACGGGCTTTGGTGACGTTTGTTTCGCCGCTGAATTCTAGTTCCGTCCACGTACCATCGGTGATGGTACCATTGTACTTTTCTATCCATGTTGAGCTGTTGTAGATACTGAGGCTCACCTTGTCGACATAGTACGTGTCAAAATCTGCGTACACGCGTACTCGATCGCAGTATATGGCGCTGCTGTAGTCCAATTGGAGATACCCCTGCCATCCTGCCGCTCCTGTATGGGTCGCATACGTCCCTGTGTTCTCATCGTAGGCATTGGTCTCTGTCGACCACTGGTTACTCGGGTCAGCGTACCCTGTCGGGGAGATCCATCCTGTCGTTGGATCCACGATGTAATCATATGCGACCGGGTCACCAGACGTCTTTAGGTCAAAGATGAGTTGGTTGTCTGTGAGGTTGGTCAAAAAAACCTGGTAGCGATCTTCTGTGGTTATATTTTGGAATATGGTTAAAAGTGTTGTATTATCCTTTGTGTAGACTTCAATGGTTGACGTCCCTTGGCTTCGCGCGACAATAGTGATGTCGCTTGTCGCAGTTAACGGGCTTTCGAACTGGACCCTGACATATTCATTATGGTAGACTGGCTCAGACCACGACTCGTCTTGAGCGATAACCGCTTCAGTGATGTTAGCAAGAAACGTCTTATTTTGATCGAGATGTTCTGCTTTCGTGATCTGGACCGAGGTTGCCCTGGGGTCTACGTGAGAAGCGAAAGCGATACCTTCAAGGGCGGTGGGAGCATCATCTGACGTCTGTTCTGAGGCCAATGTTCCGCTAGTATTCATTATCGTGATGTCGGTTTTGGTGACCACAGGATTCTTCTGGTGATTCGAAAGAGCACCACCTAGCTTCTTTTTATCAGACTGATTTTCATCAAGGTTCTTCTCTAACACCTTCGAACAATTTCCTACGTTTTGAGGATGAGTACCACCGGGGCTCTGCGTCAGCCCGTTCTGGTTAGGGTGGATCGAAGAGCTAATACTCGCTAATGAACTGAATGGAACAGTAAGAAGAAGCGTTAAGATAATAATGGAAACGACCCGTTTACTGAAGGAGTTCTGTTTCAGAATTATTTTTTTTCCCTGGGAGAATCCCGCCGGGACTCTTTTTTTCGGGTGTGTAGGCCGAATCGTCTGCTGTGAAAGTCTATCTATCATTTGACAGACTTTCTCGTAACTAATGTTCCCATCCTCTAATTGTTCGTGCAAGTGAACATCCACATCTCAGTTGTATTTAAAATAGTAAATATGTAATATGTTATTTAATGTTTACATCCTTCCATAACATTAATGTTGTAAGAGAAGACATCAATGGTTTGTCTCATCAAAAACATTAAAAAAACATCTCGGTTTGTCATTTGGGGGTTCTCGGTGACGAATGGAAAAAAAATAGTAATCATTGGTGATGGTGCCAGTGGCGGAACAACCGCGCAGTTCGCGAGGAAAACAGATCGAACAGCATCAATCACCGTGTTTGAAAAAGGCGCCTATCCTCATTACTCGAAATGCGGTCTTCCCTACGCAATTGCCGGGACCGTCCCGGAGTTCCTCAATCTCATAGAATTCTCAGCCGAGTACTTCGCCAGGGAACATATCGAGCTTTTCCTAGGGACAACGGTGGAGAAAATCGACCTTCCGCACCGAACCGTCGTTGCACATAAAGGAACAGAGATCATCAACCGTGAGTTTGACGCACTCGTGCTTGCCACAGACTCCATGCCAGCGATACCACCAGTTCAAAACATCCAGCACAACAACAGGTTCCATGCTGGTATTCATGTGCTACGCACCATCGATGACGGGCGAGCGATTCTCTCAGATATTCGGAAGGGTAAAAAAGCAACGATCATCGGCGCAGGCCTCATCGGCCTTGAGATGGCAGACACCTTGTACAAGAAAGGGATGCAGGTGACCGTGGTGGAAGCACTCCCACGGATCCTGGCAGCCACCCTAGACGACGACATGAGCGACCTCGTACGGGAAACCATACAAGAACACGTCACACTGTACACGAACCATTATGCGACCCGGATACAAGACACACGAGGAGCCGTGACGCATCTTGTGATACAGAACCGGGAGACCACCGAGGAGACAACCATTCAGACCGATCTGTGTGTCATCGCTACAGGTACAAAACCAGAGACGACCCTAGCAAAACAGGTCGGGTGTACAATTGGGAAGACCGGCGGCATCCTAGTGAACGAACACGCGCAGACCTCGGTGAAGAACGTGTACGCAGTCGGCGACTGCACCGAGTACCAGGATCTGGTGACTGGCGAGCCGGTTTGCGTCGGACTCGGCAGCATCGGGGTGCGCCAAGGCATCGCCGCAGGAACCAATGCCGCAGGAGGAATCTACAGCCTTCCGAAAGGCCTGTTGATGACACGAACATCAGAGTTTTTTGGATTGGAAATAGCAGCGGTAGGACCAATCCAGGCTTCATTACAGAACAAGACGATCACGACCGGAAAATACAAGGGCTCGTCGCTCCCTGACTATTTCCCTGGGGGCACACCGATCACGATGAAGCTGCATGTGGAGGAACCCTCCGGGAGGATCCTTGCGGCCCAGGCAGTGGGGAGTAACGCTGCGCAGCGGACGAACGTGTACGCCTGTGCAATCCTCAACGGCCTTACTGTGGATGATGTGCGGAAAATGGAGACCACTTATGCACCGCCGATCGCTCCTACCCTCGATACGCTCACCCTCGTGGGTGATGTCGTGGCTTTGAAACGAGCGCGGAAAAAACGGGAACTATGAACATCCTTCATCTCGCTGACACGCATCTCGGGTACTCCGCCTACCGAAAAACGACCCCGGAAGGAATCAATCAGCGGGAGGTCGATGTGTATGATGCGTTCCGCAAGGTGATTGATTATGCAATCGAGACGAAGCCGGACCTTGTGGTGCACGCTGGCGACCTGTTCGATTCGGTGCGTCCAGCGAATCGCGCGATCACGGTTGCGGTCCAGGAACTCCTGCGTCTCTCCAACAAGGGTATCCCGGTTGTGATCATCTCCGGCAACCATGAGACACCGAAGCTGAAGGAGACAGGGAACATTTTCTCGATTTTTGAACACATCGAAAACGTCTACCCCGTGCACCAGAATCGCTACGAGACTCTTGAGTTCAAGGCCAACGGGGAGAGCCTTTCATTGCATGCGATCCCACAATGCCAGACTCCAAAAGAGTTCGATAAAAATCTCAAGAAGATGACGGTGAACAAGAAATCGGATTATAACGTACTGTTAGTGCACGGGGCTGTCGTGGGAATCAAAGAGTTCAAGATGAACGAGTTTAACGAACTATACATCCCAGTGGACATCCTCAAGGATGATTTTGATTACATCGCGTTGGGACATTACCACAGTTACACGAAGCTGTATAAAAACGTTGTGTACGCGGGGTCGACAGAGCATCTCTCATTTACTGAGGCTGCTGATCAGAAAGGATGCGTGACCACGACCCTTGGCAACAGCGTGAAAAGTAAATTCATACCCATGCCTGTTCGGCCGATGGTTGACTTACCACCGCTTGATTGCTCGACGCTCACAGCCGAGCAGGCCTCAAAAAACATCAAGGACCTTGTCTGTTCCCTTGATCCAGCAGGAAAGATCATCCGACTCCGTCTCGAGGGCATCACCCCATCCGTGCAACACGGGATCGATTTCCATCGAATCAATGACCTTTGCCGATCAGCGGTGCATTTCGAAGTGAAGACCTCGAGTATAAAACCGTCGGAAACCGTTGTTCGTGACAGTGTGCAACTGCAGTCGCTCGCTGATGAATTCAAAAGCTTCCTTGACCTCCAGCAGCTTCCTGAGAAGGACGTCCTCTATAATCTTGGTCTTAGGTACATCAATAAGATTGTCGAACAAGATGACCAACCATGATCCTGAAAACCCTCCAGTTGAAAAACTTCAGAAAATTCAAGGATGCGTTGATCGAGTTTCCTGACGGCATCACCGGCGTCGTGGGGTTGAACGGCGTCGGGAAATCCACATTGTTTGAGGCGATCGCCTGGGTTCTCTATGGGCCTGTGTCCGCGCGGACAAGCATCGATCAAATCAAACGAGACGGTGCCGGCCCTTCAGAGCCGTGTCGAGTCGAGCTTGAGTTCATCTTCGAGGATGACACCTATAGGATTGTCCGTGAGATGAGCGGGAAGAACCTGCAGGCTTCTGGTACAGCGACCGTGAACGGTGGTATTGCTGCAACCGGGGCGGAAACCCTGACCAGGTTCATCCAACGGAAACTCGGGATGGACTGGAAATCCTTCTACACCTCTTTGTTTGCGAAACAAAAAGAGCTGAACGCACTCTCCTCCATGAACCCTAGTGAGCGCAGACAATTGATCCTGCGTATGCTCGGGATCGATGTCGTCGATGACATCATCCAGGAGGTCAGGATCGACGCGAGGGAGAAAAAAGCCATGGTCGAGAAGCTCCAGACTGACCTCCTCGACAGTACTGGACGAAGGAAACAAGAAGTCTATCAGGAGGAGCTGAAGGCAATGGAGCAGCAGCGAAAAGACCTAGCGGCTCGTATCGCTGAGCAGAAAAAACTGCTCCAACAAAAGGGTGAGGAACTGAAGAAGAGAAAACAGGAGTGCGACACGAAAAAACACGAGTATGAAACAGCGTGTAAAACAAAGGAGAAGCTCGATGAACAAAAGACGTTGTATGAGAAGAAACAGCGTCTCGATCAAGACGTAAGCACGAGAGAGGACACCATTCGACACCGCGTGGAAGCACTGAAGCAACACGAGGGGAAGCTCGCGGTGTTTACCAGCCTGAAACAAGACCTTCGTACCCTTGAGACACAGCAGCAAAAAAATGCGGACACGCTCGAGAGGATGATGAAAAAAGAAGAACAACTCGCGGTGATGATCCAACGTCATGAAGAAGACATCAAAGACCTCACGCGTAAGAAACATCATATCGAAAAGCTAGGACCGACCGCGAAATGTCCCACCTGCGAACGTGTGCTCGGTCCGCAGCATACAACGCTGCTTCAAGCCTACACCAAGGATCTCGCAACTCAGACGAATGAACTCACGAAACTTCTTGGCGAGGTGAAAGCAAGAAAGACGGATGTTGAACGGCTGTCTCGGGAGAAACAGGCGCTCCAGAAGAAAGGGTTGTTCTTGCATAACCAGGAGGTTGAGCAAGGACGACTCCAGGCCGCTGCAAGTCATCTCACACAGGAGATCACCCGTGAGCAGAAAGAAATCGACAGACTGAAAAAAGAATCACAGACGCTGCGGCTCGTTACCTTTGATGTGAAGCAGTACGACCTGGTCCGAGCCACCATGAATGAGTCCTATAGACGCTATCAAGCGGCTTTGAAAACGCTTGATGACTCCAAAGACGCTCATCAAGCCCTGATGGTCAGGCAGAAAGAACAAGAAGGGGAGCAGAACCTGCTCCTTCAACAACGACATCAACTGGAGCAACACATCAAAGAGCAGGAGGCCGCCGCGAAGAACCTTGAACACGAACAGAAGAACGCGCAGCACTTAGGGATGCTAACGGAGGTGATGGATTCATATCGCAGCTACTTGATCTCACAGATACGTCCTACGCTCTCCCAACATGCATCCGAGTTGCTCGCTGAGTTGACCGACGGGAAGTACTCTGAAATCGAGCTTGACGAAGACTATAACCTCCTTGTCTATGATCAGGGGTCTGCGTACAGCATCGAGCGGTTCTCTGGAGGGGAGGAGGATTTGGCGAACCTCTGCATGAGGCTTGCGATCTCCGAGATCATCACGGAGCGGGCAGGCAGCGTCTTTCAGTTCATCATCCTTGATGAAATCTTCGGTTCGCAGGACGACAACCGCAAACAGAACATCATCAAAGCACTCAATGGCTTCTCCTCGAAATTTCGGCAGATCTTCCTCATCACGCACGTAGACGACATCAAACAGTTCACGGAGCATACGATCGAAGTGTCTGAGGATGATGCTGGCGTCAGCACCCTATCGTTGGTGTAAAGAAAAAAAAAGAAAATGGGGGTGTTGGTGTTAGTGCTTGAACAGGTGTTTGCGTTTTGGTTTTTCCGGCGGCTCGTGAGTAGTATCCAGTGACGGTGGGATCTCGATCTCCTCGTCAGGCACACTTGTCTGCGCTGGTTCGGTGCCGCGGTGCTTCAGGTGCTCAACGGAGGTGAACAGCTTCGTGAACAGCTCCTCATTTTGAGCGAACCATGATTGCCACTCGGCCAGATCCTCTTTTAAGGTCTTGTTCTCCGCCTCGGTCTCCTCATACAACTGGAACAGTTTGATGAGCCGTTCTTTCTCTTTTTCGAACTCGTTGGAGACTTCCTCGAATTTAGTCTTGAACCCGGCGAACTGCTCGAAGCCTCTGAGCTCATCGACCTGCTTCTCCAGGGACCTGATCTGCGTGTCTTTGGCGTTGAACTCCCCACGCATCTTCTCAAGGTTTCCCTCGAGTTGCGCCCTGATGTTCTCCGATTTCGCCATCTGGCTGCGAAACTCTTCGAGCTGGTGTGTGTCCCGCTCTTGCTCCTCGAGCTTCTGGGTGAGGGTGCGGATCCGTGCGGTCGCATCCCGTTCGAACGCCATCTTGGATTGTTCGCTGTCGCGTAGTCGCTCCTCGAATTCCGTGACCCGTTTCTCCTGCATCGCGAGAGATTCCTCTTGGTTTTTGTAGGCCTCCCAGAGCTTCACGAGCCGGTCCTTTTCTTTCTCAAGCTCTTGGCTGTATCTGCGTGCGCCTTCAGCAGCCTCTTCACGTCGTTGCTCTGATTCTGAGAGACGGAGTTCGAACGTGTGAATCATCTGGTCCATTTTGTTCAAGCCGTCTAAATCAAGCATGGATTGGATCTTCGCCAGATCCTCCATCCCTTTGGAAAACGAGCTTTTAATGGAATCAAGTTCTGTTGATGCTTGTTGTAACCGTTCCATAAAAGAATCACGTGTTCCCCTCGCCCTCACATCATTTAAATTCTCTTCAGTCATGAGTCATGCCTTCCCATTCTCTTAGGTATGTGACACAAGAATAAGATTGTGTATATTTAAGGGTTGTTATTTTTATATCTCAACATGCACACAAAATATTTTTTTTCGTACGATTCCGTGAGCCGCTAAACTAATAAACCAAGGTTCACATACTTGTTCTCGAGCGACAGCACTCACATTGGAGGGAACAACGGGATGGGACTCTTCGAAAGAATTAGAGGCAGTACGTTTTCAGCAATGATTCAAAGGATTTTTGGTAAAAAGCACGCGAAGATAGGGATCTATGGTCCGCCGAACGTCGGGAAAACCACGCTTGCGAACAGGATCCTTCGTGATTGGACTGGGGATATCATGGGGAGTGTCTCGGAGGTCCCGCATGAGACGCGACGCGCGAAATGGAAGTCTGATATCAAGATCAATAACGGTGGTTCGTCGTTGATCATGGATCTCGTGGACACTCCGGGGATTACCACGAAAATCGATTACAAGGAATTCATGAATCTCTATGGGATGTCAAAGGAGGATTCGCGGGTGCGCGCCAAAGAGGCGACCGAGGGTGTGATCGAGGCGATCCGTTGGCTTGATGACATTGACGGTGTGGTGCTCGTCATGGATGCGACCCAGGATCCGTTCACCCAGGTGAACGTCACAATCATCGGAAATCTCGAGGCGCGGGATCTACCGGTGCTTATCGCCGCCAACAAAATCGATGCAGAGAACGCAAGCCCCGCGACCTTGAAGTCCGCGTTCCCTCAGCACCCGGTCATCCCAATCAGTGCATTAACAGGGTACAACACGGAGAATCTGTACACGATGATGGTCAAGGAATTCGGGAGGAAACGAAGGAAGAAGAGGTAGGCGATGCACAAGAAAGAATCCGGGATAACGTTCAACTTGATATCCCGTCAGAAATTCGAGCGACTGTCATCCGCTGAGAAACTCAACTTCATCGTCCAAGAGGTCAAAGAAGGAAGAATCCTTGTCCTTGAGCATGGGCTCACCGCGACCGAGCAGGCGAGCCTGATTCAACAGACCATGAAGGAGATCAACCATGACACTTTCATTGGCATCGAGATCAGCGGCTATGAGAACGAAAAAACCGGGTTCTTCCAACGTGTGTTCGGCATCGCGAAACACCCGCGGATGACAGTGATTGGGCCTGCCCATCTGCTCCGCCTCGTCCACAAGGACAATGATATGATCCAGACCACGATCATCCCAGGGAAAGGAGCTGGATAAATGCCGCATCAATGCCTCCAATGTGGCCATGTGTTCGAGGATGGATCCTCACAGATGCTCAAAGGATGCCCAGGGTGTGGAGGCAACCGGTTTTTTTTCACGAAGCAACCGCTCAATGCAGAGGAGCGGGAGATCATCAGCAAACAGGTTGGAAAAGATATCCCCACGAAGATCATGGAGCTCGCTGTTGAAAAAAACACAGAGACACAGAAAAGCACCGAGACGTGGATCACAATCAAACCGAAAGATCTCCGCGCCATGATTGAAAAGCGTCTCGACCAAGAAAAAAAACAGTACGAACCGCCCGTCGCTACGCCCTTGAGTGATGAAGAACGCCAGGCGATCATCAAGAAAATCAAGGCAGAGGGACTTTCTATTCTCTTGGTGGAGCAGAACTTCTCTTTTGCGCTCAGGCTTGCGGACTATGTTTACGTAATGAATAGGGGCGTCGTGGTCTACGAGTCAAGTCCCGAAGAGCTCAGGCAAAATAGTGAAATAAAATCAAAATACCTGGGCGTCTAATTTTGATTGAGATTGAACTGGCGATGGCGATTCTACTTGGTTTTTCGTGACCAAGAAATTCGTTGAGTGGAAAGTGGGAAAAACATGTGAAGCACCCCAAACTTCGAAGGCTGACTTAGCTGCAAAATTCAGATAGCTATTTAAGGAATTGATCTATGAGTACTTTCG
>Ga0153915_10007457_pt1 | contig 10320 bp, 11 predicted proteins | sample Opewatmetagenome_2_FD_107003 | JGI IMG/M metagenome (GOLD analysis project Ga0153915, IMG submission 107003) | Freshwater wetland microbial communities from Ohio, USA - Open water 3 Core 3 Depth 3 metaG | ecosystem: Environmental > Aquatic > Freshwater > Wetlands | place: USA: Ohio, Lake Erie... | reverse complement strand
TACAAGATCGGCGGCGTCTTCTCGATCACCGGTCCCGCCTCGTACTTCGGTGAAGACCAGCGCAACACCATGCTCCTGCTCCAGGACCAGATCAATGCCCGGGGCGGCATCAACGGCAAGAAGCTCGAGGTCATCGTCTACGACGACGCTACCGACCCGACCAAGGCCGTCACCGCCCTCAAGCGGCTGCACGAGGACGACAAGGTCCTCGCCGTTATCGGGGCCAGCCTCAGCGGCAACACGCTCGGGATGATCCCGTTCACCGAGAAGTCGGGGATCCCGCAGCTCGCCAATGCGGCGAGCGGCAAGATCTCGAGCCCGGTGAAGAAGTGGGTCTACCAGTTCTGCAACACCGACGTGCAGTCGATCGCGCGGATCCTTCAGTTCCTCCAGGCCCGGGGCATCAAGAAGATCGCTATGCTGAACGACTCGACCGGGTACGGCGTGAGCGGGAAGGAAGAGCTCGAGCGGCAGGCGCCGGGCAAGGGCTTCGAGGTGGCGGCTTGGGAGACCTTCGACGCCAACGACACCGACATGACCCCGCAGCTCACGCGCATCAAGGTCACCGGTGCCCAGGCGGTGATCGTGTGGAACGGCACGCCCGCCAGCGCCATCATCGCCAAGAACTTCAAGCAGCTCGGCCTTACCGCGCTGCAGATCCAGAGTACGGCCTTCGTGAGCCCTCGCCTGCTGAGCCTGGCCGGCGACGCGGCGGACGGGATCATCCTCACCGGGTACAAGCTGCCCATCGTCGACACGCTGCCCTCCACCGACCCGCAGAAGAAGATCATCACGGAGTTCCGCGACGCCTACGTCAAGCGCTTCGGCAAGGAGCCGAACCCGTTCGGCGCGCTCACCCAGGACGCCTTCACCGCGCTGGTGAAGGTGCTGGAGACGGCGGGGTCCGACCGCGAGAAGATCCGCGCCGGCCTCGAGCAGCTCAAGGGCTTCCTCGGCGCGAACGGGATCTACACCACGTCCGCCGCCGACCACAACGGCTACGCGGTGGACAGCCTGCAGATGCTCGTGGTCGAGAAGGGCAAGTTTCGCCTCGTTCACTGACGGCCACGGCAGGTAGCGCCCGATGAGCGTCGGGGACCAGGCGCTGCAGTTCGCAATCTCCGGTGTGATGGTGGGCAGCATCTACGCCCTCATCGCCCTCGGCTTCACCGTGGTCTACAACGCGACCGACGCCATCAACTTCGCCCAGGGCGAGTTCGTCATGCTCGGGGGCATGGCCGCAGTCGCCTTGTACGGCGCCCGCGTGCCCCTCGTCCTGGCCTGCGTGCTCGCCGTGGTGGTGGTGACCATCGTTGGGCTGCTCTTCGAGCGGCTCACGATCGCCCCGCTGCGCCGGGTGTCCGTGATGAACATGATCATCATCACCATCGGCGGCTCCATTTTCCTCAAGGGAAGCGCGATGCTGGTGTGGGGCAAGGACGCGGCGAGCCTGCCTGCGTTCTCCGGCGAGGCGCCGATCCGGGTGCTCGGCGCGACGCTCCTGCCGCAGGCGATATGGATCCTCGGCACGATGGCCGTGGTGGTGGTGGCCGTGCGCGTCTTCTTCGACCGCACGGTGCTCGGCAAGGCCATGCGCGCGGCGGCGGCCAACCCGTTCGCCGCCGTGCTCATGGGCATCAACGTGAAGCTCATGATCGCCTGCTCGTTCGCCCTCAGCGCGGCGGTGGGAGCCGTCGCCGGGATCATCATCACGCCGGTCGCCCTCACGGCCTTCGACCGCGGAACGATGCTCGGACTCAAGGGTTTCAGCGCCGCGGTACTCGGCGGGATCGGCAGCGCGCCCGGGGCGGTGGTCGGCGGCCTGCTCCTCGGCATGCTCGAGGCGATGGGCGCGGGATTCGTGTCCTCGCGCTACAAGGACGCCATCGCGTTCCTGCTCCTTATCGCGATGCTGCTCGTCCGGCCCCAGGGGCTCTTCGGCACCCGCGCTGGCCGGAAGGCCTGAGCGATGCGCCCGACGGCCGGCGATCCGGCGCGCCTGCCCCAGCGGGCGGCCCTGAGCATCTTCCTGGCCGTGATCGGGCTGCTCCCCCTCGCGCTGCCGAACCGCTACTACCTCAACGTCATGGTCTTCGCAGGCATCCACGCCCTGCTCACCATTGGGCTCAATCTCGTGATGGGCTATACGGGCCAGATCTCGCTCGGCCACGCCGCGTTCTACGGTCTCGGCGCGTACGGCTCCGGTGTGCTAACGGCGAAGTACGGGCTCGATCCCTGGGTGGCGATGCTCGCCGCCCTGGCACTGAGCCTCGTGGTCGCCCTGGTCATCGCCATGCCGTCGCTCCATCTCGAGGGCTACTACCTCGGCATGGCGACGCTCGGCTTCGGGATCATCCTGCACATCCTGTTCGTGGAGCTGGGATGGCTGACGGGCGGGCCGTCGGGCCTGGTCGGCATCCCCGAGCTGTCGGTCCTCGGGATCGGCCTCAACACCGACCTCCGCTACTACTACCTGGTCTGGACCGTCGTCGGGGTCGTCGTCCTGTTCTCGTTCAACCTCGTGGAATCCCGCGTGGGGCGCGCCCTGCGCGCCATCCAGGGCGACGAGACGGCGGCCACGCTGGTGGGCATCAACACCTGGATGGCCAAGGTTCGCATCTTCGTCACGGCCGCAGGCATCGCGTCCATCGCCGGCAGCCTCTACGCGCACTACGTGACCTTCCTGAGCCCGAGCAGCTTCGGCTTCGGCTTTTCGATCGAGCTCGTGGTGATGGTCATCGTGGGCGGCATGCGCAGCATCTGGGGCAGCCTCTTCGGCGCGCTCCTGCTCACCGTGCTGCCCGAGTACCTGCGCGCCCTCAAGGACTACGACATCCTCGTCTACGGCCTGGTGGTGATCTCGGTGGTGATGTTCGTCCCCTCGGGCATGGCGGGCACACTCGAGCAGCGGCTCACCCGCCGGCGCCTGGCGACGCGCCTGCGCGCGGCGGCGAGCGCCCGGCCGTGAGCGGCGATCGCCCTCTCCTCGAGGTGCGGGGCCTGCACAAGGTCTTCGGCGGCCTGCGCGCGGTGAACGACGTGAGCTTCGGCGTCAGCAACGGCGCGATCAAGGCCATCATCGGCCCGAACGGGGCGGGCAAGACGACCCTGCTGAACCTCGTCACCCGGCTCGACGCGCCGACGGCCGGCGAGGTGTGGCTCGACGGCACCCGCATCGACCGGCTGCCGCCGCATCGCATCGTCCGCCTCGGGGTGGCGCGCACCTTCCAGAACCTGCGCCTCTTCGGCGAGATGAGCGTGCTGGAGAACGTCATGGTCGGGCGGCACGCGCGCACGCGCGCGGGCATGGCGGGCGCGCTGCTGCGCACGGGGGCCGCCCGGGCCGAGGAGCGGGCGGTGCTCGCCTCTGCGAAGGCGCTGCTCGAGCAGGTCGGGCTCGGCGAGCTCGGCTACGAGCCGGCGGCGAGCCTGCCCTTCGGCAAGCAGCGCCTGCTCGAGATCGCCCGCGCGCTCGCTTCGGAGCCCCGCCTGCTGCTGCTCGACGAGCCGGCGGCGGGCCTCAACGCGCGGGAGGCGGCCGAGCTGGGCGGGCTCATCCGGCGCATCGGCGCCACCGGCGTCACCACGCTCCTCGTCGAGCACCACATGGAGCTGGTGATGGACATCTCCGACGAGATCCTCGTGCTGAACTTCGGCGAGCGGCTGGCCGAGGGCGCCCCCGACGACATCCGCAGCGATCCGCGCGTGATCCAGGCGTATCTCGGCGACGAGGCGACGGTTGCTGAATATCTCCGCGCTTGAGTGCCGCTACGGCGGCATCGTCGCGCTCAAGGGTGTGGGCGTGACTGTCGAGGCGGGCGAGCTGGTGACCATCATCGGCGCCAACGGCGCGGGCAAGTCCACGCTGCTCAAAGCCATCATGGGCCAGGTGCACCGGGAGGCGCAGGTCATGACGTTCGAGGGGCGCGATCTCCGCCGGCTGTCGACGCTCGAGATCGTGCGCCTGGGCATTGCCCTCGTGCCCGAGGGCCGGCAGGTGTTCGGGCCCATGACGGTCGACGACAACCTCCTCATGGGGGCGTACCTCGACCGAGGCCGCCGCGCCCTCGTGCAGGAGCGGCTCGAGACGGTGCGGGGCCTGTTCCCTGTCCTGGCCGCGCGCGGCCAGCAGCTCGCCCACTCGCTCTCGGGCGGCGAGCAGCAGATGCTGGCCATCGGCCGCGCCCTCATGGCGGGCCCGAAGCTCCTGCTCGTCGACGAGCTGTCGCTCGGGCTGGCGCCCGTGGTCGTCCACGAGCTGTACCGGAAGCTGATTGAGCTGCACCGGGGCGGGGTGAGCATCGTCATCGTGGAGCAGAACGCCCGGCTGGCCCTGCACGCCTCCGACCGCGCGTACGTGCTGAGCACCGGGTCGGTCGCCGTTGAGGGGCCGGCGCGAGACCTCTTGCAGGACGAGGCCGTGCGCCGGGCCTACCTGGGTGGGTAGGCTTGGCGTGATGCACGACCCACGACGAAGGAGGACGCATGAAGCCGGCGCCGTTTGAGTACATGGTGGTCGACAGCGCGGCCCAGGCCGTCGAGGCGCTCGGACGCTTTGATGGTGACGCGCGCTGCCTGGCGGGGGGACAGAGCCTGGTCCCGCTGCTGAACATGCGCCTGATGCGGCCGGCGGCCGTGGTGGACATCAACCGCGTCCCGGGGCTCGACGGCATCGCGGTCGGAGACGGCGTCGTGCGGATCGGGGCGCTCGTGCGGTACTCGACGCTCGAGCGGTCGGCGCTCGTCCAGGAGCGGCTGCCGCTCGTGGCGCGCGCGGTGCCGTTCGTCGGCGATCGGCAGATCCGCAACCGCGGCACGTTGGGCGGCGCGCTCTGCCATGCCGACCCGGCCGGCGAGATGGCGCTCACCGCCGTGACGCTCGGCGGCTCCATCTCGGTGGTCTCTCCGGCAGGCCGCCGCGAGATCGCCGTCGAGGACTTCTTCCTCGGCCCGTACACGACGGCCCTGGGCCCCGCGGACCTGCTGACCGGCGTGTCGCTCCCTGACGGCGCGGGGACCGCGGCGGTCGTGGTGGAGCATGCGCGGCGCCACGGCGACTTCGCCGTGGTGAGCGTGGCGGCGACCGGCCGCGTTGGGCCGGACGGCACATGGGTATTCGTGCGGATCGGTCTCGGCGGCGTCGCCGATCGCCCGCGCGTGGCGGCGCGCGCCTCGGCCCTGCTCGCGGGGACCCGCCTCGAGCCCGAGGCGGTGCGGGCCGCCGGCGAGGCCGCACTTGAGGTCGTGGATCCCGGTTCGGACATCCGGGCATCCGCCGAGTATCGGCGCCACCTGGTCCCCATCTTCGTCGAGCGGGCCCTCGAGACACTGCGTGCACAAGTCCAGACAGGAGCAAAGGCATGACGGCGCGTCACCGGATCCGGGTCACCGTCAACGGGCGGTCCTACGAGCGCGACGTGGAGGGGCGCCGGCTCCTCGTCGACTTCCTCCGCCACGACCTGGGCCTGCACGGGACCCACGTGGGATGCGAGCAGGGCGTGTGCGGGGCGTGCACGGTCTTGCTCGACGGTGAAGTGGCGAAGTCGTGCATTATGCTCGCCGCGCAGGTCGACGGCCACACGCTCACCACGGTGGAGGGGCTCGCGGGGCGCGGGGAACTCCACCCGGTGCAGGAGGCGTTCCGCGACGCCCACGGGTTGCAGTGCGGCTACTGTACGCCGGGATTTCTGCTGGGCGCGGTGGCCCTCGCGGCGCGCGGCGCGATCCTTGAAGGCGACGCGCTCCGTGCGGAGCTCACGGGCAATCTCTGTCGCTGCACCGGCTACCAGAACATCGTCGAGGCGGTCGAGCGCTACCTGAAGCAGACGGTGGGAGGGGCGACCCGTGGATAAACTGCCCTGGGTCGGGGTCAGCGTCAGGCGCAAGGAGGATGAGCGGCTGCTCCGGGGCGCCGGGCAGTTCCTCGACGATCTCGACGAGATCGCGGCGCTTCACGTGGCGATCGGTCGCTGTCCCTATCCGCACGCGCGGATCCGCGGTGTCGACGCGCGGGCGGCGCTCGAGATCCCCGGGGTCGAGGCCGTGCTGCTCGGCGAGCAGGTGATCGCGCGCACGGAGCCGACGAGCGTGCTCCGCCCGTTTCCCGGATCGTCGAGGACCGGCTACTTTGCGATGGCCCATCCGGTGGCACGCTACGAGGGCGAGGCGGTGGTGGCGGTGGCGGCGGCCGACCGCTACGTGGCCGAGGACGCGCTCGATCGGATCGAGATCGACTACGAGCCGCTGCCCCACGTCGTCGACGCCGAACGGGCGCTGGCGCCCGGGGCGCCGCGGCTGCACGAGTCCATCGCGGGCAATCTCCTCGTGGGCTCGACCTCGAAGGTCGGCGATCCGGCGGCCGCCTTCGCGGCTGCCGCCACCACCGTCAGCGGGCGCTTCCGGATCAATCGCGTCACCGGCGCGCCCATCGAGGGCCGCGGGGTGCTCGCGCGTTGGCACGATCACTCGCGCACACTCGAACTGTGGGTGTCGACGCAGACGCCGCACCTGGTGCGCGCGCAACTCGCGCAGTCCCTCCGCATGGCGGAATCCGACGTCCGCGTGGTCGCGCCCGACGTGGGGGGTGGCTTCGGCATCAAGATGTGCGTGTATCCCGAGGACATCATCCTGAGTCTGCTCGCCATCGACACCGGGCGCCCGGTGAAGTGGGTGGAGGATCGCATCGAGCACTTCCGCGCCTGCACGCACGCGCGGGAGGCCGTCCACGAGCTCGAGCTGGCCGCTGCGGCCGACGGGACGCTGATGGCCGTCCGCGATCGTTACGTGATCGACGTGGGCGCCTACAACTCGCCCTTCGGGCCGCCCATGCTCACCAACGTGATGCTCCCGGGGCCCTACCGGCTGCGTGACGGCGAGTTCGATCGCCGGGTCGCGCTGACCAACAAGGTGCCGATGGGCCCGTACCGCGGCTACGGGCAGCCGGAGTCGAACTTTGTGCGCGAGGTGCTGCTCGACCGCCTCGCGCGCAAGCTCGGGCAGGACCCGGCGGCGCTCCGGCGGAAGAACCTCCTCCGGCCGGACGAGCTGCCGTTCCAGAATATCAGCGGGGCGCTCTACGACAGCGGCGACTACATGCACGGTCTCGACGTGGCGCTCGACCGCATCGGCTACGCCGGCGTCCGCGCGCGCCAGGCGGAGTGGCGCGCACAGGGCCGCTACGTCGGCGTGGGCATCTCCTGCTACGTCGAGTTCACCGGCTATCCGTCGTCGGCCTTCCTCGGCCGCACAGGCGCGGGCTTCGGCGCCTACGAGAGCGTGACCATCCGGATGGATCGCGCGGGCCGGGCGGCCCTCTACACGGGCGTGTCGTCCTTCGGGCAGGGCACCGAAACCACGTTCGCCCAAGTCTGCGCCTCGGGCCTTGGCCTCGAGCCCGACGACATCATCGTGCACCGCGGCGACTCGCAGGGCACGCCGTACAGCGTGGGCGGGTTCGCGAGCCGCACCATGATCGCCGGGGCAGGGGCCATCGCCAAGGCCACGGAGCAGATCCGTGCCAAGGTCTTCCGCCTCGCCGCGCACCTGCTGGGCGCGCCGGCGGATCGGCTCGAGGTGGCCGGCGGGGTGGTCCGCCGCGTCGACGACGCCTCCGTGCAGATCGCGCTGGCCGAGGTGACGGAAGCCGCCTTCCTTGCCCACCGGCTGCCGCCCGGCGAGGACCCGGGGCTCGAGGCGACGGCCTACTTCGATCCGCCGGTCTCGGCCTTCGGCTACGGCACGGTCGCCGCGCGCGTAGAGGCGGATCCGCGCACCGGCGCCTTCGACTTGCAGCGCTACGTGCTCGTCCACGACTGCGGCACGCAAGTGAACCCGATGATCGTCGAGGGACAAATCCACGGGGGCGTCGCGCAGGGGCTCGGCGCGGCGCTGTTCGAGGAGCTCGTCTACGACCCCGACACCGGCCAGCTCGTCAATGGCAGCTTCGTCGACTACTTCTTGCCCACCGCGGCCGACCTGCCACGCTTCGAGCTCGAGCACTTGGAGACGCCGTCGCCGTCGACGCCGCTCGGCGTCAAGGGCGTCGGCGAGGGCGGGACCATCGGCGCCGCGGCGGCCGTGGCCAATGCCGTGTGCGACGCGCTGTCGCCGTTCGGCGTCGAGCTCGACGCGCTGCCGCTCACCGCGGAGTCCGTGTGGCGCGCGCTCGAGCGCGCGAGGCGGCGGTGATGTCGGCGCCGGCTCTCCACGGGATCGTGGCCTCGGCGCAGTCGCTGGCTTCGCTGGCCGGCGTCGACGTCCTGCGCGCGGGCGGCACCGCGATGGATGCCGGCATCGCCATGGCCGCGTTCCTCAACGTGGTGGACCCGGCCATGACGGGCATCGGCGGCGATCTGCGCTCTTCCTCGCCTCCGACGATGCGTCCTACATCACCGGCACCGAGCTGATCGTCGACGACAGCCTGCCGGCGATGTAACCGCGCGGGCCCGCGGCCCGCCCGGTTCCCTCTGGATGAGAGTCCCCGTTGACAAAGTTATACTAAGATGATTACTTATTGCCCCAACCAGGGTCCGTCTCGGGTGGGCTCCCAGCCGCGAGACAGTAAGGAGACGCCATGCAGATCCAGGAGGCATTCACCGTCGCCGCGCCACCGGAGGCGGTGTGGGCGTTCTTCGAGGACGTGGAGAAGGTCGCACAGTGCGTGCCAGGCGTGCGCAGCGTCGACACCCTCGGGCCGGACCGCTACAAGGTCGTCGCGTCGCAGAAGGTCGGCTTCATCTCCGCCACGTTCGAGCTGACCATGGAGCTGGCCGGCAAGGAGCCCCTCCGGCACATCGAGTTCACCTCCGTGGGCAAGAGCATCGCCGGCGCGGTGGGGAGCCTCCGCTCCCGTGACCGCGTGGACTTCGCGCCCGCGGAGGGCGGTGGCACCGAGGTGCGCCTGACGTCGGAGGTGGCGGTGGGCGGCATGCTGGGCGCCCTCGGCCACAAGGCCATCGCGTCGAAGTCGCGGGAGATGACGGCCAAGTTCGCCGCGGCGCTCCGGGGCCAGCTCGAGCAGGGGGATCGGGTCTGACGCCGATGACGCCTCCCGGCGCCGGGTTTGAGGGCAAGTCCGCCGGGCGGCCGGAGCTGCCGCTGTACTACCGCGTCTATAAGACGCTGGAGCAGCGCATCCAGGAGCGGCGCGTCCAGCCGGGCGAGCGCTTGCCGTCCGAGGACGAGCTGTGCCGCGAGTTCCGGGTGAGCCGCATGACGATCCGGCAGGCCATGGGGCGTCTCGTCGAGACGGGGCTGGTGACGCGCCGCCGGGGCAGCGGCACCTACGTCGGGGCGCCGCGGGAGAGCCCGATCTTCAAGGCGATCACCTTCACGGGCGAGCTCGAGGACCTCTTCGCCCAGGTCGCGCAGGCCCAGGTCAAGTCGGCGACGATCGCGGAGGAGCCGCCGCCGCGCGACGTGGGCGAGATCATGGGGACGGCCGAGGGCGAGCCGGTGGTAGTGGTGCGCCGCGACCGTGCCTTCGACGACGATCTCTTCGCGCTGACGGTGAACTACCTGCCGGTCCGCCTCGGGCGGCGGCTCAGCGAGCGCGCCCTCTACGAGACCTCGCTGCTGCAGCTGCTCGAGCAGCAGCTCGGCGTGCACTTCACTCACGCCGACCAGACGGTCGAGGCGCGGGCCGCCGACGAGGACATCGCCCGCGCGCTCCAGGTGAAGTTCGGCGACCCCGTACTGTACGTGCAGCGGCTCATGTTCGCGGGGGGCGTGCACCCCCAGGAGCTGGTGCGATCCCACTACCGCGCCGACGTGTATCGTTACCAGATCCGGTTCGAGCGCCGGCGGCGGACCCGCTTTGCGTGGCCGCGGCCGCCCGCGCCGAATGCGCCCGTCCCGGGCGCCTGATCATTCTCTCGCCGCGGTGTGGGAGGCCATCGGCAAGATCAACCAGGCGGGCGTGGCCGTGCTGCTCGTCGAGCAGAAGGCCTTCGCCGCCCTGCAGCTCGCCCGGCGCGGCTACGTCCTCGAGAACTGGCGCATCGTGGTGGAGGGGCCGAGCGAGGCGCTCGCCACCGATCCCCAGGTGAAGCGCGCCTATCTCAGATGAGCCCCGGATGAGCCCATCCCCGACGGGAGAGAGATCGCGATGACGGACGAGACGCGGGTGGTCGGCACCTCGGTGCAGCGGGTGGACACGGTGGCCAAGGTGACGGGCGGCGCGGTGTACGGCGTCGACGTGCGCTTCGGCCGGATGCTGGCGGGGCGCACGCTGCGCGCGGGGATCCCGCACGCGCGGATCGCCAACCTCGACACGTCGGCGGCGTGGCGGGTCCCCGGCGTGCGCGCCATCGTCACCGGCCG
>Ga0153915_10007456_pt1 | contig 10320 bp, 5 predicted proteins | sample Opewatmetagenome_2_FD_107003 | JGI IMG/M metagenome (GOLD analysis project Ga0153915, IMG submission 107003) | Freshwater wetland microbial communities from Ohio, USA - Open water 3 Core 3 Depth 3 metaG | ecosystem: Environmental > Aquatic > Freshwater > Wetlands | place: USA: Ohio, Lake Erie... | reverse complement strand
TTTAAACTTATTAAGTAATTTTAACAAACATTCGTTGTACTATCTCTCTGATGCCCATCTAGGCTCCATAGAAGCGAAACGAATATTAGAGAATTGATTGAATAGGTCACAACATTCAAAGAATAATGCAGGAAAGGTGAACACGGCATGCTGGAGGGCAGAGGACGACCACGCAAGGTGATGCCAGTCCACCCCAATCTGGTCCTGACCCGGGCCCTGAAGACCGCCCTCTCTACAGCAGTGTACCTGCAGCGTGCACTGAAGAACAAGAACACTGCCCACCTCTATGACAGTTCACGCAAGAGCCTGAGAAGAGCCGAGCGAAGATACCTGAGACTGAAGGCACACGGCGCCGCACACTACACACACCTTGCCAGGGCAGAGCACACCATCCGAAAGAACTCCCTGCAGATGCTGTTCGAGAACGCAGCGGCCTACGGGAACCGGGAGATCAGGCGGGTCAAGAGCTCTGACAAGACAGTGGGTCCCCTGAACCAGAGGTTCAACATCGGCGGGGCAGCCCTCAGGGACTTTGGCATGACGATGTTCCCCTTTCCGGATCAGGTCCCCCTGCGCGGGTCGATCGATATGACCTCTGGATATCCCGAGGACTCACTGTGCCATGAGGTGGTGCCTATCCACAACATCCCTGAGCTGGACTTCATCGATGCCTGCAGACAGCACATGCAGGTCCTGACCACCTGGTGCTACGTATTCGATGTCCCGCTGAACGACACCGCAAAGTACGCCAACCTGTTCCTCCTCAGAGCACGACCCTACCTTGAACGGATATATTCCGAGAACAGGTATGGAGAGCCCGGTTTCAGAGAGGGCACCATCAGGACTCTCAGAGAACTCAAGGATGACATCGCCAGACACTACAGGGTCCGCTCCGGTGATGCCCCGACCGTGACCTCAGCATCCGAACATGGGGAGCTGGAGTACAGCACCGACTTCTTCAGGGACCAGATGAGAGAGGCCCGAGAGCAGGGGATTGTCTCAGGCGCAATGGATGAGGTCGACCGGATTCTGGCAGGCGGGTCGATCATCAAGACCGTGCTGGATGAAGAGACCCTTGAGGAGAGACCCGCCCCCTGCCTGACAGACGAGGATGTCAGGTACATCTGGCAGCGGCTCTTCGAGCTGAGTGGTCAGAAGGGAAGCCAGGTCCATAGACAGATCACCAGCCTCTTTCCCAGCCACTGGAACATTGGTCGAGCGATACGCTTCGGAGATGAACTGGGAGGCGAGGATGGATACCTACTCTGCTCCGAGATCCCTATCGACACGAGACTGGGAAAGGGGAGGATAGACCTTGTCCTGCTCAGACGAGTGGTGACTCCGGACGGGCTCAATGTGTTCTGGAAGCCGGTCTTCATTCTGGACATCAAGACCAGACAGGGGTACTCTTGGGACCTAGGGCATGAGACCAGGGAGTCGAAGTCGAGAAGACGGCACGGTCTGCCGCTGAGAGAGATACCAGAGTTCATCATTTCTGAGCGGGCGTTCGATGACACTGAGTGGAGGAGGATTCTGAAGGGGAACCCGACAGACACAGCAGTCGCGCAGGTCGATGTCTATGCGGCTGCAGCTGCTGAGGCGTATCAGGAGATCTCCCACACTGAGAGACCAGCCGTGATTCTGAAGGGAACACTCTTGGTCGATGCGAGTGATGATATCAGATTGATTCGCTCGGTCGCTCGTTCCTTTGTCATCGCGGTCTTCGAACGTGCTGCTGAGTTGGACAATGAGATCTCAAGGACTCTCTTCAGCGTGACAGTGAACGAGAGAGTTCCTAGGGCGGCTATCGTCCTCCAGGAACAGGAGAATCCTGAACCTTCTCAGTTGGTATCGTTCCCCGCACCCATAGTCCCGATGCAGGACCCCTTTGAGATGCTGGTTCAGACTGACAGGGACTTTACTCTCTATCTCTCTGCAGAGCCGCCCACGTCCGGAGGTACTTCTGCAGCCTGGATCTCGAAGTACTACCATGGACTTGAATACGTCAATGAGTGGAAGAATAGGACCGGCAAGTCCAACATACTGTGGATTGACCTCGCCGACGAGTTCGTCGAGGCTGGTTTCAGAGAGTGCAGGCTCTACCTGCGTCCTCGCAGTGGGATTCCGCGCGATCAGGCTCGGTGTCATGCAGTTTCTGAGAGAACTATCTTTGATTCAATCAATGTGATGGGGCTGTTCCAGAGAGTGCAGGACTATCTATTCAAAGATCGGCCCATTCCAACCATTCAGACCGAGAAGAGGCCAGACCTGATAGTTGTCAGTGGGTGGGACAGAGTATTCGGTTCGACGCCCTCTCCCTATGATGAGAGACTTGGAGAACTCAAATCGAGTCTGGTCGGTCAGCTGATAGAAGGTTCCGATGCTTCCTTACTCTGGTTTGATGACCCGATACCCGGTGAGCAAAACTCGGGCGTCTATGCAACGCGAACACTGGTTCCATACCATCGCGAGTCACCATTCTTCGGACAGGTGACTCAGATCATATGGAGTCTGCCTGTTGCACCCGAGAGTGAGATTCTACCAGATGAATGGGTTCTGCCATATGCAGCAACTGCTCCTCTCTATGATGATGTCAGAATCATTGTCACCCAGAAACAGAGAGAATTCGTCGCAGAACTGGCGAATGTTCCGCCTGTCGTAGGATGGTCACGCAAGTTTAGGAGCGAGTTGCTTGAGCCCGAGTTGGAATCAATCATGGATGAACCGATACCTCAGTCGGATATTAGGGGCAGAATCAAGATTCTTGCCTTTGATCTGATTCCATGGCTTCCCGACCTCTGGCCTCTATCGAGTGTCGGAACAGACAATGAGAGGTCAGTACATCAACTACTGCGCGAGCTGAGAGGAGAGTACAGGGTTCCACGGAATCAGATTGTTGTTACCAGTGAGTTGCTGACCGAAGCTGTTCAGGAGCCGCAATTGCTTGAGAGAATGAGATTCAGACCAAGAGGCCCAAAGAGTGGGAAGTCGTATGCCTCGCTAGCCTTGGGCACAATCAACTCTCACCGGCTCTATCGCTCACCATATTCGATCAAGTCGAAAGAGAGGTCGTCGTACAAGAGCACTGAACCAACAGACAACGAACAGGATGTAAAGTTCCTATTTGGTCGTATGTTTACGAGAGTCACCCCTGAAACGCAAGATGAGTTGTTGGTGATTGAAGACCAGACGGACTCAACAAGATTGCTCATCGGGCATTTTTCTGAGTCCTCCAGAAAGGACCAATCGGGATTTCTTTGGAGTGAGAAGGATAATGATCGGTTGCTCTCTCTGCTAGAGGAGTTCGATTCGCTGGTAACTGATGACATCTTGGTCAGAATCACTGAGAATCAAGAAGAGCTATGGCGATGGGATACGGATGTGAAACAGTGGCGACCCCGCAGCATCATCGAGATTGTTTCAAGTAGAGTGGGACGAGTTGGTGCAATACACGGGATTCGGGAGGGGTTGCTAGACTCCAGAGAGAGAGTCGTGTCAGAATCCGGTCTGTCACAGTCCTTCAATCATCGTGTCAGACAATCTCTGTATCAATTGATAGAACAAGAGAAACTGCGAAGACCCGTCAAGATATCCCTTGAGAGAAAGAATGCGTTCTGCAATATCAGATTGCAGCAGCCTACGGACGACGGGCTTATCCATCTGGTCGGGGTTCAGAGTGTTCCTGATCTAATTAATACTCTGAGATTGCCGTTCCAAGAACATAGGACTCTAAGATTAGAAGACGGGAGTCAACTAAGTTGGAATCCGTTTACTGACATTGAGTACGGCGAGTTTGAGATAATCCGGCCCTATGTTGAAACAAACGCACCAAGAGATGTGGGCAGGTCTTTGCCAAAGTCAATCGAGGAACTGGTAGAAACCGGAGAAGAGCAGACATTAGAACTGGTGCTGGGTCATGACCAAAGTAGTTGTCCCCTACTGCTGAATACCGGAATGTTTCATGATAGATGTTGGACTATCACACTCAGGAATAGTAGTCTGGTTATGCCGCAGTTCGAAACCCCAATGAGTGGAAAAGAAGTCTATGGTCATTTGACTACGGGCAAGATGAGAAACGGGCAGCAGACATACAATACCGAACTATTGCTGAAGTACAGTAAAGACAGCAGGGAATTCTATGTATATCATGAAGATGCTTGGATTCGGAGGCTTCTTCGTGAGATGAATATGAGTCTGAAAAAGCTTGTACCTGGAACATACCTCAGAGATGACGAACGGTGGATAATCGACTATGTAGTACAAGGGAATGATGTTGAGTGGGCAGGAGTATCAACCATTTCAGGAATTCACTGGAAGAGCCGAGTGTTTCAATTCAGGCTCAATCCAGCATCAAATCTCGAACAGGCAAAAAGTGAATTCCTTGACAGCATCGCAGCGGAGATTCCATTTGATAGTATTCTGAATCTGAATGAACTTGACCGAGAGATTGAAACGATTCTATCTAACCGTGGCTATGGTAAAGAAGGACCACAATGCAGACTCTCTGTGCTTTGTGAGGACAGGAAGATCACTGTCATTCTGAGTGAAGTGAGTGGATTGCAGCCGCGGATAGTTGACAGAAACTCCTTCATTATCGAGAAGACTGATAGTCGTGAGGCAATCTTGGAAGGATTTTACTACCGATTTGAGTCTGGTGATTTGTCTAATTATCACATCATTAATGAAAAGGAGTTCTTCAATACCCTAGAAACACTACTTGATAAGATTGGTTTCAGGGAAGATGACTAAAGAAGATATAGGGAGTTCAGTAGATTCTACTTGGTTTTGCATGCAGACGATGACATCACTCTTGAAGCATATCAGGAGTTAGGACTAAGGAACCAAGATACTTCATGGAAAGGTGAATCAAATAGTGATACGGAATCTTGAAAGGGCTGCAAGTCCTTAGAGATGTGGGGGCTCTGCCCGCTGAAGCGTCCGATTGAAGTCGCATTTCCTCTAGACAAGGTCAACAAGATAGCAGAGATGGAATCAACAGGGTTTGGCAGACGCCATTATAGGCCAGTCTATGTCATGCACAAGTGGTGGGCACGACGACTAGGTTCTGTATTTCGAGCTCTTCTTCTGTACGCACTAGCAGACAATGACCTTCAAGACTGGGATGGAAATCCGGAGAACCTTCAGGACTTTTACTCAAGAGATGTCGATTTTGGAGGAAAGACGGTACTGGATCCTATGATGGGCGGAGGAACAACGGTAGTCGAGGCATTGAGACTTGGTTGCAAGGTCATAGGAGGAGACCTCAATCCGGTAGCTTGGTTCATCGTGAAGAAGACTGTGGAGGACATTGATCCGATGGAACTCCGTCGGGCTCTGAGTGAGATTGAGGTTGAGTTAGGGGATAATCTTCGGAAGTACTATCGTACTACGTGCCCAGAGTGTGGGAACGAAGCAGAGGGTATCTACTATTTCTACTGCAAGGAGGCACTTTGTCCAGAATGCGCAAATGCAATTCCACTAATGCGCAATTACTTCCTCTCGAAATCGCCATCTATGCAGGGCGACTATGTCGTATGTCCTCGTTGTTGGAGTGTGTTTTTAACAAAAAACGCAAAAAAAACAGCAAAATGCTCCAAATGTGAGGAAGTTTTCACACCAACGGATAGATCTCTTGTTTCAGGCCGAACGTTCAGATGCGAGAACACCTCATGCAAGACACATAGCATAGTCAAGACCATCAGAGATTCTGGGACAAGACTCAATGAGCGTCTGTACGCTGTCGAATTCTACTGCAGGCACTGTGATGAGTCGGGAAATAAGAAACTAGGAAATGGAAGAGGGTACAAGTCTGCTGATAGTGAAGACCTCGCGTTGTTGGAGTCTGCTCATAGAGAATTCAGAAGAATTCGTGATACATTACCACTGCCAGATGCGGCACTACCCCTTGGGGTGGAAACTAGGCGCGCATTAAACCACGGGTACTTGAATTTTCAAGATATGTTCAATGCTAGGCAGCTCTTGAACCTTGGAAAGATCTATCGGTGGATTCTGGGTGTTCAAGATTGGAATCTGAGAGAGTTCTTGATTCTGGCCTTCTCAAACTGTCTAAAGTACAACAACATGTTTGCAAAGTACAATGCTACAAGAGGATTCATCACAGATATCTTCAGAACACATTCGTTTTCACCATCCCTGTCTCCTGTGGAGGCTAACTGCTATGATACCTCAAAGGGCAGAGGCGCCTTCACTGCGTTCGTGAAGCTGGTAATTGAGGGGAAGGAGTATTGCCGAGAACCATTTGAGCGAGTCTTTGATGGAAAATCGATGAAAAAAGTCACTCTTCAGAACAGAATCAATGGAAAACTGGCTCGGAACTATACCGACCTTCATGACGGAGCAAATGTACTCCTCCTATGTGGGTCATCAGAGTCTGTTCCCATTCCTGACTCGAGTATTGATGCAGTGGTTACGGATCCGCCATACTCTGACAATGTGATGTATTCAGAACTGTCCAACTTCTTCTATGTCTGGTTGAGAATTGGATTGAAGGAGAGGTACCAGGAATTTAGAACAGAATATGTGCCATGGGTCGATGAAGTAATCGAGAACAAGACGCAGGCGAAGGGTCGAGAGGAGTATGTACGGGGTCTAACAAAGGTGTTCTCAGAATCGAAACGAGTGTTAATTCGGGATGGCATTCTGGTTTTTACCTTCCATCATACGAAGCTCTCAGTATGGGGTGCGCTCTTAGAGGCCTTACTTCAATCCGGCTTCTATATCACAGCAACATATCCTGTGAGAAGTGAGATGAAGGCGTCAACACACCTTCATGAGATGGAGAACATCGCGTACGACATGGTCTTTGCATGCAGAAAAAGGACCACTAATCCAGTAACAGTTCAATGGTCTGCTCTTCGGGAGCATGTTGTTCAGTCTGTTGCTGAAACACTCGAGAACCTTCAGAAGAACGGGCTATCCACAAGTAAGCAAGACCTCTTTGCTATTGCACTTGGAAAGTTGCTGCAATTCTATTCGAAGTACTATCCTAATGTGAAAGACGAAGAACGTGAGGTGCGGCCAGATCTAGCTCTTTCACTGATTGAAGCAGATATCACTGATGTTTTTCAGAGTGGTTCTATGTGCGGTTTATAGCAGGCGTGTCAGACTAGACTGCATGAGAACAACACGGGTACTGCGTACGTGGAATCGAACAAAGGCTGAGTTTGTTGAGATTCCTGTCCAGTATCCACCAGACACATCTCTATCATGTGAGGAGTGTAGGTATTATGATGACGGTTCTGGAATCTGCCTTGGTGTCGGCTCAGCATACTACATGAAGAAGACCCCACGTCATGAGTTCGTACCGCGTTATGCCGAGTGCCGAATCAGACTTCCCCCAGATCTTCTCTCTTTTGTCGAGTCTTAGAGAACTCCAACCAACTGAGGTATGAAACCAAGAGAGAGAGAAACACATAGTACGAGATAAGCAAGAGCGATGAGAAGGACAAGAGTGTCTCGAGTATGCCATTCTGATCTTCGTAGGTAGGTCCTTGTATTGCTATATCCGAACCCACGGCCATCCATGGATATTGATAGTGCTTCAACACGAGATAATGAAGATACAAGAAGTGGAAAGAAAGTATATTGGACTGTCCGCAATAACTTGCGAATTCCGCCAATCTCAGGCTCAATACCCCTCGACTTTTGGGCCAGGCGGACTACCTGATTCTCAGAGTCAAAGAGGGGTAGGAATCGGAGAGCTATGACAAGAGCAAAACTGTACCTGAATGGTATTCTCAGACGAGTCAGTGAATGTGCAAGCAATGTAGGGTCAGTGACGGAAACAAAGAGCATGCTCGATAGAACGATGAGGAGGAATCTGAGCGATATTGAGAGACCTCGTTCGATTCCATAGTCCGTTATTGGAAAGTAGGGACCAAAACCCCCTAACTGTGGGATAATGAAACCGAAGACCGTACCATTGGGAGTGAGTACAACCTGGAATAGCAGTAAAATCACTGAGAACAGAATGATGAACTTCGTACGTCGTCGTGAGAGCTTTAGTGATGTCCGTGAAGCTTTGAATAATACCAAGACGAGCAGAAGGAGAATAAGACTAAGTCGCCAGCCTGGATAGATCAATATGCCAACCAATACGAATATCAACAGGAACAAATTCAGAAGAGGGTTGAGTCTTCGGATTGAGGAATTATCCAGGTTGTAACTAGGCTGTGCCCCCATGTACTATTCCGCCCCCAAGCTCACGAATTCCTCTCGATTTGTTTCTATCAGTCGTTGGAATACTATCTCTGGTGGGCCATCGAGCAAAATCGACCCATTTTCCATGAAAACAACACGATTACAGTGATTTTTCGCAAAATCCGTGTCGTGAGTCACTACTAGAGATGCACCCCCGGCCTGAGCTGCCTCAGCTAGAATCCTCATAATGAATCTACGGCCATCCAGATCTTGGCCGATAAACGGCTCATCAAACAAGATGATGTCAGGAGAGTGTACTGATACTGAGCTTACATTCAGTCGTCTCTTCTGTCCATGACTTAAGGTGAAGGGGTTTCTCTCTCTCATAGTAGCAAGGCCTGCGAGTTCTAGGAGTTCAGTTGCCCTCTGGTGGCTTTCCGCATCCGGAATACCAAGTATATCTGCTGTTAGGTTCTGTTCTCTCCAGACGGTCCGTTCGAAGATCTGGTGATTGGGGTTCTGGAATACAATGGAGAGTGTCCGAGTGATCTGTTTCCTATCGATACCATGAATGGGTGTTTCTCCAAGATACACTGTCCCGGTTTGGGGTGTCAGAAGTCCACCAAGGAGTTGGACTAGAGTCGTCTTCCCGGATCCATTCGCTCCCATGAGCGCGATTATTTCGCCTTCATGAATTGCAAGACTCACATCTTGAAGGACTCGATTCGTTCCGTATGAAAAACTGACATTCTTCGTTGAAAGAACACGGTCGCCCAGCTGAACCGGAGGTCTTTGCAGATTTGGTTCCTGTGATATCTCAGGAGGATGCCAAGTCGATATTGTTTCGTTTGATATGACTAGAATTCGATCAGAAATCTGCCGAAACGCATTCAAATTGTGCTCGATACAGACAACTCCGACATTACGTGCCTTCAGACCTGACAAGATGCTCTGGAGTGAAAGTATCCCTTTTGGGTCTAGGCTCGATGAGGGCTCATCAAGGATGATATAATCAGGCTGGCACGAGAGTATCGATGCTATGGCCACTCTCTGTTTTTCTCCACCCGAAAGTGCATAAGTGGGTCTAGGGCGAAGATGGCTGGAGCCTACCTCAGCAAGCGTGGAATCTACCAAGTTTCTAATCGACTCCAACTCAAATCCGTAGTTTTCCGGCCCGAATGCAACCTCGTCAGCAACCCTCAACGTACAGATTTGACTGTCTGAATCTTGTTGAACGAGTGATACTCTCTTGGATATCTCTGCAATCGAAAGCCCGCTTATGTCTGTGCCATCTATCAGAAGGGTACCGGAGAAATGCCCTTTGATGCTCCGAGGAATAAAACCGGATATGCACTTAGCAAGAGTGGACTTGCCAGAACCTGTGGGACCGGTGATTGTGACAATCTCGCCTCGAGCTATCTGGAGATTGACTGATCTCAGAACCTGTGTTATTCCATCGTATGAAAAGGACAGGTTCTGTACTTCAAACATTTTCTTCGCCTAATAGATCTCTAATGTGATGACTTGATGCACCCAGAGAGAACCATCATAGTTCGCCGCAATGAGCCAAAGACCGTCATCGGTTTTTGTAAGAAGCATATCTTGGTCGTCCATCACAGCACTCAGGTCCTCAAACCTAACGACATAACCATCTCGAGCTGACACTTGTAGTCCCGTAGCTTCTGGAAGTAGACTTGCCTGTGCAAGAATAGTACTGATCAAGATACCTGTATAGTTCGTGGGAGGAATATGTGTATAGGCACCAATCAGTTCAGCTTCGATTGTCACCTCATAAGCTGCAAAGTCCTCCAGACGGAAGGAAAATGGCGATTCGACAAGCCCTTTCACTTCACAGGTGTAGGGATCTGCGAATGCATGAGAAACATTTGTTGTATAGTAGAGAGTGCCTATAGTCAAGAAAAGAACGAAGACAATAGCAGGAAGATTTCTGTACACTAATGTCTTAGTTGTCCTAGTTGTTGGCATAGTTCGCTGGCTCTGAAAACCTGGAATTGCTCCTGCTTCGTTGAGAAACTCCAGTGTTTCCCATGCAAAGTAGCCTGCAAAAATGACTCCTGAACAGAAAGCAAGAATCGTAATTGCCCCTATGTAAACAAGGGGAGCTCCTGTGAAGTATAGTATTTGTAATACAATGATATT
>Ga0153915_10007455_pt1 | contig 10320 bp, 8 predicted proteins | sample Opewatmetagenome_2_FD_107003 | JGI IMG/M metagenome (GOLD analysis project Ga0153915, IMG submission 107003) | Freshwater wetland microbial communities from Ohio, USA - Open water 3 Core 3 Depth 3 metaG | ecosystem: Environmental > Aquatic > Freshwater > Wetlands | place: USA: Ohio, Lake Erie... | reverse complement strand
TTTTTATTGTAGCAAAAATTAACTTGTAATTTAAGTGATGAAATTATACAATGAAAGCGGGTCGGGAGGATAGCACTCACTAAAGACTTAGAATTGGAGTTAACTCTCCCGACTCTTTTTTTTGCTAAAAAAACAGGCCTCGCTCGAGTGAGGCCTGCCGACTTAGTTGGGGTTCTCTTACGAGAACACTCACTAGATACAGTTTAGCAAATTTTGTTTTTTTTGTCAACCCCCTTCCCTTGTTTTTACTGAGACTGAATGATTTCTTCTCCCAAAAGTTGCTTAATATCGTTTGTCCAATCGGTCCAACCCGGATCTCCTTTATGCTCCTCGTTTATTTTTAAAGCCACCGCCGCCTTTTCTTTTGCCAAATTCTGGTCGCCCGATATCTGAATAACCTGAATTAATACTAGGTGAGATCTCTCTACTCTGGGATCTAAAGTAACCGCCTTTTCGGACAACTCAATGGCTTCTTTAAAGCTACCCTGATAAAGCCTTACCTGAGCTAAACCCCAATAGCTTTGCTGATTGGTAGGACCAACCTCAATCGTTTTCAGGGAAACTTCTTCTCCCTGTTTAATTTTCTCTCGGTCATAGGAAACCGCGGTATTATAAACCTGTCCCAATCTCAAAATACTCCGGTAGTCGAGAGGAGCTTCTTTAACGTTTTTTTCCAATTCTCCGATAATAAAATTAAATTCGTTTTCAATGTTTTCCCGAGGCACATTACTTGTATTCTGTTCGGTAAAATTTTGAAGGGTGTTCTCGGCAATAAATCCCCTATTTTGATTGACTCCCAAAGGAGACGTCTTTATGGTTTTTTGATAAAGCTCTAATTTCTCTTTGGAAAAAGGTTTTTGGATAATGGCCGAAATAATATCAGCGTCGGCTCGAAATGGCTGAATAAAGAAATAAAAGAAAGAGGTCCCAAATAGTGCTAAAGATATTATAAAAACGAAAGGGTTAAAAGAACGGATTTTAGTGAACGCCTCTTCTTTTTTTGAAGCTAGGTAGCCAACAAATCCCAACATCAAAAACCACATCATATAACTGCTGACCATATCAAAGACGGTCAGGTTTTGAACCGCGTAGGCAATGAAAAATACCGAAAAAATTCCGGCCGGCCAGAACTCAATTTTCTTTAGCCAATAATGCCGCCAGAGGATATAAATGGCGGCCAGAAAAATAAAGCCGTAAGTCGCCAGCCCCACGACGCCGCCTGAAATCAAAGTGTCAAAAATAATATTGTGAGCCCGGTCAAACCAAATTTCCCCGCCGCACTCCCTTAAGAACATACAGGGATTAAAATATTTGGAAAAGACGTATTCGAAAGTTTCCGGTCCCCACCCAAGCCAGGGCTTTTCCAAAAACCCCTTCCAGGCACCCTGCCAGACAACCAACCTTGCTTTGGTAGCCATTTCAACAAATTTTTGATTAAAGACGTTGCCGGGCAGCAAAATGGCCACGACAACGAATACAAAAAACAGGAAAGCCAGAGCTAAAGAAATAGCGCCCAGCCATTTTAAAATTCGTTTTTTGGGAATAAATATTAAGCATAAAAGAGCGAATAAAAAAAACCCGCCCAAAATTGAAAGCTGAGCAGCCCGGGCACCGCTTTTAAAAAGGGTTAAAATCATTATTGAAAAACATACCGAAGAAAATACTCTCAGACTGTCTCTTTTTGAAGTTAAAAGTAAATAAAAGGCCAGACCTATGCTAAGCAATAAATAGGTGCCCAAAAATGAGTCATTTCCTATCGTTCCTCCGCCGCGCATTGCAGGCGTCTTTGACAGCATAGCAATAAAACTTAAAATCACCCCGACAAAAATTGAAACCGAGAAAATCTTTTCCCAATCCTCTGTTTTTTTAAAGGTAGAAGAAATCACCAAAAAGAAAGCAAAAAGATGAATCCACATCAAAAGGCCGGTCATTCTTTCGAACTTAGACCAAAAACTGTAAGAAGGATCAACTCCTAAAAAAGTACTGGCTGCCATGGCCGCTAAAGCCAACACCAGAGCAAAAAGCAGTAGGTTCAGTCGCGGCCTGTAACGGGAAGAGTGAAAAATCAAAAAAAGCCAGATAAAAAAAGTGATTTCAACCAAACCCATAAAATAAAGACTTTTGGGCCCGACAAAAGGAAAGAAAAAGTTTCCGTTAACAATTAGGGGGGTAAATAAGCTTAAATAAACTCCGGCCCTAATAACGATAAGACAAACTTTCTCCAGGGTGGAGTTTTCTTGCAAAATAACTTTTTCATTCGGAACTAAATTTTTTTCTCTTTTTTCTCTTGATTTTTTCCCCATAAATTTAACTTAACAAATAAATAAAACATTGTAAATGTTGAAAATCTTTTCTACAATGAGTCCAGTACACCCCGTTAGAAAAAAGGAGTTATGGTCAGCCCCATCATCAAAGAGCAGGTTTTCTAACCGGGTAAAAATTTATGCCTAATCCGAGAAAAATATTTCTTTTTTTAGGAGACGCTGTTCTGCTTTATCTCTCGCTTTTATTAACCCTTTTTTTGCGATTTTTAAATGAATTTAGCGGCAGTATTTTTTTGTTACATCTTTTACCCTTTTCCCTGCTCTATCTTTTTTGGTTGATTATTTTTTATATTTTTGGCCTCTACGACCTTCACTTGATTAAAAGCAGGTCAGCGCTTTATTCAAGATTCTCGATTGCCATGCTTACCGGACTGATATTTGGGACGATGTTTTTTTACGCTGCCCCCGACTTGGGAATTACCCCTAAAACTAATTTGGTTTTAAATGTTTTAATTTTCACTGCCTTATTCATCGCTTGGAGAAACCTATTTTATTTGCTTTTTTCTAATTATTTTTTAAACCGGGTAACCATCGTCGGTCAAGGAGAAGACGTCGAAAAATTAAAAAAAGAAATTTTAGAAAAACCTTATTTGGGTTTTAAGTTGGTAAGAACCGATTTGGAAGAAGACTTGTTGCTTCAAATCGAAAAAGAAAAAATTGAAACCGTTATCTTTACCGAAGAGTTTGAGTCCAATCCTAAAGTATTGAAAGCCCTTTATTTTTGTTTGCCGGCCAAAATAAATTTTTTGGATTTTGCTAAGGCCTATGAAATAATCTCCGAAAAAATCCCGGTTTCAATGATCTCCCAGGCTTGGTTTTTAGAAAACCTGAAAGAAGGAGAAAAGGGTTCTTACGATAAAATGAAGAGGTTTTTCGATTTGGCAGCGGCCTTCTTTTTATTGGTCATCACCCTTCCTCTTTGGCCTCTTATTGCCGTCTTAATTAAGCTGGAAGACGGGGGTCCCGTTTTTTATAAACAAACGAGGATCGGTAAGGACCGAAAAAATTTTCAATTGATTAAATTCAGGTCAATGATTGTTGGGGCAGAAAAGGAGGGGCCAAAATGGGCGGAAAGAGAAGATGAAAGAATGACCGTTATGGGAAAATTCTTAAGAAATACCCATTTGGACGAAATCCCCCAGATGATAAACGTCCTTCGGGGCGAAATTTCTCTGGTTGGACCAAGACCGGAAAGACCGGAATTCGTTGAAAAACTGGAAAAAGAAATTCCCCATTATAACGTTCGCCACTTAATAAAACCGGGGTTTACCGGCTGGGGTCAAATAAAATTTAGGTACGGCCGGTCAGTAGTGGATAGCAAGGAAAAGTTTGAATACGACCTCTATTACATAAAAAACAGGTCTTTCTTTTTAGACTTGAGAATTTTACTCAAAACCTTTCAGCTATTTTTTAAAAAAGATTGATCTATCTTACCTTCTCCCAGGTCGGCCCCTGCCTTCCCAGGACTCCCCTAGCTACCCCAACTAAGGCGGCAAAATTAACCATTGTAAAATAGTAAATCAAACCGACCAATTTATTAACTTTTGCCCCCCTTTTATCTTTTAGATAACCCAGAAAAGCAAGCAAATAAAATAGAAGCTGAATTAAGAAGAAAATCAGAAAACAATAATTTTTCAGAAGAAAAATGTTAGAAATGAAAATAAAAATTAAAAAAAAGCCTATTAACCATCTAAAAATTTTGTGAGAGATTAGCTGAAAGATTAAAAATGGTTGAAATTTTTTTATTAAACTCTCTTTAAGTAAAATTAGAGCTCCCCGGAAGTGCCAACCGACAATTACTACCTTTCTTTTAAGCTCTTCAACTGCTTCCGGATAAACGTCTTCCTTTGAAACGGCCTCCTTTTCCCAAACAACACCATAGCCCTGCTCCAAAACTCTTATCGGTAAATCAAAATCATCTCCCCTCACTTCGGATAAAGGACGATAGAGTTCTTTTTTTATTGCATAAATCGAGCCGTTGGCTCCCAAAAGGGAAAATAACTTGCTTTCTGTTTTTTTTAAAAAGTTTTCGTATCTCCAATAGATTCCCTCGCTTTCTCCAACCCCGCTTTTCTCTGGGTTGTTGTACTTCAATTCACCCGAAACGCATCCGATCCGGGGGTCTTTAAAATTTCTAACCAGTTTTTTTAAGGCGTCTTTTTCAAAAATTCCGTTGGCGTCTGTTAAGACAACAATCTCTCCTTGGCACCTCGGTAAAACCTGATAAATTGTATGTTGCTTTCCTTTCCTCTCCGAAAAGGAAAAAAGTTTCACTTTTTTGTTTTGGTATTTTTTTACAACTTCGTTGGTAGCATCGTTTGACTCTGAAGCCACCACTATTTCCAATTTTTCCTTAGGATAATCCAACTCTAAGCTGTTTTCTATTTTTTTTTGGATTATTTTCTCTTCGTTATAAACCGGTATCAATAGAGATAAAGGAGGAGTAATTTCTCCTTTGTCCACTTTTTTCCCGAAAAAAAATCCCAGGATAATCAAAATCAAGGGATAGCCAATATAGCAATAAATAATTAAAAATACCAAGAGCCAAAAGATAGTTTCTAACATAATTTTTAAATTTTTCTTTCTATCCACCGGTACGTCCTTTCCAATCCTTCATCCATGGCTACTCTTGGTTTCCAGCCCAACGTATTTTTTGCTTTCTTAATTCTAGCCGTTCTGCTGATATAGCCTACCGGTTTTTTTAAATCGAAAATAGGTTTAATTTTTTTACCCGATAACTTAATGATAATCTCGGCTATTTTTTTAATTGAGGTGGGCCGGCCAGAACCGATATTTAAGGTTAAAACCTGGCCGCCGGAAATTTTTCTCTCCAGCTTAATTAAGGCATCAACGCAGTCTGTAACATAAATATAATCCCTGTTCTGCAAACCATCGCCCCAAACCACGAATTTTTCTTTAGGATAGCGAATGGCTTTACGACTGAGATCAAAAATGGCATGTGCTTTTTCTCCAAAGGGCTCGTTGATTCCATAAACGTTAAAAATCCGGGCAATGCCCACCGAGGGACCCTTCATCCAATTTAACTGTATTTCCCCTATTGTTTTGGAAAGGCCATAACCACCGTCCGGGTTTAGAGAAATTTTGTGTTTTAAAGCCGGATTTCTATTTGTGAGTCTGGTTGTTAAGTTACTTTCGGAAAAGAAGGTTCCGAACTTGTATTGATTGTCCGTGGGATAAACGGCGGCTGTTGAAGAATAGATTATTTTTTGTATTTTGTGGGCCAAGCAACTTCTGAAAACGTTTGCGTCGATAGCCAGGTTTTCCTCTAAGGCTGCCAGCTCGGCAGAAAAATCTCCGTGCAGATATCTAATCCCTCCTATTCTAGCTGCCAAGTGAAAGATGGTGTCGCCGTCACGAAGCGCATTAAAAGCTTGCTCAAAATTTGTTAAATCGACTTTTCTGATTTTAAGTTGAGATTTTTTAATGCCTAAATTAAAAAAATTCTCCATCTTACCCGATGAAAAATCGTCTACTACAATAACTTTCCTCCTTGAATCAATCAGTTTTTTTACCAAATGGCTGCCGATAAACCCCGCACCGCCAGTTACAATTGTCTTGCTTTTGTTCGGCATAATTAATTGGGTTAATTTTGTTTAAGCAGTCTCCTTGCTGCTTCTCTAACCGCCCCCTCCGAATCAAATCTCGGTTGCCATCCCAGTTCTTTCATCTTGTCGATATTAAAACGGGTAATTGGTACATCTCCCGGCCAGCCTCTTTTGCCGCCGGTGTACTTTAATTTCACGTCTTTTAACCCCATTTCCTCTACCACAATCTGAGCAACTCGGGTCACCGACGTAAAAGAATCGCAGCCCAAATTATATATATCGCAGTCTTTAATGCCTTTATTAAAAGCAACAATCATGCCTTCGATACAATCCTCTACTAAAAAGAATGGTTTTTCTTGTTTACCATCGCCCAATATCTCAAGTTCTTTCGGGTTTTTCCTTAACTTTTGAATAAAGTCAAAAATAACGCCGTGGTCCATTCTGGCTCCAACCACATTGGCAAATCTAAAAATCCAAGCCCGAATATTAAAAAGATGTGAATAGGCACTGACCAATCCCTCACCGGCCAGTTTCCCTGCTCCGTAAAGTGAAATGGGCAATAAGGGTCCGTAACTTTCCGATAAAGACAGGGGTGGAACGTCTCCGTAAACGGTGGCGCTTGAGCTAAATAAAATTTTTTTCAATCCCAGCTGTTTCATCGCCTCCAGAACATTCCAGGTGGCAATGGTGCAGTTTTTCAAATCGTAATCAGTAATCTTATTACCACCCGAAATATCGGTGTTGGCTCCTAGGTGCCAAATAATTTCCTGTTCCTTAATAGCTTCTTTTAAGGCACTAAAATCAAGCAAATCGGCCTGAATGAATTTAAAATTTGGTTTTCCAAAATGATGTTTAATATCATCAACCGAAGACATGGATAAATTGTCATAAACGGTGACCCGCCGGCCCTCGGCTACTAATCTATCTACCAGATGGCTGCCGATAAACCCCGCACCTCCTGTAATAAATATATTTTTTTTAATATTCTCCATATTCCTTAATTTTTGTTATTCAGTTCTTCCCTCCAATAATTTAATGTATCTAAAAGAGTGGTCTTAAAACCGATAGTCGGCCGCCAGCCGGTGGCTTTTCTGAATTTAGTTGAATCAGCCAAAAGAATGGGAACATCGCTCGGCCTCATTCTTTTTGGGTCTTTCTCAACTTTTATTTTACTTTTAGTAAAAGAAAGAAGTGTTTTTAAAACTTCTTTAATTTGATGTGTTTTGCCGCTTCCAATATTATAGGGTTCTCCGAACCTACATTTCTTGGTAGCTAGCCAGAACGCTTTAACCGTATCTCTGACATCGGTAAAATCCCGAAAAGCATTTAAATTGCCGACTTTCATCACCGGTTCCTGCAGCCCCCTTTCAATAGCCGCTATTTGATAAGCAAAAGAAGAAATAACAAATTGTTTGCCCCTTCTCGGTCCCTCGGTGTTGAAGGCGCGAGTAATAACCGTTTTTAAACCGTAGCTCTTGTAATACTGAGCAGCCAGCATGTCTTGGCCGATTTTGGAAACGGCATAAGGAGAAAGCGGCCTTAAGGGATTGGTTTCCTTTATCGGCAGCTCTTTTTTATAGACCATGCCGTATTCCTCAGAGCTGGCGGCAATCTGGATGACTGGGTTGAGCCTCAGCTCTCTAACCACCTCAAAAATATTCAGCTCGGATATAATATTGTTAAAAAGGGTATGTTCCGGCGCATCCCAGGAAGTCGGCACAAAGCTCTGGGCTGCCAGATGAAAAATTTTATCCGGTCTAACTTTAGCCAAAACTTTTGCAACGGCAATTCGATTGGTTAAATCGCACTCAAAAAGAGTAATTCTCTTCACCAGGTGTTCTATCCTCTTCATCTCATCACCCAAGTGATGAGAAACAATCGTCCCGAAAACATTTGTGTTTGGTAAGCTAAGACAATATTCGGCTAAATGACTGCCTATAAATCCGCTGATCCCGGTTATTAATATTTTTGTTTTTTTATTTTTCATAACGATTTTAATAAATTAATGATTGTTTTTGTAGCCTTTTCCCAATTAAAATCTTTAACTTTTTCAACTTCGTTCCTCCTTATACTATCATAAAAGTCTTTGTCATTTAATAATCTAACGATGTTCTTTGAAAAGCATTGATAATCATTTGGGTTACAGACCGCTCCCGCCTCCCCTATTATTTCTGGCAAAGAGGAGGTATTGGAAGCTACTACCGGCAACCCCGACTGCATTGCTTCCACTACCGGTAGCCCGAAGCCCTCATAAAAAGTGGGGAAGAGAAGAATGGTGGCCAGGTTATATAAAAGAGGAAGGTCTTCATTGGCGGCAAAACCTTTAAATTGAATGTTTTTTCTTTGGTCAATTTCACTCAAATATTTTTGGCTGTTATGACCAACCTTGCCAAAAAGCAAAATAGGAACGTCGGTTTCTTTTTTCAATAAATCGGCAATTTCAATTATCCCTTTAATATTCTTTCTTTCTTCCAAAACGCCAACGTGTAAAATAAATTTTTCTGGTAGGTTGTATTTTTCTTTCACCCTTTTTTGGTCCTCGAGAGACGGCGGTCGGGGGTGAAAAACTTTATCAGCTGCCAGATATACTATCTTAACTTTTTCTTCCGGTGTCTGGTAAAATTTTAAAATATCTCTTTTGGAATTCTGAGATATTGTTAAAATTAATTGGCTTTTTTTAAGTGCCGTCGTCAAAAATAAATCAATGTACTTTCGGTATAAAAAGGTGTGAAAATCTTTATCTACTTTATGAAAAACGTCGCAAAGGACAATTATGGCTTTGTATTTTTTTTCTCCTAGGGGCAAGAAACTGCTGGGAAAGAAAAAAATATCTATTTTGTATTTTTTAAGATAGGAGGGCAGAACAAAGTTTAACCAAAAAGGAGAATAAAGAAAGTTTGGAATTAATTTATTTTTCCCAGTGGCAATGACCTTAAAACCTTTTTTCTCATAATCTTCTAATTTTTCAAAAGAAAAAAGATAATATTCGTTTTCTTTGTCTAGTTGAGTGATTAAATCCAAAACTCCGACCAAAAATCGACCGATCCCGGTCATTTCCCTTTCCAATAATCTGGCATCAATACCAACTCTCATTTTTAAATATTAATCAGATTCAAAAGCTCTTTTTCGATTTTAGTTATTGTTTGCTCCAGAGAAAAATTAGCTTTTACCCACTTAGGACCATTTTCAGAAAATTTTTTCCAAATTTCTTTATTCTCAATTAAATATGAAATTGCCTCGGCCAGTTCTTTCGGGTCCCTTTCTACCAATAAACCGGTTTCACCGTCTTTAACTGTTTCTCTAAATCCTCCTTCTTTTACTGCAATAACGGGAGTTCCGCAGGCCATAGATTCCAGGGGAGAATAACCATAGGGTTCTAAAAAATGAGTGGCTATTGTCAAATAGGCTTTTTGATAATAATCGACTATATTATCTTCCAAAAAAGATTTTACAAATGTTACTTCTTTTTCCAAGCCCAAGCTGTCCCTTAATTTTTCAAGATATCGCAACTCCTTCTCAGCTACACCAGAATCACCCCAGCCTTTAATTTTAAGGAGGGGGCGTTTTCCTTTGGGAATTAGGCCTAGAGCTTTAATAACTAAATCGTGGGCCTTAATCGGATGATAAATCCCGACGCTTAAAATATGTTTTTCTCTTTTTTCTTCGGGGCCGGGCCGGAAGACATTTGTGTCCACTCCCGGATAAATAACCTTTCCCAAAACGCCATAACTAAACAAAAAATTCTCTTTGCTGAAAGAGGAGTTAACAATTAGTTGGTCAGCTTTTTTTAAATTTTCCAAGTCCGGTTTTTTTCTTATAAGGTTGCTTAAGAAAGAGTATCTAGAAACAAGCTCTCTGGTTATACCGCCATAATGTCTTTTAAAAACAATTTCTCTTGTTAAATTTTTTTCATATGCACCCCTGAAAATCTCCTGGGAGATTAAAAGCTGGGGGCATTTTATAAATTGCAGTATATAGGGATGCTGGATTATTTTTGAGTTGGTGATTATCGCCGCATCGTAACCTTCTTTATTAATTTTTGAGGCCAATTGCTGGCAAAACTTTTTATAGCGCCAGAGATTAAGCGGTAATAGATACTGAATGCCATATTTTTTGATTGTCCCGATAGGATGAAAATTTTCTCCGCTGTATACATCTATTTTGTGCCCGCGTTCTTTCAAACCCGATACGATATCATCAATCGCTTTTCTTGCTCCCCCACCCGGCAGATTTTGATAGACGGCTATTTTAAGCTTCCCCATAAATTTTCTTTCCCCGGTTCTTAAAAATGGCTGAAATAAGATTCTGCATCTTCAACATCTTCTTTTAGGTTGAGATTAAAATATTTATCGCAAAGAGCAAATGACTTAACTATTTTTCCGTCATCGATTGCACACTGAATAAGGTCGGGAAGTTCTTTTTCACCTCTT
>Ga0153915_10007454_pt1 | contig 10320 bp, 10 predicted proteins | sample Opewatmetagenome_2_FD_107003 | JGI IMG/M metagenome (GOLD analysis project Ga0153915, IMG submission 107003) | Freshwater wetland microbial communities from Ohio, USA - Open water 3 Core 3 Depth 3 metaG | ecosystem: Environmental > Aquatic > Freshwater > Wetlands | place: USA: Ohio, Lake Erie... | reverse complement strand
CGCTCAGGTTAGAGTAAGCGTAATATGCCAGCCCCGCCCGTTCACGCACCGCTTCCCCGATCCGCCCGTACATGCCGAACTGACCCAGGATGCTGTTTCCCAGGGCGGCTGCCAGGTAATCCGGAGAACGGCGCTCCGGGCCAACCGTGCCCATTACAATATCAGCCTGGCTCTTACCGGGTATGGGAACTTTTCGGATAACTTCTTTATCCAGCAGGTGGACAGGAGGCAAAGGCGGCGGTTCCGGCTGAGAGGGGTTCACCCAATCCCCCAGGGCGCGTTCCACTTTCGCGATCGCCTGGGCAGGCTCCACCGCTCCGACTACCGCCATCACCAGCCCGCGCGGCCCATAATGGGTCTTATGAAACTCGACCAGGTCGTCGCGCCCAATCGCCTGGACTGTCTCCGGGAAACCCTCCTCTGGACGGCTGTAAGGGTGACCTTCATAAACAATCTGGTCAAATGTCAGCGAGGCCATTTCCCCCGTGTCTTGAGCCCGGATCGCCAGGTTGGTCAGAAGCTGGGCGCGCAACCTCTCCACCTGCCCGGTGGGAAAAGCCGGCTGGCGCAACGTCTCCGTCAGGAGCTCTAAAAGCATATCCAGGTCCTCGACCAGAGATCGCCCTCCGAAACCGGTGGTATGGGTGCCGCCCGAAAATCCCAGGCTGGCACCGACCGACTCAAGCGCCTCGTAGATTGCCTGAAAATCGCGCCGGTCTGTGCCGCGCATCAGGGCTGCCGCGCTGAAATCTGCCAACCCCAGCTTCTCACCCAGGTCGAACAGGTTGCCGACTGGCAGATAACCGTTAATCACCACCGATGGGCTATTAAAGTTAGCCCGCGCCAGGATAGTGATGCCATTTTTGAGCTGGAGCCGGGTGATATCATCCGGACCTGGAAAAGATTGTGAATAGAGAGTAGAGAATCGAGTCACCATCACACCCCCTCTCCGGGCACATAAACACCCACCACCCGGTTGCGCGGGCGCAGGCAGGCTTGCGCCACGCGCTGTACCTCCTCCGGTGTGACCGCATTCAGACGATCCAGGTATCCAGTAAACCAGTCATAGGTACTAAACATCTCGGAGAACCCTAACCAGTAAGCCTGGTTCGTGATGCTCTCGCTACCATAAGCGAACAAGGCACGCGCCTGCTTAACAGCCCGGCTCAATTCTTCGACCGGCGGGGGAGTCTCTTGCAGCTTTTGAATCTCATCTTCCAGGGCAGCCAATACTTGCTCGACACTGCGTTCCGGTCGCATGGTGATGGTAATAACGTAAAGGTATGGATCGATAGTTGCCGTCAAACCCCCGTGCACACTCACCGCCAGCTCTCGCTCGACCAGGGCGCGGTACAGGCGAGAGGTCTTATTGGATATACCGCCCCCAAACATGTTCAGGCTCGATGGACCGGTCAGCAGGCTGTCCAGAGCCGCGGAGGGGGAAAAGTCTGGATCGCAGGCCGCCGGAGCATGGTAAACGACCTGGATATAGGTGGTTTCGCCCGTGCCTTCTACGGTCACCCGGCGCTCACCAGCCTGAGGGGGTTCAGGGCGTATCCCTGTAATGATCCCTGGGTGAACCCCTTGAGAAAAAGTTTGCTCCCCACTCGGGATCGGCTCATATAGCTCCCGGATCCGTGCAAGCATCTTCTCGGTGTTAAAATCTCCTGCCGCCGACAGGACCGCCTTACTCGGAACATAGAAATTCCGGTAATACCGGTAAAGATCGTCACGCTGCATGCTCTGGAGATCCGCCATATCGCCGATGATCTCGTGGTGGTATGGGTGGACGCGGAAAGCAGCCGATTGCACTTCTTCCCCAAGCTGAAAGAGGGGTTCATTCTCGCTCCCCTGCCGCTCCGAAATCACTACCGTGCGTTCTGAGGCTACCTCCTGCGGATCATACAGGCTGTTTACCATGCGATTCGCTTCCAAGCGTAAAGCCAGATCGATCTTATCCGCTGGCATGGTTTCATAATAGGTGGTCCAATCCAGGAAAGTGAACGCGTTCCACATTCCCCCATCCCGCGAGATCTCCCGGTCTAAAACGCCTGTCGGGAATTGGGGAGTACCCTTGAATTGCATATGTTCTACCCAATGCGAGATGCCGGTGAGACCAGGCACCTCGTTGCGCGAACCGGCTCGGTACCATACCCAATGGCTGATGATCGGAGAGCTATGGATTTCCTTCAACAATACCAATAAACCGTTGGATAATGTTGCTTTCGTTATGCCTGTCTCCACAAAATTTCCTCTACTTCCCATAAAAAAACCACTTACACAACCCGTGTGTCCCAATTTTACAAAGACCCAATTCCTCCCAGGAGGGAGGCAGCTTCACCAACAGGCCCTGATATGGCTCAACCACATTTTGTAAACCCACAAAAGGTTCGTGGAGCTGAGTCTGGTCGAGTGGGATGTCCACCGGTACCCGTAACTGCACCGGCACATTCAAGACTACCGGCACCCTCTGGTCCACCGGGACAGTCAGGTCCAGGCTGATGTTCAGTTTAGTCCCTTTCCGCAACACCAGATCGAGGGGAACTGCCTGCCCATTCAGGTAGATCGTGGCATTTTTTACCGAGGTGTCCTCCACCAGCGTAACCTCGGTGTTCCGCTTCAAAGGCAGGTTAAATACCACCGGGATGGTGTCATTCACCTGGATAGTATCGCTAACCAGGATGGTCGTCATAATATGGGCTTCGTCCATTTTAACGAAATTGCCATACAGCCCACCAATCAGCTGGTCCCCAACCAGGTACTTGAGGTTAAACAACTGGCGGCCCAGAGCAATCAGGGCAGCGATCAGAATTATGTTAACTATTAACGATAATGCACCCGTAATGGTCCAGAAGGCGGGTAGGATTTTCATGGTTTGAAGGTATTTCCGCCAGCTTATTGGCTGGGAGGGTGGAGCAGTCTCGCGCGGTGCGGGACGTCTAAGGGGCTCAAGCGGTTTTTCCGAGGATGGCAACATAGGCTTATCTCCTCTTTACCAGTATTAAACAAATTCGAAGACCCAAGATGCAAGATTCATTCTGAATATAGCATAGAGAAGCAAAATGGAAAAGTATAAAACTCGATGGCTTTCCTCTGAATTATGCGCAAATTTTCACCGAAATTAACCTCCCGGAAATTAAACTTGTAAATTCGTGCCCATCCGGCTATACTCAGGGATAATTTATTTCATTCAGGAGAATGCGCTTTTGGCCGAAGAAAAAACGTCCCAGTATCTGGTCGCCATTGCAGGAGCAGGACCGGCAGGCTTATATGCTGCCCGGAAATTGGTCCAGGCGGGAGCACAGGTCATCCTGTTCAATCGAGATATCAAGCCAGGCGGGTTAGCCGAGTACGGTATTTATCCATCTAAGCTTAAGATGAAAGATGGGCTCCGCAAGCAGTTTCATCAAATTTTGGAGTCGCCCCTGATTGACTATTATGGGAACATCACCATCGGTCAGAAAGGCGACCTGACCCTGGCTGATTTGCGTGCCCTGGGTTTCCAGGCTATCCTGGTAACAGTAGGTGCACAAGGTACCAAATGGCTGGGCCTGCCAGGAGAGGACCTCCAGGGAGTCTATCACGCCAAGGATCTGGTCTATCACTATAATAAGCTGCCTCCTTATAGTGAAAAGAATTTCCCGATCGGTCGGCGCGTGGCATTGGTCGGGGCAGGAAACGTCATGCTGGATCTCGCCCACTGGACAATCCGCGAACTTAAAGTGGACGAAGTCATTACAGTCGTCCGGCGAGGACCAGCGGAGGTGAAATTCACCAAACCAGAAATGGTGCCCGTGGTTCGCAACCTGGACCTGGTTGCCCTGGAAGCAGAGATTGCGCGGGTCGCTCCGGTTATGCAGGCGGTGGGACAGGATGTAGAAGCAGCCAAAGCCTATCTCTTGTCGACCTTGCCCAAGGCAGATGAGCCGGTTTCAGAAACCCGTTTCCGCTTCGAGTTCCTGGCCTCGCCCTCCCGCATCCTTGGCGGGGAGCACGGCGAGGTGATAGGGCTTGAGATAGAAGATACGACCCTGATACCGGGTAATGGTGAGCCCCAGGCCAAGCGACTCGGCACCCAGCGTGTGCTGGATGTCGAAGCGGTGATCTTCTGTATCGGCGATCAGGTGGATAATACCGTTGGTCTACCAGTCCGGAATAATGAATTCAGCAAGAATCCTCAACCGCGCTTCCCGGTCGATGGACTTTCTTACGAAGCATATAACCCCGACCTGGAGCGACCGATCGACCGGGTCTTCGTGGCGGGCTGGTCGCGCGAGGCCAGCCATGGTTTGGTGGGGGTAGCCCGCAAAGATGGTGAGAACGGGGCAGATGCTATCCTGGCATATTTGCATACCTTGCCCAGTCTGATCAACCGGGAAGACATCCTGGAAAACCTGAGCCAGCGTCTGGCGCAGGTGGGAAAGCCTGTTATCACCAAGGAAGCATTGAAAAAGCTAGATGAAGCAGAACGTGCTGAAGCCCAGCGTCTCGGGGTTGAAGATTTTAAGTTCGGCTCGAACCAGGAAATGTTAAGCGTTATTACTGGAGTCCCAACCGCTTAACTGCTATAGTGAGCCCCCGATAACACCTTAAGAGGCTTTCTCCGGATCCTGGTTACGCTCTTCCGGCTTGCGTGGACGGCGGAACGGGATCAACAACAAGAACCCCAGGGCAATCACTCCCTGCCCAATGATCACTCCTGCCCGTTGCCAGAACCCAAAAACCACCTCTGCCGGCACCCGGAGACGGGTGAAGCCAAATAAATCTGCCAATCCAGAGGCCACCGCGATTAAATATCCGGTGGCAACCAGGCGCAAGCCTATATCGGCTACGATGGTCATCTGAAAGCCATTCCACAGAGCAGACAAGCCGTAATACCCCCCCACACATATGAGCGCCAGACCGAGTAAGAATATCAAAATTTGCACGTAGCCGGTACCCGGGCTACGGTCCAAACCCAAAAAACCGGGCTCTACCCCTAATAAAAACAGGATAAACCCGACAACTGCAAGTCCTATCCCAACTCGCTTTCGTAAACTCCCATTTACCAAACGCCCATTCCCGGCATTTAAGCCATTTCCGGTCATACATCCTCCGGTAGTATTCGCTTCAACTGATCAATCCAATTCACCCCCAGGATCGCTTCAATATCAGCTTCAGAGTAACCCTTATCAGCCAGCAGGGGAATAAGTTTTTGTAGATCGGCGATGGTACCAATTTCGAATGGCGCCGATTGCCATCCCCAACCCCCATCAAAATCAGTCCCCAAGCCCGCATGTTGGGCATTCCCAGCCATCTGGCAGAGGTAGTCAATATGGGCTACGACATGCTGCAGAGAGACTTGCTCCCTGCTATCGCCATGAGACCAACTCGGCTGCAAAAAACGATTGAATGGGATCACCCCGATCACTCCACCCCGCTCGACTAACCTGCGGATCACCAGATCAGACAAATGACGGTTCGTATCCAGCTCCTTGAGCAAAGAAGCTACATTCGCATGGGATGCAATGATCACGCCAGGATAACTATCAAGAGCCTGTAAGACGGCTTTTTCATCCATATGGCTGATGTCCAGGGCATAGCCAAACTCTGCCATGCCCTCCAGCAAGGCAAACCCTTCTTTTGTGAGAGGGCCTGGCTGACCTGTGCCCCCGCAAAACCGCGTCCCCGACCAGGCTGGTCCGATGATCCGCACACCCGCTTTCCACCACTCTTCCAGTTCAGCCGGGTTGCGTACCCCCTCAGCGCCTTCCATCAGCGTAACCAATCCAACCGGATAATCCGGCGGATTTTCCCCCGGAGCATCCGCCGGATACTCGCTAGCTTCCACTCGCGAGCTGCCTTTCTGCTCCCAATGAGACAGCACAGCTTCCAGGTCAAGTTGAGACTGGATAAGATGGAACTTATCGGGATGATCATCGCATAAACGGTAATAGGATTCCACCTGACCGCGATAGAGTGCATAAGCCTCATCAAAATCTTTATACGACTGGTTATCCCATGCACCAGCTTTATATCGCTCGGGAGCAGCGAACAACGTACCGAACACCACCGCCACTCGGCCTTTTCGATATTCGGGATATCCCAACAGGGTATCACCGTTAAACGCAGGAACATCCGTGCCCTGTTCATGCTGGCGAATCTCCCCCGCCGAGAGAGAATAATCGCGACCAAAGGATAGGATGTTATAGGCTAAATCTTCATGTGCGTCAACAATTAACATAAGTGACATCAAGCTTTCTAAATAAGTTATCGGACATTTTCAAATAGTTACTGGTGATTGGTATCCGATACTTTTCCGGCGATCTGCCGGTCAATTTTTCCCATTGGGTAATTAGGTAAGTCGCCAGGCCTTACCCAACGGATATCGCTGGCTTGAATAGGTTGCGGCTCTCCACGGGTAATGGCACATTGGAAGGCATGGAGAGTAACCCGGAAATGAGTATAGGCGTGCCGGTAGATGCCAAGAGGTTCTCCGACGGCAACTTCCACTCCCAGCTCCTCCCAAATCTCACGTCGCAGGCAAGCCGGCAGGTCTTCACCTTCTTGCTGTTTACCCCCCGGGAATTCCCACAACCCACCTAACAGGCCTTGCGAAGGACGGCGGGCGATTAAGACATATCCATCCTGCCGGATAACTGCCGCCGTCACCAGGTAGTGGGGTATCTGCCGTTTTGGGAACAAGACGGGGCGAAGTTCCTGCACCCCCCTCGCAAACGCCAGGCAACCCTCCATCACCGGACAATGATTGCAATCCGGGGAGCGCGGTGTACAGAGGGTTGCACCAAAGTCCATCAGGGCCTGATTATACGCCCCCGCTTTACCAGCCGGCAGGTTGGCAGCCGCCAGCTCCCATAAGTGCTGTTCTCCCCTGGGAGAACGGGCTGGTTCAGCCACATCGAAGAAACGGCTCAGGACACGCCGAATGTTACCATCCAGAGTAGCCACATCCAGGTTAAAAGCGATCGAGGCGATCGCGGCAGCCGTATAACGACCGATCCCGGGCAGTCGCTGTAAAGCCTGCAGGTCTCTTGGGATCTGCCCACCATAATCAGAACACACGATCTGCGCTGCCCGGTGCAGGTTACGGGCGCGACTGTAATATCCCAACCCTTCCCAGCCCTGAAGGACCTCGTCTTGCGAAGCCTGCGCCAGTTGAGAAACGGTAGGAAAACGCTCCATCCAACGCTCATAATAGGGGATAGCTGTCTCCACCCGCGTTTGCTGAAGCATAATCTCAGAGACCCACACCGCATAAGACCTGTTGTCTGATAAACCGGCTGGATCCTGGTTTACCCGCCAGGGCAGAGCGCGTGCGTGTTGGGAATACCAATCGAGCAATAAGCTCGCAAAAGGGAATGGCATGCTAATGTGGAAAAATCACAACTGGAATCCAGCCCGCGCCGGTACGATTTTAAACTTAAAGTCCTCGACATAGTCGAGTAATAGCTTGGTCAAGTCATTCCATTCCGAGGACTCCAGTATTTTATTCATCTCTGCCAGGGTTGGGATCTGCGCGGCCGCCATGATCTGTGGATGATCGCCGTACACAGTGAACCAGGCATCACTCGGCGTTAGCCCAAAGCGCTGCATACCCGGAATAAAATCCCGCACCATAAACTCGAAATACTCCTGTTCACGGCCAGGTAATATATCCCATGTCATTAAAAGTTTGACTTCCACTCCACCGCTCCTAAGTTGATATGCATGCGCATGTCCGGCGCCGAGTAACCCATATCAGTCATGTTCATAAGACAATACTACCACGCGCGTTTCCTCCGGGATCGTCCCGCGCGTTGCTTTCAATGAAGGCTGAGGCTCAATTGAACCCAAACCCATCTCTTTAAGGAATTTTCCCAATGGCGCCAGCTTAAGCAAACTGGCAGGTGTGCCATAGTACATCGGGATCACAAAACCAGGTTCTAAGACGCTGATTACTTCGGCGGCTTTGGCAGCATTCAGGCCCCCGCCTCCACCTTCCGGCACCAGAGCCACGTGCACCGTGCCAAGGGCTTCGATCTCAGTCTGGTTGGGCACTCGTCGCAGGTCGCCCAGGTGCGCTACTGTGACGCCCTCGTAATCGAATACGTACAGAGTATTGCGGAGCTCATCGTCACCACGCTTGACATGTCCATTGGTCTGTACCCCGGTAATGAAAACACCTCCAATTTCGTATTCGCCAGGCGTGGTGATCAAACGCGAATACCCTTTGACCGCCGTTAAATAGTTATGTCCGGGAGCGTCATGGCTGATGGTGACGATATCCGCTTTCAATTTCAAGGGGCTATAACCCGTTGAATCGTGATCAAACGGATCCGTAACTACAGTAGCCAACCCACGCTCAGTGAGCCGGAAACATGAATGACCATACCAGGTAATTTCCATCCAACCTCCTGCAGACCCGATTATACATCATTGCCCGGAACTCTTTGGGATTTCCGTATAGCGACAAGTTTCAACCCATACGTTGGAAAGCAGGTTGTTTTACCTTATAATACCCCGCCTTCGAGTGTTAATAATAGTAAAATTAAGGTGAAATGGATCATTTACCTGCTCCGAAATTAATACCCGATCTCACCCATGGCTCTCTGGCGACTTTCGCTGAACCAGGAATCTGGCATTTGGAAATTCCAGCGGGGTCAAAAGGGCGCTACCGCCTGGCTCAGATCGAAGACTACAAGTCCCTGCGACGTAAGAATTACCCCTGGCAGGCGCCTCTGCACCTGTCGTTGCGCGCTCGCGCTTCTTCCGCCGAGATTCCCGGCACCTGGGGCTTCGGTCTGTGGAACGACCCGTATGGCATGAGCTTATTTCCTGATATCAGGCTGTTCAGCCTGCCCGCCCTGCCGAATGCCGCCTGGTTCTTCTTTGCCTCTCCGCACAATTACCTTTCGTTTCGTGACGACCTGCCTGCCTGTGGCGCACTGGCAGCCGCCTTCCACTCACCTCATTGGTCTGGGCTTCAAATAGCCCTCTGCGCGCATGCCTTACCTTTCCTGGTGTTCCCACCCTCCGCTCGTTTTTACAGGCGGCTGGCGCAACGCTTTATCCAGGAAGATTCAACCAATATAGGGGTCGATCCCCTCCTGTGGCACATCTACGAAATCACCTGGAAGACGGATGGCGTCGCCTACCAGGTGGACGGGATGATCGTCCTCGAGACAAAGGTATCCCCGCTTGGTCCGCTGGGTTTGGTGATCTGGGTGGATAACCAGTATGCCGCTTTCCCACCGGACGGGAAAATCGCCTGGGGCGCCCTGGAGAACCCAATCCCAGCCTGGATCGAGGTAACGGATATACAATTGGCAAGCCCGTAGGGCTTTCAAAAGGTATGAAAGCCCTGACGTCCCCACTCCGACCCCCGCGCCAGGGCGTGAAAAAAGAAGAAGCCCCTTTCTTTTAAAATCCCTTTGGCAAGCCTGCCTATTGCTTGACAATCCTGAGACGGGCGGTTAAAATAACCTGCGCGTTGAAGCAAGTACTTTTAGGCCGAGATAGCTCAGTTGGTAGAGCACGCGACTGAAAATCGCGGTGTCGCCAGTTCGATTCTGGCTCTCGGCACTAATGCCGCCGGCATTGGTGCCGCCGGCTCTCTCGGCCTGAAGGATAGGTCGGTCGTCCAAAGCACGTTCAGGCGGGCGTGGTTCAGCGGTAGAACGACTCCTTGCCAAGGAGTAAGTCGTGGGTTCGAATCCCATCGCCCGCTCAGGGATTGATGATTGCTGATTGTGGATTGTAGCTTGTTCAATCTGCAATCAGCAATCTTAAATCTACAATCTAATGGCGACGTGGCCAAGCGGGAAGGCAAGGGTCTGCAAAACCCTGATCACGAGTTCAAATCTCGTCGTCGCCTCTGAGTCAGCACAACTTGCAACAAAAGAGCGGTTGATCGCCGCTCTTTTGTTTATTACCGATACATTACGCCCACAAATCGTGTAAGCGCTTGCGCCCCGCTTCGAGCGCCTGACGTTCTAAAAAACGTTTCATCTTTGTCCATGGTGTACGATCCAACATCTGCGGCATTGGCAGGGCCTCGGCATCATCGAAATAAGCCAGAGCGCGCGTGGCGCTGATGGCAAACGTCCGCACGCGAGCATATTTTACGGAAGCGACCTGGAACAAATCATCCAAAGACACCTGCTGTAGGATGTAATACAGGTCTACCAAATCCTTTCGTGTGCCCCGGTCAATGATCGCAGCCAGCTTCATCGCGCCAATATCGGCGAGGCTGGCTATGGGGACACTGTCCAGAAGCAGCGGCGGCTGCACCAAGGGATAAAGTGACAGTCGAAAGAAGCTGATGCCTACCCCGCGCCAGTT
>Ga0153915_10007453_pt1 | contig 10321 bp, 2 predicted proteins | sample Opewatmetagenome_2_FD_107003 | JGI IMG/M metagenome (GOLD analysis project Ga0153915, IMG submission 107003) | Freshwater wetland microbial communities from Ohio, USA - Open water 3 Core 3 Depth 3 metaG | ecosystem: Environmental > Aquatic > Freshwater > Wetlands | place: USA: Ohio, Lake Erie... | reverse complement strand
ACGAGGTGACCATACTGGACATCGAAACGTACAGCTTCCGCCGCCTGCCGCCTTCCTTTGGCGGCACGGCCCTCTACGGCAACGGCATCGATGAAGAAACCCTCAAGAAAGCGGGCATTGAAGACTGCGATGTCTTTGTGGCTGTAACGCAGGGTGATAACCGCAATGTCATGGCCTGCCAGATTGCCAAACATATCTTCAATGTTCCCCGCGTGGTCTGCCGTATCTATGACCCCCTCCGCGAGGAGATGTATGCGGCTCTCGGGCTAGAAACCATCAGCCCGACCAAGGTCTTTTCGCAGTTGCTCCGGGAGAAGATAGAAGGCTAAGGTATTACTAACTATGTACATGATTATCGTTGGCGGCGGGCGCCTCGGATATTACCTTCTCAAGGCTTTGCTTAAAGAGGGGCATGAGGTTCTTTTGCTGGAAAAGGACGCCCGCATCTGCAAGACCATCACCGACGAGCTGGGCAGCGTCTGCTTCCGCGGCGATGGTTGCGAGGCCGCTACGCTGGCTGAGGTCGGCACCGGCCGGGCGGACATGTTCGTGGCGGTCACCGGCGATGATGAAGATAACCTGGTGGCCTGCCAGGTTGCCAAGCACAAGCATAACGTACCCCGTACTATTTGCCGTCTGCGCAATCCCCGGAACGCCGCCCTCTTTAAAAAACTGGGCGTGGACGTGACCATAAGCACCACTGACCTCATCCTGGAAGCGATTGAAAGAGAGGTGCCTACCCATCCCCTGACGCACTTGCTTACCATCGATGAGAAAGGACTCGTCGTTGTCGATGTTAAGATTTCGGCGGAGTCCGCCACGGTCGGCAAGACCGTCAAAGATCTCTCCCTGCCGGAAAAAAGCAACCTGGCGCTAATCATCCCCAACCAGGGCAGCGCCCGTACGCCGCAGCCGAACACCGTCCTTCAAGCCGGCGACCAGATTATTGCGGTGACCACCCCCGAGTCCGAAGAAGCGTTGCGCAACGCCCTGCGCGGCATATAGAATAGTACCTCTAGGATACTGGTTCCTATTTTCTAGGTGTTGGACAGCACCGCCTGCCGTGTCTTCAGTTCTCGAGGAATTAGCTGCTTCGTGGACTAGGATCCGATAGCGTATCCTGGAATCTATTCTTAAGCAATGCGCTTCCGCACGAACAACAATACCATCAGGCTAATCACGAGGACGCCGCCGGCAATCACCGGGATGATGAGCCTGTGTACCGGTCGCTGAGATTGGGTAGTGTCCACAGAGGGTTCAACGGTTATCCCCGGCTCCTGCTCAGGCTCCACCGTTGCTACCGGTTGTTCCACCGGGGGTGCCAGGGCCTCTGGTGGTAATGACGGCGGCGGTGTGGGTTCAGGGGCGGGTATTTCTGGCACGGTGTCTTCAGGTTCGGGTTTATTGATCGTAAACCTGCCCGTTAATCCCCCGATACTTACCAGGTAAGTTCCAGCCTCAGACTGATTTACCGCGAAGCTCACCGTCTGGACCTCACTGCCTCTTAGAGTTATTACCCGGTTTTGTTTATCGATATTATTTAGCTTCAGGATGACGGTATATGTGCCGGTCAGATCACCGGTATTAGTAACGGTGATGTTTACCGTAACCGGGGCGCCAGGCTTGACTTCGCCGGGAACAACGGTCAGACCGCCGACCTCGAAACGGGCCGCAGTCATACCTGCGATGACGGTGAAGAGGGTCAGGTGATTTATAGGAACGGTGACGATATTATCGACCGTGTCAATAGTACACCCTTCGAGTTCGACCCATTTTCCATCCTGCCATGTAGCGAATACCATGTTCTCTTCAGCTACCCCGTCGGGTATTTGCGAATCGCTGTATTGAAAGCTCAGGAGAGCCGGCGGATCGAAAGTCGCGCCCCCGGGACCGATCTCATAAAGAAGACACACGAACCGGGAATCGGCCGGCGGTTCCGGCGGCGCCGTCTCTTCTTTTATCGTTATCAAACGTAACGGCTGGCCGTACTTGTTCTTGGCCGTGGTGCCTTCGGATATAATTAGCTGGACCAGCCCGTCCGGGGATAATGCGGCGGCATCGGTGATAAATTTACCTTCATCGTTGACGTATTCAACCAGGATCGTCCTGCTCTGGCTTGCGCCTCCGATGCTTCCGCCGGCCGGCGGTGGCGGCGGCGGCGGTGGCGGGGGCGGCATCGCTACTTGAAGAACCGTGCTTGCCGTAATGCCATCATATATAACAGATATTGTAGTAGTCCCCGCGGTCAAAATCGTTGCCAGTCCTCCGGCATTGATAGTTGCCACGCCGGTATCGGAGCTTGTCCAGCCGGCGATACCCGTAACATCTTGTGTGGTGTTATCGGAATAGACCGATGTAGCCGTGAACTGCTGTGTTTGGGCGCCGCCGTAGAAAGTTACCACCGGACCGGGTGGCGCGATCGTAACGTTATCCGCTACCCTGGGGCCGATGTTAAGAATGGTGGTGTCGCTTTTTCCACCCAATACGGCGGTTATAGTGACTTCTCCTTCCACCAAGCCCCGGGCAAGGCCGGTGTCTGCCCCGATACTGGCAACCGACATATTATCGCTTGTCCAGGTTACGGAAGCAGTAATATCTGCGGTCGCGTTATCGGAGTAAATACCTGTGGCGCTAAACTGCTGGCTTCTCCCTCTGGCAATCGATAGCCCATCCGGTGTTATCGTGATTGAGTCAAGCGCGTGGGGTCCCACCGTTAGCGTGGTATTGCCGGTAACGACACCCATCGTGGCGGTGATAATAGTTGAACCTTCCGCCAGCGCCAGGGCAAGGCCGGTGTCTGCCCCGAAAATGGCAACCGACGTATTAGCACTCGTCCAGTTGACGGAAGCGGTGATGTCTTCTGTGGAGTTATCGGAATAAGTGCCGGTAGCGTTGAAAGGCTGGCTGCGGCCGCGGGCAATCGTTGGGCTATCGGGATTGACCTCTATGGATACGAGCGCTTTCAATGTGTTGAAACTGGCAACATCACCGTAAACGGTCTCGCCGGAGCTTTCAGCTTTGGCCCGGAAGTAATAGGCGGTGCTTGGAGATAGTCCAGAGACATTAGCGGAGAAAGGCCCCGCGACGATCGTTTCTTCCGCAGCCGTCTCCTCGGTGAGGTTATCCGCGGCATTGCCCCACTCGAAGGAGATGTTCGCCGAGCTGTAACCGCCCAGGGAGGTGAGGTTGCCGCTGAGGGTAGCATTCCCGGCGGTAATGTCGGCGGCGGGCATCGTGGCAACCGCGAGCGGTAGAACACCGAGGTCGAGGCGCCCGCTGCCATACACGTTATCTCTGCCGGCATCGCCGAGGTCGACTGCCCTGCCCTGGAGGAAACCCTGCAGCCCGTCCGGAGTATACGAGGGGTAACGCTGCTTGACCAGGGCTGCTGATCCGGCGGCACAGGGAGCCGAGGCTGAAGTCCCAAAGAAACCGTGGCCAAAAGAAAGATAAGGCAAACCATCGCTGGCGCCGTAGGTAGCGGTGCTGACTCCGTCGGGAGCCACCAGGTCGGGCTTGGTCCTTCCGTCTTCGGTAGGACCCCGAGAGCTAAATACCTCGATACTAGCGGGCTCATTCCAGAATACCGCGCCGACGGTCATCGCGCCGGGCGAGTCCGCCGGTATGCAAAGGCTCCCGGACGCCACGCCGTAATCCGGAGGGTGAGAGGAATAGAGGTGGATATTGGCATCGCCGCCGGTACTGTACTTATAGATGGCGATGTAGTAAACCCCGTTGTAGCCGGCGGTATAATCAAACCATTCATAAGGATAATCATTGCCATCCATGCCATCCTGTTTGGAATTGGAATAGTCAACCATATCGTCAGGTTCGATGATAGAATCTTGGTCTTTATCATAAAACAAATACAGATCGTAATCGATGGCGGCGGCGCCCCAGGCATCTTTCCACTTAAGCGCAACGCTTATCGCCTGCCCTACCTGTGCATGGATCGTATTACCCTCGACATCGGGAACAAAGTCGTGCCAGTAGTTGGCGTTGAGGTCGGTAAAAATCCCCTGCCAGTGTTTCTGGGCATAGTTCCCTGCTGACTGCGACCATAGAATGCCGGCGGAACGGGCATCTTCGACCTTATCACTAATGATACCGGACCCGTCACCGGGACTGACAATAGTAAATCCCAGGGAGCATGAGATAATATCAACCCCTTTGGAGATAAGCCAGTCAACCGCGGGACCCCACTCCGTATCGGTATAAATAGTGGCCAGGTAATATTCGGCACCGGGGGCAATATCATAGACAACCTCGGTGCAGGCGGTTCCGTGGAACGAACTTCCCTGCCCGATACTGGGTGACCAGAAAGTATCTGCCGGCGCCGGCACTTCCCCCTGACTCAAGCGCGCGGCGTAATCCATAAAACCGATGTCAAGGATACCTATCTTAATCCCGGTGCCGTTATATCCGGCAGCCTGCCAGTCGTCGGCGTTGATGACCCCGCTTCCTTGGCCAACAACGTTATCGAATACCACCGGTTGCTGGGGAGCCCGTACCAGGAGTATATCGGGCAGCTCCGCCAGGGCTGTCAAATCGGCGAGAGGCACAGTTACCTGGAGGTTATTACCGTAGCCCGTCTCGATAACACCGTACTGGCTGATCGCCGTTGCCGCGCTTTCCAGCTGCCCCGGCGCAAATTCCACCACCACCCGTACCGTGGCTTCTTGCTGCTGTCCCATCACCAACATCCGCGCCCCGCCGGGAAGCTGCGCCCCGACCATTTGACTAAGCTGAGAATCGAGTCTGGGATGGCCGTCTTTCGGCAGTACCGACGACTGGATGATGACACTCTGGCTTTTTTCTATCTGTCCCCCGTCCGCGGCATTCGAGGGATAAGCCGGATAAAAAACGGCGGTGAACAATATAAACAGCATTATAAATAGCCTGGATATCAACTGTAATCTCTTTACCACATCGCCCCTTTTACCCCTGATATTCATGTTCTCTAATCCCCGTAAACGATCGAATTACGGAACTACAGATTGGCTATCCACTACATTGAGCATAGCACTGCCTGTCAAGCACAACAATATCTACCCGGTAAGAAGTTCGACGGGAAATAGCTGCTGAGAGGGTAAATATATATAAAGGTAATATGACGTAATATTTCTCGTTAAACACATTGGCATTATGCCATGAAGAACATCAAGGAGTTATAACATCCACCGATAATAATATTACAAATCTGTGAAATCCGGATGTATAGCCGTACTCACACTAAATGTAATAGTTTTGTAATTATTCCTTCTTTTTTTTTACAACTATTTCATTAAGGGACTCGTAAAATTACAGCATCAGTAGCAAGAGCAGGATCCAAGTTGATAAATACCTTTCAAACGTATGCTTTGTCCCCGGTTTTTTAAGTGCCGCCACCAGCGCTGCAGAAAGGGAAATTCCCACGAGTTCGGAATAAGGAAGGAGAGACATTATGTACAAAAGAAAGCACCGGCACTCCAGATTCCTGGCACTACTACTTATACTGATCGTAGCTGCAATCGCCTTGCCAGCCGCCCCTGCGATAGCGGATGATGGCGGCGGGAACAGCAGCAATCAGATACTGGACAACCACGATAGGGTTGACCCTGCCCAGCGACAGGCGGCCGCCGATCGCTTCTGGGCAATGTATAATGCCGCTCCCGGCAACGAGCAGCCAGGCGCTCAACCGGGCATGGGCGTCGATGCCCTTCTAACTACCCCCCTTAATCCCTACGGAGTTCCGCATTATTTCGGGCCTTATGCTAACTGGGCTTATAGCCCGCTTCCGACCGGTGCCATCACCGGCATCGCCTTGACATCCGGAGGCACGGGATATAGCGCCCCCACGGTCTCCATTGTGGATCTTTACGGCCACGGCACCGGCGCCACCGCCACGCCGACAGTGGGCGGAGGTGTTATCACCAACATCGCGCTAACATCGGGCGGCAGTGGTTACGTCGCTCCTGCCGTCGTTATCACCGATGCCGCCGGAACCGGGGCTGCCGCCAGCGCAACGATAAGCCTGGGCGGCATTTCTGGCGTCACCTTAGTCAGCGGCGGTTCAGGCTATACGGCGCCGGTCGTTAGTATCACCGGCACCGGAACCGGTGCCACCGCTGCCGCAACGTTAGCCAACGGCGTCATCACCGGTATCGCCATAAACAGCGGCGGCTCCGGCTATACCGCCCCCGCCGTCAATATCACCGGCAGTGGCAGCGGGGCCATCGCCAGCGCCACCCTGGCTAACGGTGTCATTACGGCCGTCAATATCACCAATGGGGGCTCCGGCTATACGGCCCCCGTCATCAATATCACCGGTAACGGCACGGGTGCGGCCGCCGCCGCCATCGTGACTAACGGCATCGTCACGGCGCTTAATCTCACTAACGGGGGCTCCGGCTATACTGCTCCCGCGGTTACTTTCACCGGCGATGGCACCGGCGCCGCCGCCACCGCCTCAATCAACCCGACGACGGGCGCCATCACCAACATAACTCTCACCAGCGGAGGTTCCGGCTATACTACCGTAACGGTGGGGTTCACCGATGCCACCGGTACGGGTGCTACAGCTACGGCCACGCTTACCAACGGCATCATCACCGGCGCCACGATGGTGAGCGGAGGCTCGGGCTACACCACCGCCAGCGTTGGCATCACCGGCGCTACCGGTACCGGCGCTACGGCTACGGCTACAATTAGTAATGGTATCATCTCCAGCGTGAACGTCATCAACGGCGGTTCCGGCTACGCTACCGCCAATGTGGGCTTCAGCGATCCAACTGGCACCGGCGCCACGGCCACGGCTGCTATAACCAACGGTATCATCACCGGTATCACTATCATCAACGCCGGCATCAACTATACTACCGCCGCTATCGCCATTACTGACCCCACCGGTACCGGGGCTTCAGCCACGATTGCCACCGGGGCAGGCGGCATCAGGAAATTCCTGGACTCTCTGCCCGGGCTGACTCCCGCCGGTATAAATAACCTCGGCCAATATATACCGCTTGCTGTTGCTGATACTTCGACCTATACCACTCCTGCGTCCGACTACTACGAGATCGCCCTGGTTGAATTCACCGAGAAGATGCATACAGACCTGCCTCCAACCAGGATGCGCGGATACGTGCAATTATCAACCGCAGTCGTTCCCGGCGCTCACGTCGCCTTAATAAACCCCAATGGGACCCCCATCCTGTTGCCCAACGGCAGCCAGGCATATGGCGTAGACTATCCGCATTACCTTGGGCCTACTATCGTTGCCCAGAGAGACCGGCCGGTACGCGTGAAGTTTTATAACCTGCTGCCTATAGGAGCTGGCGGGGACCTGTTCCTGCCGGTGGATACCACGGTTATGGGAGCCGGGGCCGGACCCGTTATGGATATGGTCACCGGCCAGCCGATTAGTTACACCGAGAACCGCGCCACTATCCACCTCCACGGCAATGACACCGTCTGGATCAGCGACGGGACGCCGCACCAGTGGATTACTCCCGCCAACGAAACCACGCCCTACCCGAAAGGTGTCAGCGTCGCTGATGTGCCTGATATGCCAAGTCCCGGACCCGGGGCAATGACTTTCTTCTATACCAATCAAGATAGCGCCAGGCTCATGTTCTACCATGACCATGCCTTCGGCATCACCCGCCTTAACGTTTACGGCGGTGAAGCGGCCGGATATGTTTTGACCGACCAGGTGGAACAGGACCTCATCAATGGTACCAATAACTCCGGCGTCAATCCCGGCCTGGCCCAGATACTCCCCGATATCGGCATCCCGCTAATCATCCAGGATAAGAGCTGGGTAGATGCCAACACGATTGCCAACACCGACCCCACCTGGGGTTGGGCGCTCGACGCACAAAACAACCCCGTGACGGGTAGCCTGTGGTATCCCCACGTCTACATGCCGGCACAGAACCCGTGGGATCCTACCGGCACCAACGCTTTTGGCCGGTGGCATTATGGACCCTGGTTCTGGCCGCCTACCCTTAACATCGCCGATCCGCCGGTACCCAATCCCTACTACGACCCGATCAATGCGCCCTGGGAGCCGCCGATGATGCCCGGTACGCCTAATCCCTCCGCCGTGGGCGAGGCTTTTATGGATACCCCGCTCGTCAACGGCACAGCCTACCCCTACCTTGAAGTGCAGCCCAGGACTTACCGCTTCAGAATATTGAGTGCTGCCAACGACCGTTTCTTCAATCTGCAGTGGTATATAGCTGACCCTGCTGTAACTACCTGGGACGGCAGGACTAATACCGAAGTTAAGATGGTCCCCGCCAGTCCGACTCCAGGCTTTCCGGCAGACTGGCCGACGGACGGCAGAGAAGGCGGCGTTCCCGATCCGGCCATGAGAGGCCCCGATTGGATACAGATAGGCACCGAGGGCGGCTTCCTGCCGGCCCCGGTGATCGTGCCTAACCAGCCTGTCGGCTACAACCAGAACGTGACGTCTTTCAACTTCGGTAACGTTGACCGTCATTCCCTGCTCCTCGGCTCGGCAGAACGAGCGGATGTTCTGGTCGACTTCTCCGCTTATGCCGGTAAAACCCTCATCCTGTACAATGATGCCCCCGCGGCATTTCCGGCGCTGGTCCCGCAATATGATTATTACACCGGCGACCCGGACCGTATGGATTCGGGCGGCGCCCCGTCAACTCAACCGGGCTACGGGCCTAATGTCCGCACCGTCATGCAGGTCAGGGTTGCGGGAACGACCAATACTCAGCAGACGAGCGTGGTTACCACGGCGCCCACGATCGTTAGTCCGGGCGATGCTGTCAATATCACCGCTGCCGTCTATCAATCGCCCAGTCAGGTAAAAGTGCAGACTGCCAACCTGCCGGTAACATTCAACTACGTTATCTTCAATCTCGATAGCGGCACTCAGTTGACAGGCTCCACCGTAATCAATACCAATGCTGCCGGTGATGCCACCCTGTCTCTGGTCGCCCCGATGGAGAGGGCAGTGATCCTGGTAGATACCGTTTTCTTTGATTCGGGCACCCTGATGGCTTCTTCCAATATGAACCTGATCTCGGTGCTGCCCATCATCCAGGCCAGGATCTCCGCCACCTCCATACTCGGTTCCATTATCTTCAAACTGACTGACCAGTACGGTATTCCTATGCCGAACCAGACCCTAACCTTCCAGACCACAGCCGGCGCTCTGAATGTCGCCAGCGGTGTTACCAATATCAATGGAGAAATTGCCGTTAATCTGACTGGCGGGCCGGCCGTTGTCTCGGCCAGCTTCGGCGGTTACATCAGTCCGTTAGGCTGGTCTTACCAGCCCACCATGGAGCGGACGGTTGTCGAGACTACCCTATCAACGAATATCCAGACCAGGACAGAGGCCACGTCTTCGGCAGTGGTGAGTCCCGGTGATCCGGTCACCATCACCGCTTCCATATTCCAGCTGCCCTGGAACACGAAGGTACAGTCTGCTGGTCTGTCTTTCACCTTCAACTACGTAATATTCAACCTGCAGAGCGGGACGCAGGTGCCCGGGACCAGTGTCGCCGTCACCGATGCGCTGGGTAATGCCGTCTTCTCGATCGCCGCCCCTAATGAGACAGCGCTCATCCTGGTTGACTCCATTTTCACCGGCTCCGGCGCCTTCCAGGTGTCTTCTACCATGAGAATAATCTCGGTGATACCTATCGTGGAGACCAAACTGACCGCTACCGCTAATCTAGGGAATATCACATTCCATCTCGCGACCACGACCGGCAGCCCGTTGTCAGGCCAGACGCTGACCTTCCTGACCACCCAGGGCACCCTGTCCGCCGCCAGTGGAGTTACCAACGTCAATGGTGACGTCTCGGTGACCCTGAGTAACGCTATCTCGGGCGTCGTTTCAGCCAGCTTCGGCGGACAGATCAGCCCGCAAGGCTGGGCATACCAGCCCACCATGGCCAGGGTCAAGGTCAATGCTTCAATCGCCGCGGTTGCTCCTCCCTATAACGTGGCGGCACTTAATGCCGTATTCGCCAAGACGGGTGCCAAGCGGGGCGTCTTTGAAGTGTCACAAGACCCGCCGGTCATACCACAGGCGGCCTACAACTCCGCCTACAACGCTAGCTTCCCCGCCGACCCGATCAGTCAATATATACAAAACGCCGACACCTCCAAGACCTTTATTCCGGTAGGTTCGGTAACGCCCGTCTCGATACCCCTCCAGCCGAAGTCAGCCCACGATGAAATGGGAGCGGTATACGACGAATTCGGGCGCATGAGCACCATGATCGGCCTTGAGATGCCGACTCCCGGGGCTAATAACCAGCAATTCCTGATGTACGGTTACGAGTCACCGCCGGTT
>Ga0153915_10007452_pt1 | contig 10321 bp, 9 predicted proteins | sample Opewatmetagenome_2_FD_107003 | JGI IMG/M metagenome (GOLD analysis project Ga0153915, IMG submission 107003) | Freshwater wetland microbial communities from Ohio, USA - Open water 3 Core 3 Depth 3 metaG | ecosystem: Environmental > Aquatic > Freshwater > Wetlands | place: USA: Ohio, Lake Erie... | reverse complement strand
TAGCAGTAGGATTATCGGTGATGGCCATCACGCTGCTGATTGGAGTGCCCGTAGGGGCGATTGCGGGGTATTTTGGCGGCAGGGTGGATAATGTCTTAATGCGTATCACGGATGCAGCCTTATCCCTGCCATCCTTGTTGGTATTGATCCTGTTAAGTGCCATCTTACGAGAGGTGGACGCACCATTATTAAAGAACAACCCGGTGTTGACCATTGCGTCTGTGATTGGATTACTAGCATGGATGTTTACAGCACGTCTGGTTCGAGCATCTTATCTGGCGATCAGGGAAATGGATTATGTGACTGCTACGCGTGCTTTAGGTGCCTCGAATTTACGCATCATCGCGAGGCACATCTTCCCAAACGCCATTGGACCGGTGATTGTTGAAAGCACGCTTGAAGTGGCGTATGCCATTTTGGAAGAATCGGGGCTTAGTTATCTTGGTTTTGGCATCCAACCCCCCACACCATCTTGGGGTAACCTACTCAGCAACGCTCAGGAATACCTAGTGAAATACCCATGGCTGGCAATCTTTCCGGGTGTGATGATCTTCTTATCCGTCATCTCGATCAATTATATCGGCGATGGGCTCAGAGATGCATTTGATCCATATAAAGTACTGCAAAAAATCGGGGAAGTATGATGGAGGCATCTTTACAGGTATTATCCGAGGATGAGCGCAGCCGGATTCAAGAAGAGACACTGAAGATTCTATTTGAAACTGGGGTACGTGTTGATACAGCAAAGGGTCGGGAGTACCTTAAGCAAGCTGGTGCAATCGCAGATGAAGGAACGCATATTGTTCGCATCCCTCACAAGCTTGTCGAGGAGTGTCTTAGGCTAGCACCAAAAGATTTCAGCCTGGGGGGGCGTCGACCAGACAAGTCAAACCCCATGAATCGCGGTCAATGTGGGGTGATCCTGGATGGGGGCGCAATCTATACCTACGATGCTGAAACAGGAGCACGACGAACTGCAACCAAGGATGATTGGTACCTGGCGACTCGTCTTGGAGATTGCCTGGACGAGATAGATGTGTATTGGAGTGTAATCGAGGGATGCTGGGGGCATACGCCTGGAGATACGGTCGCATATTGGAGAGCCATATTTCAAAATTTTTCCAAGCATGTACAGGATGCAACCTTGACCCCAGAACAAAGCCGGTGGATGCTGGAGGTTCTCGAGGTGGTGTTTGGCAGTCGCGAAGAACTCAGAAAATCCCTCCCGGTATCGTTTGTACTCTGCCCGGCTTCTCCACTAATTATCGAAGCCGACTATACAGATGCATACCTGGAAACCCTGGAATGGGGTATCCCAGCTGCGGTCATGACGATGCCACTGTTTGGATTGACAGGTCCTGCTTCATTGATCTCGGAGCTTGTACTGGCCAATTGTGAGACGATCGCCATGCTGTGCCTAATTCAATCAGCTGCACCGGGCACTCCATTCATATACGCTGCAGCACCAGTAGTCGCGGATATGCGCTCAGGGAGATTTGGAAGCGGAGAAGTTGAGCATTCTTTATTGGGTGCTGCCGTCACCGAGATTGCCAGAATGTACCAACTTCCGGTGGAGGCAAGCGTGGGTGGGTCTGATCAGCATGTGCCATGCATACAATCGGGTTATGAGCGTGCACTGAACTATACGTTACCGATCTTGGCGCGGCCAGATTTACTGGTGGCGCCCGGCCTCTTGGGCGGCTCTACAATTTTTAGCCCGGAACAATTAATTATCGATGTGGAAGTCATCCAGCGATGCAAGCGGCTGAGCCAGGGAATCAGCAGCAGCTCTGAAAAATGGCTGGGGGAAATAATCGCCACGCTAGGCTCTGGTGGGAATTATCTGATGCATAGCTCAACGCGTAACCAGGTACGCTCTGGGGAAATTTATTATAGCAAATTGGGATTGCATGGAACTTACGACCAATGGGTAAGTTCAGGCTCGCCGGACTTGTTGGCGGAGATTCGGCAGAGCATTCGGGAAATCTTAGCAACAAAAAAACCCCTACCTTTACCGGAATCTGTAGAGCGAGAGCTGGAGTATCTGGAAAAAAAGGCTCGTTCGATCGAATAGGAGCAGAACTATTTGATATCGTTGATATTAGGCACAAAAGCAAAATTGACCTTAGCGTAATTCGCAATTTATTATATGGAGAATGACTGAATGTCAACCCAATACCCACCTTTAGAGCCTTTGCGAACTTCCTACCATCTGCGCTTCCTCACTGATAAGCAATTAGATGATTTGCAGAGCGCGACGCTAATAATCATGGAAAAAACTGGAGTGAGGTTCCCCTCGCGAAAAGCATTAACCATCTTTGCAGAGCATGGGGCGCAAGTCGATTGGGAATCCCAAATTGTGAAGCTGAAACCAGATTTCGTTTTTAAAGCTTTATCGACGATACCCAGATATTTCTCATTAGGGGCACGCAACCGCTCTTATGATCTGCAGCTCGAGGAAGGGGTGACTTATTTCACAACAGATGGCTGTGGTGTGGAGACGATTGACATTGATACCCGGGAACGCCGGCCTTCGTGTAAGGCTGATGTTGGCATGATGGCAAAGATCTCGGACTACCTGCCATCGATAGGCTTTATCTGGCCGATGGTCAGTGCGCAAGATCATGGTGAAACAGCACCCCTGCATGAGATCGAGGCCGCCTGGAACAATTCGGTCAAACATGTACAAAGCGAAACAGTGATGGGAGAAGTACCTTGCCGTTACGCGGTTGAGATGGCATCGGTGATATCGGGCAGCCGAGAAGAGATGCGGCGCAGACCACCATTTTCATTGGTGGTATGCACCATTGCACCCCTGGTGCAGGATACAGCCGGTATTGAAGGATCATTAATTCTGGCGGAGGCGGGATTACCGGTGGGCTTCTTAGCCATGCCAACCCTGGGTACGACTGCTCCGGCAACCTTAGCAGGAGCGTTCGCAATGGGTGACGCTGAAATCATCAGTGCGGCGGTGTTGATGCAACTGCATGCACCAGGCGCACCTGTCTTTCATTCTTTGATGCAAGCCTGGGCAGACCCGCGTTCAGGAGGCTATATAAGCTATTCACTTGACAGCCGGACGCGTTATGCACCGGTGGAAATGGCTCACCATTGGGGAATGGCTTCTTTAGGGGCGTGTTACGGGACTGATGCTCATGAAGCAGGGACATGGCAAGGTGCAGGGGAAGTGGCATTAGACCCGTTCCTGGCTGGGCTGGCGGGGGCAGATATCGTCACGGGGATGGGGCTTTCAGAGACTTACACGCTGCTTTACCCCGAGCAGATCATCATGGATGATGATTTATACCAGCGGGCGAGATATCAGCTGATGAATTTGGAAGTGAATGAAGAGACGCTGGCTCTTGACACTGTGCATAACGTGGGACCGGGTGGTCACTACCTGGGACAAAGACACACTCGTGATCATATCCGTGAATCATTGGTGAGGGGCATCACGCACCAGATTGGGGAGGATGGTAAATATCGCGACCCGCGCCAGGTGGCAATAGAAAAGGTTGATTGGATCCGCAAAAACCACCAACCTGAGCCACTTGAAACCGAAAAGCAGGCTGAGCTCGTGCGCATCCTGGCAGCAGCAGATAAAGAAATTTGTAAGGGATAGATCCTATGACCAGCGAAACCCCAGCTCTGCAACCCATTACCCCGGCTTACCACGTCAATATCCTCGAGGAGTCACAACTTAATCAGCTTCAATCTGCCACACTGGAGATCTTGGAGCAAGTTGGAATACATTGCCCATCGGACAAGGCGCTCAAGATATACGCTGAACATGGAGGACAGGTTGATTTTTCCAATCAGCTGGTAAAGCTGCCTAGCCAAATTGTGATGGAAGCCATGTCACATGCTCCGCGGTTTTATACCATGGGAGCGCGTCACCCTGCGTTTGATCTAAAATTGGATGGCAAGGCGCTTTATTGCGCTACGGATGGATGTGGGGTGGAAACCATCGATTTTGTCTCCCGTCAAAGAAGACGGTCGAAAAAAGAAGATGTGGCGAACATGGCGCGGGTGTCTGATTATCTTAGTGCACTTAGCTTTTATTGGCCGATTGTAAGTGCCCAGGATTTCCCCGTGACAGCACCACTGCATGAGATAGACGCCGCTTTTAATAATACCGTAAAACATGTGCAGTCAGAAACCATCATGGGTGAATGGACAGCACGATATGCTATCGAAATGGCGGACGTGGTGGCTGGTAGCGAACAGGTAAGACGCCAACGACCTCCACTATCTCTGTTAGTTTGCACGATTGCCCCACTGGCACAAGATCGTGATGGGCTCGACTCGGCACTATTATTCGCCCAAGCGGGTCTACCGGTTGGATTTATGTCGATGGCAAACACAGGATCCACAGCCCCGGCTACGATTGCGGGTACATTAGTGACCGGCGATGCTGAAATAGTTTCAGCGCTGGTTTTAATCCAAATGGCTTACCCGGGGGCGGCAGTCTTTCACTCTATGATGCCCGGTATCATGCACCCCCATACCGGAGACTATCAGAGCAGTACTTTGGAGGGCTCACTGCTCTATCCCATAGGGGCTGAGATGGCGCATCGCTGGGGGGTTCCGACCCTGGCAGGAATCTTTGGAACTGACGCCCAGGTCCCTGGCTGGGAGTCAGCCGCAGAAGCAGCATCGTCTTTGTTATTATGCGCTTTGGTGGGCTCAGAAACAGGAAGTGGTTTAGGTTTGGTGGAATCATGTATGTTGCTGTATCCGGAAGCGGTTGTGCTGGATGCTGATCTTTACCATCGGGTTCGAAACGAAGCTGCCGGATTGGATACAAGCGCAGAAGCACTTGCACTAGATGTGATCAAGGAAGTTGGTCCTCGGGGGCATTTTCTGGCGCATCGACATACACGCACGAATCTGCGTCGACGCCAATTCTCAGAATTGACCGCCCAACCTCGCATGGGAGGTGGTTATAGGGATCCGCTGGAAGTGGCGCGAGAAAAAGTAGATTGGATACTTGCGAACCATTACCCACAACCTTTGGAAGAGGCTCAGAAAGACGAGCTGACCAAAATCCTAAAAATAGCCGATAGGGGAAAAGGACGCTGAACCCATCAGTTTGGTCCGTTTAATCGACCAGGAGGAATTATGCATTTAACTGCCAAAATTCTGACAGAAGAAGAACAACACCGCATCCATACCATGAGTCTACGCATCCTGGAGGAAGTAGGCATACGTTTTCACGGTGACCGGGCATCGAGAATTTTACGGGAGAATGGAGTCAAGATCGACCCGGAAGATAAAATTGCAAAAATTCCCGCTGAGCTGGTCGAACATGCTCTGAAGACCGCCCCAAAGTCATTCATATTAGGTGCGCGAAACCCGGCATATAATTTTCCCCTGCCTACCCCTTTTACACGTTATGGATTAGATGGAACAGCTGCCTTCGTGTTAGATTTCCAAAAAGGTGAACGACGTTACGGTACGAGTAAGGATATCGAGAATGCCTTGAGAATTTTCCAACGCATGGATATGGGTGTGATGGCATGGGCCCCAACCTGTGCGGAGGATAAACCAGCCCATGTTCGTGCTCTGCATGAGTTCTTTAGCATGGCACGATATTGCTCCAAGCACGGTGAGCATGAGCTTCATCGTGTAGGACAAGTTCCTTACCTCGAGGAAGGTTTGATTGCCATCATGGGAAGTGAAGAAGCTTTGCGAAACAGCAGGGCATATTCATTAATCTACTGTCCTGTGGCCCCCCTGACCCATGATGGGCAAATGCTGGATGCTTACCTTCAGCTAGGCGAGGTTGGCCTGCCGGTCATGTGCATGCCGATGCCAGTGAATGGTACTACCGGACCTGCCAGTCTTTACTCAAATATCGCCCTGGCAAATGCAGAAATGTTATCCTCGTTGGTGATATTTCAACTTGCGCATCCGAAGAGACCCATAATATTCTCTAGCTCCACTGCTACGATTGATTTCCGAAATGGCGCCTACCTGGCTGGTGTGCCTGAAATGGGGCTTCAAACTGCCGCCCTGACGGTAATGGGAAAATATTATGGTTTTCCAACCAGCGGAGCTGGGTTTACGTCAGATGCCAAACAACCTGGTCCGGAAGCGGTAATTGAGAAGCTCATTACGACTTTGCCTTCAGCTCTTGTGGGGGCAGATATCCTGGTGGGATTTGGAGAAATTGAGAGCGACCAGTTGCTAATTTTAGAGCAAATTGTGGTGGACAATGAAATCGCGCATTTATGCCAGCGCTTAGCGGAGGGGGTGGATTGTACCGAGGAAAAGGATCTGTTCGATGATATTGCCCATGTAGGTCCTGGTGGGCACTTCTTAGGATCCAGGAGCACTCGTACAGCAGCCCGAGGCACGGAATTTTTAACATCTCAACTGGTGGACCATCATGCCTATGAGACCTGGATCAACCTGGGTAAACCATCCATGTACGCAAAAGCCCGAGAAATGGTAGCCAGTCTCCTGGATGAGCCACTCATCGATCCTTTACCCGAAGAGGTATGCGAAAAATTAGACCGGATTCTACAAAAAGCTGAGAAAGAAATTTCCGAGCGATAAAGATAGAATTTAATCCATGTTCATGAGGGGATTAATTGATCGATTGGTGGCATCGATCCAATTGATGGTTTTTGTGCAGGTTTATAGATGGTTTGGCGGGTTGAGTATCTTGTGCATGATATAAAAGTGAAGATCTTCAAGGCTGCGGGTAATCTGATAACCCTTTTTTTCGTAAAGCCGGATAGCACCGGCATTGTCTTGATTCACCCCCAGCTCGATTTTATCCACCTTGCCAGTATAGCATTCCGCCAACATTGTCAAGACAGCCATGCCAATCCCATGTCCCTGGAAATCAGCTTCCAAGATCAAACCATGTAAATGGAGTGTGTCGTCGCGTTGCTCGACCCAATAAAAACCAGCCAGGTCAGCATCCTGATAAATGGCACGCACTTCACCCCGCGTTCTGAAAATCTGGGCATATTCATCCCAAGTCATCTGCAAGATTCGCAGGGAATTTTCCAAATAATCGTGACCGTCGTCCCACATCCATTGCAGGAATTGGTCGTATTGTTCGGGTGTGGCTGGGGAAAAGGTAAGCATTGGCTTAAAACCTCAAGGACATGCAAGTAAGTCCCCCGTCCATCTTTTGCACTTCGCTAACATCCAGCTCGATGACTCTCATGCCCAGTTGGGCGAGTTTGGCATGCGTCTTTGGAAAGCCTTTAGGCATTAACAGAGTATCATTGACCCAAAGGGTGTTAGCAGCGTATTCCTCACCCTCATCGAGAATAATTTTCTCATACCTGGTAAACACAGGGTAATCCGCTAATTTTTTTGTAACCAGCAGGGTGTCCTTTCCAACATAATTCACACCTGACTTAAGGTGCAATCCAGCTGCCACGGGGACGGTCTCGGAAGTATGCCCGGCAGCATTCAGGTGGGCAGTTAGCTGAGCAGCACCCTCAACGTTCGTCCGCTCGGATAAACCTATGAAAAAGTGCTCTCCAACCATGAGCACATCCCCGCCGTCAACTGTGCCAGGAGATAGAATATGGACAAGGGGTCGATAATACTCCAAAAAAGGCTCGAGGGTGGTTTCCTCTCCTTGTCTGGTAGGAGCTCCAGGCCTCGCGATCACCGCAATTTTGGAGGTTACGATAGCCGGGTCCTCGACGAAATAGGCATCCGGAAAAGCTAACTCGGGAGGAAGGACGAGCACATCCAACCCCAGGCTGAGCAATGCCTGGCGATAAGCATGATGCTGGAAAAGGACAAGCGGGTAGTTTGGGCGTCCCAGACCAGCGGTGGTCAATCCATCGGCAAAATTCTCTCCGGGAAGGCGGGTGATGGCGTGAGTGAACATGACTTAATTGTAAGCCAGTATTCGTTTCCTCGCGTCAGGTTGTCCACTGGTCATGGATGATACCTACCAGATACCAGGCCCCATTGAGCTCAGAAAACACCAGTCGCAAGCTGCGCCAGTCCATATTTTCATACTGGGGGTCGAAACCTGGGAAATAAAACTCAATAATCGCCTCCCCCGGATAAAACTCATGGCTGTTATCAATCGAAGTACTTTCACCCAGGCGATGATTGAGAGCCATTTGAGGGGCATTAGCGAAATCCACATCATAGATGAACTTGGAAAAATAACCTGCGAAATCCAGGTTGATGGGAGCACCAGAGCCTGATAAATATCCCCAGGTATAAACGGTCCTATCTTTAAATAAGGCCGCCACCTTATTTGATTGAAAAAGCCGGTCAGTCTCCTGAATGAAGGCATATGGAGAGAAGCGAAGGCCCATTTGTGGGTGGACATAATTCGCCAAAGTGGTCATATCCCGATTCTTGAGCGCTAAAATTACATCAGCTGCGCGGTTGAGAACTGCCAGGTTGGTGGATAATTGGGAGGGTGAAGAAGGGATTGAGATTGAGGCAGGGGGTGGGTAGGGTACGATGGACAGGGGGGCGAGGGGCTGGATAGATTCCAGTGTGGGAGCAGAGGTGGGCATGGTGGTCGGTGAAATCTTCGGGGAAGCCAGGCTGCAATTGGTTAACAAGCTAGCAAGAATAATCGTGATATAGACGAATCTGGCAAACACAATCTCCTCCGATGAACTTAACTGGCAGTTATGGATATTTGGACGATACGTACCCTTAGTATAGACGATGATGGGATTAAAAATGTTTCTCGATCATGGGTTACGAATGAGTAAATCAATTTAATGAAATGACTATTCCTTCACTGGATGTGCAGGATGATCGGGTAGCTTGCAGCAAGTATAATATTGCCTGGTAGAAGAAAAAATAATCTGGTTGGGATTGAATGAACATTACGAGAAGCCAAACAGTATTTTACTAGGCTGTAAAAATTGTAGGAGCGTAGCATGCCCACGGTTCCTCACACTGAACGACATTTCACATCCAATGAGACAGTTCGCGATTTTGTCATCGGCATGTCGGATGGCTTGACCGTGCCTTTCGCACTGGCGGCAGGTATTTCTGGAGCGGTAGCGGCGACACATATAGTCGTCACCGCCGGGTTAGCGGAAATCGTTGCAGGATCGATCGCCATGGGGTTGGGCGGCTATCTGGCTGCTCGAACCGACTTTGAACACTACGTTACTGAGCAGGGGCGAGAGAATTGGGAAATTGATCATCTGCCGGATAAAGAGCGGGAAGAAGTGGCTGATGTATTCCGCAATTATGGCATGAGTGAGGCACAAATTTCACCAATTTTGAACAGCATGGTTGCGAACCGGAAGCAATGGGTGGATTTTATGATGCGTTTTGAGCTGGGTCTGGAAGCTCCCAACCCCAAACGAGCCAGCATCAGCGCGTTAACCATTGGGCTTTCTTATGCAATAGGCGGTATGATCCCGCTAAGCCCATATATCCTAATCCCCCATTTATCCACGGCATTATACGTATCAGTGGCGGTAACACTGACTGCCTTATTTTTATTTGGTTTTGTCAAAGGACGGGTAACGGGTACCAATCCCTTGAGAGGTGGATTACAGACAATTTTTGTGGGTGGATTGGCAGCCGGAGCCGCATTTATACTTGCCAGATTGGTCTGATAAGCCTATGAAATATAAATTATTTATTACCTGCGTATTAAGTATTTTTATCATTGCTGGGTGTGACTCATCCACAATCTCATCTCCCACGATGGTCTGGCAAACCGAAACTAAAACTGCGGTTGACTCATTTGATAGCGAAACACAGATCACACCGTCTCCGGAACCCGGAATTTCGCCTGAAATCGAGCTCAGCATCGAAAGACTAGTGAAGGACACCCTTGAGCAGGAGAGCCTGGTCGGACTGACATTAGGCATACAACATGGGGATCAAATGCCTTTTATTGCAGGTTATGGTTATGCAAACAAGGAGGCTAAAATACCAGCGGGGGCTGATACTGTTTATATGCTTGGCTCAGTCACCAAGCAGTTCACCGCAGCTGTTATCATGGATCTTATGGAGCAAGGTGATTTAGGATTGGATGATCCCATCTCACATTATCTACCCGATATCCCCCAAAGGTGGGAAATTGTAACTATTCGTCAGCTATTAACCCATACTGGAGGTATCCCCAATTATTCCACTGATTCTATGGGATTCGACATTACGAAGTTTTATACCCCCGAGGAGTTGATGGTTAAGTACACTAAATGGAATTTGTTGGACTTCGATCCAGGGACGAGGTGGGAATACAGCAACCGGGGTTATTTTCTTTTGGGGATGATCATCAAGCAAATTACCGGTCTTGACTATTTCGATTACCTCCAACAAAATATCCTTGAGCCATTGGGATTAGAGC
>Ga0153915_10007451_pt1 | contig 10322 bp, 12 predicted proteins | sample Opewatmetagenome_2_FD_107003 | JGI IMG/M metagenome (GOLD analysis project Ga0153915, IMG submission 107003) | Freshwater wetland microbial communities from Ohio, USA - Open water 3 Core 3 Depth 3 metaG | ecosystem: Environmental > Aquatic > Freshwater > Wetlands | place: USA: Ohio, Lake Erie... | reverse complement strand
ACTGCGGTTTAAATTCCTTCGGAATCAAGATCGAAATACTTAAAAACGATACGGACACGGCTCTTGGCATATTAAGGGAAGTGCTGTTAAATCCTGTATTCCCTGAAGAAGAATTGAAAAAAGAAAAGTCCATCATTGAAGCAATGATAAAGAAAGACGATGATGACATATTTAACCGCGGTTTCAACGCCCTGCGCAAAGAGCTTTTTGCCGGCTCCGGATATGCGTTAAAGATAACCGGAGAAATCGATACGGTTAAGACGATTACCCGCAAAGATATTGAAGACTATTACAAAAGAACTTTTAATGCCGGAGATATTGTCATATCTGTCTGCGGCGATATAAATGCGGATGACGTAACAAAAAAACTCGAACTGATATTTTCGGGCGTCAAGAATGATGCGCCGAAAGCTAGCGTTGTGGAAATACCAACGATAACCAAGCAAAAATCCGTCAATATTTATATGGATACCGAACAGAGCCTGGTCATTCTGGGATTTCAGACTGTACCGGTAGCGAGCGACGATAAATATGCTCTGGATGTGCTGGGCTCGGTACTATCCGGCAGCTCCGGCAGGCTTTTTACGGCCATGAGAGATAAAAGTGCATTAGCATATACGCTGGGATGCTTCCAGCGTCTCGCAAAAGATACAGGATTCTCCAGCCTATATGTTGCGACGTCGAAAGACAAGGTACGGGATGTGAAAATTAAACTTGTTGACGAGATAAATAATGTCAGGTCAAATCAAGTGGAGGATAGCGAGTTGGAAATGGCTAAGCGAGAGACATCGACCAATTTCGACATAGCTATGCAGTCAAACATATTCTTTTCTCAGAATAGCGCCGTGGATGAACTATGCGGTCTTGGGCCTGACAGTTTATTTAAGTATAAGCAGGGCATAGCCAAAGTAACAAAAGAGGATGTATTGCGTGTAGCCCGTAAATATTTTAATCCGGACACATGTGTAGAAGTAGTTATTACGCAAAAATAATAGGTCGAAAGTCATATGATTCGTAGTCCGGTAGTATCGGGTCAATTCTATCCAGGCTCCCGGGCATCTCTTTCGAAAGAGATGCAGTCTCTGATATCGCCTGCGTCTAAAAAAGAAGATGCCATAGCCATGATATCTCCGCATGCGGGATACATGTATTCCGGCGGCGTTGCCGGCGCATTGTTTGGATCGGTAAAAGCCAAAGATGTATACATAATTTTAGGCCCAAATCATACGGGGCTGGGCAAAGCTTTCGGCATATCAACTGCTCAGGCATGGAAAACACCCCTTGGTGACGTCGAGGTAAATAGGGTTTTAGTCAAGACCATAGAAAAAAATTGTCCCTATATTCAGGACGATGATCTTTCACATAGCGGTGAGCATTCGATAGAGGTCCAACTGCCTTTTCTGCAAACTACGTGCAATCTGTTTACGTTCGTGCCTATCGTTGTATCGCAAGCGGATTTAAATGTATATATAGAGGCTGGGATCTCGATAGCAAAATCCATAAAAATGCTCGGCCTGGAAAAACGCTCTGCTATCATTGCATCGAGCGACATGACTCACTACGAGACCCGGGAATCGGCAGAAAAAAAGGATGGTGCGGCAATAGAAGCAATATTAAAATTGGATGAAACCCTTTTATACAAAAGGGTTAACTCGATGGATATCACTATGTGCGGATTCGCTCCCGCTATAATGGCTATAGCATGCGCCAAGGAGTTGGGGGCCAAGAATGCGAGACTTGTTAAATACGCCAATAGCGGCGATGCATCTGGAGATTACTCGTCGGTAGTGGGTTACGCTGCAATAACTATTTACTAAGGAGGCTGCATGATTTTTGACGTATTTCGTAAAAAGAAAAAAGTTACGCTTGTGCTGGGAGGCGGATCTGCCAGAGGGGTAGCGCATATAGGGGTCTTAAGCGTGTTAGAACGAGAGAAGATTCCCATAACAAGCATAATAGGAACAAGCATGGGCTCCTTGATAGGTGCAGCGTATTCGGTCGGAATCCCGATAAAAGACATGGAACAGAAAGCATACAAATTTTCGGCAAATAAACTTCTGGATCCCACAATACCGTCTATGGGCCTTCTGGCAGGGGATAAGCTGGAAACGACTATCAAGGACCTGATAGACCACAAAACTTTTAGTGATTGCAAGATACCGCTTGCAATTGTCACTACCGACATTCAAACAGGAGAAGAGATAGTACACAGGTCGGGAGACCTGATAAAAATCATCAGGGCCAGCTGCTCATGGCCCGGTATCTTCAATCCGGTAAAGGTAGACGGCAGGATTTTGTGTGACGGGGGCATAAAGAACAGCGTTCCTACAAAGATCGCCAAAGCAGATAAAGCGGATTATATAATTGCCGTGGATGTAGGTTTCTGTGTAAAGAAGGGGCGTATAAGAAATATATTCCAAATGATACTTCAATCGTTCCAGATCACAGGGGAAGAATTGAACAAGTACCAGTCGAACGAGGGGGACATTGTTATAAAGGTTGAGCTGGGAGACATAGACCAAGTATCGTTCGACAGGGCCCGCGAGGCAATCGAAAAGGGCTCTGAGGCAGCAGAGTTCAAGGTCGCTCAAATAAAAAAAGATCTAGGGTTATGATGCTATTTAACACGCTACTCATGCTTATCCTTTTTGTCATGGTCCTTGCCATATTCTATCTTATCATCAGGGTAAGGGACATATCCGGCCACATGGGTGCGCTGGACGAAAAAATACCCATGACGGAGGAGGCGAGAAAGCAGGCCGCGTCGACGATAGAGAGCATAAACGAACGTATTGGCGGCCTTAACCAAAAGGCCCTGCAGATAAAAGATATCATGAATGAGGTCACGAGCCTGAGGAACCTATTTACGATGCCCAAGGGAGCCGGCGCTGCCGGTGAGCGCCTTTTGGAAAAAGCCCTGCATGACATCCTACCTGCAGATATGTATATCACGCAGCACCGCTTGAGTTCTGGTACCGTAGATTTTGCTATAAAATTCAAGGATTATATCGTGCCTATCGACTCCAAGCTATCCATGGAGGATTTCAATAAGATGCTTTCAACCAACGACGAAGGCGCAAAAAGGGCTCACTGGAGAAGCTTCGTAAGCGCCGTAAAGAAACGCGTCGACGAGACGTCGAAATACATACTGCCCGGCGAACGCACTACCGACTTTGCCATAATGTACATACCGTCTGAAAGCGTGTATTACGAGGCCTTCATCAAGAATAAACAGTTTGACGATGACAATCCGCTGATGGACTATGCCATTAGAAAGAAGGTATACCCGGCGTCACCGCAGACGATCCACCCGTACCTCATGACGATATTGCAGGGCATGAAGGCCCTGAAGATAGAGGAAAATGCAAGAGACATCCTGGGTAAGGTCACCGCACTAAGAAACGATTACGAAAGGTTCAGGCAGATTTACAATATCATCATAAGCCATGTCGAGAATGCCCATTCGAAGCACAACAATGAAGCCCAGGGCGCAATAAGCCGGCTGGAGCAGCATATCTCGGGCCTGGAACACAAGGCTTAAGCTCAAATTCCTCTTTACAACCTGTCCTTATTATGTTAAATTAGTACCCCATGAATAAAAATCAAATCAATTTTGCCATACGGGCATTTGTCAGCGTAGCCCTTATCATAATATTATTATATATTATGAGGGATAAGTACGCTGATATTATTAATGCATTAAAGCAGATGCGTGTAGGTATCTTCGTGTGGGCATTTTTTTCATTTTTCGCGGCCATTTCCCTGGCATCGATCCGATTAAAATTGATCGTTGGGGCAGGGCAGGAGACAGACATAAAAACAAGGGAAGCCCTATCGTTGACCCTGATCGGCTATTTCTTCAACAACTTCCTACCCACAGCTATAGGCGGAGACGTGATCAAGGCGTATTACCTGTCAAAAAAAAGCGGCGATAAGATGGCCTCATATACTTCGGTATTCATAGACAGGGCCATGGGCCTGGTCACAATGGTCTTGATGGCTACGGCGGCATTATTGTTCGTCCAGGGCGAGATCGTCGATCTTAAGATAAGGCGCCTGATATACGCAATTACCGCGGTTGCCGTTATATCCATACTATTTCTCATGAATAAAAATTTTGCCAGGAAATTTTCATTCGTACTTATGTTTGCAAGGCCTATAGAAGAAAAACTGAAAAACGCTTACAACGCTATTCATTCTTACAAAAATCATACGGTGCTCATAGTAAAGTCTCTTGCCATATCGGTAGTAAGCCAGATCCTTTTCTTTGCCAGCATAGGCATAGCCGCGATAAGCATAGGCTCGAACATATCGGCCCTGCAGATATTTTTGCGCATGCCGATAATCAGCGCCATGAGCCTTTTGCCGTCAATCAATGGATTGGGAATCAGGGAAGGGGCTACGGTACTTCTATTCGGTCCATTGATCGGCAAGGATAAGGCTTTTGCCGTAAGCGTTATATGGCTTTTTATCTTGTTCGTAATCAGCGTGATAGGCGGTCTGGTGTATGCCCTAAGCCCGCAATTCAGGGTCAAATTAAATAAGGTGATGAAGGATTATGATAAATAAAAAATTAATGGACATATTGGCATGCCCGGCATGCAAATCGGATGTAACGGAAGAAGACGGTAAAATTGTCTGCAAATCATGCCTGCGGCGTTACTCAATAACCGATGGCATACCCGTAATGCTTATAGACGAGGCCCAGACGCCCATTTCTAAAAAACAAAGAGGATGATATGAAAAAAATTCTTGTAATACACGGACCGAACCTCGGCCTTTTAGGCAGCCGCGAGGTCAATGTTTACGGAAAAGTCACCATAGGCGAGATCAATAAAGATTTAAAGAAGCTGGCCGGTTCTAAAAATGTTACGCTTGAGATCATTCAATCCGACCACGAGGGCGAGATCGTTGAAGCGATCGGTAAAGCAGGCGGTAAATTTGACGCTATACTAATTAATCCCGCGGCATATACACATACGAGCGTTGCCATAAGGGATGCTATAAGCGCCGTGGCCGTTCCTGCGGTCGAAGTACACCTATCGAACATTTATGCCAGAGAAGAATTCAGACATACTTCGTTAATTGCGCCTGTTGCCAAAGGACAGGTATCCGGTTTTGGCAAGATGAGTTATATCCTGGGACTTGAGGCGGCGATAAGCCTTGCGGATAAAGGTTGATACATCGATGATGTCGAGCAGGATCGCTCTTTTAAATAATGACTTAACCAAAAGGCGCCTCGACGGTTTTATCGTTACCGATCCGGTTAATGTAAAATATCTAAGCGGATTCATGGGGCACGATTCGGTAATTTTGGTAACCGCAAATAAAAACTACTTCTTCACCGACTCCAGATATGTGGAAGAAGCAAAAAAAGGACTCAAGGCTTTCGAGGTGCAACTGGTAAATTGCTCTATGGCTAAATCGATTGCGGAGGCAGCAGCCGATAGAAAAGTTAAGAGGCTTGGATTTGAAGCGATGAATATTCCTTATGCTGTCGCCGAGCGGTTGAAAAGCAGTTTCCAAAATATCGAATTAGTCCCGACCACGGATGTCATAGGCAACCTTAGGGCAGTGAAAGATAGGGGCGAGATAACCCGAATTAAGGCATCGATTAAATTAGCTAAGCTTGTCATGAAAAAAGTGTCCCGGATGATACAGCCGGGTTTAACCGAAACATCGATCGCTCGGGCTGTCGAAATGGAATTTATCAATGAAGGCGCTAAGACGGCCTTCGATACGATAGCCGCGTCCGGCCCAAACTCTTCCATGCCTCATGCGCGTGCGGGCAGTCGTAAAATTTTGGCTAATGATTTCGTCATGATGGACATGGGGTGCGTCCTGGACAATTATTGCTCCGATATCACTAGGATGTTCACGACAGGCAGGTCAAGCAACAAATATAAAAAAATATGCGAAATAGTCCAAGACGCGCACGACATTGCAATAAAAAAAATTAAGCCGGGCGTATCGATTGCGGATGTAGACGCTGCGGCAAGGGATTATATAAAATCTAAAGGTTTCGGCACTGCTTTCGGACACAGCCTAGGCCATGGAATAGGCCTGGAAGTGCATGAAGAGCCTACTATCTCCGGCAGTTCAGCGGGGACACTTAAGACGGGTTTCGTATTCACTGTAGAGCCCGCAATATATCTGCCCGGATTTGGAGGAGTCAGAATCGAAGATGTTGTGTTGGTTACAGATAGTGGATGCGAAGTACTTACGCGGTAATTTTAACGGAGGAGTATTATGTATATAAAAGAAATTAAGGACATGATAAGCCTGATGAATGAAAACGGCCTTACCGAACTGGAGATAGAAAAGGAAGGCGTAAGGATCAGGCTTAAGAAAGGTGCTCAAGGCTCCTACGAAAAGGCCATTGAGTTTGTGGCCGAGGGCCATCCGGCGCCGGCACGGGAAAAACACGCGGTGCAAAAAGAAGAGCCGAAGCGCACTACCGTAGATATCAAAGCGCCCATGGTGGGAACTTTTTACAGGGCGCCGTCTCCCGAAGCTCCGCCGTACGTCAATATAGGCGACACGATCGATGTGGGACAGGTTGTCTGTATAGTGGAAGCGATGAAGCTCATGAATGAAATTAAATCCGAGGTAAAAGGTAAGATCGGAGATATCCAGGTGGAAAATGCCGAGCCTGTAGAGTTTGGGCAGGTATTATTTGTTGTAGAACCTTCTTAAGGAAATCATGTTTACAAAAATACTCATAGCAAATAGAGGAGAGGTAGCCTTAAGGGTCATCAGGGCGTGTAAGGAGCTTGGCATAAGGACCGTTGCGGTATATTCCCAGCCCGATATAAATTCGCTGCATGTCAAGTTTGCCGATGAAGCCATCTGCATAGGAAGTGCGGCAAGCGCCAATAGCTACCTCAACATCCCAAGCATTATAAGCGCGGCCGAGATCACCGACGTAGAGGCGATTCATCCGGGATACGGATTTCTGGCGGAAGATGCGCATTTCGCCGAGATCTGCGAATCGTGCAAAATCAAATTTATAGGCCCAACCCCCGAGAATATACGGCGCATGGGCGACAAGATGGCAGCCAAGGACAGCGCCAGGAAAGCAGGCGTTCCTATCATACCCGGGAGCAAGGCTGTAATAAAGACGAAGGAAGAGGCCTTGAGGATCGCCAAGGAGATGAAGTACCCCGTTATAGTCAAAGCAGCCGCAGGCGGAGGCGGCAAGGGCATGAGGGTATGCCATAATGATGTCAGGCTTATAAGCGCGTTACTTACCGCCCAGAGAGAAGCCGAAGCGGCCTTTGGAAATCCCGACGTTTATATCGAAAAATATATCGAGAGGCCGCGCCATATCGAGATACAGATGCTGGCAGATAAGTACGGTCACACAGTCCATCTGGGAGAGAGAGATTGCACCATCCAAAGACGTCACCAAAAATTGATAGAAGAAACTCCGTCGCCTGTGCTCGATTCAAAGACGAGGAAAAGGATGGGGGAGGCGGCTATAAAATGCGCCAAGGCGATCAACTACTTGAATGCCGGCACGGTTGAATTTCTGCTCGATGAGGATGGTTCGTTCTATTTCATGGAGATGAATACGAGGATCCAGGTCGAGCACCCGATAACCGAAGCCGTAACGGGCATAGACCTTATAAAAGAACAGATCAGGATTGCCTCCGGAGAAAAGATCCCTTACAAGCAGGACGATATCAAATTTTCCGGATGTGCTATCGAGTGCCGTATCAATGCAGAGAATCCGGACAGCGACTTCATGCCTTCACCCGGGAAGGTAACCACATTTAATACGCCGGGCGGCCGCGGGGTACGGCTCGACACCCACGTATATGCAGGTTATGAGATATCGCCTTACTATGATTCCATGATAGGTAAACTCATTGTTCACGGTAAAAACAGGACCGAGGCGATAGCTATAGCAAGAAGGGCCCTGGACGAATTTACGATCGAGCCAATACACACAACCATACCTTTCCATAAAAAGGTCATGGCAAGCACCGCTTTTGTACGAGGAAAATTCTCTACAGATTTCGTAGAACGGCTTTTCGAAACCGCAAAATAAATTACAGGAGAATTCTTCATGAACAAAGAACGGACTCACAGGGAAAGGTCGACAGACCTGGGTTTGATAAGGATTAATAACGAGGCCATAATGACCATTGCCTCCATGGCTGCTTTGGAAGTGCGCGGTGTAGCCAGGATGGGTGGAGGCTTCAGGAGGGCATTGTGCGACTCTATATTCAATAAACCCGAGCCGGCAGGCGTCAGGATCAATGTAAAGGACACTGAGGTCAAGCTGTCGGTCTCCATAATAGTCGAATACGGTATAGATATTCCGCGCGTTGCCGACGAGGTACAGGAGAACGTCAAAAGGGCTGTGGAGAAGATGACGGGGCTTGTACTTGCTGAAGTAGATGTAATTATCGAAGGTGTCCGCCCCGCAGGCGGAGCAGAAAAAACTTTACACGGGAGGGGTGTATGAGGATACTCAGCGGACTTACGTTATTTTTTTACACAATAGTCTTCCTGGCATTAGGAGTCCTCTTTATCGTCATGTCGCTCAACATCATAACGCAGGATTCCATGATAGAAGCTATCAATACGGTATACGCCGCGACAAACACGAGGCTGATCCTCGGCGTAACAGGGATACTTCTTGTCTTTATCAGCCTCATGGTCGTGCAGGTAACGATGGGCAAGATCCAAAGGGAAAAGACTATAGCTTTCGAAAATCCGGACGGCCAGGTAACGATATCATTATCGGCTATCGAGGACTTCATAAAACGGGCCTTAAAGCAATTACCTGAGGTCAAAGAATTGAGGCCGAGCGTCCGTGCGGGCAAGAAAGGGATTTCGATAGTCAATAGAGTGACTCTTTTTTCGGATATAAATATACCGGAGACAACGGAAAAGATTCAGAACATCGTTAAGACACGCGTGCAGGATATGTTAGGGGTTGAGGAACCCATAAATATAAGGGTACATGTCGTAAAAATATCCCACAAGGAAGAGGCGCCTAAGGAAATGAAAAAGGACGATAAGTCTACGCCTTTCAGGGGAAGTATTGAATACGGCAATTTCTAAAATCGGAGGTTATTTAAAATGAGCAAGATTGGGGTATTGACAGGCGGCGGGGATTGTCCCGGCCTGAATGCGGTAATAAGGGCAATAGTCAGAAAATCTTATCAGAATAATATTAAGGTCATTGGAATAAAGAACGGCTGGAAGGGGCTTATAGAGGCCGATACGATGGAGCTGAATCTGGACTCGATTTCCGGGATACTCCCAAAGGGTGGTACGATACTCGGCACTTCAAGGACAAATCCTTACAAAAAGCCGGATGATGTAAAAAAAGTCATAGATAACTATAAGAAGCTGGGATTGGATGCGCTCGTAGCTATCGGCGGTGAAGATACTCTGGGAGTAGCAAATAAACTTTACAAAGAGAATAAGGGTCTCAATATAGTGGGCTGCCCAAAGACCATAGATAACGATTTAAGCGCCACAGATTATACTTTCGGGTTCGATACCGCGGTTAACATTGCTACCGATGCCATCGATAGACTCCACACTACTGCCGAAAGCCATCACAGAATCATGGTTGTTGAAGTGATGGGCCGCCACGCGGGTTGGATCGCCATACATTCCGGTGTTGCATCAGGCGCCGATGTCATACTCATCCCCGAGGTACCGATAGACATGGATGAAGTATGCGATATACTTAAAAAACGCCATGCAAGAGGTAAGAGTTTCTCTATAGTCGTGACTGCCGAAGGCGCTCAGTTCAAGACCGGACAGGTGGTAACCCAGGAGGAGAAACTGGATTCGTTCGGCCACGTACGACTGGGCGGGATTGGAGAAAGACTTGCCGAGGAGATCGAGAAAAGAACGAAGTTTGAGACGCGCGTAACCGTACTCGGGCATGTGCAGAGAGGCGGGACCCCGACAGCTTTTGACAGGTTCCTTGGTACGAGATTCGGCGTCAAGGCGGTAGATCTTATCATGGCGAAAAAGTTCGGCTTCATGGCGAGCCTTCACGGAACCGACGTGGTGGAGGTCCCCATACAGGATGCCGTCGGAACATTAAAAACCGTTGATCCCAAGCTATACGAACTCGCAAAAACATTCTTCGGATAATATATGAATGACCTCATAAAAAAAAGTATAGATAATAGCATACAGGTAAAACAGCGTTTGCTCCAGACGGAAACCGTAAATATAGAGAAGGCCATATCCGTGATCATCAAATCTTTAAAATCCGGCGGAAAGCTTCTAATATTCGGAAACGGTGGAAGTGCATCAGACAGCCAGCATATAGCTGCGGAATTTGT
>Ga0153915_10007450_pt1 | contig 10322 bp, 18 predicted proteins | sample Opewatmetagenome_2_FD_107003 | JGI IMG/M metagenome (GOLD analysis project Ga0153915, IMG submission 107003) | Freshwater wetland microbial communities from Ohio, USA - Open water 3 Core 3 Depth 3 metaG | ecosystem: Environmental > Aquatic > Freshwater > Wetlands | place: USA: Ohio, Lake Erie... | reverse complement strand
TTGTAAAGGTACTCCCAGAGGTTAAGTTCGTGATCGTCCACTCTGTCGGAGGGTTTACCACAAATCTCACTCTGGAGGATTTCCTTGAACAGGATGTTCTATTCGCGGTGGAACACAACGGGAAACCCATTAAACCAGAGCATGGCTACCCCGTCAGGCTTGTTGTTCCGAGGCTGTACTTCTGGAAGAGCGCAAAATGGGTCAATGGGGTAGAATTCGCGGCTGAGGACAGACCCGGCTTCTGGGAGAGTCACGGCTACCACAATCGAGGTGACCCGTGGAAAGAGGAGAGGTACAGTAATTCGGGAAAGTACCGTAGATTGTTTGGCTTCCTAAGATAATCGGTGATTTAAATGGATACAAGCAATATGCTGAAAACGGATGGGGGATGATCACACGATTTTAAAGGACTTCGCCAACTTTCAAATCCTGAACAAACCGTTATTTTTCTACCTCGGAATCGCAACTTTGATATCGTTCCTCTTTACCGCCGCAATAATACTTTTGAGTAGGACTGAAACGTACGTGACCTCGGTTAAATGGCATCGTCGATTGGCAACATTTTCAATAGCACTAGCTTTTGTCCATGGAATATTGGCTTACATAGGTCTTTTCCTGTAATCGTGATGATCTAACCATCAACTGAGCACATGTTCCTAGCACACAGTTTTTATTCCAATCGACTGGAGGTAATGCCCGTCTAATGCACAATCACGGTGCCGGTCATGGACGTATGAATAGAACAATGGTAAGTATAGGTTCCAGCGTTTTCAAATGTGAACTGGAAATTAGCGCCCGGTGAAATGTTGCCGCTATTGAATAGACCACTTGTGGAAGTGACGGTATGAGTGACACCACCGTTGTTCTTCCATGTAACCGTAGTCCCAACACTAACTGTAATCGAAGATGGTTGGAAATTGAAGTCTACGATGCTTACCAAGTTCTCCTGAGGAGTTGATCCTGGGCCTGAGCCGCGACCCTGATAAACTACTATTACTCCCGCTATGATCACTATAACAATTATTAGCGCGATTGCTGCGTATGATCTTTTCATTTTTTTTATCTCCTACAGTCAATGCATTCACGAACTTTATAAGGTTTGAATTTCTGCGAAACGAGTTGCAGTTGAAACTAAACAATCTAAAGAAGCCTTTTCTCCCCCTCGATCTTTTTGATGTCCGTGATGTCCTGAGTCACCTCAACACAACCAAGATATTTCCCGCCCTGCCCCCTCACCGCGAAATACCTTATGTACACCTTCATGCCGCGCATGTCTATCCAGAACTCGGCCACGTCCCTTCGGTTGCCCTTGAAATCGTCGAGTATCTTGTTCACGATGTGCAAGCTCTTCTTCGGGTGACAGTCCTGAACCTTCCTACCGATGATTGACGGAGAGCGCGGGAATAACCTCTTGCCATCCTTGTTGAAGTACCTCACCGTGTCGTTCTCGTCGACGAAAGAGATTTCCACGGGCAAAGTTTCCAACAGGGCGTCCAATACTTCCTTTCGAAGATCTCCGGTCAAAGATTTCACCCTAATCTTGACGGTTTTAACTGATTGTTATCGCAGTTACCGGGCAACTATCCGCCGCTTCCTTTGCGCACTTCTCTTTCTCGGCATTGGGTTTTATTACGCGAGCCTTTCCCTCATCGCCCATTTCGAAGACTTGGGGACATAGAGACGTGCACAACCCGCAGCCTATACAGGTTTCCTGGTCTACTTTCACTGGAATATTACCACCCCATTTTTCCGATTTTCTAATCGTACATTCTATAAATCTTTCGATGATTGATTTTTAAATCTTAGGTGCTCGCGAGCAAATCGCGATGTCCAGGATGCTTTTCAAAATAATCCTTTGCGTAGCTGCAATTTGGCACGATCTTGAACTTTTTTTCTCGCGCGTACCCTATCGCCGCCTCCGTGAGCTCTGCTGCAAGGCCGCGGCCGCGATACTCTTCCGGCGTGAAAGTCGAATCGATGTACATCTTGCCACCCTCCAGATGGTATTCTACGTACGCATGATCTTTTGGAGTCAATCTGATCAGGAATTTATCCGAGGTGCGAGTGATCTCTTTGGACATCGGACCGCCATCTCAAAGCTTTTTCAACCTGGATATCACTTCATCAACGTTTTTGGCGAGAGCTTTTATCCCTTGGGCGAGCATGTTGTTGACTTCCTCTTCCCTTGCAAACACCCGCATGTCGGTCTTCAAGCCTATCACAGGTTTGCCCTTCGCGAACGCGTAGCCGACCTCGAACGCCGTGCCGCTATCAGCATCCGGACCGTCCAGGATCGCGACGACGACGTCCGCTTGTTCCAACCCCTTCAGGTCGCGATCAAATATCGTGCGATATGCCCGATCCCCTTCCTTCGCGAGGAGCTCGTCCAACCTGCCCACATCGCGCTGGGGGAGGAACGTCTTGAACCCGTGCCTGCGCAGTTCTTCCTCGATCCTGACGTTGAACTCCCGCTCGGCCTGAGAGAAGAGTGGCCCCGCTATGAACACCTTCATTCGATCACCTGACTTCACAATCTTCTTAAGTCTCCACTGTTAAAATCTTCTTGCCGGCGAGTCAGTGGGCAGCCGTCGGGCGAAAGCCTGAGGAAACTCTGTCCATCAATCAGGTTCGTGGGCCCAGAAGGGCCTGGCCGCGAGGTCAGACAATGGCACAGAAACGGAACCTATCGGCTTGCGCTATGACTCGGGAACGTCGAGGTCGAGCCGAACAGGATGAAACGGCCAATCCGCGAGATGCAAGGGCAAATTACCGCCGATGAACGCCTGTTCGAGGTGGGTGGTAGCCCGCTAAGCTGAATGCTGCCTGAAAACAGAAGACAGGTTACAACTAACTCGCCGGCGCTCAAAATAGCCGTTGAAAAAGACGATTTGCCCGATTTCAAGGGGCGATAACTTCCCGTTTTAAAATCAAGGGAGGAGGGTCGGTGGAATCCTCATTTACTTAGGAGGAAAAAAGTGAGGACCAAGGATTTATCGCCATGCCGACCCTCATAAAAACAACTATTTACTTCTATATATACTTATTTATTCACATTAGAGCAATTTCCAATCATTCTAGTACTTGGTTTACTTTCTCAGATGGTTATCCATGGTATAGCGCCAATGATTCAAGTTGCTTTCGAATCCACAGACCATATTAATATTAACTAAAACATTAGTATCTAGGTGAGTTGTACAGCTCGCTCAAGGGAAGCTGCCGACTCTCGCAAAAAAGGTGGTTTAATGGGTAAAAAATGGGGTCATTTCAAGGCCGGAGGGCGAAGCCAGCCCATATCATGTGTTTACTGCGGGCGGATGACGCCTCGGATAAAGGCGGTAAAGGTTCAGAGGGGATTCAGGGTAGACCCGAAGATCCCGGGCATAGACAGACGCCGGGTTTTCACACCCTCTTACGTGTCCTATTCCTGCATTTCCTGCGCTAAGCACCGGCACCTGCTCTGATCGCTCTGACTATTCCCCCGATCCTCGCGACCCGATCGGATGATTTTTCTACCATGGTTCCTGTCACTATGACATCGGCACCTGCCCTGACCCTGTCAGATGCAGCTTTTGGCGTCCTTATTCCTCCACCCACGATCAGTGTCCCATCGAAAAATTTCCTAACAGTTTTTACCATCCCAACCGGCACTGGCATCTCAGCCCCAGAACCCGCCTCGAGGTAGACAAGCTTCATCCCCAGATATTTTGCAGCCAGAGCGTACGCGGCCGCGAGTTCTGATCTATTTCTTGGGATGAGCTCCGCCTTCCCCACTCGCCCCGCCTCGCCGCCTGGCTCCACAATTAGATAAGCCATTGGCAGAACTTCGAGTTTGTACTTCTTCACGAGGGTCGCGCCTAGCATCTGGGCGCCAGATATAAAATAAGGATCGCGTGAGTTGAGCATGCTCATGAAAAATATTGCGTCCGCGTGCTTGCTGATGCCGGCCTCACTCGCCGGGAATAAAATCACTGCAAGATCGGAACTATCCTTGACAGCGTTACCAGTTCTATCGATGACCTTGCCTCCCACGCGAGTCGAACCCCCGACCATTATCCCAGAGCTGCCGGCCCTCTCTGCATCGGACGCGATTTCACCCGCAACTTTCGGGGTCTGTTTGGCAGGGTCTATCAGCGTCAGGTGGGCCGCTCCGTCGCGGGCGATGATGCTCGAGAGATATTTTTCGACATTCACCCGATCATCTCAAATCAGCTGGGGAGGTTAACCTCGGGGCTCCTTCGCCTTGGCGCGCAGCCCTGAGTAACCGCACTTCCTGCACCTGGCAGCCTTCAAGGGGTTTCTGGCGTTGCATCGCATGCATATCTTCACGCCGAACAACCGCTTCTCGGCCACGTCGAATTTTACCATGGAATCACCTCGAACCTCGGACCTCTTTAAACACATCAGGTATCTTCTCGACCATATCAGAAGCTATGAACTCATATCCCTTTTCCTTGTGGCACAGGTCACCAGCGCGCCCGGACACCCAGGCCCCCGCGACAGCCGCCTGGAACGGCTCTGCGCCCTGGGCCAGGAAAGTCCCGACGATGCCGGCCAGCACGTCTCCAGTCCCACCGACCGTCATGCCCGGATTTCCCGTGTAGTTGAGCTTGACCTCACCCTTCGGACTTGCTATCACGTCGACGTGGCCCTTCAGCAGAATCGTGCATCCAAGCCACTCAGCAGCTGTTTTTACATGCTCCAGTCGCCCGGTGACATCCGGAACCAGGTCCACTCCGGTCAGAACCTCGAACTCCCTGGAGTGGGGTGTGAACAACCAGGGCATCCCCCTGCAGAGCTCCCTCTCGCCAGCGAACGCCTTCAGCCCATCCGCGTCGAAGAGCACCGGCAGGCTCGGGTTGTAGCTTCTAAGCCTTCGCGCGAGCTCTACCACCGCATCGCGGGTGGCGGCCATCATCCCGAGTCCAGGGCCCACAACAACTGCGGTGGCGCGCCTGAATTCCTCCTCCAGCACGGGAAGGACGGACGGCTCCAAGTCGTGGCACGGAAGCTTGACGGTTATGAGGTCGGGCAGAAATGTGCTGATGATCTTCGAGGCCTCGACCGGCGCAGCGATGGTCACCAGGTCGACGCCGGAGCGCAGGGCGGCCATGCCGACGAGCGCGGGGGCACCAGTGAATCTCGAGCTACCTCCAACGACCAGCAATTTTCCGTAGTACCCCTTGTGCGCGTCCGGGTCCCGCTTCGGGATCACCGCCAGCACATCCTTTTTGGTTGCACGCATTTTCTGAGTTACCATGATCACACCTCTAAAGGAAAAGGGGTCCACAATATTAAAAACTTAAGCAGGTCGTTGCCATTGGCTCAAAATAGACTTGACGATGTTGATACAATGACGGAGCGATAAATCGGGCTTTATTTTGCCCTTAAAAATCACCTGCACCCAAATCTGTAGCGGTGGGATTTTAGAGATGGTGCACGCCGGAATTGGGAATGTTTATACATCAGTTCCCACATATAAAAAAGTGGGAAATTTAAAAGGTGGGAATATGGCGATTGAGGCGGAAGTCGATTCCAAGGGAAGGGTAACTATCCCGGCCGATCTGCGCGAGCAACTCGGCATCGAACCCAGGGCGGTGGTGGAGCTCGAGATACTCAAAGTCAAGGAGAGAAAATCCTTCGTGAAGGAAGCGAGGGGACGCCTGAAGGGGACGGGGAACGCGGTCGAGCTCCTACATAAAGAATCGCCGTTCAGGTGATGGGCTGAGATATCTAGATGCGAGCGTCCCGCTCTGCGTCATGACCGAGGAGCCCAAGGGCAAATTTGAGGCTTGCCTGAGGATAATGGAGGAAATCGAGGCCGGAAGGGAAAGGGTGGGAACAAACGTGTTCACCATCGCCGAGATATTTCACATCTTGACGTCCCGCGAACGGATGAAACCCTCAGATGCAAGGGAGAAGCTTTCGGCCCTCCTGGACTGCGCCGGTCTAAAGCTCATGGACGTTCATGCGGAGCTGTGCGCACCATCTCTCGCTCTGGCCATAGATCGTGGAGTAGATTTTGTGGATGCGTACAACGCCTTGACCATGCGAAAATTTGGGATCAGCGAGATCTACTCCCTCGATTCCCACTACAACAAGATCCCCGGGATGAAGCGGTTGGAGAGGGTTTAGCCCTTCAAGTAGCAGATCGTTGAAGATGTTTTTTCCCATTAAGACACGTGCAGGTTAACTCCTCAGCACCCGCCAAGTCCTCACGGCTTCCGCGACCGCCGGCCTTCCTTCCACGAAGACCTCCATCGCCCGGTGCCGGGAGGTCCACTGAATCAGCCTCGGCTTGGAGATCGACCTTCCGACGCACCTTATCTTCTCCGCCTCTACCCTATCGCTCCGGTTCAACCCAACCCCCCTGCCACAGCTCCAGCAGCAGCTCGTTAACCAAGTGAAAGTCGATCCGCAGGGCATCACTTATCTCGTCCGCGCGCACCCGATCCTTACCCCTCAAGTACCGCTGGATCTCCTTCTTGGCATCTCCCCGGCTCACCTCGCGGTAGGTTAGGACCTCGAGGCCTCGGAGGTCCCCGGCGTAGTGCTTTATCGCCTCCCTGATCGCTTCCGCTTTCGAGCCACCGAGTTTTTCTGTAATAACATTCAAGTCGTCCAAGCTTTCCGTGAGGTCGACAGGATAAACAAGCCTCTGAGTTTTTGCTGCTGGGATTTCCTCACCATTGTATAAATTGTATAAATTTGTATAAAAATCTTCCGGAGCGGATCTTTTCGACGTCTTCCCGACCAAGCTTTGAGTGATGATGATTTAAAAAGTAAAAACGGGGCTGGAAGTGAAATGCTAGGTTATATCTCCCGGCGATTTGACCTCTATCCCTTTCACCTTTCCGAAGTGTTTCTCGCCGGATATCAGGACGGCCTTTTCCTCAAACGCAGTGGCAGCGATGATCGCATCAGCCAAGGGCAAACCCCCACCGTACCTGAACTTGAACTCTCCCCCCCGCTTGGCGATCCCCTCGGAGACAGCGATACTCCTCAAATTGATCTCGATGTACTTGACCACCGTTTCCGCGAAATCCACGCCCCTGAACCTCGCCAGGATGTAGAAGACCTCCGAAAGCGTCAGGGTGCTCACCAGCCCCTCGATCTCCCCCTTCTCTACTTTACCTAAAATCCTCTGGACATCCTCTGCCCCTTTCTCGCCCTTGAAAAATATCATCAACGGATAGGTGTCCAGAACAGCCTTCAAGTTAGTCCCCTAGTTTTATTTCCCACTCCTTCCTGAGTTCCCCGACTATCTCCTTCGCCGGCCTTTCCACGTCCTTTAATATCCCCCTCAACTCCGAGAGCTTTCGCAGTGGTTTCATCACTATCAGCCCACCCTTCTCCATGAGGACGAGCTTGGTGCCCTTCCCTATCGACAATTTTTCCCTTACGTCGGAGGGCAGGACGATCTGGCCCTTTGAGCTGACGGTTACTACGTCTTCCATTCTTTCACCTTACTTTTTAATTTGTCTTACAAACCTAAATACTTACTGCGTCGGGTCACTTCCGTGCAGGTTTTGGGGCGAGGCGATTTAAAAGGGAAAAACGAGTGTGGCTATTTACGGCCTCCCTTGCCTCTAGAAAAGATCTCCGTCACCCAGACGGCATCCCCCTCGACGGCATATATCACCCTGAAATCCCCAACCCTCAGCCTGAACAGGTCCTGCCTGACCTTCGTACCAACCAATCTCTTGATGTCCGCCCCGGGCCTGCTGCTGATGGGGTATTCCTGCAGCTGGCGGATGGATCGCTTGATGCGGTCCCGAACCCTCTCGTCCAGATCTTTCAGGAATTTCACGGCCATCTGGTGAAGCTTCACCTTGTACTTCATCAGATCGCGTCCAGGGGCACGAACTTGTCCTTTTCCTTGTCCTTGAGCAGTGAGTACTGGCGTTCCATGAACTCCTCGTACCTCGCCATCTCCATCAGGCGCGAGATTATCTCGTCGTATGTTTCACCCTTTAGCCCGATCGATTTCAGCTTGTCCCTGGTCCCCCTGCTGACCGGAATAGTCGTGATCTTCCTCGCCTTGGCTTCAGTCATCTCTATCACCATAACCGTTATTATTGTTATAAGCATTTATAATTGGTGTAGGGACACGCTCTTCCACTCTCTCAGCGGGCATCCCCTTGGTGAGTTTCTTAAAATCCCGGCTTTGGCTATCCCACCTCGCAGTTAGCCGAGGCTTTGCGTGAGGGCGGTTTAAAATGGAACAAAGCCGAAAACATCCGAGTAGAGAGTCACCTTTTCTTCACGATGGAGATGCCCCTGTCGGTCAGCATCACCCTCACCTTCTCGTCCGGGGAAAATCCCAAAGCCTTAACCATCGCCTTGGGGATGGAGATCGTCAGCGAGCCCCCGATGCGCTTCAATTCGCGCTCCTCCTCGAGCCGCGGCTTCCAGATCCCGAGCTTGACCGCCTTCTCCTGCGCCCGCGCGACCTGTTCGGCCGTGTAGAATTCCTCCCCGCACTTGGTGCATTTGTCCACCTCCATCTCGGGCTCGATGATTACCTGGCCCATGAGGTAGGGTGCCCTCACGCGTTTGACCGCCCCCCCGCAGACCGGGCATTCCTTGAGGTATTTTCCAGCCATCATATCGCTCTCCTCGTGGTCTGTCCGATGTTGATTAAATTTATCGCTATTCAAAAAAACTTTATTCTTGCCAATAATCCCAAGTATTCCCAAGTTCCGATTTCCAAAATTTTTGTTCGCCTTCGTTAAAATAATGTAGTGTGGGATTTTTTTTGCCTCTTGCCCTTTTGAGGTTCTCCGGAATTCCAGGCAAACTTAAAAATTCCACTCCTGGATTCCCTGTTATTTTATTGATAACCACCGACGAAAGTAGTGGCCGGTTTTGCTGATGCTCAATTATGCCGATCGCTCTTAGTATGCTACCAATGTCCCCTCGGCAAATCCTGAATTTTTTCGTCAACTCTCCATATGTGATAGTCTTCCTATTCCTCGCTGCTTCTATAAGTCTCGGTCTCGTCTCTTCTACGTGTTTAGACAACGTCTCCAACTCAAGCCTGCCTCCTCTATTCTTATACTCCTTGAAGACTTCCTCCAATTCCTCTAAACTCAATTTTTCCCCCAGAGGTAAAACGGCTTGCGTACAAATAAATTCATGGCTATACACTCATGAATTGCGTCGGTGCCGATCGGTCACCAAGTGGGCAAAAATAAGTAGAAAGTGAACCAGTAAACGGAACTTATTTCTGAAAAATTAAAATATATTCATGTATCATCCAAGGGTGAAAATTTGAGGGATAGCCCATGCATGCTTCTCTTCCTGATTTTCCAGATGTATGAAACACGTTTATAAGAATTTGATGAAGCCTAAAACCAATTTTTCGCGATTCATTAATGTAATCAACATGGATTGGAAAATATTCACGTGCTTTCCTCACATCGCTCGTAATTACACAAAAGAACTTGCCAGGTTTCAGAACGCGATAGCATTCTCTAAAAACTTTGATAATTTCGGCAATGAATTCTGCATAGCTATTAATATTTCCAAGCTGTTCTTTATCGTCCGAGTAGTGTACTATATCAAAGTATGGTGGTGATGTAACAATAAGATCAAAAAAATTGTCATTAAATTGCATTTTTCTCGCATCGCCTTTTACTATTCTTGTTATTGTTTTTCTGGATCCCACAGTCGCTAATCTTCTTTCTGCAAATACGATCGCTTTCTGGTTACACTCGATTCCAAAGGAATTTCGGTTCAATTCTCTTGCTACTGCTAACGTGGTACCACCGCCCATAAAAGGATCTAAAATTGTGTCACCTGTAAAAGTGAAATAATTTACCAGCCTTCGAGGAATTTCAGGGTGAAAACTTGCAAAATATCCGTCGTTATTAGCACACTGCCACAACGTGATATTATGTCTGGCCCACTCTGCCGATGTTAGTTCGTTTATTTTTCGAGACCCATTGGCTGCCTCTTCGTGATTGCCATATTCCCAATTCACAACCTCCCGCCAGTGCTTTTGGTGAAGGTGCTATAAAAGGAGAAAATAGCTCTCGAGGGTTCGATTCATAAAATTAAATGGGAGATTGAATTATGTTTCATCCCTAAATAGAGAAACCGAGAAACCCAAAACCGAAACCCTTTTTAAATCCGCGCCGACCATCTACCTAGAGGCGAACTCAATGGGGGATTTATTTAAGGGTTGATGGTTTTAAGGCGCACTTCCCCAGTCCACCGACCGCCTCGCCCACAATCGTTAATTAATAAGCTCGTTTTCAGTATTGCTGTGTCGGGTGATGTTTATGGCTAGGCCAAACTGGGTTAAAGGCGGTCCGAGGGTG